>Ga0172371_10011173_pt1 | contig 12004 bp, 10 predicted proteins | sample Lak12m_FD_114543 | JGI IMG/M metagenome (GOLD analysis project Ga0172371, IMG submission 114543) | Freshwater microbial communities from Kabuno Bay, South-Kivu, Congo - kab_022012_12m | ecosystem: Environmental > Aquatic > Freshwater > Lake | place: Democratic Republic of the Congo: South-Kivu...
ATATGAAAGATTATTTCGTACACGATAGTTCAATTGTCGAGACAAAAGATATTGGATCAAATTCCAGAATTTGGGCTTTTGTGCATATAAGCAAAGGGGTAAAAATTGGAAGAAACGCAAATATTTGTGACCACTGTTTTATTGAAAGTAATGTTGAAGTGGGTAATGATGTTACCATAAAATGCGGTGTCTATCTGTGGGATGGAATGAGGATTGAAGATGGGGTGTTTATAGGCCCGGGTGCTACATTTACAGATGATAAATATCCAAGAAGTAAAAATAAAAATTATAAAAAAGAGAATATTGTTTTGGGAAAAGGTTGTACTATTGGAGCGAATTCAGTAATATTGGCTGGAGTAAAAATAAGAGAATATTCTATGATTGGGGCAGGGGCTGTTGTTACAAGAGATGTCCCAAGCTTCTCCATAGCTTATGGTAATCCGGCTGAGGTCAAAGGTTATCTATGTATTTGTACGAAAAAAATAAATTTTATAAAAGATAAATATAAATGTTCTTGTGGAAGAAGTTATATGAAAGTAGGAGACAAAATAAGCCTAATTTAAATTAAATAGTAAGTTTAAAATAAGATTTTATGAGAATAAACAAGTTGCTTAATTTTATTGTTTGTCCACACTGTCATTTAAGAAAATTGACGCTGGAAAGAAAAGAAATAGTTTGTCATAGCTGCAATTCATCATATGAGATTATTGACGGTGTGCCGGTTTTGATAAAAGACATATATCTAAGCGAACAAGAAAAAGAGCAAAAGAGAATTTACGAAAAAGGATACGCTTACATTTCGGCAGAAAAATATCAGCTTGAAAATTGGAATAAAAGCATGTGTAAGAGAGTCTTTTCAGTAGAAACAAAAGATAGAATCAAAACATATGTTGATTTAGGTTGCGGCGCAACTGCCTATACGGTTATTGAGGCGGCAAAAAAAGGCTGGACTTCGTTTGGAATAGATCTTTCGATTGAATTAATGATTAAAGCTAAATTTATAGCGAAGAAACAGGGGGTAGAAGAAAATGCTGGTTTTCTAGTTGCTTCTGCTGAAAATTTGCCTTTTAAGTCAAATACATTTGATTATGTGTCGGGAATAGGACTTTTAGAACACTTAGAAAATGACACAAAAGTCATTAAGTCTGTAAACCAGATTCTAAGAAAAAAAGGCTTGTTCTATATCTTAGTTCCTAATAGTTATAGAAGAACCTATCCGTTTTTTTGGCCTCTTGAATATTATATTGATAAAACTATTGGACACAAGAGACATTATTCGATTGAGGGGTTAAGCCAAAAAATGAAGCAGGGAGGCTTTGTATTAGACAAAGTTTTTTACAATAGCCATATGGTTAAGTTTATAGAAGTGCTGATGGAAGTGCTTAATCTAAGACTAGCAAGTGATAAAACATGGTGGGAGATAGATAAGAAGGATATTAACAGCAATTCATCAGGATTACATCTAAATGCTATTTTTAGGAAATCATAATAGAGGAACAATTAGTTAATGTTGCCAACAATAAAGTTAGATTTTATGATAGAATATTGCAATTGTTTTAACAATTTAAAATGATTAATAGAAAAAATTTAAAGTGTAAAATTTGTAATTCTAAAACGGAAAGTATCATCAATTTCGGATCAATGCCGATTGCAAATGGTTTTGTTGATAAAATTTCACAGGATAAATACAGATTTAATTTAGGCGTTGCCTTTTGCCCAAATTGCTACATGGTGCAATTGATGGAGACAGTCGAACCACAGAAGATGTTTAATAAAAACTATCATTTCCTTTCTTCTACGTCAAATGCGATGGCAAAACATTTTCAGGAAGTAGCTCAGGAGGTTATTGAAACTATTTCTCACAAGAAAGATAAATTTGTAGTCGAAATTGGTAGCAATGATGGAATTATGTTGAAGCATATTGTTGTAAAAAAAATTAAACATTTGGGAGTAGAGCCTTCAGAAAATGTTGCTAATATGTCCAAGAAATACGGTGTTAATGCAATTACAGAATTTTTTAATCAGGATACAGCTTTGAAAATGGTAAAAAAATATGGAAATGCGGATGTTATTTTTGGCGCTAATGTTATTTGTCATATAGAAAACATAAATTCGGTTTTTGAGGGAGTACGTATTCTTTTGAAAGAAAATGGAGTTTTCTTTTTTGAAGAGCCGTATATTTACGATATCGTAAGGAAATTTTCCTTTGATCAGATATATGATGAACATATTTATTTTTATTCTGGTTTGTCAGTCGGAGAACTTGCAAAAAGAAATGGGCTCCAGCTCGTTGATATGAAACATCAGAATGTTCATGGCGGATCAATGCGTTATTACATAAAAAAAGGGAAAGGGAATAAAATATCAAAAAGGATGAATAATTATATTTTGAAGGAGAAAGCGATAAATCTACATAAAATAAGAGGATATATTAGATTTAACGATAACGTCAATAAGGTATGTAGGGATTTAAAGAACTTATTATTAAAAATAAAAAAAGAAGGAAATGCGATATTTGCTTATGGAGCAACATCAAAAAGCACAACACTTTTGAATTATGCGGGAATTGGACATGAAATCATAAATTGTATTTACGATACAACACCTACAAAAATAAATAAATATACTCCCGGTACACATATTCCCGTAAAGTCTTACAATTTGTTCAAAAAAGAAAAATCAAAGTACGCTTTATTGTTGGCATGGAATCATAAAAAAGAAATTCTCCTGAAGGAAAAGGAATATATTAAAAAAGGCGGTAAATTTATAACTTTCTTTCCAAAAGTAAGAGTAGAATAAATTACCTATTGATCCTGCTTAAGTCTAGTAAAGAAAATCCTCTATGACAAAAAAAGAAAAGGATATTTTGGTAAAACTTCTGGAAAAATTGTCAGCTCAAAATTTATTAATTCCCAACATGCCTCTTGATGTATGGTATGCGATAAATCGTATTTTGCCGCTTCCTGCAGTAGAAGTTATTGTTAGTACTAATGGGAAGGATTTTCTTTTAACAAAAAGAAAAGATAAATTTTGGGATGGATGGCACATCCCTGGTGGATTTTTAATGCGTAAGGAGACGTTGGAAAAAGCTTGCAATAGGGTAGCTAAAAAAGAAACAGGAATGACTGTAATGTTTAAAAAACTAATTGGTGTGCATGTCTGGACGGACCATCCTTACGCAAATTCTTTGTCTTTAATATGTTATTGTACTGCAAAGTCTAGGTTGAAAAAAGGACGTTTTTTTACAAAAATACCAGTCAATATTGTTCCCCATCATTCAGAATTTATTGGTAAGTTTCTGAGCGTAAATAGCGGAGATTGTAGCTAAGGCATTTACATGGGAATGAAGCGTGGAGTATAATTGCTACTGTTGTAAGCTAAAATAAGATTAGGCTATGAATATATTAATAATTGGAGGGGCTGGGTTTGTGGGCAATAATCTTGTCCGGCGCTGTATCCTTGATCCCAAGAATAAAATTACTGTAGTTGATTCATTGGAATCAAAATTGAAGAGCGATATAAAGAATCTGAATGAAGTTATAAAATCAATAAAATTTATTAAAGGAGACATGCGCTCCAGGGCATTAATGAGGACGGTTGTAAAAGGTCAGGATGTAATTATTAATTGCGCTGCTCAAACTTCTCATCCTCTTTCTATGGCGAATCCAATCTTTGATGTTAAGATAAACTGTATTGGTAATTTGGTATTATTGGAGGCAATACGTAAATATAATAAAAAAGCGAAGGTAATTTATTTGTCTACAAGTACAATAGTCGGAAAAGCATTTTCGCAAGTTATAAATGAAAAACATCAGGAAAATCCGATTGATATTTATTCTGCAAATAAAGGAGTGGCAGAAAAATATTACTCGATATATCACAAATCTTTTGGACTAAACACTCTTAGTCTTCGTTTTGCCAATCTATACGGTCCATATGGAAAAGATTTTCCGGAATTTGGTTTTATCAATTATTTTATTTGGTTGGCGAAGAATAATAAAGAAATAACTATTTACGGAAGAGGTACACAAAAAAGGAATGTGATGTATGTAGAAGATGCTGTGGAGCTTCTGTACGAATGTATGAATAGAAGTGATTTATTTACGGGAAACGAATACTTTGCTGTTCATAAAGAACATTATTCAGTTTTGGACATTGCTAAAGAAATAATTTCTGTTTTTGAGAAAGGAAAAATCGTTAAGGTAAAATGGCCGGGAATGAGAAAGGAAATTGAAATAAGAACAGTTACAATAAGTGGCTCTAAATTATATAAAAAAATTAGTTGGAGACCAAAATACACCTTTCATCAGGGACTTGAAAAAACAAAGGAAACATTAAAAGGAATGAAGCTAAATTAGAAATATGAAACTTTGCATTACAGGAGCGTTTGGTTATATAGGCTCAAGACTCATAAGAAATCTATCAATTAAAGGGCTTGAGAAGGTATATTTAGTTGATAATTTGTCTGTACAGGGATATACACCCTTCTATTTGTTTGAATTACCTAATAATAATTTTATTTTTGAGCAAACAGATATTCTTTCAGAAAAAATGGAGCAATTTGTAAAAGAGTGCGACGTTATTATCCATTTGGCCGCATATACCAATGCTGAAGCAAGCGTTACGGCTACGGAAATGGCTAAGAGAAATAATACGGAAGGTACTGCATATATTGCAAAATTGTGTTGTAAATATGGAAAATCTTTGGTATTTCCTTCAACAACAAGTATTTATGCGACATCAAAAAGTATTGTTTCCGAAGATTGTGAAAAATCAGATATTGGTCCTCAAAGTCCATACGGGGAGTCAAAATTAAAAAGTGAAAGATATTTGCAGGATTTAGCAAAAAATAAAAAATTATCCTGCGTTATATTGAGATTTGGCAGCATGTTTGGTTACTCGGTTGGGATGAGACTTCATACAGCGATTAATAAATTTATTTGGCAGGCATCAAACGGACAAGAGTTAAGAATTTGGACAACAGCTCTTAATCAAAAAAGACCGTATTGTGCTTTGGAAGATGGAATAAATGCAATTAACTATGCGATAAATAAGAAAATTTTTGATGGAAATGTTTATAACATAGTTACAGCAAATGTTACCGTAAAGGAGATTCTCGATATAATATTAAGCTATGTGCCAAAAATAAAAATAAAATTTATAAAATCTGCGATCATGAATAATTTGTCCTATATTGTTTCAAATAAAAAATCAATTAAAAAAGGGTTTGTCTATGGGGGAAATTTGGAGAGAAGTATTCTTGAATGTTTAAGGAAATTGAAAAATGTAAATTTTAAGGTAAAGAAAGGTTTTGAATAATGAAGAAAATGCAATCAAAGTCTGGTAAGAAGTTAGAAATTCAAATAACCGATGTTGGGTCAACTTACAATGACCTTAAAAAAGAGATTGATAAGGCTATTCTGGGGGTTTTGAATGGAGGAAGATATATTTTAGGGGAAAATGTAAAGAAATTCGAAGATGAATTCGCGGATTATTGTGGGGTTAGATATTGTGTTGGAGTCGGCAATGGATTGAATGCTTTAGAGTTGATTCTAAAAGCTTACGGAATTGGCAATGGAGATGAGGTTATTGTTCCTGCGAATACATATATAGCTACTGTATTGGCAGTAAGTAATGTAGGAGCGACTCCCGTATTCGTAGAGCCAGAAGAGATTACTTTTAATATAGATCCTCAAAAAATTGAAAAAGCATTAACCAAAAAAACTAAGGCGGTTTTGGCGGTTCATCTGTATGGTCAATGTGCAGATATCAAAAAAATAAAGAAAATCTGTAAAAAATACAATTTAAAACTCATAGAAGATGCTGCCCAGTCTCATGGCTCAATGCATTTTGGATATAAGGCGGGATCATTGGGGGATGCGGCAGGTTTTAGTTTTTATCCCACGAAAAATCTAGGCGCTTATGGTGATGGTGGGGCTATAACTACAAACGATAGGAAAATCTCAGACTATGTACGCATGACTAGAGATTATGGGTCTGATAAAAAATACTTCAATTTGATTAAGGGGGTAAACAGCAGGCTGGATGAAGTTCAGGCGGCAATCTTAAGAGTTAAGCTAAGGCATTTAGAGAAATGGAATGCAAATCGGCAAAAGGTTGCGAAATATTATTTTAGTAAAATGAATATTCAAAATAAAGATGGATTTGAGTTACCAAAAATACAGAAAGGTAATAATCACGTTTGGCACCTTTTTGTTATTAGGACAAAAAAACGACAATTATTAATGGATTTTCTAAAAGAGAATGGTATTCAGTATTTGATACACTATCCAATACCTCCGTATAGTCAAGTAGCATATAAAGAGTTCAATAAACTGGCTAGCCATTTTCCGATAACTAATAAATTATCGGATGAAATATTAAGTCTGCCTATCGGTCCGCATATGAAAGAAAAGGAAATGAAATATGTATGTCAAAAAATTAATCAGTTTATAGGTAAATATTTATAATTATTTAAGTGAAAAGAAGGATAATAATTGCAACACATATTTTTATAGAGAGTTTTTCCCAAGCCTTAAGAGATTATTTATTGCGTGAAAAAAATGAGGTCCTATTTATCGGACAACCTCTTTTTGGAAATCCGTTTTCGTGGACAATAGATGCAATAGATACTTTTTGGCAAGTTATAAAAACCGGGAAGAAATACGATATATATATCGGAGTTAACAATCTTAATACTTTTATAGGGTTGCAATTAAGACGGCTTGGGGTTGTTCGTAAAACCATATATTCTTCGGTTGATTATGCCCAAGAAAGATTTAGTAATAAATTTTTGAACAATTTATATCATTGGTTAGATTATTATTGTCTCAAAAACGCAGATATTGTTTGGAATTCTTCTCCGGCAATGGTAACTGAAAGAGAGAAGAGGGGAGTAGAGAATAAATACAGAAGTAAACAGGTTTCTGTTTCGGACGGTACGGATCCGGTAAAACAAATTCCCTTTCAAAAAAGAAACCGCTACGAAATCGTTTTCGTAGGGCATTTCATAGAAGGAATGGGTTTAGAGATGCTGATTGAGGTTTTTCCTGAAATTAAAAAACAGATCCCCGAAGCAAAACTTTTAATGATAGGCGGTGGCCCAATTGAGGAAAAATTAAAAGGATTGGCAAAAACTCAGAAAGACATAGAATTTACGGGAATTATTTCAAATCTTAAAGATGTTTATTTAAGAATAATGAAATCAATGATAGGTGTTGCTCCGTATGAGATGAATAAATATACCCAAAATACCGATCCTGGAAAAATAAAACTTTATTTAGCCTGTGGATTACCGATTGTCATGACTCGTGTTCCTTTAGTAGCGAATCTGATAGATAAAAATAAATGTGGAATTGTTTTAGAGGCTGGAGATAGGAAAGCTTTTGCTAATTCTGTAGTAAAACTTCTGAAAAGTGATAAACTATTAAAGCAATATATAGCCAATAGTGTTCCGATCGCAAAAGAATATCTTTGGAGCAATATTTTTAAAAAAGTAATCTAACTTACATGATAAAAATATTCAAAAACGTTTTTTTTGTTACATTTTTTTACATTTTATCTTATTTAGTGCCAAAAAATAAAAAATTAATACTTTTAGGATCAGGTTTTGGAACTAAGTTTATGGGTAATTCTAAATATTTTTACTTATGGCTCATAAGGAAGAAGGCAAAATCGCTTAATTATGTTTGGATAACGCGTAATAAAAAAATATTAAACGATTTCAAAAAGAAAAAATATCCTGTTGTGTTCCTTTATTCTTTAAAAGGTTTATGGCATGTATTGAGAGCGAAAATATTAGTTGTGGAACAATCAAGTAAAGACATTATTGGTACTGGATTTATCTTTGGTAATTACAGCATTCTAAACGCCATGCATGGAACTCCTTTGAAGATGGTATCGATTGATGAACAAGTAAAAAATGCAACAATAATTGAGGAACTTTTTAAGATTGGCATAAATATTGAACGTAAAAAATATGCAATGTTAGCCTGTTCTGCGGAAAGTGCAAAAAATCTTAAAAAATCATTACGTAATGGTAATATCAAGGTCCTTGGTTATCCGCGGAACGATGTATTTTTTGATAAAAATTTATGTTACATAGATTATAATAAAAAACTAAATCTTAAAAAATATAAAAAAGTCTTATTATATGCACCTACGCTTCGAGATCATAAGGCATTAACCCCTCCATTTTCCCAAAACTTTTTAATTAAATTGAATAATTATTTAAAGACAGAAGGGAGCATTCTCTTGATTAGAACGCATCCTTTGGCTGTGGACAAAATAGAATTTAATAATTTGTCAAATATGCTAAATATTTCAAGATCTATAGATGATATTCAAGAAATTCTCTTACATACAGATGTTTTAATAACTGACTATTCAAGTATAATATATGAATATGTATTAACGAAGAGACCGATTATATTTTACCCATTTGATTATAAGGATTATATTGAGAATTGTAGAAAAATGTACTTTGATTATTACAAAGAACTACCAGGACCTTTTGCTAACAATGAAGATGAACTTTTAGGCTATATTAAAAACGTTAACGTTTGGAAAAAGAAAGTTGATTATAAAAGAAAATACGATTTATTTATGACTAGATTCAATAAATATCGTGATGGTAAATCTTCCGAAAGAATTTATAATTTCTTACAAAATCATATTAAAAACTTATCTTAGTTTTTATGTGCGGAATTACTGGTTTTACCTCATTAATCAAAAATAAAGAAAAAATTCTAAGAAACATGAATCAGAAAATTCATCATCGCGGACCGGATGAAGATGGGTATTTTATTGATAAAGACATTGCGTTAGCTAATAAAAGATTAAGTATTATCGCCTTATCTTCGGGAAAACAACCAATCACGTGTGAAAACTACGTCATTTTATTTAATGGAGAAATATATAATTATTTAAAGCTTAAAAAAGATTTGCTGAAAAAAGGGTATAAGTTTAAAACAATGTCAGATACGGAAGTTCTCTTAAAAATGTACATAGAATATCAAGAAAATTGCTTGAAATATTTAGATGGAATGTTTGTTTTTGCAATATGGGATACTGTTACTAAAAAGATTTTTATTGCGAGAGATAGATTAGGTAAGAAACCGCTATATTACTGCTTTCTTAGCAAGCAATTTATTTTTGGTTCAGAAATAAAATCAATTTTAGAATATCCTGGTATTGTTAAAAAACTAAATAAGAAAGTGTTAAATTCATACTTTCAATATAGATATATTGTTGGAAATGAAACTTTTTTTGAAAATATATACAGTCTTCTTCCTGGCCATTTCTTAAGCTTTAATGTTATGGATAAAAAAATAGAAATTAAAAAATATTGGGAATTATCAATTGCGAGCAGAAAAAAAGATTTAGGAGAAAGATTTTACGTAGCTCAAACGAAGAAATTACTAGTCAATGCAATAAAAAAGCGAATGATTGGCGAAGTTCCGATAGGGGCATATTTAAGTGGTGGGTTGGACTCAAGCATAGTAGCTAGTGTGATGGCAAGCATTGTTGGAGATAAAGCTTTATCCACATTTACAATTGGTTTTAAAGAAAAAGATTACAACGAATTTAAGTATGCGAGACTAGTTGCTGATAAATGGAAAACAGATCATCATGAAATATTATTAACAACAGAAAACTATATAAAAACAATGGATTATCTAATAGGATTTAAAGATGCTCCGTTAGCCGTTCCAAACGAAGTTCCTCTCTATTTAATGAGCAAGAAGTTAAAGAAATACATAACGGTTGTATTATCAGGAGAAGGAGCGGATGAATTATTTGGAGGGTATGGAAGGATATTTAGGTTATATATTAATTTTCGCGGGAAATCGGATGAAAACTATTTAGACTTTTTTTTAGATAACTATAATTATGTTTCTGATAAAGATTTACAAAAATTTCTGGATCCAGAAGTTTTAAATTTAATTAATAAAAAAAAATATACATACAACATATTCAGAAATTATTTCAAGAAAATTTCACACTTGAATATAGAGGATAAAATTCCATACATTTTTGAAAATTTACATCTTCAGGGTCTTTTGCAGCGATTAGATACGACAACTATGGCGGCTTCAGTCGAGGGAAGAGCCCCATTCGTTGATCATGAGCTCGTAGAGTTTGTTAATGAAATTCCTTATAAGTATAAAATAAAATGGAAAAATAATAGGCTAAAAAAAGAAGCATTAGCTCAAAAACTATCTTCTAGGGAAATTAGTGAAAATTATGATATTACGAAATATATTCTAAGAAAATCTTTTAGAGATTATCTTCCGGAAGAGGTGTTGAAGCGTAAAAAAATTGGATTTCCAGTACCTCTTGATAATTGGTTTAAGGGTAAATTTGTGAATTATGCAAATGAAATTTTACTTGACAAAAGAACTTTAAATAGAAAAATTTTTAATAAAGAATATCTTGAGTCTGGAAAGTTTATTGATGAATTAAGTGGAATTAATATTTGGATGCTTATTAATTTAGAATTGTTTTTAAGGAAGTATTTTGATTAGTAATATTATATAATAATGTAATATTGGAATGTTAGGAGGATAAACATGAAAAATAGAAAAAAAATTGAACCAAAGAAAAGAATTGTTGGCTATACGGCAGGCGTATATGATTTATTTCATGTGGGACATTTAAATCTCTTGAAAAATGCTAAAGCGATGTGCGATTTCTTAATAGTTGGAGTTAGTACAGATGAGCTCGTAAAGTATAAGAATAAAAAAGCTATAATTCCTTTCAGAGAAAGATTCGAAATTGTATCGAACATTAAGCATGTAGATTTAGTTGTTCCTCAACATGATATGAATAAAATTGCAGCATGGAAAAAGTTGAAATTTGATGTTATGTTTGTTGGGGATGATTGGTACAAGACAAGGAAATGGGAAAAAATAGAAGAAGATTTTAAAAAAGCTGGAGTGAAGGTGGTGTATTTTCCGTATACGAGAGGAACCTCCTCGACCCTTATTAACGAGATTCTTCAAAGAGAAAGAGATAAATAAAAATTTTTAGATTTATTTCTACTGTAAAGATCTCAAGATTTTCTTTCCAACAGCGCGAATAATGGATGGAGTTGGTATTCTCCATGCTATAAAAGAGAAATAATTGATGAGTAGGATATATCTATTTTTGATTCGGTCTTTGATAGTATTTTTTTTAACTTTTTTCCCATAAGTAAGGGCATCAACAATTCCGACGTCTGTAAAATATTTAGATTTATAAATGTTGTCAATGGCGACTTTTCTTGGTCCATATATATTTATGGTGTCATCCATAATAATATAACCACCATTAACAACGTGAGGAAACCATAGCTTAAAATCATTTTTTACATCCTCATACACATGAGAACCGTCAATCCATAAAAGCTCGATAGGTTTATTCCATTTTTTCGCAACTTCTTCAGATGTTGCTACTCTTGCGTTAACCAAGTTTTCAATGTGAGCTTTTTTTATATTTTTCTTAAATTCTTCAAATGTCCAAATGGGTTTATCGAAAAGCCGTTTTTCAAAAGGAGATCCTGTGTGGGGGTCAATAGCAATTATCTTTAATTTTTTCCCGCCTTTGGATCCAAAACCCAAGGCGACAGTAGACTTTCCTTTCCATGATCCTATTTCAACAATAACGCCTCTTCCTTTACATCTTTTGGCTAAAGTATAGAGGAGATGTGCGGAGTTTTCGCTTATCCAACCATCAATAGAGTCAATTAGCGAGTATTTGGATTTTTGTAATTTTTCTATTTTCATCGGAATGTTAGCACTATAGCAAAAAATGGTCTTTTTGGGAAGAATTATTTGTAAATAGAAATGGAATTTGTTATGATGTGGTTTATGCAACAGGCACAAATACCAGTAATTATCTTTTGTGGAGGACAGGGCTCCCGCATGAAAGAGGAAACCGAATTTAGGCCTAAGCCAATGGTTTCTCTGGGAAAAAAACCAATTCTTTGGCACATCATGAAAATTTATGCCCATTATGGCTTTAA
>Ga0172371_10011174_pt1 | contig 12003 bp, 7 predicted proteins | sample Lak12m_FD_114543 | JGI IMG/M metagenome (GOLD analysis project Ga0172371, IMG submission 114543) | Freshwater microbial communities from Kabuno Bay, South-Kivu, Congo - kab_022012_12m | ecosystem: Environmental > Aquatic > Freshwater > Lake | place: Democratic Republic of the Congo: South-Kivu...
AAAGTCCTCTGTATCATGAGGCTTGATAGAATACCCTCTTTAGGACTCCTTGGCGGCCTGCCCAGGATTCCTTTTTCCGCCGGCTCAAAGGCGAGGGCAACATCCTGCAATCCATTTGTCACAAGATTAAGCCATAGAATCTGTGCAGGGATATACGGTATAGGGTATCCCATCACTATCGTGGCAATGATAGCAAGCAGTTCTCCAAGGCCGCAGGATACAAGAAAGAGGGCGACCTTTTTGATATTGTCATATACGACCCTTCCCTCCTCAACCGCTGCAAAGATGCTTGCAAAATTGTCGTCCGCAAGGACCATATCAGACGCCTCCCTTGCCACATCAGTCCCTGTCCTACCCATGGCAACCCCAATATGTGCCGCCTTCAGGGCCGGGGCATCATTAACCCCATCACCGGTTACCGCCACAATATCGCCGTGTTTCAATAATTGTTGAGTTATCCTTAACTTGTGCTGTGGTGAAACCCGCGCATATACAAAAACCTTTTTCACCTTATTAAATAGCTCTTCATCACTCATTATCTCTATTTCTTTACCTGTGAGCACTTCAGGCTCATCCCCGCCGATACTGAGCTTATTTGCTATTGCCTTCGCTGTAACCGCATGGTCGCCCGTTATCATCACAACCCTTATGCCGGCTTTTTTACAACCCTTCACGGCCTCAACAGCCTCTGGTCTCGGGGGATCTATCATGCCCTGAAGGCCGGCAAATATGAGCTTACCCTCAACATCGTGGTGGGTGAGTTCTTCTGTATCATGCGGCGCCTCTTTGTAGGCCATAGCAAGAACGCGCAACCCGTCTTTGGCAAGGTTATTGGCAACACGTAAGAGGTCTCTTCTCTTTAAATCCTCCCCGGCCATGCACGCGGTGCACAAATCAAACACCCTCTCTGGGGCACCTTTAATAAAGACAAATTCCTTCCCCCTGTGCCTGTGCAGGGTCGCCATGTAGCCACGTTCAGATTCAAAAGGTATTATGGCTATCTGTGGGTAAAGCTCCTTTTCCGCTTCAGGGCTTAATCCTGCCTTCATGGCAGAAACGATCAAGGCACCTTCTGTGGGATCACCGTCAACCTTATACAGCTCATCTTCCTCATAGATATTGGACTCATTACAAAGAAGCCCTATCCTCAAAACATGCAGCAGATTTTTTAGATCCCTGGTCTCAACAGGCATACCCTCCCGGAGTATCTCGCCTTTTGGTTCATACCCGCTTCCTGTGACTTCATATATGTGCTGGCCGTCATAAATCAGCCTGACGGTCATCTCATTTTTGGTCAGGGTTCCTGTCTTGTCAGAGCCTATTACAGTAGTGCTACCCAATGTCTCTACTGCTGGAAGTTTTCTAATAACGGCGTTCCGCCTCGCCATCCTCGCTACCCCAATGGCCATTGCTATGGTTACAGCTACCGGAAGACCCTCGGGTATCGCTGAAACTGCTGTAGCTACAGCAGTCATAAACATCTCAGATGCCTTTGCCCCGAGCATTATGCCCGCTCCAAAGACCATCACCGAAAATCCTGTTACAACAAGCCCTATTAGCTTGGCAAATCGCTCGAGTTTTTCCTGAAGGGGGGTCTTACCCGCCGAAACTTCCCGCACTTCTTTAGCAATCTGCCCGAGGTTTGTCCCTTGTCCCGTCTCGACGACAATGCCCCTTGCCCGGCCGCTTGCCACTACTGTCCCCATAAAGGCCATATTTCTCTGGTCTCCTGGGGTCAAATTATCTTCTTTTATAGTCGATGTTATCTTCTCAACAGGGATTGATTCTCCTGTAAGCATAGCCTCTTCAATCCTCAACTCCATTGTTTTAAACAATCTTAGGTCGGCAGGCACCTTAGCACCGGAGTCAAGCAAGACGATATCACCGGGAACGAGATATTCGCTGTTTATCTCCTTTTCCCGACCGTCCCTGACAACCTTTGCCTTGGGCACAACCATCCTCCTAAGGGCCCTGACACTCTGTTCGGCCTTGAACTCCTGTATAAAGCCTATAATTGCATTAAGTATTACCACTGCGAAAATAACACCGGAATCAATGTATTCCCCGAGCAAGATGGTAACGACTCCGGCGATGAGGAGGATATAAATCAGGGGGCTTGTAAACTGATGGAGTAGCACCTTCAGTTTACTTATCTTTTCTTCTTCAACCAGCTTATTCAGGCCGTACTGAGCCAGACGCTGTTTGGCCTCCGCCTCGGTCAACCCATTATCTGAGGTGCCAAGTCTCTGAAATATCTCCTTTTTCCCAAGCTGATACCAGTGCATTGGTCACTCCCATGAAAGATATTAAATAGTTTCCATCATTGCTGTCCAAATTGCTGATTCATGTGCTGTACTGTAGCCTTCAAATCCCCCTTGATCCCCCTTTGGAAAAGGGGGGAATTTAAGGCTTCCCTCTCTTTCTAAGGGGGAAAATACCGTTAATCCCCCTCTTTGGAAAAGAGGGGTCGGGGGAGATTTTAAAAATCAAGTCCTCCAAAATTCCCCCCTTCCCTGGCGGATAAGGAAGGTGGGAATATAGGGGTTCCGGATGAAAACTAAACAGGACGAAAACGGTGGTGTCAGGTAACAACAGGAGCTGTGGCTTGTATAATCCGGCTAGGCATTGGCGCTGGTGTCTATTCTTCTGAATATCTCAATAACGGATACAAAAGTGGCCAGCACCAGCGGCCCCATGATAAACCCTATTAAACCGAACAGTTTTATCCCGCCCAGGACGCTGAAAAAAAGGGGAAGAAAGGGCATTTTTGTCCTTTTACCGATGATAAGGGGTTTTAATATATTATCGACCAGGCTGATCCCGAAGGTCCCGATAAAGACCAGGGCTATCCCTTTCCATATCAGGCCTTCAATAAATAGATAAGCGGCGGCGGGAGCCCATATAGCAAAAGGACCAACCAAAGGAACGAAGGAGGCAATAGCCATAGCCAACCCCCACATAACCGGAGAGGATATACCAAGTACGGCAAAGGCAATGCCGCCCATGGTTCCTTGGACTATGGCTACAATTACGCCTCCATACATGGTGGATACCAGAATATCCTCTATTTGTTTGACCAGCCCGTTTTTCTGTTCCTCAGAAAAAGGAATATAATCCCGGATCTTTTCAAAAAAGCCCGGCCCGTCCCTCAAGAGAAAAAATATGGAAATGGCCATCAGGATAAAGTCCAAAGTGATTGTTATGATGCCGCCGGCCCCCTTGGTGATTCCACCCACCAACTCTTTACCCAGTTGCGAGATATTCTCCATGATGGCCTTGTTTATTTCATTCTCGGGGATGTTAAACAAGGACGCCAGCTTATCTATCACCGACCTTATCATCGGATGCCCTGTTATATTTTTTAGGGCCTCGATCTTTCCGTTTTCCGCATACTCGGCCAATGCGCTGAGTTCCTTTACCAGCAAGAAAAACAGATATGAGAAGGGGCCGATAATAATTAACAGGATGACAACGAGGACGATGAGGGATGTAATGGACTTCGATTTTATATATCTGAGGATAAAGGCATAGGCCGGGTAACACAAAACGGAAAATACAACCGCCCAGGCTATGGGAAACAGAAACGGCTTTAACACCTGGTAGCTTAGATATCCAAGTAGTAAGACAAAAAAAGTCAGTGTAATAACGTAAAATCTGTTAACCATTATAGCCTCATAATATTCTGCTTATCGCTGAAGAGCTATCGGTGACAAATCAGAAATAAGCCTTAAGCACGTATTGCTGCATCATCCTCTGGGTATTAAAAAATGATCCATTAAGGGTAATGCAATAACGCATTACATCAAGAAAGCGATCTCGTTCATGATAAAATATAGGAATAACAGTCTGCTCCAGTTTTTCGTAAAGAGATGCGGCGTCTTGGGAGGGGTCACGGCTCTTCTCTCCTTCTTTTATATCCTCCCCGATGGACCATCCGGTCACTCCCTCAATATGTCCCTCTATCCACCAACCGTCCAGGATGCTCAGGCTGGGCACGCCGTTAAGAGCAGCCTTCATCCCGCTTGTCCCGGAGGCCTCCAGGGGCGGCTTTGGAGTATTAAGCCACACATCAACCCCTGAGATAATCATCTTCGCGAGTTTCATGTCATAATTTTCAAGGTAAACGATCTTGACGTCCTTCTTAAGAGCTTCTTTCATCCGAAAAATCTGATTGATGATCTCCCTGCCGCCTTGATCTTGTGGATGTGCTTTTCCTGCATAGACTACCTGAAGGCTACCGGCTTCCGGTGGTATCCTTCTAAGCCTCTCGGTATCCTGAAAAAGAAGGTCGCCTCTTTTGTACGTAGTGGCCCGCCTTGCAAAGCCGAGAGTAAAAGTATCTGTGTCCATCTTAACATCTGTTCGACTATTTACATACTGCATCAACTGCTTTTTTGCCTGAATATGCGCTCGCCACACTTCCTGCCTTGGAATGCTTATGGCATATCGCAGGCTGAAGTTGTCCTCTATCCAGCCCGGTATATACCGGTCATAAAGCCCCTGAAGGGGTTTTGTCACCCAGGTGGCAGCATGGACCCCATTGGTTATGGCGTCAATAGAATAACCGGCAAACATCAGCCTTGAAACTTCACTGTGTTTTTTAGCCACGCCATTGATATAGCGGCTCAGGTTAAGGGCCAGGTAGGTCATGTTGAGCGTGCCCTCGCTGTGGAGAAGCTCCTTCATATCAAAGAAATCCTTGTGGTTTCCAAGGACACGCCTGATCAAATTCAGCGTGGAACTATCCGTCATGTCAAAAAAATCTTCCCGGGGTCCAATGACGCGCCTCACCAAATCAAGGGGAAACTGATCATGTCCGGCAGGAACCGGGGTATGGGTAGTAAATATGCACTTTTCTCTGACCGATTCGATATCATCACTGGTGATCGATCCTCTGCTGGCGCTTTTTGCCTCCTCGTCTAAAAGCGCCAGCGTAAGAAGACTGGCGTGTCCTTCATTCATGTGAAAACGCCTGATGTTGTACCCAAGGGCACGCAGCATCCTTACGCCGCCAATGCCCAGGATTACCTCCTGACAAAGACGGTAATGCTGGTCCCCTCCATAAAGAAAATGGGACAGCGTCCTGTCCCATTCAGAATTCTCCCCAAGATCAGCATCTAAAAAATAAACCGGCACCACAAAACCTCCGACACCGTTGACTTCATATTTCCAGGAGCGGAGATGAACAACCCTTCCCTCTATGGTAACAGAGGCTTGCTGCGGCAGCTCTTCCAGAAAATCCTCAACGTCCCATTCCACAGGCCCTTCTCTCTGCCATCCACTTGAGTCAATGCTCTGGTGAAAGAAACCCTTACGATGAAGCAGCGTTACCGCGACCATCGGTACCCTGAGATCGGCCGCAGACCGGATCGTGTCTCCCGCCAGTACACCCAGGCCGCCACTATAAGTCGGCATTTCTGCCGCCAGACCCACTTCCATAGAAAAATAGGCAATGGTGCGCCGCTCATCCATATTGTCCTCCTCAGCCGTGCCTCTACCTTACCAGGTCCAGAACGGCCCTGTTCCACCCTTTTGGCCCCACGTCCGGCGCGAGAATAACCTTCTTGACCGTTGACCACGGGGCATATTGCCCGTCCTTTTTCTTGACCAGAACCGGTATCTCCACACTGTCCAGCATCGGGAAATCGTTGGGGCTGTCCCCGAGGCCCACACTGACCAGTACCTGACCCTCCGTTTCATATAACTTTTTTAGTATCTGTACGGCCTTTCCTTTATCGTTATCACCTACCAGATGATAAAAACGCCCTCCCCTCGTAATCTTAAGTCCTCGTTTTTCCGCCGCTCGTTCTAAATCGGCAAGTACGGCCTCTTCCTCCAAAACGCGCCACGGCTCATCTTCGAAAATAAACGGTTCGGAGTAGTCGCGTCGCTGCGCCAGGACGGCCATATCCCTACCCAGCCCGGTAAGTTCAACTACCTGATCCACAGACATCTCAGAAAATCCGGAAAGCTTAAGACCTGTTTCCGCCTTGATGGCGGCAAAAATATCTTTAATTCTGCTATACCGCGTTCCTAACTCTATGACCTTATAATCTCCGTATTCAACAAAGGCCATATCCCCGGTATCCAGGATTCCCTTCGGGATGAAGATGGCTGCGCCATTTTCCACAATAAAGGGGTCTTCCAGCCCCAGTTCTTTCCTGTAATACTCGATCTCCGCTCTTGTCTTGCTGGAGCAAAGGATAAGGGGAATTCTCTGATGCCTTATATAATTCAGGGCCTCGGAGGCGTCCCTGTATTCGTAAGTGTCATGATCGAGGAGCGTCCCATCAAGATCGGTAAAGATAAGATACCGGCATTTATCGGGTGGAGGGTTACACTCCTGTATCGAGGATGACAAGGACATGCTTGTTTAATCACCCCAGAGCAATTTTCCATGTATCCAGCCGGTAAGGCCGTTATCATGTCTGACCTTGACCCAGCTCCCCTTCTTTTTCAGTAGCCTGAAAACCACTCCTTGCTCGGCCTGCCCCTTTACTTTATATCTGGTCCCCGGGCCGGACCGGACGTTGATATTATCGCCCTTCTTGGAAACGATAACCGTGCGTGCCTTTGAGAGAAGGGGCCGATAGATCCAGCCTATGTCACCTTCAAAGTCAACCACCCTGGCCCATTTCCCCTTTTCCCTGAGCACCTTGAGCGGATAGCCGGCAAATACCTCATAGAGGATGGAATAGCGGGTCCCCGGGCCGGATCTGATGCGGGCATTGTCTGATTTGATGCTGACCATTTTCGCCCAGGAAGCACCCGTAAACGAAAAGAATATCGCGATTAACATCAGCATCAAAAGATTACGTCTCATCAATTTATCCTCCCATGGTTTTTGGTTTTGTTAAAAAATTAACCACAGAGGGCACAGAGAAAATAAAAATATCAATAAATTGAAACAGTTCAAGCAGCTTAACCCGTTCAAACGGTTGAAACCGTATCTTCTTGGTGTGCTCTGTGGTTCGCTTTTTCAATATGCCGCCAAGACTTATAGGTAACGTTACGGTGGCCTTCTACATCATAACCTAACGAAATGGCGTGGCCACGTCAACCCCTTTAACTGAAAAAATGCCTTTAGTGAGTTGACATTCAGCGTAAAGCCGTGCTATAGAACCTTAACTCCGATTCCCTGAGAATCCATTCCAATAAGCCTCTGCCACAAGATAACATTTAAGGTCCAGTTCTCTATGGGGTCTCTCTAGAATGATAAAAAAGGGTTTCGCAGCAGCCGTTCTGTGCCTTTGGTTTATGGTCTTAGGCGCTCTCTTTATATCACTCAACTACCTGAAAACAGAAGTTCTCCCTTCCATGGGGCAGGACTCTCCGGACTGTGCGATAGTCTCTAATATTATATCAGGCGCCTTGAGGGGGACGGAGACGTTTTACGACTCTCTGAGGAGACACCGTGTACCGGACGAGGCAATAAATACCGTTATTGGTTACTTGTCTGAGTTGGTTGACTTTCGAAGGTGTAAACCCGGCGTGCAGTATAAAATTGAACTTTCCCCGGCCGGCGATGTAGTCCGGTGCCGTTATTACGTCAGCCCCGTGGAAGTCTACACCCTAAAAAAGGAAAGGGATAATTACAGTATCTACGCGGAAGATGTTGAGATTGAAAGACACATTGTAAAGCTTTCCGGTGAAATAACTTCGTCTCTCTTTGCGTCCTTTGGGGAGTCAGGTGAAGATGACCGCCTGATCCTGGCCTTTGCAGATATATTCGCCTCTGACATCGATTTTAACACGGAACCGCAGCCCGGAGACCGCTTCACCATGATTTTTGAAAAGTATTTCAAGGACGGCCAATTGGTCGGCTATGGCCATATACTGGCAGCGCGATATGAAACGGCGTCAGACGCCTACCAGGCTTATTATCATGCACGCCCCGGAGAAAAAGGCGCTTACTACGACGCGCAGGGCAAATCCCTTGGCAAGCATTTCCTGCGATCTCCGGTGCCCTTTAGCCGCCTGACATCAGGTTTTAGCCGAAGCAGGAGACATCCTATCCTGGGAATAAACAGACCGCACCTGGGAATAGACTTGGCCGCCCCTACCGGGACGCCGGTTCTGGCGGCGGCAGACGGTGTGGTTGTCTTTCGCGGGCGGCGAGGCGGATATGGAAACCAGGTCGTTCTTAAACATCCCGGCCGGTACGAGACCTATTACGGCCACCTGTCACATTTTGCCCGGGGAATAAAAGCCGGAACAGAAGTGAAACAAGGGGAGACCATAGGCTTTGTCGGCGCTACCGGATTAGCAACCGGCCCCCATCTCGATTACCGGATAAAGGAACGGGGTGCATTCCGCAATCCTTTCTCTTTGCGCTTTAGGCCAAAGTCCGTATTAACGGGGCAATCCCTTGGCCGCTTTTTGGCCAGGAAAGAAGAAATGTCGGATATAATGGGTATGGCCGCCCCCCGCTATGAGAAAAGGCTCGGTAGTTGCAAGGCCAGCCAAGTCACGCTCATTTAACAACAGGGTAATGAAGTTGTACCCTCCTCTGCTAAGGATTTTCTCACCAATCATTATTTCCCGGCATTCCCCTCACCTTTATGTCTCTAGGTAATAAATTGTCATTATTATGTCGAGTCGACATAATGTTGATATTTTCAACAAAAAATAGACTTTCCCCAATTGAGAAGCCAATGTTGTTCTTGTCTTATCGCTCCTATCCAGTTAATATTTAAATAGATTTTTTCTCGTTGTGTTATTCAGCAAATTCTTATACGATTACCCCTGAACGCAGATCTCGATGAAAAAAATCGAGTCGATATAATCTATAATGTTAGGCCTCATGACGAACTACCTTGGCGCAGTCCGATGACGAACACAGTCCGTATTCACTGCAATAGGTGCGGGCGCGAAACAAACCACGCGGTGCGTTGCGCCCACTCGGACGTTTGGGAGGATGTCGTCGTCGACGGCACGGAACGCGGCATTGCATTTGAAGAGAGGGAAACCCTCGAGATACTACAGTGCCTGGGTTGTGATGAGATGGCGGTCCGCCATACCTTCGAACACGAGGCCCATGGCAAGAGTACTAGGTTTTACCCGCCTCGAATCTCACGGCGAACACCGATTTGGAAGGCAAAACTTCCAAAGCAGATAGGCGCAGTAGTTGACGAGGTTTATCGGGCTCTTCAGGCCGACAGTCCGCGGCTGGCCACGATAGGAGCACGCACAATTGTCGACCTACTGATCCTCGACAAGGTCGGAGACGTCGGCTCTTTTTCAGAGAAACTCCAGGGGCTTGAAACGCAAGGATATGTCGGCCGCAAGAACCGCCAGTTCATTGCTGCCGCCCTTGAGGCAGGTAGCGCAGCTGCTCATCGAGGCATCGCGCCACGAATCGGCGACTTGAACCGACTAATGGACATTGTCGAAAGCTTGCTCGAATCCGTTTACATATTGGAAGAGGCTGCTCAGCGGCTCCGGGAAATCACGCCGCCTCGGCCCGGACGAAGCAAGAAAGTCCATTGATCCTGAGGCCTAACACGGCTTGTAGCCGACGGCGGCCCGCGCGATGATGAGGCCGCCGCGCCTTATGCCAGGCATTGGCTGGACAAATCGGGATTAACTGAACTTGTTGAATAAACTTGGTAAAGTAGATTTTTCTGGGAAATTGGGAATGTCTGAGATATTTGACTCTCAGGGTGCTATAGATCAGCGAACTATACGGTTTTTGATAACTCTGTGAGTTGCTCAAGGAACACCCTTACCTCTTCCTGCCTTTTTAAATAATAATCCGCCTCCGGGTTTCCTCCAATGCAGATGGATACGCCTCGCCCCTTTATGGCTTTAAAGGCATCCTCATCTGTGGTGTCATCACCCACGTAGATCGGCGTTTTTCTTTTCCCAAACTTTTCCATTATCCACGAGACCGCCTTCCCCTTGTTCCAGGCTTTTAGCGGTCTGATCTCGAAGACCTTTTTACCCGCGGTGATCCTGAAGGTGTCTTCATATCCCCTTACCGTCTCCCGGAAGGCATCAAAAAACGTCCCCATATCTTTGGGACTAACCTTCCTGAAGTGGATGCTGGCCGTAATGCCTTTATCTTCAACCATGACGCCCTGGATCGGCATCAAATCTTCCCTCAATCTGCGCAAAAGCCCTTCCAGCCTGTCTCTGTCACCTGCCGATTGACCGCAGACTGCCTGCCTCCTGCCGTTCCATATCTCAGCGCCATGATTCCCCGCATAGATAATATCTTCTATCCCAACCCTTTCCTTTATATCCTCAAGGGCCCGCCCGCTTATTATAGCTATAGGCATCTGTTTCTTTAATCTAAGCAGAATACCGCGAATCTCGTCCGGAATGAACGCCTTGTCCGGCGATTCAACGATGGGACTCAGCGTACCATCATAGTCGAGAAACAAAAATGTATTCTTTACCGGTATCCTGCCGAGATTATCAAACAGATAGCGGCCTGTCGCAGATTTCATCCAACAGATATTGACCATCTCGTGGAGAATATCGGCGATCCATTTATAAATATCATTTGCTCCTACCTGCTGCCTGAGAACGGCCATACGGCCGGCCTTTTCGGTGTGCGGCATCTTCAAGGCCTTGTATATCAAATCAGAAAAGCCCTCCACATCGTATGGATTTACCAGCAGGGCCCCTTCCAGCTCCTCGGCAGCGCCGGCCAGCTCACTCAAGATTAACACACCATGTCCATCGGCCTGGGAGGCTACATATTCCTTGGCCACCAGGTTCATGCCGTCATAAACAGAGCTTATTATAGCTACGTCCGCCATCCGGTAATAGGCCACCAGTTCCTGGTGCTCTACCTTCCTGTCGATGTAAACTACAGGCTTCCAATCCGCCGTTGAGTGCTTCCCGTTTATCCTGGCGATAAGCTCCCCGACGGCCTTCTGGTAACTCAGGTATGGCTCCTTCGTCCGCGTCGGGACGGCGATCTGGATAAAGGTAAACCTTCCCCTGTACTTTGTATATCGTTCGAAGAACAGGTCAATAGCCTGAAGCCTCTTGATAAGGGCCTTGGTATATTCCAGCCGGTCCACACCGATACCGATGTAACCTTGATCAAGCCTATTTTTTTCTTTTATTCTTTTGATGGCGTTAACAGCCCGTCGGGACGTGGCCATAGAGTGGAACTTCTGATAATCAATGCTTATGGGAAAGGCCTTTAGCCTTGTGGCATGTCCTTTATAAGTGACCACTGCATTCTGGTAATCCAGCCCGGCATCCAGGCATTCCTTCACGCAGTCCATAAAGCTCTTCGCAAAAAGAGGGATCTGGAAGCCGATAAGGTCATTGCCTAAAAGACCTTCCAGTATCTCCTTTACCTGCGGACAAACTCTGAAGACGCCCCAGTCAGGCCAGGGGATATGCCAGAAATGTGCAATGGTCAGGTCAGGCTTGCAATTCCTCAGGAAACCGGGCAGAAGGCAGAGGTGATAGTCGTGTACCCAGACGACGGAATCGCCACCGTTTTCCTCAAGAACAGCCCGGGCAAAGATCCGGTTAGCCTTTTTATAATCTTCCCAGAATCTTTTCCTGAAATAGACCCTATCCAGGGTTATATGGCAGAGGGGCCAAAGTACCTGATTGGCGTACCCATGATAATAATTTTCAGTTATGCCTGAACTTAGCCAGACCCGCTTTAAGGTATATGAAGGGTTTCCGGGTGGGACGGGGATGCAACTTTTATTATCCACGACATCTTTATCCCTGCTTCCGCTTCCCCAGGCCACCCATATTCCATTGGCGGCCCTTAAGACATCATCCATGGCGGAGGTAAGGCCGCCGGCCGGCCTGTCCACTTTGATCTGTGCTCCTACCTTCTTATGGATGTAAGGCTCCCGGTTAGAGACGACCACCAGGTTCTTGCCGGAAAAATTCTCTTCCAGAAGCAATTGTAACCTGTCTGAATTCACAATGCTAAGATAGCTCTCCCTTTATTTTCCAGTGCCTACCAACTTCTTTTAATACCTTGAACTCTCTTTAGTTTTCTCTGTGCCCTCTGTGGTT
>Ga0172371_10011176_pt1 | contig 12000 bp, 12 predicted proteins | sample Lak12m_FD_114543 | JGI IMG/M metagenome (GOLD analysis project Ga0172371, IMG submission 114543) | Freshwater microbial communities from Kabuno Bay, South-Kivu, Congo - kab_022012_12m | ecosystem: Environmental > Aquatic > Freshwater > Lake | place: Democratic Republic of the Congo: South-Kivu...
ATAATCCTATATCCATGTGTCGGAGATTCTATATAAACTGAAGAACGCTGCTTTTTTCAAATCGAACCAAAGCTGTATGCTGCTTTGGCAGGTAAAGGGGATATAAATGGTGGAGCTGAGGGGCCTAGAAGCTTTAACTTCATTATTTTTACAAATTCATCCCAGTTCAACTGAAAGAATGGCTCTAACTCTGTCTGAGGCTTGACTGCAACTATTTCTTTGTCCCTTACCCATATCTCCTGAAAGAGGCACCGCACCAGTTTGCTCCTCTGCTCGTCAGTGGCAATGTCCCATGCCTTGCCCACGTTGGACAGAAGGCTTGCCAGCTTGGGAATGGCATCGACAGCAGCTTTTACTGGGGCCAGTTGTGCCAATTTAGCCCTTATGATCGCCTTCTGCTTTTCGTATTTTTCTTTAACAATATCCCCGCATATATATAGTTCCTGCAGCCGTTCCAATTTGGCAGTAAGTGCCTTTTCCTCTTTTTCTCTGCCATAACTACTATCGAGCTTCTTCTGCACCTCCAATATCCGCTGTTGATAATCTTCCGGAATAATGAACATATCCATATAAGCCCTTAGCTGGTCTTCAAACACGGTTAGTTTGACCGATTTTTGAGGGCATGGCCATCCCTTGGCCCGGTTATAACATCCTAACCTCACTGTCCCGTTGGTCTTGCAGGCAGTGTGCATCCTGCCTGGATGACCTTTTTCCTTGCAATGCCAGCACCAAGTTATACCTGTCAATGAGTAGGTGGTCTTGCCGCTTGTGGTATGACTATGGCTTGAACGAATATTCTTTCGCCTCTGGTTCTGCACGGCATCAAAAATCTCTGGCCTTATAAAAGGCTCATGCTTGGCTTTGATGGGCGGGTCCTTTGAGCTTAGATTCTTACCCGGTGAAAGGTAACCGCTGTAAAATGGATTAGTTAAAATGATGCCCACTGTTTCTTTGCTGAAGAGCCTCGCACCCTGTGCACGTGTTGTCCTGTAGCCAGCTTCATTGAGTGCTGCTGAAATCTCTCGATCACCCTTACCATGAGCCGCAAGTTCGAAGGCCATTTCAAGGCCAGGGAATGCATCGGGATCAGGTATTGGGACACCGTCATCTCCCTTCTTGGCACCAAAGGGCAGGTGCCCACAATACATACCCTGTTTCTTTCGCTCTGCCCACCCCTTCTTGGTTTCTTGACTGAGATTATCAGAGTAATATTGAGCGAAAGCACCCAGCAAAGCTAAATGTACTTTGCCAGACGGACTAGTAAAGTCCATCTGTTCGTTAATTGATACGAAATCAACTCCAGCTTTGCGAAGTTTATCAAAATACTCAAGGGTTATACGTAGATTTCGAGAGAATCGATCAAGTTTGTGGACTACTAGGACATCAAAATGACCAGCTAAGGCATCGTTAATTAATGCCTTGAACATAGGACGCATGTTGATATCTTCAGACCTTGCAGACTTGCCTTCGTCAACATATTCTCGATAAATATCCCAGCCTCTACTATCTACTAAACCTTGAAAAGCTCGCCTTTGGGCATCAATACTGTAGCCCTCGGTTTGCTCCTCAGTGCTAACCCTCGCATATAAAGCCGCCCTCATATTTTATTCCCCTTATTACGATCTTCACCAGATTCAGTCATCTTTTTGAATCTAATAAAAATCCAGCGCTTTTCACCCTTGTGATATTTATCGCAATGATATTGCAGGCTGGCCCTCCTCGTAAACTTTCTGCTGCATATCCCGCACTGCCATGTGAAATCGTGTTTACGAGAAGCACTTTCCGCATATATTTTTGATGGTTTTCTGATTTTCATAGCTAATTTATTATATATTATTGCATAAAGTTTTTCAAGTTCATTTGAACGTGAATTCAGAAAAATGTCTGTGTCACAAAGTTAGTGAGTTTGCTAGGTGTAAACTTACCAATGCTAAGGACTTTGGAATGTAGATAGGTGGACAGGCATACATGCGACGGGCAGAGCTTGGTAATATCCTAAATTATATCTGGTAGCTGTGAGGATAATTGAATATTATGCTGATAATAAAACTATAGAATAGCTGTTGGACTTGTCTGCCACGATTGGCAGTAATATTGAGGTCCGCTAAAGTTAGCTTAACTCCCACCATACATGATTACGTAATCAGGATGGTGGCAAGGCGAGCCCCTCCGGTGCCATCCGCGCCAAGGTTTCACGGCCCCACATTAGCGACTGCGGCCGCGCATTGAACCCAGTGATTAGTTATAATATGGCTGCCAGGAATAAGAAAACTGCCTCTACGCTTTAAATAGCAGGTATTGCTGAGCTCTATATCTGGGTAATAACAGTCAGATTAGTAATAAACACAATATTGAGGAGGGGGTGTTGATTTAATATGGGTAGGTGTTGGACATGTGGTGCTTCTACAGGTGGTTCACGTTATTTCTATACCTGTCCTGCTTGTTCAGAAGTTGCAGAAATGCAGACTCTCAATAAAACTAGCCTTAAATCTCTTGATGTACTAAAACAGTTTGCTGTTATTCAGCAAGAAGGATTCAACCAGTTATCATCACGAATTTCTGATGCGGCATCAATTATAGAATGGGGTTTATCCGAATTGTCTTGGCGGGTAGAGCAGCAAACTGATATCTTAAAAAATATCGAGCAAATACTCAACAATCCAAATCAAACCAAAGCAGATGAGTGGCGCAAAATTGCGGAGGAGTTAAGAAATAGAGGCGACCTTTCGGAAGCTGAGAGATTTTTTACCCGAGCTTTATCAACAAATCCGCTTGATTATCGGATTTATGTTGGCTTGGCAGAGACCTATTTAAAAATGGATGAATTCGATAAAGCAGAAGTTTATCTTCAGAAAAGCCTGATCCATGCACCAAAATCTCACGAATCAGGCTCAGATTTCGATTACAGAAGTTATAGCTACAAACTAATTGGCCACATATACATGTGCAAAGAGAATTACATTGAAGCGGCAAATGCACTTCAATCATCAATACAGCTTTCCCCACATTACTATGACGGGCATTACGATTATGCTCAGTATTGTGCTTTAGTCGGAGACACTCAAGATTGTTTACTGTCACTCGACTTTGCTATTGCAGGAAAACCCATATTATTTAACCTTACTAAATCAGAGAGGAATTTTCATATTGGAAGTATGGATGTCCACAATTTTCTTATACGTCTTTATAATCAGACTTCATCAAACGCAAAGGGAGTGCTATTTACTTTGGAACAGATATTCAACCAATGTGATCTTGCATATAGTCAATCGGTTAATATATATCACGCTATCACAAAATCCGTAGAAAAATTAAACAAAATTCAAAAGAAGGAAACCCAAACGATTTGGGGAGTACCAGACTCTTATTCAAAGGATATCGACTCGTTAAAGTCTATCTTGACCTCAGTGCGCCCCAATATCTCCTCTCCTGATTATTCAAAATTAGTAGACGCTATCCAAACTGGTGAAAAAGGAGTTGTGCTTGGGCAAAATATTGCACACGCTTTAGTAGATTATAAAGATAAATATCAACGCCATTATGATGATTTAAGTAAAAAAATTGCCCAAAGATCTCGCCACATAAATCATACTATTCTATTTTGGGCAGTACTATTTAGTGTCATTTTGGGTTTGATGGTATGGCAAACGATTATCAAGCTTCAAAATCAGTATACCTTAAATGAATATATAGGCCCAATAATTACTATGATCGCTGTTTTGGGTTTTTCAATAGGCCTATCAATCTTAATCTTTTATGCTCTTCGTAAACACATTCCATAGCAGTCAGGCAGCACCTTAATGCGTTTAATGCAGCCCGCTGGAATTGTCATCCGGGCCAGCACCTGGGTGTCAGTGACCGCCATCGCTATCGTTGTGTAGTCGTCGTTATCTTCGATGATGAACCCCACCGAAAGGCATTCGCCGGGCAGCATCGGCTCTATCTCGTCGAGGTATTCCCACCTCTCCGTGCCCCTGCTGTCGATCCATTCGATTAACACTATGTCTTTTTCCATGATCTTTCACCTCGTCGGCATTCTAACCCCGGCATATCCAGCGGTTCTACGCGTTTATGTCGCTTTTTTGCGAGGAAGCAATCCCGGTGTGTGGTTGGCCTATGTTTGCGATATACACTATCCTTCCATGATTTAGGCCACCACCAGGTAGAAAGGATGCCAATGCAGCAACAGCCCGATTCAATTACTGAAGATTTTTAGGCAGGGAGTCCGTCGCTTCCTCAGCGATTATCATGTTATCATTAATCAGAGGTTGAAACGGTACAAATCTATGACATTTACAGGTGATTAAATCCTGCAAGTCGGAGGTTTCTATCATGGAGGATATCAATCAAGCTGAACAAGAATTACAATTCATTAAATATCATGATAAGCTAAGATCAGAACTGAGTAATATATCTGAGCATTTTGAAATTAGCGATAACCTGGCTAAACTCGGGAGCGATTATGTCCCTGAAATCAACATCGCTCCAACCTTCTTCATGTTAACCCTCGATGCCCATAGGTTTGCTACGTTAATGGGTATCAATAGGATGCTGGATACAGACCCTCATCACTTAAGTTTGTATAAATTTCTCCGCTTTATAAAAGACAACTTATCGCTTTTTTCTGACGATAATTTCCAAGCTCGTTTGAAACAGATGGGTCGCCTGGATGATCTTGCACTTCGCAGTAGGAGCCCTATTACAGCTGAAACTATCGATGATGATATCCAGAAACTACATAATCTGCCTATCCCGAATGTCAGACGTTGGCGGAATGAAGTTCTGGCGCATATACAAGCTGCCTCTGTTTTGCAAGAGATAAAGATATCCACCAGATATCCAGTCAAGATGGCGCAGATTGAACACGCAATCTCGACAATGCATGATATTCTCAATTTTTACTACCTGAATTACCAATCAACAACCTGGGTCAGATCGCAGCTAACAAAGCGGCAGCCAAAGCTTATCATGGATGCATTAAGGTTTTATCTGAAGAACCGAAATTTGCATCCTTAATAGTTATTAAAGGAAATTCGTCACTTCCTCATCGGCGGTTCAGCGGCACAAATGTGTCCTTTGATCGTGCCCCCTGTCTACGAGACCGAGGCTTGCGATTTTTTAGTATAATCGATGACTCTGAGGCTGACCGTAGTTATCGAACCATAGGCTCAACTTGGTATAATCTAGCCACTTACTATGACCAAGAAACTCACGATCCAAGCGATGCAGGAACTCGCGGCAAATCGCGGCGGCAGGTGTCTATCCGACGTTTACGTTAACAGCCGAACGCCTCTCTTGTGGGAATGCTCCAAGGGCCATAAGTGGACGGCAATTCCAACTAATATCTCAAGCGGACACTGGTGCCCAAAGTGCAGTGGGAACGTTTCACTTACGATCGATGAAATGCATCGTCTCGCAAAGAATAAAGCAGGTCGATGCCTGTCATCCGTCTACATTGACGCTAATTCAAAGCTCCTTTGGAAATGTGCTAACCCAGACCATACACCGTTTGTAATGAGACCTTCTGCAGTAAAGCGGGGACAATGGTGTCCTGAATGTGCAAATCAGGGAAGAGGAGCCTACCAACTCCTCAACATTCCTACCCTTAAGGAAATCGCACACCAAAGGGGAGGAGAATGCCTATCAACCGAGTATCTTGGAGTTCACTCTAACGTGCTATGGCGTTGTGCACACGGTCATGAATTCTCAGCCACGCCAGCCGATGTGAAGAATAGCGGAAACTGGTGTCCCAATTGCGCTGTCCGTTGGGGCGAAAGACTGTGTAGGGAGTTCTTCGAGAAGATGTTTAATACTAACTTCCCAAAAGTAAGGCCTGTTTGGTTGAAGAACCAGCAAGGCCGTAATCTCGAACTCGACGGCTTCAACAAGGAACTGAAGATTGCCTTCGAACACCAAGGAGAGCATCATTTCCAAGAAGGGGTGTTTACCAAGAGCAATACGGCTTTTAAGAGAGTTCTTTTTCACGACAGAATAAAGCGCGAGAAGTGTGCTGAGCACGGCGTAGCGCTTATTGAAGTGCCCGAAATAGGCACCAGAATAAGAGTTGGAGATTTGAAGGATTACATCATTGAACAAGCTGAGATACTGGGCGTTGACCACAAGATAGTTAGTACAAGTTTCATTCCGGATTGGTGGAAGGTTTATGCAGGCGGTTATGACTACCTCGAGAAGCTACGTGCTGTGGCACATAAACACGGTGGGCGGTTGCTCACGACTGAATGGAAGGGACATAAGGTTTCAGTCGACTTCATCTGCAGTGAGGGTCACCGTTTCACAATGATGCCTTACGGCGTCCTCTATGGCGCTTGGTGTCAGAAATGTGCTGGCAATGAACGTGGCACAATTGAGGATATGCGTAAAATCGCTGCCGAAAGAGGTGGGGAATGCTTGTCAGACGTATATGTGAACAGCCAAACTAAGCTGAGGTGGCACTGCCTGAAACATGACTATACATGGTGGAACACGCCCAACAACATCAAGCGGGGGCAGTGGTGCATCGCTTGTGCAGGCAGGACAAGGTGGACAATTGAGGCGGTGAAATCGTTCGCGGAGTCACGTGGCGGGGTATGTATCTCGGAGAAGTACGTTAATACGAAGGCCAAACTCGCATTCAGATGCCATACGTGCGGACACAATTGGGAGACATCTCTGGCAAGTCTTCTCAATGGGTCATTCTGTCCACGATGTGGTTTACAGAAAGTTCTGCGGCACACCAGGAAGACCATCACCGAGATGAATGAGATTGCAGAGAGTCGCGGAGGGAGATGTCTGAGCACGGAATACTTAAATAGCCATACCCCATTACTCTTTAAGTGCGGCGACCCTAACCATCCATCGTGGAAGGCTGCGCCCACTAACATTAGAAGAGGGAAATGGTGTCCAGTATGCGGACGTCGCCGAAGGGGACGGAGTAAACCTCATTAGGCTGCGACATCCACTCCTTGTGATAAACGTCATCATCTATTCCTGTCTCTAAGCTCCTCGATTTTCCTTTCTGGTGTATATTGGTGGGTTTAAACTATTGACTTGACGCTCCCCGTGACGCTCCTGCTGAAACGATAGATACCGAATACATCAAGGAAGGATTTTAAAAGGACATACCGGACATAAATGGTATGCGATACTGGATTTGAACCAGTGACCCCCTGTGTGTAAGCTAAGTGCCTGCTGCCAAGTTGACTGCACTCACCCTGCAAGTTCTGCAGGTGCTGACACTCACCATGAGCTGCCGCTGCGGGGTAAATATGAGAGTGCAGTACGATACATAGTAACCAGGGGTGCTAATTGAAACGGGATAAAGGGATACGCTTTTACATAGGATTCACGTTCGACCCAGCTTTACGAAATAGCTGTTCTACCATTGAGCTATAGGCGCGTGCTGTATCTTGCTGATATGCAACAAAGTAATCAATCTAGTCTGAAGCGTGAAAAGCAATTTCTAATAAGTTTTTAATCTCTTTAGCACACCGCAAATAGACTTCATCGCTCTTCCCGGACGGATCACTGATATCCCCTGTATCACGAGCATATTCCTTTAAGGTCTTGGTTTTAGCTGGTGGCATCCCATATTTCATCCTCCCGGTCATAACCACAATAATGTCTGCCCATTCTATTAAGTCCTTACTGCAATACTTTGGCCTGTGTTCTTTCAGTAAGTCCTTCCCGTAGAGTTCCTTGATGGCGTTTCTGGCGCCTGGAGCAGCCCCAGGGCCAGAGTATGCAACGTCATATGCTGCCGAATCGGCTTTTATTTTGCCATCGGTTATTTCCCTGTGATGCAGCTGCTCAAAGATCACCTTTGCCATTGGAGAGCGGCAGGTATTGCCACTACAGACAAACAATATGTTCATATCACCAGTCCATTATGTCGTTTTCAGCCCTTTTCTAAGGCCTAGCAGGGTCGGCATGGCCAAATCCCTTAAACTCAATGAAATAGCGGCCTGCGGCGTAAAAATGCCTCGTTTGCTTCATGCGTTAAATGTTGAAGATGGCCACGGAGTGGCCGTCTTCGCTTACAATATCAATATGCGCAGTGTCTAATCCAGGTACGTGCTCTATGCAACGCAGCGGCGACTCCGTCGCCCCTGCTAACATTTATCGCATACTGCGACCAAGGCAATAATTCAGTTGAAATCAAAGCTTTTTAAAACGCTTGCCACGTCCCTTCTATACCCCCGCGGTACCTTGTCAATCCGAAGCCTCCGAGCATTTTTCCGCCAACTATCATCAATCAGGTCAGAAATGAACCTGCTCATCGTCTTACCCATGCCATAAGAGAGCAGCCTGGTCTTTATTTTCCTATCCGGTGGTATCGAATAGCTCACAATCACTTTGCTCATATCTTTTTAAATAAAATTTATTATCTGATCCTGAGAGTCACGAAATTTCTGCCATTTACCGGCCATTTTTGCAGTTTTACCCCATGATCATGACTTGGAAGGAGCCCCACTACGGGGCTCCACTCCAAGCTCGACAACTACTACTCGTCCTCTGGATTTTCCTTGAAAATGGGATTGGCCTCCAGTATATCGTCCTGATTGATCAGGACGTCCTCCGGGTCTACCCCTTCATTCTCAAGGTCCTGGAGCACTTCACTTAGCTTTCTGTATTTACCTTGTACCATGTTTACCTCCTTGGGCATATTCATGCCCCTTGTCGCAGCTTACCTACCTCGCCTGAGGTTCGGCTCGCTTAATCCCGCCCTATCCGTGTGGATTCAGACAGTAATTCTTATACGAATATACTTTATTGTATTAAACCGAACGTGCAGTGTCAAAATTCGCATAATATAGCTGCCGGACAATCCCCCGCCTCCCATAGGACAGCAACAACAATATATATCGCCGAAAAATCACATTGCCACTGATTAAATAGTATTCCCCTCATTCATTATCTTTATAAACAGTGTCTATGTGGTTTTTTCGAAGAATTTTTCGTAGGCTCTCTGAAGCTGCTCCAAATATTCCCCATCAAATTTATCCAGCTTCGTTATATCGGGGTTCAATTGATAGATGAACGGGTTATCCTGAGTACTAAAGACGATTTTATGTCTTTGAAGCTGCTGGAGCGCAAGCTTTCTCTCCGATAGCTCATGCATGGCCATCTGCTTGTTTAATTCAAGCGCTCTGTACGTATTTTGCGGGTTATTGCGAAAGAGCGCATACAGCTGTACAGCCAAGTCTGAAGGTGGGATAGGAATAGGGTTAATGCGGACTAATCTAGCCCAACCTTTTCCATAACCTTCTTCTTCCATCTCCCAGTATATTTCCTCACAGGGGATGGCAGCTCTCCTCGGTTTCGGTATGAGCACCCCCCTCAATGGATTTTCAGAGATTTTTTTTACTATGAAGCCTGTGTCGCAGCCCAGCCCTACAATCGACCCATGCCCTCTGACCACTCGCTGCATTTCGCTGGTTCTCATATCAGCGATATCATATTCGGTGACTTCTTTCTTAGCATGCGTTGCTAACATGATAGTGGCCGTTACGCTCATTTCATTTCGGCAATAGGTAAGGATGTGTTCAAGGGTATAACCAAGGGCCTTGCCTGCCGCGTCCTGGTTCTCAGCATTGCCGTGTGTGGTGGCCCCGATCATGGCTATGTGGCTGTCCATGGTGATGAGCAAGTCTTGCGCACCTGGAAATTTCTTAAGGGCGGCCTTTATAGCCGGATCGGCAATCTCGGTTAGCGATGTTTTGCTGCCGAAGCGGAACCCACGTTTTGACCTGAGCTCAATAGGTAGCTCGCCGTAGCTTTTATACCCCAGCCCTGAGGAGAGTCGGTTGAGCCTGGATTCCAGGGTCGCAATAGGCGTCTCTTCGTCGATTATGAGGGTAGGGCAATGACTGATGGGCATACCCAGCATGGGTTGTCCTGCAGCTGCATGCACTGCTGTGCCCGTGATCAACCAGGTCTTAGCCCCGCCTTCAACAGCGGCTAGCATGATCTTGTGGCCTCGGATGAATATGGGTTCGACCACATAAGTGTTTTGGTTAACGGAATCTTCCAGATTGAATTGCTGTGAAACTGGTAATGTCATGATGATAAACCTCCTGAAAAAATTTCGGCATAAACATCAACCTATATTCTTTTTCTCAGGAGTAACTTCTATGGCATCACCTCCTTTTTCGGATTGAGCAATTTCCAGCAAAATCTGCGCTAACTGCCGAAGGGCAAGATTAGCTTTAAAATCATCGGAAATAGCCGGGGCTTTTGCAGAGTCCTCATAAGTGGGTATGCTTTCCCTGCCTGCTTCGGCTACCGATTTTTCTGACGACTGTGGTATTTGCTCCATCCTGGCTTTATAATAGGGGACATATAGTACGATTGCGAAGATGGGCAAATGAGGCAAAATGGGCAAAATGGGCGGGTTTGAAAAAGAGTACCTATCAACAGGTGAAGCGGCAAAGCTATCGGGTGTACCTGCCCGAACTTTAAGACAAAGGGCAGAGGCTGGGAAAATGCGTGTATTAAAGCGTTGGGGAAAAGGTACTCATTACCGCTATCTTAGAATTGATATAGAGGAAATAAAAAAGAGCGGATACGCACCGTATCAGTATTCTAATAAGCAGCTGACTCCTTTGGAAGAGATAGATAAACAACCCATACCACCAGAAAGCGGCATGATATTGACTATACCTTTAAAAACAGACGATATCTGGATTGATAGTATAATTATAACTCCATCTGATCTTATTCCCTTTACATTCTATGTATGGTATCGCGAGCAACAGGAAGATTCTGATCAGCTAGCCATAGAATTGGCTCTCAAACTCGAGAGTAATGGAAGTATACTAGTGCATAAACCATTAACGGCTCAATTCTATACGGATATGGACAAAACCAAAAAGTTACATTACGCGATTTCGGTTGAAAAACGTCCAATGAAATTCAATTTAAGCGAGCAAGATTTACAAAAATACCTTGTGAAACCTGTAGATTTCACTATAGCTTTACGTTATTGGCCTTCGGAATAACATTTGAATTACGGCCAACTAATCAAGTGGGGAATTAGAATTTATCGCTGTTGGACAATATCGGTATGTATGTGCAACCATGAATAAAAAGCAAATCATCTGAAATAACTAAGTAAACAGTGGTAGCGTGACTGGGGGCAGGTCATGACTATCAAAGAAAATAATAGAAAATAATATATATTCTCTTGATTTTCTTTTTCCCGCCAAAATAAAAATCAATATAAATACATGTCGTAATTATTACAATCTTCAAATCATAGATGATATAATAATGCTCATTTCCAGTTAAGGGTTTTTACCGAAACACAGAGATTAAACGACTTTATACTTTGAGGCTGGGTCTGGTGTAAAAAGTGAGCCGGTTGACCATTGTCCTGATTTCCTTAATCTTGTTGTTCGTGACTATGCTTACAAACGTAGTAATTACCACGTTGGTAGTGCAGGATACGATGATTAAGGAAGCATGGCGATGGATTGGGCCGACAGGACCACAAGGGCCACAGGGTCCATCAGGCCCACCAGGAATGGCTGTTCGTGGTTTTATGGGGCCATCTGGTCCACCAGGTTCAATGGGGCCGCAAGGTCCATCGGGTGGTCAAGGGCCCGCAGGTGCAACTGGCCCTGCTGGTGCAATAGGAGCAAAGGGAGATACTGGTGCAGCCGGGCCACCAGGACCACCAGGGCCTGCAGGGCTTGGTTACAACCCCGAACAAATTGCTTTGCTGCGTTGGTATGAGGCAAATCAAAGTGGCGCTACATTTAGTGTTGTCAATGTGCCTTGGGGCGTTTGCTTTGATGGTGCGTACATTTGGGTAGCAAATCACGGTACCAACAAAATCACCAAGCTTCAAACAAATGATGGCTACAAAATCAATGATTATGAGGTGGTCCCCAAAATTCGGACAGGTGGTTAAGAGAGAGTTTTGCCCCTAAAATAATAAGACAGAAAGGAGCAAAACGTGAAAGAACAGCGCAGAAAACACAGTCCAGCCTTCAAGGCCAG
>Ga0172371_10011179_pt1 | contig 11997 bp, 11 predicted proteins | sample Lak12m_FD_114543 | JGI IMG/M metagenome (GOLD analysis project Ga0172371, IMG submission 114543) | Freshwater microbial communities from Kabuno Bay, South-Kivu, Congo - kab_022012_12m | ecosystem: Environmental > Aquatic > Freshwater > Lake | place: Democratic Republic of the Congo: South-Kivu...
ACCCGAATCCCGAACGATGGAAACCGGCCGCCGACCGGCCACTCACATTCGGACTTCGGGTTTCAATCGTCATTCGAGCTTCGAGATTCGGATTTGTCGGCCCCTGCGTTGATGGCCGACATTCTAGCTAGTCTCGACGACCTGCGGCGGCAGCGCTGGTATTCCGGCCAGATAGCCGGTATCGAGCCGCTGCCATCTCGCACCGCCACCTATGCCGAGCCGGACCCGCCCTTGCCTGAGCCCCTTGCCGGACTGGTCGAGAAGCTGGGCATACCGAGACTCTACAGCCATCAAGTCGAACTACTGAGGCACGCTCGCGCCGGGAAGAACGTGATCATCACCACCGCAACAGCGTCAGGCAAGACGCTTGCGTTCAACCTGCCTGTCTTCGAAACGATGCTGAACTCACGTTCCGCGACGGCCCTGTATCTCTACCCGATGAAGGCCGTCACGCAGGACCAGCTCAAGGTAATCCGGCGCTTTGAGCTTGAGCTCGGGCTTGAGCTGAATCCGGCCGTGTACGACGGCGATACTCCGGCCGACAAGCGACCCCGCATCCGCCAGCGCTCTCGAATCGTCCTCTCGAATCCCTACGAACTTCACCAGATTCTGCCGTACCACTACCAGTGGCAGTCGTTCTACCGCAACCTGCGTTACTGCATCATCGACGAAGCGCACACCTACCGCGGTGTGTTCGGCTCGAACGTGGCCCAACTCATCCGCCGGCTCCGCCGCATCTGCGCGTACCACGGCTCCGACCCCCAGTTCTTCCTCGCGTCGGCATCAATCGCCAACCCACAGGAGTTGGCCGAAAAACTGACCGGCAAGGAGTTCGCCCTTGTCGGTGACGACGGCGCTCCGCGCGGCCGGACCTGGCTCGTCCTCTGGAACCCGCTCGCGACGGGACATGACCTACGAAGGGACATGACCCAAATGTCTGACATTTGGGATCGTGTCCCAAGTCGGACCGAGGAGCCCAACCTCTCCATCCACGCCCAGACCCAACAACTGGTTGCCCACTTCGCCAAGGCCGGGTTCCAAACGGTCTGTTTCGTCCAGTCCCGCCGCCTTGCCGAGCTCATCTCCCGCTGGGTGAAGGAGCATACGCCCGAGCTCGCCGTCTCGCCGTACCGAGCCGGATACGTGCCTGAGGACCGACGCACAATCGAGGCCGGCCTCTCCTCAGGCGCTCTGCGCGGAGTCATCTCGACCGACGCGCTCGAACTGGGCATCGACATCGGCAGCCTTGACTGCATTGTCATTGCCGGCTTCCCCGGCTCGTTCGCTTCCTTCTGGCAGCAGGCCGGCCGCGCCGGCCGCAAGCTGCAGGACTCGCTAGTCGTATTCGTCGGATATGCTGACGCACTGAACCAGTACCTGCTCCGCAATCCCGAGCTTGTCCTGCAGCGCGGGTTCGAGGCAGCGGTCCTCGACCTGACCAACCCCTACATAATCAGCGGACATCTGGCCTGCGCCGCCTCCGAGCTACCCCTGCGGAAGGAGGAGGTCGGAGAACTCCAGCGTCCCGCCGTGAAGGCCCTGGAGGACCAACTGATTCTGCGCCCCACGCCGGTTGGCTGGATATACGCAGGCCGCACCCGTCCACAGGAAGAGGTGACGCTCGACGCCATCGAGGAAAGTGCTATGGAGATTGTGGCCGATGGTCGAGTCATTGAGACGATGGACAAGACTCGCGCTTTCCGCGAAGCCTATCCCGGCGCGGTACTACTGCACCAGGGGGAAACCTATCTGGTGAAGTCGCTCGACCTCAAGCAACAGCGCGCTGAAGTCGAGCGCAAAGACGTCGACTTCCATACCGAAGTCATCACCCGCGAGGAGATGCGCCTTATCGAAACGCGGCAGCAGCGCATCCTCAACCCGGGCATTACGCTGAGTCTCGGCAGACTTGAAGTCACTGCGACCTACACCGGCTACCGCATGAAAAAGTACGACCAGTTGCTCGCGACTCACCCGCTCAACCTCCCGCCGGTGAAGTTCCCGACGGTCGGCATCTGGCTCATCTTCTCCTCGCCCCCTTCCACCTCAACCTTAACCTTCCTCTCTGCCGGAGGGCTCCACGCCGCCGAACATGCGCTTATCGCACTCGCCCCGCTGGTCGCGATGTGCGACCCGCGCGACATCGGTGGCGGCAGCTACCAGTTCTTCCCTGATACAAGACTGCCCACGATTCTCATCTACGACGGTTACGAACTGGGAATCGGTATCTCGGAGAAGCTGTATGCTGAGTTCGACCGCCTGAGCCACGTGACGCGTAACCTCGTGATGCAGTGCACCTGCGACAACGGCTGCCCGGCCTGCGTCCTCTCGCCCCGCTGCGGCGACGCCAACGAACCTATCGACAAACAAGCGGCAATAGCGATTCTCTCCCGGCTCACACCCGCCCGCTGACTTCACAGGACGACGGCCGGGCGCGATACCCTCTCGCGTCTGCCAACCTGCCAGCACCTCGACGGCAGTGATTGTTGCACGCTCGTCTTTTTTGTGCTACGATGGCGTCGCCGGAGTCAGAATCCGAATATCCGTCAAACAAAGGAGAACCGTGAAAAGAACAGTCGTACTGGCCGCCCTGATACTCTGCATGGCGTGCATTGCCCTGGCCGATACGCCGCCGACTCAGATGACACAGACACCGGCCGACGATTCTCAGCCAGTGAGCTACTACCCGTCCGTGAGTCCCGACTCGCTCTACTTCAAGGCATACGTGGGCACAGCCCTGATGTCCGCGGCCAAGAGCGCCAATCCGGCGCCGGTAAACGTGGTGGCGATGGACTTCCAGCAAATCCAATCCGTTCCATGCATGGACCCGCAGGGCAGCTACGTGTACGAAGTGGCCAGCAGCAACCTGCGGAGGTTCAGCACGACGGACGGCTCCTACACCGACGTCGCGCTTTCCCACGCCGGCGTTCAAGTCTGCGCCACCGACGGCAACCACATCTTCGTCCCGAACGGCGATTCGGTCCACAAATACACCATGACCGGAACCTACGTCAACACCACGACCCTGAATATCGCCTGCGACCCCTTCGCCTTCGCCCTCGTCAACGACACGGTCTGGGCCTCGCCCGACCGCGACAGCGAAGTGTTTTATGGCTATGCCGCGAGCGGGTTCGGCGGCGGCACCATTACCCCGGAGCAGACCTGGCATGTCGGAGCCGGCACCAACGGAACGGGCAACATCGCCTGGGACAACACCTACTACTACGTCATCTGGATCGGCACGTCGCCGATCACCTTCAAGCGGTTCACCGCGGACCGGACGCTCTATGATTCGGGCGAGGTCAGCGGCATCGACCCTCGCAGCGTCATGTGCACATGGACCCCGCAGGCTGCGGTTGCGGAACCGGACGGCCCGACGCCCGTGGCCGCCTCGCTCGCGGTCACTCCCAACCCGATCGCATGTGGCTTCGCAACGCTGCGCTATAGCCTGCCCGGGACCGGACCGGCAACAATCACCGTCTTCGACGTCTCCGGCCGGCCAACGTACCGCCATGCGGTCACTGCGGAGAGGGACGGCGCAGCGAAACTCGACCTACGCGAGTTGCGCGGCGGCGTCTACCTGGTTTTGCTCGACGCCGGTGCGCATACGGTCGCGCAGAAACTCGTTGTCCGGAGATAGTCAGGAATCGTCAGCGTCAGGGGCGGGCTTCGGCCCGCCCCTCGTCTTCATACCGACACACCATCGGCATCATGTCCCCGCTCCGGGCCGGGCTTCTCTTTTCGGCCCGCCGGCCTATAATAGCCCGTGGCGAGAAAAGGCCCAAAGCCACGAACCTCGAGCCCGGTATCCGACGGCGCCGGGCTTGGGACAGATTTTACGGCCCCCCCAGGGACTGTCCCCGCTTTGCCGAGCGTCGAGCTTCCCTCCCCCCTCGCCGACCGGATGCGTCCGCAGACGCTCGATGACATCATCGGCCAGGACCACCTGCTCGCGAAGGACAAGCCGCTCCGGCGTATGATTGAGAAGGGCGAACTACACTCGATGATTCTCTGGGGTCCGCCCGGCTCAGGCAAGACGACGCTGGCGCTGGCCGTAGCGCGCTACACCAAAGCCAACTTCGTTCAGCTCTCAGCCGTGACGTCGTCGGTCGCCGAGGTACGGGAAGTCATGAAGCGGGCTCAGTTCGAACGCACGATGCACAGCCGTCAGACGATTCTCTTCGTGGACGAAATCCACCGTTTCAACAAGGCCCAGCAGGACGCCTTTCTCCCCCACGTCGAATCGGGCCGTATCATCCTCATCGGCGCCACAACCGAGAACCCGTCATTCGAGGTCATCGCGCCATTGCTCTCGCGCTGCCGCGTCTACGTGCTCAACCAGCTCAGCCCTGACGATGTCAAAACGGTGATGCGCCGCGCCCTAGCCGCTGAGCAGGGATTGGCAATGCTCAAACCTGAAGTGACCGAGGACGTCCTCGACTATCTCGTTGTCGTATCACAGGGTGATGCCCGCGCCGCGCTGACGGCGCTGGAGCTGTGCGTAGCATCAGCCGAGCCGGACAAACAAGGGGCTCGGAGTGTGAGCCTGGAGCTGGCCCAGGATGTGGTCCAGCGCAAGTTCCTGCTCTATGACAAGGCAGGCGAAGAGCACTACAACCTCATCTCTGCCCTGCACAAGTCGCTGCGCGACTCTGACCCGGACGGCGCACTCTACTGGATGGCGCGGATGCTCGAAGCCGGCGAGGACCCCTTGTACGTCGCGCGTCGTCTCGTCCGCTTCGCCTCAGAGGACATCGGCCTTGCCCAACCCAATGCCCTCCTCATTGCCAACGCTGCGAAGGATGCTGTCCACTTCATCGGCATGCCTGAGGGCAACACCGCGCTGGCGCAGGCAGTTGTGTATCTGGCTCTTGCCCCGAAGTCCAACGCACTCTATGTCGCCTACGGGGAAGCCAAGGACGACGCGCTCAAGAGCGCAACCGAGCCGGTGCCGCTCCACCTCCGCAACGCCCCGACCGGCCTGATGAAAGGCCTCGGCTACGGCAAAGGCTACAAGTACGCGCACGACTTCAAAGACGCGAAGGTCGAACAGGAGCATCTCCCGCCCTCGCTCAAGGGCCGCAAGTACTATCGTCCCTCCGACCGCGGCTTTGAAGCCGAACTCAGGAAGCGCGGCAAGCCAAAGTCCGACTAGCCAACCCGCCCGCGCTTCTCGCGCCGTCGCATCGTCTGGTTGTCCATGACCTGTAACTGACACGCCCGACGCACCGGCTCATTCGCTCTCTCCCTCTATCATCTCCTATCCTGTCGCAGCGGCTCGCTTGACCGCCTCCGACGCCGGGCTAGACTTCCTGCAATGACAACTGTCCGTGACCGGATAGCGCTGTCTGACCTCACCACGATGGCCAAGGCCCTGTTCGGCGAACTGGTGAAGGCAGTAGTCGACGTCGAGCGGGGCGTAATGGCGGTCGGCGGTGAACTCCACTCCGACGAAGAGGCGGCCCTGCTTGAGGACGGTTCGTCACAGCAGCACCTGTGGGGCATCAACCTGTATCCGGCTTTGCCAGGAGCTGACTGGATTGAGTTTGACTCGGTGATCAACATCCGGCCCTCTCAGGGAAACCGCAGCCGCGGGGTAGATGACGCTGAAACGCGCAGGCTGATTACTGCGATAGTGGAACGTCTGGTAGCCCGATGACATTCCAGCACAAGGAACTCGCAGCCGGCCGATGGTTCCGGTTCAGTCTCGCCGAGCAGTTGGCCAACGTCGGCAGCGAAGTATCGCGAGCCTTGACGTGGCAGCAACGAGGAAACGCCGAACACTGCCGGATGGCGGTTGAACGGGCACTGGAGTTACTCGATCTGACACTGATGGATACACGGCATCGCGGGCGGCTCAGAGAAATCGCCCGTGTGCGCGAAGTTCTCGCCGACTACTTCTACGCGGATAACTGCTACGGCTCTTCGCCGGCCAACCTCCGCAGCTACTGCGACGCGTTCGCCTTGGCGGCCCGCGCCAACCGCTAACTACCGTCCCACCGACCGCGGCTTCGAGGCCGAACTGAAGAAACGCTCGCGCCCCAAGTCCGACTAGCCTGCCCGCGTCCTGCCGCTGTCAGAGCCCCATTGACATCTGCGGAGCTGGAAGTATGATTGGTAGGACAATGCGTATGGCATAATAGGAGTAGACATGGCCAGACGACAGAAGGTCACGGTCACCATTGCCTCAGACCGGCTGGAGCAACTGGACGAGATCGCCGTCGCCCGCGACACCAACCGCAGCGCCCTGATTGAGGAGGCGCTGGAGGTATGGGAGAAGGAGCAACTGAACCAGGAGCTTGCCGTCGGGTACAAGGCCATGGCCGAAGAAGACCGCCGGACCGCAGAGGAACGCCTCAGGAGCGGTAGTGAAACCCTCGACTGAGCCTCGTCACCCTGCCGGAGGCGACATCTGGCTGGTCAACTTCAATCCCGGCCGTGGCAGCGAGCAGCAAGGCATCCGTCCGGCCCTGGTTGTGCAGAACGATGTCGGCAACCAGTTCGCGGCGACCACCATCGTCGCCGCAATCACCACCACCATCAAGCCCTATCCGGTGACCGTCGTGGTCCACGGCGGCACCTGCGGTCTGCCCCGCGAATCAATGGTCAACCTTGCCCAGATTCTCACGGTGGACAAGCAGCGGCTGATTCGCAGACTCGGCCGGCTCACTCCCGAACTAGGGACCGCGGTCAACCGCGCCCTGCGCATCAGTCTCGCTCTGGACTAGCGGCCACCAGCACCGACCGCGGCTTCGAGGCCGAGCTAAAGAAGCGCAGCCGACCCAAACCAGACTAGCCCGCCCCGCCCACGCCCTACCGCCGGCATCAAATCGGGTAACTGGCCAAGACCCGCTCTCGGCTTACAGCTCACGGCTCACCGCTCCGCCAATCTACAATCATCAATCGGCAATCTACAATGTCGTGGGCCGTTAGCTGTTAGCCGTAAGCCGTCAGCGGTCTCGGCAATCCAAAATCGTAAATCCAAAATGACTTGGGCCGTGTCAATAATCGTCTGCTGTGTCTACCGAATGTCCCCCATCGCCAATTCCGGGAAACAACACAACGCTACGGACGCCTGCTTCTCATCGGGTCCGTTGACGCAGGGATGGCTCGGCTCAGGCTATCCAGCGACGGTTGATGGTGCGAATGCTGGCAACAAACAGGGCCAGGCAGAACGCAACCAGGATGAGCAACTCAAGCCAGAGCGGCAGCAGTCCAGCACGGGACATAACCCAATTCGGTTCTCCCAATTGGGATTGTGTCCCAGGCACCCTCAGCGCCTGACGCATGGCGTCCGCGCCGTAGGTTGGGGGCAGAGCGTAGGAGAGCGGCAGGAGCCAGGCGGGTAGCTTCTCGAGCGGGAAGAAGAGCCCGCAGAGGAAGACCATCGGGAAGCGGAAGAAGTTGGAGATAGTCTGCGCCTCGAATACCTCGGCGACCGATACCGCGACCAGCAGGCCGAGGAAGGCGGAGCTGACCGCGGTCAGGATGACGCCGGCAAGGAGCGCGGCCCAGTTGACGCCTGACAGGCTGATGAAGAACGCGGCCAATAGCACCGGCACGAAGGCGTTGAGGATACCGAACAGGATGGCGCCCGCGGTCTTGGCGAACATCAGCAGCGACAGCGGCAGCGGGGCGAGCAGCAACCGTTCGAAGGAACGGCTCTTCTTCTCAAAGGTGATGGCGACCGCCAGCAGCGACGTGGTGCCGAAGAGCACTGCCAGGGTCATCACGCCGGGCAGGAGCGTGCGGAGTTCGGAAGGGTTCGCGCCGGAGCGGACGAAGAACATCCCGGTCCAGGCAAGGGGAAAGACCAGCCCCCAACTGACATTGGGCGGCTTGAGATAGTAGGTGCGCATGTCCTTGGCGAGGATGCCTGCGAACGCGCCCCAGCGCTTCACTTCTTCTCCTTCTCGGTGCGCAGGGCGGTCGGTTCCAGCCCGGTCGTCTCGACGAAAACCTCTTCCAGTGTGGGTCGAACCCGGCGCGCTTCGGTGACTTCGATACTCTGTTCCTCAAGAGCACGCACCAACGGCCCGACCGGCAGCAGAGCGGAAGATTCGGCGCGAATCCGGCCGTCATCAACCGCCGAGAACCGCACCCCGCCGAACGCACTGGAGAGCAGCTCGATTGCGGCAACAGGGTTGGTCGAGACCGAGAGTTCCAGCACTTGTCGCTCGCGCACCGGCTCAAGCAGGGCCGCGACCGTATCGGTTCGGACGATGCGCCCCCTGACGATGAAGGCGACGCGCTCGCAGAGCCGCTCGGCTTCCTCGATGTAGTGAGTGGTAAGCAGGATGGTCGTGCCCGAGCGGTGCAGGTCGGCGATGAGCTGGCGGATGCTGCGGGCGCTGGCTACGTCAATGCCGGTGGTCGGTTCGTCGAGGAAGAGGACGCTCGGCCTGTGGATGATGCCGGCCGCAATCGTGAGCTTCCGCTTCATCCCCTTGGAGTAGCCGGCGAACTTGCGGCCCGCGGCCTCGGCCAGCCCGAAGTCGGAAAGTAGTTTGGTCGCGCGGGCGGCGCGCTCGCGGCGGGGGATGCCGTAGAGCGAGGCGCAGAAGCAGAGGTTGTCGTACCCGGTGAGCTCGGGATAGAGGTTGCTCTCGTCCGGGACTACGCCGATGAGGTGCTGGGCAGCTCGCGGGCGGCGCGTGCAGTCGAACCCGGCGATGCTGAACTCGCCCGCATCCGGTCGAGCCAGGCCGGTCAGCAGATTGATGGTCGTGGTCTTGCCGGCACCGTTGGGACCGAGCAGGCCGAACAGCTCTCCGGCCCGGACCTCCAGGTCGAGGCCGTCAACCGCGCGAACGTCGCCGAACCGCTTCGTGAGCCCGCGGGCCGCAACCGCGGCCGGGGCGCCGGCTACTTGCGTCCGGCTTTCTTCAGGCAGGGGTGGCTCTTCTTCGTGCCGTGGCACTTCCGAATCTGCTCGGGCGAGCAATCTTCGGGCTTACCCTTCAGGTTCTTCGGCCTTTGGCACTTGGACTTCCCGCAACACGCAGTGCTGGTCTGTTCCTGTCTCTTCATCTAGTGACATCCTCCACAGCCTTGTTCCTGCCTGGCCCCGGAGTGACTGCAACCGCTGCACTGGTGTCCGCCCGTCGTGCCCGACCCGGCGTCATCGTGGCAGCCATTCGAGTCGCACGGGCAGGGCAGGCACAGCAGGTGGTACTTCCCGCACTCCTGCCAGTAGGCCTGAATGAGCTTCACGGACTCGCGCGTGTTGCCTGATATCCTGATGGTGACCCCGTCGCGGGTGTTGGTGGCCTCGACCTTGGCGTCTTTCAACACCTGGCTGAAGGTATTGCACTTCGCGGCCGATGCCGGTTCGGACTTGCCGGCGCCGACGGCGAGGGCAATCGCAGCCAGCACGGCCAGCAGAATGCCTGCGGTCAGTAGGGTATATCGGTGCTTCATGTGTTACTTGCTCCTTTGTCTTGACTGGGTTCTCCTGGGACGTTGACCGGGTCTCGCGCCGCGTCGTGCGGTCGCCGCAACGCATGACTGAATCCTTTTCTTCCGGTTGACCACTGTGGCCAGGGCTGTCCGCAGCCTGCGGGCCGCCCCCGGCGCGAGTCGGTAATGGATGAAGTAGCCGCGGCGCTGTGGCTCGACCAGCCCGGCCGACTTCAGCACGCGCAGGTGTTGAGACACCGCCCCGGCCGAGATGCCGGTCAGGCGCGAGAGCGCCCCGACGCAGAAGACGTCGCTCGCCAGCAGTTGGACGATGCGAACGCGGCTCTCGGTTGAGAGCGCGGCAAACAGCTCAGCCTGGGTTTCAGCCGTCTGGGTCGTCTTCACCGGTGATGCTCTTTGATTCTTAAGTATCTTAGCGGATGCTTAATCAAATGTCAACTGCAGCCGCAGGATTCGGCCAATGACCGTGTCTATGTGAACATGAATACGCCCATGAAACTGCTTCTGGCACTTGTATGTCTGCTGCCTGCCGCAATGTTCGCCCAACCTGGCCCAAAGTCGGTGAATGGCCCTGCCGACGGTGTGATTGTCGGGCAGGTCTTCGATGCCGACCTCGGCGACCCGATTGAGTACGCCAACGTCGTCCTGTACCGGCAACGAGACTCCAGTCTGGTGAACGGAACCGTGACGCGAGTGGACGGCAGCTATGCGCTTACCGGCGTGCCTGCTGGTCGTTTCTATGTCGAGGTGTCGTTCATGGGCTTCCGGCTGCGTCGGGTTGACGGCGTCCAGGTCGCGCCCGGCGGACGAGTTGACCTTGGCCGCACCGAACTGCGGCAGTCGGCCGTGGCGATGCCGGGGGTAGAGGCAACGGCCGAGCGTCCGGCCCTGTCGTACAAGATCGACAAGAAGGTCGTCGAGGTCGGACGTCAGGTGACCGCAACCTCAGGCACGGCGGTTGACGTGCTGGAGAATGTTCCCTCTGTGAAGGTGGATGCCGAGGGCAACGTGGCGCTGCGCGGGAGCAAGAATCTCAGCGTGCTGATTGACGGCCGGCCGACCCTCATGGAAGCCTCCGACGCGCTGCGCCAGATGCCCGCCGGGACCCTGGATCGGATAGAGATAATCACCAACCCGTCGGCCAAGTATGATGCCGAAGGGGTCACTGGTATCATCAATCTGATAACCAAGCGCCAGCGGGGCAGCGGTTTGTCCGGCGTCGTCAACGCTAGTGGCGGGCTCTGGAGCAGATACGGCGGCGACTTCACCTTGACATGGACGAGCGGCATTCTCAGCGTGTTCGCGGCCGCGGACTACAACCGACGTGCGATGCCCGGCACGCTGACGAAGGAGCAGTGGACAGCGGGCACCGGAGAGACTCTCCACGTCAAGTCGGCCGGGACTTTGACTCGGGACCCGCGGATTGCCGGCGCCCGTGCCGGGTTTGACCTTGGCTGGGCCAGAACCGACCGCACGAGCTTCGGCGTATTCTACGGCCACACGCGCATGAGGTCTGACCAGTACGTTACCTCCGAGCAGTGGTCGAGCCTGGGCACTGACACGGCGCGCTATGAGAGCGACGACCAGTCAGTTCGGGGCGGGGATTACGTCTCGGCCGCTTTGGAGCACAGGCATGGATTCGGCTCGCTGGCAGACACGGCACACGGCCTGTCGGCTCGGGCCGAACTCCAGCGGCGTGGGCACACGGGCGATGCGACAACGGAGTTGTTCGACGGGGACCGTCAAGTCAGTGGCTGGCGGGCGACCCAGACCGGACCGGCCAACCGCTGGCTTCTCAACGCGGACTACGTCCTGCCGGTCAAAGGTGCGGGCCGGTTCGAGGCCGGGTACCAGGGCTCGCTTGCTCGACCCGTTTTCGAGAACGGACTCCACCAGTACGACCCGGCCGCGGATAGCTTCAGATACCTGCCTGAGTACAGCTCGACGACGGCGCTGGCCGTTGACATCCACGCGTTGTACTCGACCTGGACCGGAGGGTGGCACAGCCTTGAGTACGAGGCCGGGCTGCGCGGGGAATACAGCAGCCAGCGGGTTGACGACTCCGGCGTGGACTCAGTGTTGTCCTATGCCACGAAGGGCCTGTTCCCGACCGCGCATCTGTCCTACAAGCTCGGCGGCGAACGCGTGATTCAGGCAAGCTACGCCCGGCGGACACGGCGGCCAACCGGGCGCGACTTCATCCCATCGCTGGTCTGGCAGGATGCCTACAACGTGCGACAGGGCAATCCCACGCTGCGACCTGAGTACATCAATTCGTTGGAGGCGGGCACGGCCATCCCGCTTGGGGCCGGGCAGGCTTCCGCAACGGTGTACTACCGGACGACCAGTGACAAGTTTGATGACATCCAGTCCCTGTACCGCGAAGGCGTGGTGCTGCATGAACCCCTGAACGTCGGCAATGACCGTTCGCTCGGTGCCGAACTGTCGCTGGACATCGCGCCCTTCAAGTGGTGGACAATCAGCCCGTCGGGCGATGTCTACGACTACCGGATTGCCGGCTCCGTCGAAGGGCAGGAGTTCAGCCGGTCGAGCATCAACTGGAGCGCCAAGCTCGGCAAT
>Ga0172371_10011180_pt1 | contig 11996 bp, 12 predicted proteins | sample Lak12m_FD_114543 | JGI IMG/M metagenome (GOLD analysis project Ga0172371, IMG submission 114543) | Freshwater microbial communities from Kabuno Bay, South-Kivu, Congo - kab_022012_12m | ecosystem: Environmental > Aquatic > Freshwater > Lake | place: Democratic Republic of the Congo: South-Kivu...
CAATATTCGTAGGTTTTGGGGTCCAGTTCGCAGTGCTTGCATTTGAAGTTTTGAAGTTTTGCCCATTCCGGGAATGCAACATTATTTTTATAGATAATGCTTAACGTGGATTTATCAACCGAAACCTGAAATGACTTTTCAAGTCCGCTTTTTAATTTAAACGTGTACGTATATTTAAGTAGTTCTTTTTCAGCCATCGTTAATATGTTTTATATTTGCTCTGCCAATATAAAAATATTCTCTAAAGAAAAAGAAATATTTTTTACCGATGTGATGCAGCTACTAGAAACTTTAATTTCTGGAGACGAAAAAGGAAGCAACTCCTCCATCAATTTCTATAAAAATCTTCTTTTTTGCCGATGCAAAATTCTCAGTTTGAAATAGATCGTCCGAAATTTCTTTAAAGGTATCGAACTGAGTAGTGGCGAATGCCGTTTCTCTTTTGATCTGCGCGCCGGCATCTTTTGGTATTATTAACCGCACTGAAGCGGCTCCCGCCTCGATTTTTATGTTCATGTTGTCCGTCGCAAATTCTTTCACTTTCATCGTACAGCTTGCGGCTCCGGAAGATAAATCAATTTTTTCAACTTTTAACGGTGATAAATCTAAGGTTACATCAGCAGCGCCAAGTTCAAAATCAAAAGAGTAGCTGGGCTTGTTGTTAAGCCCTACCTGAAGAATCCGGTGTGTTTTATCATCGAGCTTAATATTCACATCTTTCATGCTGATATCAAAAGCATAGGCATCGTCATTTTTGTTTGTTTCTACCGAAAACATATTTTTCATTCCACCGGAATTAACAGACACCAAATTTGAATCATTTCCGCCAACTATTATTTTTCCGGCGCCCAATTTAAAAACTGCATCCACTGTTTTAACTTTAGTATCAAACGGTTCAATGAACTGTTCCGTTTTAGAAATGCTATGAACTTCGTCATCACAATCATTCCATGAAAACCAGGATTTCGAGAAGAAGCTGAAAATTACAAGCGCAATAACTATCCCCGCAAGCCCTGACAAAGTAAGTTTAACATAAGTATTTTTTGATAGAACGGTCAATCCGATAAAAATTAGTGAAAGAGGCCAATAGTGGTAAAATCCGCTTAGCGCAAAGTTGATGTGCATGACCTCGACCATTAAATAAAGTACGCCAAGCGTTAAAAACAACACGCCCCAAAATAATTGTTTAGTTTTCATTGCGCGCCTCAAGTTCCTTTTCTTTTTTGAAAGTGTTAAAAACCATCCACGAACCAAGCATGATCAAAGCAATAGGAAAAATGTTTTCAAAAGTAATATCTATGAATAAATTATCAGCTAAAAACAACACGCCGAGAATAATTAATATCCCTCCGAAAATTTTTTCGCGGTTACTTTTTTTCTTCACTTTTTCCCGCGCCACTTCTTTCGCGTCGGCTTGTTCTTCTTCCTTCTCAACTTCGGCTTGAGTGGTTGCAGATAATTCTTCTTTTGGAATAATGAGCGCACTTACAAAATAGATGATTATTCCGGCGCCGTTAAAGAAAATTAAACACACAAAAGCGATCCGTACAAATACGGGATCAATATCTAAATATTGAGCGATTCCACCGGCAACACCGGCAATCATTTTTTCTGCGCGCGAGCGATATAATCTTTTTGTCATCACAATCTCCTTTTTAGTTTCACCAGCAAAAATAACGCCCTGTCAGAAAATAGACAGGTAATCTGTATCAGCGGTAAAATAGATTACTTGAGAGGCAATATCTATGGTTGCTCGCAGGCAAAATTGCGGCTGTATTAGCGCTTCTGGCTTCTTGTTTTTTTTATGAATCTAAAACTCAACAGAGATGCGGAAGTTGCCAAGCCCACGGAAAGCCCAATCCAAATTCCCTGCACATTCAAACTAAAATAAAATGCAAGCAACGCCCCAAACGGAAGCCCGACAACCCAATAGGCGACAAACGTTACGGCGGTAGGAAAAGTTACATCAGAGATGCCGCGCAAAATTCCTAGTCCAACACATTGTATTCCATCAAATATTTGGAAGAAAGCCGCAATAAGAATTAGTGATGCGGCGATAGTCTTTACTTCGTAATTATTGATGTAAAGCTCCGGTAAAAAGTTGTTTGTGAAGAAGAAAAGAATGCCGCAAAGAGTCATAAATCCGCCGGCAAGAAAAAGTGCGCTTAGCCCAGCCCGCTTGGTTTCCTGTTCATTCCCTTCTCCCATATATTTTGCAACTCTAATTGCGGCGGCGGCAGATACACCAACTACCATCATGTAAGTAATTGATGCGATGTTTAAAGCAATTTGATGAGCAGCTAATTGTTGCGCGCCAAACCAACCAATCATTATCGCGGTAAAAAAGAAAGCTCCAACTTCAAAGAAATATTGAATTCCACTTGGCAGCCCTAACGAAAGAATTTCTTTTGTTACTTTCCAATCAATTTTATAATGGCGAAGATTTACTTTGTATTTTTTTACTCTTTTGTTCCGATGAAGAAAAAGGATAAGCATGATCATCATAAAAAAACGGGAGCTGAGCGTCGAGATTCCCGCTCCGTTCAACTCAAGTTTTGGAAATCCGAAGTTTCCATAAATCAAGCAGTAGTTTGCAGAGGCGTTAACTACATTGGCTAACAAAACAATAACCATTGCCGGACGCATTATTGAAAGACCTTCGAGAAAATGTTTGTACGTTAGAAATGCCATCATCATCGGAATAGAAAACGACAATATCTGCAAATATGGAATGGCATACTCGACAACTTCTTTCCCTTGATGCATAAAACGAAATAGTCCCGCTGAAAAATAAGTGATGAACCCAAGCACTATTCCGATAGCAACATTAATTACGAGCGACTGTTTTAAGATATTGCCGCACTGTTCCGCATTTCCCTTGCCAAGAGCATTCGCAACGAGCGGCGAAACCGCATAAGTTACGCCCATTCCGATTACAAATATCAGAAAGAATATTCCGTTTGCTAACGCAGAGGCGGCAAGTGGATTGTAACCGATTTGTCCAACCATCGCATTATCAACAACTCCCATCAGAATAATTCCAAGCTGCCCAACTATTACCGGAAGCGCAAGTTGAACCGTCTCACGTAAATGAAAACGGAAACTTTTTATTTGTGAAGCGGACGCTATTTCTGAACTTGTCATAAGTTTATTTATTATTGCAGTACAAATTTGTAAAAATTAATTGAAAGAAAGTTGATTTATTTTTGGCGACTCTTGCACTGATAATTTTTTTACTTACTTATGCTGGCATAATCTTTACCAGGTTTCCATGGTTGAATATTGACAGACCAAGCGCCGCCTTCTTTGGTGCGGTTTCAATGGTTGTTTTTGGAATTCTCACCTTTGAAGAATCAATTTCGGCGATTGACTTCAATACCATTACTCTGTTACTCGGAATGATGATGCTAATCGCCGTGTTAGAATTGGACGGTTTCTTTCAATTAATTTCCGAAACCACAATCACCCTTGCAAAAACACCTCAGCAGCTTTTACTTTTTATTATTTTCGTTACGGGTGTTTCAAGTGCCTTTCTGGTTAATGATGCCGTTGTGCTGCTCTTTACTCCTGTTGTGCTTTCAATCTGTTCAGAAACAAAACGCCAACCGCTTCCTTATTTAATTGCCGAAATTATGGCTTCTAATTCAGGAAGCGCTTTAACAATAACCGGGAATCCGCAAAATATTTTAATAGGAATCCAATCCAACTTTGTATTTGGCAAATTCATGCTTTATATGCTGCCCATTTCTTTCGGAAGTTTAGTCATCATTTTTTATGCGATAAAGTTTTTCTTTAAAGATGAATTCTCAAAAGGTGAAAAATTAGTTTGTGAATTAAAAAAAGAAGAATGGAATTACGCTTCCATGAAGTTTTCTGTTCCGATTTTTATTCTTGTGGTTCTGGCGTTTTTCTTCAGCAAAGAACTTTCAATTTCTTATCCGCTCATTGCCTTAACCGGCGGATCGCTCGTTCTTCTCTTCGGAAAAATAAAACCTTCGAAAGTCATCAAAGAAATTGATTGGGTCTTGCTTCTCTTTTTTGCAAGCCTTTTTATTGTAGTAAGCGGAGTTGAAAAAAATAAACTGCTCGAGCCGCTGATTGAACACGTTAAGATGAACGCTACATTTCCCGGAATTGTTTCTCTTCACGGATTAAGTTTGCTCCTCTCGCAAATTGTAAGCAACGTTCCGTTTGTCATATTGATGAGTCCATTATTAAAACCACTGCATGATACTATCCTTTGGCTTTCATTGGCATCAAGCTCAACGCTCGCAGGAAACTTTACTATCATCGGCGCTATGGCAAACCTCATTGTTATTGAGATAGCAAAGAAAGATGGAATTCAGATTAACTTTTTTACTTTTTTGAAAATCGGCTCCGTAGTAACTTTTTTCTCTTTACTTTTATCAATACTCGTTATTTTCTTTTATACACAGTAGGTGAAATTCAATGAAACAAAAACTATTATACATCGGAATGGTATTCCTATTGCTAACAAATTTGGGTTGTAATAGCAACGGAACTACAAATCCGCCGTTAAACGATAATCCATCGTCTAAAAAAAATCTTGATTCAACAACCTGCGCGGATGACGCAAGAATTTCTGTTGATACCTTTGTTCTCGAAAATAATGTTTGGGGAAAAGGAGAGTTAACTAATTATCAGCAATGTATCACTGCAAAGCAAAATGATACCTCTACTACGTTTGGATGGAGTTGGAATTGGCCAGCCGTCGGGGGAAATGTAAAAGCATATCCTGAAATTATTTTTGGCTATAAACCATTCGGCAGCTCAACTACATCTCCCCTGCTTCCGAAAAAAATTATTGACTTGCAAAGCGCCGTTGTAAGTTTTTCTAATTGCGTTACTTCTTTTAACGGGAGCGGAAATTTTGCCTTCGATATCTGGATTACTGATTCTGCAACTCCCAAGGAAGCAAATATTAAACATGAAATTATGATTTGGTTGGAAAAGAAAATTCAACAGCCAGCCGGTTCATTTGTTGAACAAGTTACTATTGACGGTTCAACTTACGATTATTACCGTGGTCCTTTAAGTTGGGATTATATTGCGTTCGTTAAAACTTCATCAAACAAAGTTAGTTCAATAAATCTTTCAGATTTTTTTACCTACTTAATTAATAAAAATCATCTTTCTGCAAATGAATTTCTTGCAGCGATTGAATTTGGGAACGAAGTTATCAGCGGAATGGGTTCAACTGTAATTACCAATTACAAAATTGAAATAAAATAGTAACTAAGAAGGCTATCTTGTTTTGCCGAAGTATCATCAGCAAAACGCAAAACAAGTTAGCTTCCTTTTGTATTCCTCACCATCTTCTCAATCATCTCCCACATTTCAGAAGGAATTGCTTCCAGCATGTTAAATTGGCCTGCGCCTTGCAGCCATTCACCGCCATCAATGGTAACAACTTCGCCGTTGATGTATGAGGAAAAATCGGATATTAAATATGCGGCTAAATTTGCAAGTTCTTGATGTTCGCCGACTCGTTTGAGAGGAACTTTATTCTTAAAATCAAATTTGTTTTGAAGGTCGCCGGGAAGAAGTCTTTCCCATGCCCCTTTAGTGGGAAAAGGTCCGGGAGCAATTGCGTTAAATCGAATGCCATACTTTGCCCATTCAACTGCCAGCGAGCGTGTTAATGCCAAAACTCCGGCTTTTGACACTGCCGAGGGAACAACAAACGCCGAGCCTGTCCATGCGTACGTTGTTACAATGTTTAGCACCACAGCGTTTTGTTTCCGCTCAATCCAATGCTTGCCAAAGGCGAGCGTAGTGTTGTATGTTCCTTTAAGAACAATGTTAACGATGATATCAAACGCACGGTTTGAGAGCCGTTCGGTAGGACTAATAAAATTACCTGCGGCATTGTTTACAACGCCATCAACTTTACCAAATTTTTCAACTGCGGTTTTTAGCATCTGCCCAACGCTTGCATAATCGGAAACATCACATTGGATAGGAAGAACATTCTTACCGGAATTTTGCGAGAGTTCTTTTGCGGTTTCTTCCAGTTTATCAAATTTTCTGCTGGCAATAATTAAGTCGGCGCCAAGTTCTGTGAAATATTTTCCCATAGCTTTGCCAAGACCGGTACCGCCACCAGTAATAAGAATGGTTTTACCCGCAAGTGCATCTTCTTTCAGCATCGGCTTTGTGTAAGTTGGTTCGTTCATATTTTTCTCATTTATTTCTCGCAAAATAGCTGAAAAACATCAACTTAAAAAACAGTGAGATTAGCGAACTTGCCGCTTTGCTAAAACAATTTTTTCTTGAAAGATTTTGTTGTTAAGTTCATACAATAAATTTATGCGGCTATTAAATCTTCTTGAAAGTAAAACGATGAAAAAGACTTTACTAATATTTCCTTTGCTTGTAGTATGCTTTACTACTCTATCTGCGCAGAATAATGCAAAATCTTGGGCAAAGCTAAGTACCCTTATTGGCAATTGGAAAGGTGAAGGTTCTGGCAAACCGGGCGAAGGCGGCGGCTTTTTTTCTTTTAATTTTGATTTGGATAGCAACATTCTTATCAGAAAAAGTCAATCAACTTACCAAGCAACCAAGAACACCCCTTCTACTACTCATTCCGATTTAATGATAATTTATAAAGATGGAGATGGGGTGCCGAGCAAAGCAATGTATTTTGATAATGAAAACCACGTCATTAATTATTCAATAACATTTCCCGGCGCTACGGAAATAGTTTTTACAAGCGATAAAATTCCGGGCGTTCCTACTTTTCGTTTGATTTATTCTGTAATAGATTCATCAACATTGAACGTCAAATTTGAAATATCGCAAGACGGAGAAAAATTCTTAACGTATATTGAAGGGAAATCTTATCGCGCAGATTTGCACTAAGACTATTTTTTAGCATTGTTCTCTAAATTATTTATGATGAGCTTTGCATAAGAGTTTTAGTAACCCTTTAAAAGTTAAAAGAAATTTATTGAACTATGCAAAGACTTTTTATTTACGTATCGTTTTTTTTCTTGCTAATAATAACCGCTTGCAAGGATACCGTTACTAACCAGCAAGTAGATGATGCGGTTATTCCTTCAGCAAATGTTTTATATGGTAAACACATCCAGCCAATTTTTAATGTTAAATGTACAAGTTCAGGCTGCCATGATGATGAATCTAACGCCGGAGGATTAAGTCTTACTAGTTGGACAAATGCGCACATTCCCGGAATTATTAATGATTACGAACCAACAACATCGCGGCTTGTTTGGGCAGTCGAAGGTCAATTAGGCGCTAACAATATGCCGCCGGTTGGATACCCTGCTTTAACCAAAAATCAAATTGACGGATTAAAAACTTGGATAAAAGAAGGCGCGAAAAATAATTAAGAATAAAATATTCGTAATTCCTAATTTCACAAAATGTATTTGCCGATTAGTTTGCTGAATGCCACAAGATCAAATCCGCCTGTAATATCAAAATGAATTGGTCCAATTGAACTCACAAAAATTTCAAGTTCGCAGTCTAAATCAAGCAAGCCGGCGGTCTCTACCGAAAAGGTTTGTATTCTGCTGTAAGGGATAGAGGTAAAATCAATTTTCTTTCCGGTAATTCCCTGAACATTTGCGGCAATGATTCTTTTATTCGTAAAAACAAGTTGGTCTCGAACAGTTTTGAAAGCGGCGAAAACAGTTTCATCATCAAGTAACATTTTTGGCATAATGTCAATGATCTCTTCAACTTTTATGGGTTTGAGTTTTAGAAATTTGGCGTTTTTGAAATCTATCATTGTCAATCTCCTTCATGTTAAAGACTAAAAAATTATTTTATTAATTTCCACCATAAACCCGGCTGATATTCTGTGCCCTAAAATATCTCCGCTATTATCTAAATCCGGAAGCCAACTTACCCAATAGACAGAATTATCATTATTAAAAGCTATACTCGGAGAAATAAAACCGGGGAAACCAACATTCATTTGAGCGGAAACAACCATCATATCAGAAATTTCATAAGCCAAAATCGGAAATACAGAAAAAGTAAAAAACAGCGGCTCTACTTTACTTTCAATTAATCCTTCTTTAGAAGCTGCTTTTCTAAAACTTGTGTACTCGCCAAATTCAGTCGCTAATCCGCCGGTTAAACCAACTCCAAACTTAACCGAAGATATTTTGAAATTCAGATTTACGCCAAACTCTCCGCCGGCTCCGAAGAAATTTTTTGAACCATTGTATTTTGGCACAGCCGAAAAATGATTTGTATAGTCATATTTTTCAATACCTGAAACAGTGTAATTTCCGAAATAGCCAAATAACTTTGTATTCGTGTTAACATAATCATGTGTGTTTGCAATAAGATAAGCGCCTTTAAGTAATTGCAATGATTCGTTTTCGTACCCCCCTTTTGAAATTGTAAAATCAGCTCCGCTAAATGCAGCGCTTTCTTTGGTAAAATTATTTGTTTCAAAAATCATTGGAGCGGCAGATGATTGATATATCGCGGGGTAATAGGTACGAAGACACCCTAAAAAGAGAAAAGGAGTAAGAAAAATTATTATTAAGAATTTCTGGTTCATAAGTTACGTTTACTAAACTTGTACTATCGCTGCTCGCATCGCTTATTTTTCCAACGGCAATATAACAATCTCTTTTGATAATTATTAGCGCAGACAGAGAAACTATATGAAAGAGCTGTCTTTAAAGCAATCGAATTTACTTCTCCCATAAAACATGAAAAAAAGTAGAGAAAGAATTTTCTTGATTTTAGTAAAATTTACTTTTAGGTTGATAGTAACAATTTTGTAATCTAACGTTATTAATATGATTGAAGACCAAAAACGGGAAGACGATGGAATTTGTTGAAAAACAAACACTTAATAAAGTCATTGGCAAGGAAGTGGGACCTATTCCTTACTCAAAAGCTATTCCGCTATTCATTCAAATTCTCGAAGCCATCCGCCTTTCTCATAAACAAAAGATTATCCACCCGGAGCTTAATCCAAGCGATATTACTCTTACTTCCGATAACAAAATTGAGATAGCGAAAAGTGAAATTTCTCGTAAAGAAGGAACTACACAACTTCCAAAAGCCGAAAATAAAAAGAGATTTATTCCATACTTATCTCCGGAAAGACTTAAACGTGAGAGCGTAAATGAGCAAACTGATATCTACAACTTAGGGATTATTCTTTACGAAATGCTGGCAGGAGAAACGCCTTTCGAGAAGTACGGAAACACGAGCGACTTTACGCTGATGAACAAAATTGTAAACGAAGAACTCGATGACCCGCGCGAAATTTGTCCTTCGATTCCTGAATGGCTTGTCAAAATTATTTATCTCGCTACCGCTAAAGAAAAATCGGTTAGAATAAGTAATGCGGACGCTTTCATTTCGTTACTTAAAACTGAATTTGACGCTTTTGAAAAACAGCTCAAAGAAGAAATTGAAAAAGAAGAACAGCTTAAGATTGCTCTTGCAGAAGAAGAAAAGCAATCTCACGAAAAAATTGTAAAAATTAAAGAACTCAAAAAAGAAGCAGGAATTCATCTTCAGCCGCAGCCTGCGAAAGCTGTTAAACCAGCGGCTCAACACCAATCAAAAATTAACAAACGCAGCAGAAAAAAAATTTTTACTTGGATTTCTTTTGTTGTTGGACTCGCTATCACCGCAACAAGCTTTTTAATTATTTATGATAATAAAACTGTTGACAACATCTGGATGAGCACAAATTTGAACGTTGACCATTATAAAAATGGTGATGCTATTCCCGAAGTTAAAGACTCAATCGAGTGGGCTAAACTTAAAACAGGAGCTTGGTGTTACTACGAGAATCAACCTGAAAATGGTAAGAAATTCGGTAAGCTGTACAATTGGTATGCAATTAACGACCCAAGAGGTTTAGCCCCTGCCGGTTGGTTTATTCCTACAACTAAAGAGTTTGAAGAATTAAAAAAAATTGCGGACAATAATGGGAACTCCCTCATTTCAACTGAATATGTTGACGGAACAAACAAATCCGGGTTTTCAGCTTTACTTGCCGGTTACCGAGACAGCGTCGGTTGTTTTTATGATATTTCTTACGTCCCTTATTTTTGGAGCATTTCTGAATGCGATTCCGGAAATGCCTACGCTTTAGTTCTGCCGTACCACGAGTCTCATATCAGTTTATCAAGTTACGGTAAAGGCAACGGCTTTAGTGTTCGCTGTTTTAAACCGAAAGAAAAGTTATTGCATTAATTGCCTTTACTTTGTTTAACTGAAATGACAACACGAAATACTTTCCTGTACGCAGAAACAAAATTATCTTACAATTATCATTTTTTTTATCAGATGTATTTCCCCCGAAGTTAAACTATAAAAATAAATCCCGCTTGCAAGTGATCCCGCATCAAAAGTAACTTTGTACGTACCGGTTTCATGCCAGTTATTTACAAGCTCTGCAACTTCAGTTCCAAGAATGTCAAAAACTTTTATACTAACTCTGCTATCAACTGCTAATTGATAACCAATAACTGTTGTAGGGTTAAAAGGATTTGGAAAATTCTGTTGCAAGATAAACTTTTGAGGAAGCTGCCCAAAATCATTTAGACCCGAAAGCCCTGATGTTTTAAAGGTAATAACTGTGTCAGTCATTGCAACATTATTTATGCTCTTCAAATTAGATACTTGAATTGAATAAGTTGTACCCGTTGCTAATGCCGGAACTTTGATGATTATTTTAGAAATATCGTTGTTCACTCCCCACTCAACACTGGCTGGGTTTCCGATTGCATGGTCAATACTAAAGTTTTGCTTAGTTACAGCTGCTGCCGAATCAAGATAGCGCGAAAAATCTATAAGTACCGAAGATAAATTCATTTCTTTAATTGAAACCACCTCAGGCGCCATAGTTGTTTTCCAAATTTCTGCCGCAAATTCCGGATGATCAATAAAAGGATTTCTGTTTTTTTGAATAGCATAAACTGCTTCGTTTCGGTCAAGTTCTTTTGTGCTAACGGTATCTAACATGCTCCAAGAATATAATAAATTTGCGTACCAAGGAAGAAGCTCGCACTTGTTTGTACCGCTGCTTGTTGACCAGCCGGCATCTTCAGTATAATAACGGACTGACATATACATGTGTCCGCGAGCCAAATCTCCTTTGTAACTGTTTATCGGTTCAAATACAACCCCGCTAAATCCGGGAAAAGTATTTGGTCCTAACTTACTTCCGTTTTTAGATGTCCAAGTTGGAACAGAAACATTTCCATAATTATAATTGTTCCTCATACCATTTACTTGCCCATCGGTTGGGAATAAGTGAAAAAGATCAGTGTACATCGGAGTGAGATCGTTAAACCAACTTTTGGGCCATGAGTGCTCGCGGTTGTAACAGCTTCCTTCGCCGCTATAATTGCCGCATTGATTAGTTGTAAAAGTGTATTCATACGGAGGAGTTCCACCGGGAATATCTGAATACATGTCCCAAACTTTTCCATTTGCTTTTTTATCTGTCGTCTTAAATGCCGTCCAAAGCGCGTCGTAGCTAATTGAAGTATGCCCTTTGATTAAATTATGCAGAGCCGTGCGAAGCGCTGTGCCGTATAACTTGTAGGTAGATGCGTAATAATCGTTTGTTCCGAAAATTTGAGATTCCTTCCCATCTTTTGATTCGGTCTTAACAGAAAATATTTCTTTATGGTAAGAAGCTCCGGTTTGCGCAAAACTTTTGCCTGAAAGGAGGAAGGAAGCAAGCAACATCCCAGCAATGTATAATAGTGTACTACTACAAACTTTCATATAATACCTTTCTTTGCAACGCAATTTATTTTTTTTTGAAAACAACTGTTCTTCATTTTCTATAAGTCAAATGAGAGTTACAGCCGAATTATCTCATAAGAAAAATTGTTTGCAAACGGAAGTTCCCAAATAAAGCAAGCGTTACTTGGCGTAGCTGATTTTTCTCACTTCACGAATTACCGTAACTTTAATTTGTCCCGGATACTCCATTTCGTTTTCAATTTTAGCGG
>Ga0172371_10011181_pt1 | contig 11996 bp, 4 predicted proteins | sample Lak12m_FD_114543 | JGI IMG/M metagenome (GOLD analysis project Ga0172371, IMG submission 114543) | Freshwater microbial communities from Kabuno Bay, South-Kivu, Congo - kab_022012_12m | ecosystem: Environmental > Aquatic > Freshwater > Lake | place: Democratic Republic of the Congo: South-Kivu...
CATTGCTGTTCAAGCCCTGAAGGGGCGACTGATAATAGCCCGGAGTTTCAACTCCGGGTATTCGGATGGCGAGAATTCCATGGAACCGAACAAGTTAAGCAAAAGTTAGCGCCTATGCCCCAGACCCCACTCCAAAAACTTCTAACTCGCGTGGTTCATCCGCTTTCCGGCAGGCGGAAAGCGGATGAACTAGGTGGTTTAGAGTTTCTTGAGGGGGGATCGGGGGGAACTTCTTTGTGCAAAGAAGTTCCCCCCGATCTTACTCTTCTGAACGCGCATTGGTATAAGATCCGACCGCAACAGGAAATGCAGCCATGAACCAACCTGTAGGTAACCCGTCCCGTCGTTGGAAAACCGTCCGAGTATTCATCTCCTCGACGTTCATCGATATGCACGCGGAGCGTGACCATTTGGTGCGATTCGTTTTTCCGGAGCTCAAGGATCGATGCCGCAAACTGAAGGTGCAGCTCATCGACGTGGATCTGCGGTGGGGAGTCTCCGAGGCCGACGTTCAAAACGACAAAGTGCTGGACATCTGTCTGGACGAGATTGATTCCTGCCGCCCGTTTTTCATCGGTCTGCTCGGGCATCGATACGGCTGGACGCCGCCCGGTGAAGTGCACTCCATCACGGCTCAGGAGATCTACCACGGCGTGCTCCGCAGTGATGTGCCGCGGCAGGTTGTAGACATGCGTCCGATTATCGGCGGTAAGCTCGAGGGGAAGAAGCTCACCGACGAACAGATCGATTGCCTCAACCGCTGCTATGAATGGGATGCAAGCCGAGGCAAGTTCCATCTGAAACAGGGAATCGCGGAAAACGATCACACGATGATCTCGTCGGTATTTGCAGGGTATACAAGATACCAGCGCGACCGAAGCTTCTTTTTCTTCCGGTCCGATTCACTCACCGGGAAATTGGCCGGGAGCAGGGTCAAGGACTATATCGAGGCTGAGCAAGTCTCAAAGGACAAACTTGCCGCATTGAAGCAAGAAATCATCAATTCAGGTCTGCCGTGCATCGAATATGACGACATCGAGACATTCGGAACCGAGGTTCTGGAGACGCTCTGGCAGCGAATCCAAGCCGAGGCGGCTCAGCCCGTCTTAGAAGAGAAGAAGTGGTGGGAAGAGGAGCGAGAATTTCACGACCTGTTCATCGCGGACCGGACAAGACGATTCGTGGGCCGCGCGGAACAGCTCGAGCGGATGCATCGTTTCTGCGAAGAGTGCAACGAATCGCGCGTGATGGTCATTACCGGCGAGCCTGGGTGCGGCAAGTCAGCCCTCATGGGCCGATTCAGCGCAGAGATGATGCGCAATCATTCCGACTGGTTGATTATTCCCCATTTTGTCGGCGCTTCGCCCGCTTCCACGAATCTGCGCATGACGCTGAGGCGGTGGTGCACAGAGTTGCACAACGCTGTCGGCGGTGAACGGGAAATCCCCGAAGACATCAGAGAGCTGCTGAACCTCTTTCCCGACCTTCTTGCACAGGCGGCTCAACAGAGACCGATTCTCTTCGTCGTGGATGCGCTCAACCAGTTCGAGAAAGCGGACAATGCCCATGACCTGCGTTGGATACCGTATCGATTGCCTGAGAACGTGGGTTTCGTCGTCAGCACCTTGCCCGGAGAAGCGCTCAATGCCCTCCTGGCTCGGCGACCGGAACCCGAGAAGGAAGAGTTGCACGGCCTGACCGAATCCGAGATCCGCGACATGGTCTCGGAGTATCTCAAAGAGATTCGGCACGATTTCCCAAACGAGGCAGTGGAAGAGGCATTCTTCGACAAGGTCAAGCACGGCAATCCACTCTATATTCTCGTCGCGCTGGAAGAGCTGCGAGTCTTCGGTCAGTTCGAGAAACTGGAGGATCGGATCAACGACCTCCCCGACACGGTCCCCGAGCTGTTCGATCAGGTCCTGGAACGCATCGAATCGGACTTCAACGCCCCGCTCGTGCGGGACGCGATGTCGGCCATCGCGTGCAGTCGCCAGGGCATGACTGCGGAAGAGCTGCAGACGCTGTTGCGAGCCCATGCGCCGCGACAACAAACCGAGACGACCGAACCGGAAAAACTCCCTGACATGCTCTGGAGGCGCGTCTTCATAGCCTTCCGCTCATACCTGTTCGAACGGTCCGGTGTTATCGATTTCTTCCACGGTCAGCTCAAAGAGGCTGTTGGGAAGCGGTACTTGAGCAATGAAATCGACCGCGATGCCTGCCACCAAACCATAGCGGACTACTTCGAGAGCCGCTGGCCCGAGCCGTACATCCGTGCCTTGGATGAGCTTCCGCACCAGCTTGTCAAAGCCGAGAACTGGGACGGCGTGGAACGCGTGCTCTGCGACCTCCGGTTCATCGAAGCAAAGGTTGCGGCAGGCATGACGTACGGTTTGATAGCGGATTATAGCGCTGCCCTCGATGCGCTGCCCGAGGCTCAGCCGGAGCGAAAGAAAGAGTGCGAACACGAGGTCCGGGTCCAGAAGTACATCAAAGACCTGATTGCGTACGCCAAAGGCGAGATCAAGGAACTGGACGTAATCAGTTCAGTGGAGCCCTGGAGCGAGGAGAGAATTCTAGAAGACTCCGAGCGAATCATCAAGAATCCGACTCGCCTGGACCGTCTCCGAGCGTTTTCACATTTCGTCAACGCGGAAAGCCACACGCTGATTAAATTTGGAAGCATGCGCGGCTTCTGTTTGCAGCACGCTTACAATTCTGCAAGTGACGGGCCTGTGGCGGAAACGGCCCAACACCTTGTGCCGGCCCAACACAAAACGGTTTTGCTTCTGAGGCATCCTCGTTTTCGACCCCCATACAATCCGCATCCGGCGCTTGTCGGAACCCTTGAGGGGCACACTGACCGGGTCGCTTCAGTGAGCGTAACCGCTGACGGCAGGAGAGCGATCTCGGCTAGTGACGATAAGACACTGCGAGTATGGGACCTGGAAACCGGCCGATCCCTAAAAACCCTTAAGGGGCACACTGACCGGGTCACTTCAGTGAGTGTGACTCCTGACGGCAAGAGAGCGGTCTCGGCAAGTTCGGATAATACACTGCAACTCTGGGACCTGGACACGGGTCGATCCCTAAAAACCCTTAAGGGGCACACTGACCGGGTTACTTCAGTGAGCGTGACCCCTGACGGCAGCAGAGCGGTCTCGGCAAGTGGTGACTGGTTTAGCACAGATTATTCACTGGGAGTGTGGGACCTGGAAACCGACCGAGTGCCGAAAATGCTTCTGGTGCCCACGGATGTGGTCTATTCAGTGAGCGTGACCCCTGACGGCAGCAGAGCGGTCTCGGGAGGGGGGAAGACCCTGGGAGTGTGGGACCTGAAAACCAGCCGAGTGCTGAAAGCGCTCCTGGCGCCCACGGATGTGGTCTATTCAGTAAGCGTGACCCCTGACGGCAGCAGAGCGGTCTCGGCAAGTGACGATAAGACGCTGCGAGTATGGGACCTGGAAACCGGCCGACACTTGAGTACTCTTGAGGGGCACTCTAGCTGGGTCTATTCAGTGAGCGTGACCCCTGACGGCCGCAGAGCGGTCTCGGCAAGTGACGATAAGACATTGCGAGTATGGGACCTGGAAACCGGCCGATGCCTTAGAGTTCTTGAGGGGCACACTGACCGTGTCACTTCAGTGAGCGTGACCGCGGACGGCAGGAGAGCGGTCTCGGCAAGTGACGATAAGACATTGCGAGTATGGGACCTGGAAACCGGCCGATCGCTGAGTACTCTCGAGGGGCACATTTGGGGGGTCACGTCAGTGAGCGTGACCCCTGGCGGCAGGAGAGCGGTCTCGGCAAGCAGCGATAAGACGCTGCGAGTATGGGACCTGGAAACCGGCCGACACCTGAGTACTCTTGAGGGGCACACCCAGAGTGTCAAATCGGTGAGCGTGACCCCTGACGGCAGGAGAGTGGTATCGGGAAGTCAGGATCACACCCTGCGAGTATGGGACCTGGAAACCGGCCGACACCTGAGTACTCTTGAGGGTCACACTCACTGGGTCGAGGCAGGGAGTGTGACCCCTGACGGCAGGAGAGTGGTCTCGGGAAGCCAGGATCACACCCTGCGAGTATGGGACCTGGAAACCGGCCGACACCTGAGTACTCTTGAGGGGCACACCCAAAGTGTCCATTCGGTGAGCGTCACCCCTGACGGCAGGAGAGCGGTCTCGGAAGGTTACGAAAATGCACTTCGAGTGTGGGACCTGGAAACCGGCCGATACCTGAGTACTCTTGAGGGGCCCACTGACTGGGTCGGGCCAGTGAGCGTGACCCCTGACGGCAGGAGAGCGGTCTCGGGAGGGGGGAAGACCCTGGGAGTGTGGGACCTGGAAACCGGCCGATACCTGAGTACTCTTGAGGGGCACTCTAGCTGGGTCTATTCAGTGAGCGTGACCCCTGACGGCAGGGGAGTGGTCTCGGGAAGTCAGGATCATACCCTGCGAGTCTGGGATCTGGGAACGGGCCAATGCGTGGGCGTTCACTACGCCGGCGTTCCCATATCCTCCGTCGCTGTGTCAGGTGGAGAACCTCGCGTGGTATACGGGACCAGCGGCGGTGTGGTGGATACCATGCTCTTCGCTAATTTGTCAGTGGGGCCGCCTGTATTGACTGCGGTTCGTATCCGGGTGTTTGACACAGGGGAGGTATATGGACGATGGGATGACGCCATCACGTCGGTTTGCGCCTGGTGCGGCGACCGTATGCCTGTACCGAATCCGGTGCTTGATATCATAGGAGGCATCACCCGCGCCGCGAATCTGTCGGATGCTCAATCACCCTGTCTGGAGCTACCCCGAGAAGCCTGGGACGAGCCCAAGCTCCTCTCCGAATGCCCGAAGTGCAGCGGGAAGCTGAAGTTCAATCCGTTTGTCGTGGATAACAGGGATCGGTATTAGCTGCGCGGCATCATGAAAGCGCTTTTCACGGACAGGTTTCAAGGGAAGGGGGAGACGTGATGTGGAAACAGTATGTGGTGTATCGATGCACCCATTGCGGACATAAGAGAATGAGCAAGCAGCGAATCTACCGTTTCGACGACGACATCTACCATGAGATGGCCTTTTCGGAAGATCGCGATATGCAAGAGGCGTTGAGCGAAGTGCAGAACCGCCCCTGTCCCAAATGCCTCCGTGAGGGCAGCGAATGGGTCGGCTGGAGCGACTGATAGTGGAGCGCACTTCTCCAAAAGGATGTTGAGGCTTCTCCGAGATTCAGCTTCAAGTTTTCCATCCTTTTCAATGCGCTCCACTATAATTCAAGGAAACCTGGTGGACCAATGACAAACTCCTTCCGAGAGACCTCGACCCTGCGCAGCAGGCTCCGTAGGAGGAAAATGCGCCTCTGGAAGGGGCTGACGCTGCTCGCCTTCACCCTGGCTTTCCTGGCCACCGGGTCAGCGTGGGCTGTTGACCCCATTCGGATCGGCGTGTCCATTGCGCTGTCCGGAAGATATGCCCCCATGGCCAAGATGTACGCGGACGGCCTCCGCCTTTGGACAAAGAAGCAAAATGCCAAGGGGGGAATATTGGGGCGGCCGGTGGATCTTGTTGTTTATGATGACGAGGGGGAGCCCGGGAATGCCGTCAAGATCTACCGCGAGATGCTGTCAAGCGGCCGTGTCGACCTGGTGTTCGGTCCTTATTCCAGCGTCGTTTCCAAGTCTGTGGTTCCTTTGCTGGAAGAATATCACTATCCCACCTTAATGCCGTTGGCCACCACTGAGAGTGTCTGGGAGGCAAATTCCCGGTACATCTTCGGAGTGAACACCCCTGAGAGACGTTGGACTCGAGCCATCTTCACGGTGATGGTCGGCTGCCATGTCGATACCCTGGTAATTCTGGTGGACAAGGCACTCATGGACTTGGGCAGTCCTCTGGGCGCACGCAAGTGGGCCGGTCGCTTCGGTATGAAGATTCTCTTTTTGGAAAGCGTGAATAGACAAGACCCGGCGGAACAGCTCCGCCGGGCTCGTGACGCCGGCGCTCACGCGATTGTGGTCTGGGGGTACTTCGACGACGCCGTGGCCGTCAGAAGAGCTCTCGCCGAGATAGGCTGGACTCCGAGACTGTTCTTCTCCCAGGTCGCCCCGGCCCTGGAAAAGTACGGAAAAGTCCTGGGCGATCTGGCCGACTACTCCTTGGGGTGTTCCATCTGGGAGCCCGATATCGGACGCCATTTTCCAGGCGGAGTCGAGTTTCTGGAATCATTTCGCGAGGAGTACAAACGTGAACCGTCATACCATGCGGCGAATGGTTATGCCGCCGGGACGATTTTGGCAGAGGCCATATCCCGTGCGGGGAGCACCGATCGGGAGAAGATCCGGGAAGTGTTGTCAGCCCTGGATATGATTACGCTCATCGGGAGATACGGTGTCGACGAACGAGGAGTCCAGATGCGCCAACGCCCCGTCATCGTCCAATGGCAGAACGGCCGCAAGATGGTTGTTTGGCCTGAGCCGCTCAGCACCGCGCCTCTCGTATTTCCCCCGGGGAGCAAGCCATGAACATCACGAGAAAACTCTCCTTTCGGATGGCGGCGCCGGTGATGTTGCTGGCATCTTTGTTCTGGCTGGTACTCTACTTCTTCGTGGTTGACACGATCGACTTCTTCGCTCATCAACGCGCGGAAGAAGATTTGAAGTCGTTTTCTCGTGAGATCTTCGGTGATTGCAATCGAGACTTTGAAGAGCTTGTTCAGACGGGCAAACTCGACAATCCCGCTGCGGTGCGGATCAGGAAAGCGCTGACGATAGGCGACGTGGAAGACTACCTCCAACAGTTCCGGCTTCAGGGGATCATCTACCAAGGCAAGGGCCCCGACCGCGAGGTGCTGATGGAGACGGACGGAGCTCAAGATCTCGGCACGTCCGTGTCCAGCGGCAACCGGGCGAACGTTTTTATCAGTCCTGCGGTTGCGGATAAACGCTACTTCGCGTACGCCTTCGACTTTCAACCCTGGGGGTGGCGAATCCTCATCGCACGCGACGCCAACGAATACGCTTGGCTCACCGACAGAGTGCGAGGCCTGTACCGGGTGTCAGGGGTACTTCTCTTCGTGATGGCACTCGGGCTGATCACCTTCGAGAACCGGCTCCTCAGCAGGCCGGTGAACCGGATTATTCGGAAATTGCGCGGAGGTGAGCCCCCCGATTACAAGGGCGTAGAGGAACTGGAGTTCCTGAGTACCAGCATCGCAATGGTGATGCAGACTCTCGCGGAACGCGAGGCCCGTCTCAGGGAAAGCGAGAATCGCTACCGCACGATATTCGAAACCACGGGAACCGCTGTCGGCGTCGCTGAGGCAGATACAACCCTTATCATGGTGAACACTCGGTTTGAAGAAGATACGGGATTCTCGAAAGGGGAGATTGAGGGAAGGAAGCAACTCTCCGATTTCGTAGCAGAAGACGATACTGAGCTGATGAGAGTGTTTCAGGCGCTAGGCTCGGCAGATCGGGAATCAGCGGCGAGCCAGTGCGAGCTCACGATGGTGGACAGAAAGGGCGATCACAAATCCGTGCTTCTCAATGCGGCTGTCATCCCCGGAACAACCCGGAGCATCGTATCGCTCATGGATATTACCGACCGCAAGCGGGAGGAGTTGGAGCGGCGCCTGGAGCATGAAGCGCGAGCGGCGGAGGCCTTACGGAAAAACAACGCCGAGCTTGCCCGGGAGATCGAGGCGAGAAGACGGACGGAAGAGTCTCTACGAGCCAGTGAAGGACGCTTCAGGGCCATTTTCGAAGCGGCCGAGGACTCGGTTTTCATTAAGGATGCAGCACTCCGCTATACCCACGTCAATCCCGCGTGCGCCAATCTGTTGGACAGGCAGTTGCCGGAGATTTTGGGACAAACCGACGAAGCATTGTCGCTCGACACAGATTACGCAGCACATGCCAGGAGCCTGGAGGTTCGGGTCCTGGAAGGTGAAACGTTTGAAACCGAGCACACGGTGACGTGGAAAGGATGGCCCGTTTCCCTGAACGTCATCAGGTTTCCCTTGCGAGACGCCTCGGGAAAGATCTTCGGCATCTGCGGCATCGCACGTGATGTGACCGACCGCAAGATAGCCCAGGATCAGCGGTTCTCAGGCTCGGTCCAGGGCTACGAGTCTCCGGCGATCAAGGAAACCGTTCGACAGGTGAGTCTTGCAGCCGACAGCGACGGCACGGTTCTCTTTCTGGGAGAGAGCGGCACGGGCAAGGACCATTGGGCTCGGTATCTCCATGACCATTCCCGTCGCGCCGGATGCTCCTATTTCTCAATCAACTGTGCGGCCTTGGCGCCGGACCTCGTCGAGTCCGAGCTGTTCGGGCACGAGGCAGGAGCCTTTACCGGAGCGCGCGGCAGAAAGCGCGGGCTGCTGGAACTGGCGGAGGGAGGGTCGCTTCTGCTAAACGAAATCGGAGAGATGCCTCCCGCGATGCAGTCCAAGTTGCTGTCCTTCCTGGACACGCGTTCCATTACCCGGGTGGGCGGAGAGAAAAGTATTACCATTGATGCGAGGATCCTCGCCGCGACGAGCCGCGATCTTACGAGGGAGGTTGACCGGGGTCGCTTTCGCCGGGACCTCTTCTACCGCCTCGCGGTTCTCACCATCACCGTCCCGCAACTGAGACAGAGGCTGCATGATTTTCCGACTCTCATTCACGAACTGCTCTGCGGTCTGCTGGAGCGAGTGGGACTTGCGGAATTGCCCGCCATCGATTCCAGGGCCATGGAAGCTCTTCTGCGGTACGATTGGCCGGGAAACGTCAGGGAGTTGGAGAATGTCCTGGAAAGGGCGCTGATTCTGTGTGACCGGAAGAAGATAACCCGAGGAGATCTCGGACTCAAGGAGTCGATCACGAAGGAGTCCGGCTTTTCCGACTCTCCTCGCCTGAACGCGCTCTTCCGGGAAGGGGAGTCTTTTGAAGAGGCGCTTGTTGAGGCGAAGCGCTTTCTCATTGTCCGCGCGCTGGAACGATCGGGCGGGAGCATCAAGGACGCGGCCGCGCTCCTCGGCATGACACGCAACTCGATAGACCACCACATTCGTCGGCTTGGGATTCGGCGGTGACGGGCGGTTGTTGTTTCGGCCGGGGCGAGTAAGTGGCAAAATCGCACCCCGAATCATGGTAAAACCATAACGAAGAATCTCTCCTATTCCAGTCAGTTGCCGCCCCTTTGGATCGCGTCCTGGTTTTTCAATAATCGGACCCGCCCCGATCCTCCCCGTCTAACCTGCCCGACAGAGAACACCTCGAAAAACCTCTCACTATTTTCAATCGTTACCGTTTCTGGTCGCCAACTCATCCGTCTGGCACGCATAATGCTCTCTCTCCCAGCGTGACCCACACGACGATTCTCAAGCTGGGGGAATGCCGCCCATGATTTCCTTACGGTTTTTCACGTGGCTGTCAGGATGCTTCCCGCGAACGGTCCTCGTCCGGCGGCGCTTCATCCTCGAACAACTCGAAGAGCGCATCGTGCTCGACGCGGCGGTTCCCGCGGGCGTTGACGACAATCCCGAACAGAACGGCGCCGCCGGCCAGGGGACAGAGCAAGCCGCTGCGGCGACCCCCGAGGCGTCCGCCGAGGCTGCGGCAGCGCCCACCCAGGCTGCCGCGGAGGCAGCCGCGTCCGCGGCCGAGAGCGATCCCCTCGCGCAGGTCTACGACCAGGACCTCAACGAGGTGCTCATCTCCAACGCAATCGCGGACGTGGAGGCTGTCTCGAGTGCGGCCGAACACGGCGACGGCGCCGATGTCCGCGTGATGGTGGTATCGTCGAATCTCCGGGATGCTGACCAGTTGGCCGCGGCAGCCGCGGAGGGCGTCATCACCGTCCTGTATGACCCCGCGAACAGTAGCCCGCAGACGCTTCTGGCCGCGATTCAGGCCGCGCTCGGCGAGCAAAAGGCCGACAGCATCGCATTCGCCACCCATGAAACCGGAGAGGGGGACTTCTATCTCGCCGGCGGGGATTCCGTCAACCCGAGTACCGTGCTGGGCGTTGCGGAAGTGCGGGAGTTCTGGCAAGGCGTGGGCGGGCTCCTTGCGGAAAGCGGTCGAATCGACCTGATGGTCTGTAACCTGGCGTCAACCGGCGCAGGATCCCTTCTCGTGTCCGCGATGGAGGACCTCACCGGCCATACGGTGGCCGCTTCGACCGACCCCACCGGAAATCCCCGGGCAGGGGGGGACTGGGTCCTGGAATACGGCAACGTGGACCTTCAGGCCATCTATTTTGACGCGGGCCGGCTGGACCTCTTTGGCGGGATTTTGGCCGTGTACGAAGGCAAGATCGTCGGGTCCGACCAAGGAGAGAATGATAGGTTCGGCGACGCGGTTTCCATTTCCGGCGATTGGGCCATCGTCGGAGCGCCCTACTGGGATGTCAACGACTTCTACGACGATAACGCGGGAGCCGTCAATTTTTACCACTGGGACGGCTCGCGTTGGAATTGGACGCAATTTGAGCATGGCAGCAACTACAGTGGCGAGGAATTCGGGCACAGCGTCGCCATGTCGGGAGACTGGGCCTTTGTGGGATGCCCTGAGCAAACGTTTCAGACCTGGACTGGGGCCGGGGCCGCTTTTGTCTATCATTTGGAGGGCGGGGTCTGGGTGAGCCAAGGTCTCATCCACTCCCCTCACCTTCAAGACGACGGCGGTTTCGGGAATTCCGTCGCTATGTCGGGAGACTACGCCATCGTGTCAAAGGAGAAATACGAGTCTGTATCGGACAATACCTTTAGGGCCTACGTGTATCACCTGGAAGGCACGAGTTGGAACTACCAGCAAGCGATCCATGTTGACGATCAGCCCTCCCACGTGGCAATTGACGGCGATTATGCGCTGATCGCGACGGGTGTAGGTTCACCGGTCCGGGAAGTCATCATGTACGGGTTCAACGGTTCGAGCTGGGTTTGGATCAACACGTTCGCCTCCAATCCCGCTTCGCCACGATTCGGCGATGCCATAGACGTGGACGCGGCCGGCGCCGGCTGCAACGTCTTGATCGGCATGCCTGAAGGTGATGGAAATCTGGCGGCAGCATATCTCTACCATTACGACGGCCTGGCCTGGACCGAGACAGGGCTCCATCCTGGCGTAGCCGAATTCGGCGACTCCGTTGCGATCGACGGTGACTACGCTATCGTAGGGTCCCATGCCGCGGGGCACGAGTGGGTGTATCATTGGAACGGCTCAACATGGGCAGAGGAGACCATTGTCAGCGGGGAAGGCCATGGGTTTGGCGCCACAGCGGCCATGGACGCCGGTTGCTTCATCGTCGGCGCGCCTGAGGTGTGGGGTTGGAGAGGAGCGGCGTACCTGTTCAACGCCAGTGACCCGCCCAATGCGGTGGACGACTCGGGCGGCGGCTTCACAACCAACGAGGATACCGGTTTCACAACGGGAAATGTGCTTGCAAACGACTGGGATCCCAACGGAGATCCCCTTGTCGTCATCGACTACGACACGACGGGCACCAAGGGCTTGGTCACGTCCTATGGGGACGGCACGTTCCATTACGATCCCGATGGCCAGTTTGAATATCTTCGGGACGGACAATTGGCGACCGACACGTTCACCTACACTATTTCCGACGGCCACCACGGGTCCGATACCGCCACCGTGACCATAGTCATTTGGGGAGGGAATGATGCCCCCGTGGCCGTGGATGATTCCTACGCTTTTTCCGAGCACCAGACAATGCGAGCGAACGTACTCACCCAGGGCGGCGTGGATTACGATCCTGATCAGGGCGAGACAATCAACCTACGGGTAAAGAGCTGGAGTGACCCCTCTGAAGGCGGGACCCTGAGCGAGCACAGCCAATCCGGCTGGTTCACCTACGCCCCGCCCCGGAACCTCGCCGCGGGCGAGATCTTTGTGGACCGCTTCACCTACGTGATTGTGGATGAGCACGGCGCTACCTCATCATCGGCCACGGTGACACTACAAATATCGGGAGTTAACGATCCCCCGGTCGCCA
>Ga0172371_10011182_pt1 | contig 11995 bp, 12 predicted proteins | sample Lak12m_FD_114543 | JGI IMG/M metagenome (GOLD analysis project Ga0172371, IMG submission 114543) | Freshwater microbial communities from Kabuno Bay, South-Kivu, Congo - kab_022012_12m | ecosystem: Environmental > Aquatic > Freshwater > Lake | place: Democratic Republic of the Congo: South-Kivu...
GAAGTTTCAGTAATCGAAATTCTACAGTGCCACTTCAACTTCTGAAACTGAATAAATAAATTTAAACTGACTGTTTCAGTAATCGAAATTCTACAGTGCCACTTCAACTTTAGAAGGCACAGCAAATGTTCAAAATTCCATGAAGTTTCAGTAATCGAAATTCTACAGTGCCACTTCAACCACTTGAAGCTTCCATTAAGGCTGATGAAAGCACTGGTTTCAGTAATCGAAATTCTACAGTGCCACTTCAACGACCGCAAACAGACAGGAACATCAGACTCAAACGTAGTTTCAGTAATCGAAATTCTACAGTGCCACTTCAACTGCCTACGATCAAACAATCGAATGGCCAAAAATGTTTCAGTAATCGAAATTCTACAGTGCCACTTCAACACAAAAGTAATTTAAATTGCTTACAGGCTACGGTTTTGGTAAAAAAAAATTGTTTACTGAAAACGCATATTATGCACTATATCAAAAAAATTCGATTTTTTTTTCACCCAACCAATACGCCAGCTCGGCAGGCTTATGACCGGTAATGGATGTCAGATTATTTAAGGTATGCGCCTTTAAAGGAATATAATACAATTTAGAGCCTTCTGCCTTTGGATGCCGAAGCAGCAACTGCAGCTTTTTTTTGAGCGCCGGATTTTCCTTGGGGCTTTCCCATCCAAGCCAAACCGAATAATTAATGCGTTCGTAGCCATATTGCTGCAACTGACGGGCTACTTTTTGCAGAGTACCAGCATGTGTTATGTCGTACATCAACAGACAAAAGGAGTGTTTGGGGATCATACATTTGATATTTTCACTGCAAGTTGCTTAACCTGCGTTAGCATGTGGTTTTGCAGGCTTGTCGTTATTCCGTTGTACAACATGCGCGAATGCAGCTTTTCGTTAAAAAGTTCTATCAATTCTTTGCGTCCGGCTTTCGAAATCCTGTATTTTTCGTCCCGTAACTCAAGTATATCAGCAGGCATATGATTTTGAAGTACTGCTGTTATCAAAAGCTTGTCCACGACAGGGCGGAAAGGCTCCATCATGTCGAAAACAAGAGATGGCATACGGTAGCCGTCGCGATGCATGACACCGAGCGCCGGATCAAGCCCTATGCTTAGTATAGCCGTTTCGGTATGATTACGCAGCATACCGTACAGGTAGTTTATGCATGCATTGAAAGCATCGGTGGGTTCGCGTTTTATACGGTTGGAAAAGGTGAAAGGCAATGGTAGTTTTGTTCCAATGAGTTGCCAGTAACCGGCTGCTGCATAGGCTTCGCAAAAAAGGATTTGTTTTTTGCGTATTGTGCTATCGGCAAAGTGTGTCTGATTAAACTTGGCTAACCTGTCGTTAATATTGCTTATCACCTTTTCCGCTTCCGGTTTCAGTATGCTTTTTCTGGCTGCCACAAACCTTAAATTATCTGTTTGCCCTTTAATTTTGAGCCATATTATTTCTTCAGCCCAGTGTAACGACTGCTCATTGATAGTGAACTGGTATTGTTTCCTCCTTAAAGCAGAGGTATTCATGAACATCGGTGACCACAGTCTTGCCTTTGGTTTTCCGCTGACATTGCATATTACCAGCGGTATTTGGCTTTCGGCGGCAAGTATGATGGCAGGGCTGCTGATGCGACAGGGTGAGGTGATAAGAATGCTGCTTATCCGTTGGGGATGGATGATACGCGATTCTTTTTCGGCCTCAATAAGGAAGCATTTGTTGCGGACGCTTAATTGCAGCCCGCGGGTATCGAGTACTATTTGCATAATTCAAACCTTTCAATGGAAATCATAGCCGGCATAACGCCAGCTTATGCTTTGTTGAATCATAGCATCGTTATCGAGATTTTCGAATTGATGTAAAAGTTTTAAAAATACGGGATGATTCTTTCCGTAGATCATCTGAATAAATGCCAGCCTTCCGTGGAGTACCTGTTTTAGTTTTGTAATCCACTCCATCACATGGTAATCGGGGTATTGCATTGCATAGGCAAATAATTCTTTAAGCCTCTGAAATTCTTTTTCAAACTCATCAATAAATTTTGGTGGAACGGTAATCGTATTGCCAACGATAAGCCCAGTAATTTCTTTTTCATCGTTTTTCCCATACCATTTAGTCTTTTGGGGATCGGCGATGAAATGATGTAATTGCAACAATTGCAATATTTGTTCGTAATGCCTGTCGGTTAGGGTGGTCTTCGAAGAAAACGAAAGATCATCAACATACCGGGTGTAGGTGATATTGTTTTGATGTGCCCATCTAAGCAAATCATTATCGAGTTGAATAGTAGCAAAATTGGAAAGGGGCGGAGAAGTGGAGCTCCCCATTGGTAACCTGCCTTTGAAGGTTACAAGTCGCGTTAATAACTCCTCCGTATCGCCAGTAAACGAAAAGATATTGTAATCGTTAAAGATGTTTTTAACCTTGGGTTTGTCGATCTGGTAAAAAAAATTATCGAAGTCGATTTTAAGTAAATAATGGTTGCCGACGTGCCGTTGCGCATTTGTATAAATATTTCTTTTATCGGTGTCGTTTTTAAGCGAGCGGATAAAACCGTAGGCAGCATCGGTCTTGTGGTCGAGGTAGAGCCATTGCAATCCATCGCACAAGCGATGAAGCAATGTTTCGAGCTTGCCGGTAGGTGTTTCGATCGTTCGTTTTTCGGTAGAACCTGCTTTAGAAACCTGAAACACTTTATAGGCTGTATCCGGTTGCAATCCTGCAAGTTCGTTTTCGTCGAGAAACAGGTAAGCTGCAAGTTCTCCGGGTGTTTGTATTTTGTCGAGCATATTCCAAAAAATTTAAATCAATGATTCTAAAATACTTATTCTAAATATCGCTTTACTTAAGCCGTTTAATTATACCATAGCCAAAGGCTTTGCCATTGCCAAGCGCCACAAAATCGGGCAACAGCACGTTTGCAGCAAATATCAGGTTAAACGCGAGATAGTGGTGGTTTTTATAGGTCATCGAACGCTGCTCTTTAGCCGGCATTTCAAGAATCTCCACGGTTAACTCATCCACATCAACTTCAAGGTAATGAAACAAATCGTTCAAAAGGTGCTTTATCAGTGTGTTTTCGAGCAGAAGTATCTTTTGAACTGCCGTTGCATTTATGTACTGCTTATGTGTTTTCATATCGAGTGCCAGGTAGTTACCGATCGAATAAGTAATCATCCCGTCGGTTTTAACAATGTCCGTTTCACGGTTACTGTATGGGCTAAAACTTACCATCATTTTTTTGCCCGCATAAACGGGTTCCCGATAGAAACCAAGCAGTTCAGCGAGGGCATCGGCACCCTGGTTAATGCCTGTTACCAGGAAAATTCCATTATTGTTTTGATAAAGGATTCGCGGATAAGGAGGCAGGGTATGGCTGCGCGCTTCGTCGTGGTTATGGAAAATGGAAGTGTCGACCCCGGCCTTCACAAGATGCCCGCGGTGTCGTACCATCAGTTGGTTAACAATGTCGCGTATCCACTCGGCATTGGGTTTCAGGTAAGGCTCGGTGGATTCGCCCAACAAAAGAAATGGATTTACCTGGTAAGATAAAAGTTTGATCATATTGTTGATAATGGATGGGCATTTGCCCGCTAATTGATTATGGTTTGTTGCTTTATTAAAATTACCTACATCCGATTTTAATAAAAAACTTTTTTTTGTGAGCATTGCACGACTGATCACCATTTCAAAAGCCAGCAAAATATAGTTGGCCTGTCCAGCATTACATTTAATTAGTTAATCTCTGAAACAATACATGCCAAAGTTTAGAAGCGTTGATTTCCAGTGGTTAATAATTATTTAAAATATTCTGACTTTTGCAGAATTGCATAATTGATTCCGATAACAAAATTTTAGGTTACCTTAAAATTGGGTTTACCTTTATGATAATCTTGTTTAAAATTAATAGTCACCTTATATCCAATTTTAAGAGCAGGGTTCTTTTCAGTACGCTTTTTTACTTTGCATTCCGTTTTGCCAATCACAAAACTGTAAATATTAAACAAGCCAATTTGATTGATCATTTCTCCCTGAAAAGTACTATTATTCGTCAGGAAGGGAATTGCTTTTTCGGGTATATTATCTTCGATCAAATCGGGTTCTGTTTTTCTGGTTTCTTGCTTTGCAACATTTTCGAACCGCCCTTAACCAACATTGGTTTTGGCTTCGATGCCTTTATCTTTTCCCGAAATTTTTATTACACTTTTATAACTTTTACATTAAAATTACCTTTGCTGATGTTACCTTCAATGTTTTGGACTTTAACATCAATTATCGAATTTACCTCCCCTTTACCTGGTAAGTTTTGAGTAATTTTTAAGGTTTTTATATGTAGCAAAACTTTCTGGTTTCCATTCAATGAAGACAAAATTGTGGCTTTTAAGAAATTACCTCTTTTTATTTCAAGCGGATTAATCCAATCATAAGTTTCTATCACCTCTGGATTTTTTATTTTGTTTTCTTTAATTTCCACTTTAGGTGAATGGAATTCATCCTCCTCATCTGCATTTTCTTCTTCTTCGGTATTGATATTTTTATTCCATATTTTAACCTTTAAAGGCTGGAAACCAATAAACCAGTCAGTGTCAGTTACTATCTCTAATTCCTCTGCTTCCTTAAATTTGCCAAAACCAACACTATTTTTAGCACCTGCACCAAAACGCAACAGCAATTTTTCGAACAGTTTTCTTTTATCCTCATTAGATATGCCTATGCAATTCAGGAAAAATTGAAACTGGAAAGTAACACCAGGAAGAACTTTCAAAAAACGCAATGGCACAGGATCTTTAAGAGGATGTCTATGTGGTGTTATAGTATCCTCACCCAGAAAAACGCCATTATACTCTCTTGAAATATTCCCTTCAACTACATTACTCTTCCCTGCATTTTTGGGAAAAGCATCAAAAAAAACATCCTGAATATTCGATGAGATTTTATTGTCCGTAACTTTTCCTTCGAAAATTATATTTTCCAGCTCTTTAATCGTTTCTTCATTCCATTCATTAACACCAAAGGATATATTTGGCTTAATATCCAAATCGTTAAGAATAGAAATAAGACGCTTGAGAACATTGGATTTTTTTGCAAGGACTTCAACTCTAAGTTTTTTATCATTCACCGAAATATCATAACGTTCAGGAAAAAAGCTTCTCAAAATACCTTTAACAGTTGAACCAGGAAGGATGGGCAAGCCTGTGGTAAAGTCAAAATAAAAGCCATTTTTAAACTCATCATCGCTGTTGCCGGTACTATGTCCATAACCAAGACCAATCAATAAGCCAGGCCATGCTGTTGTAAGATCAAAAGTTTCAATAACCCTATTTTTATCAGGTAAGACATTATTTCTGACATCCAACAAACTTGCAATCTGTAGGTCTAAAGGAAGTGTAAAGAGTTTCTTATGAATCTCTTTTGTCTTTTCCTTAAATGAATTTTGTTTATTGGGGTTTATAACCGAATCGTCGAGCCTTTTAAAAAGTATCTTATTAAATAAAAGGCTAATGTTTGGAACATCCATATTTATGATTTTTTAAAAGTTCTTAGTGCTATCTTTAGTGCAATAGCAGACGCAAGAATATTCTCCACATAAATTGATGGCAGAACTCCGTTCGTTGATTTTGAAATAATATAAAGACTGAGTTTTTCATCCTTAATATTGCTATCGAACTTCTTCTTTATCAATTTTAAAATAGCGAGCGGAACAAGTTTCCTGTCTTCTTTTGGACCCGTATTAGAATCACTTTCTTTTTTGCTCGAATCTTCCGAGAAAATAGCGGCCGCCAAAGGGTTCGCATTTATCATATCGGCTCCAAAACTGGAAAAGTATCCATGATAGGTTTTTGAGATATGCCCTTCATTATTCTTAAATTCCATACTATTAATAATGTCTATTGCCGGAGGTATCAAATCGTCCAGCTTTTTCTTAGATATTGTACTCATTTCATTTGATTTAAGCGGGTGAAACCATAACCGACACTGGCATTTCCTCCTAATTGAAGAGGCTTGTTAAGTATATGGGCTTCAGCAATGGCTTGCTGACCATTGCCCCATATAACGGCAAAATACAACAGACTTTCACGAGGTAAAACCTGCTCATACCAAAGATTCTTGCTCTCACCATCTTCAAGAACATTACGGGCAATCACAGGAAGATTCAGATCGTTACAGAGTTCTATCATGTTTTCATCGCTGATTATACAAATAGGATGTTGGGTATTACCAAAAACACGAATAATGTTATCGCTGTTTTTAAACGTTTCGGGAGTTGATAACATATTTATTCCCATTCCTCCCAAATTGGAATCAACTATTTCTTTTGTCAAACAAAAGGCCTTTCCAATAGCAGGTTTTAACCCTACAAAATTTTCCAGTGCTTTATTTTTTGTATGATCTTGATTCGTAAGATCTTTCCAGAATGTAAGGAAATGCTGAATGATTTGTGGACAAGTTGCCAGAACAAAAGGTGTTTTAGCGCTTCTGACAGGTATGGCAAGTATTTGAGCAGATAAAAAGTTGCTTTCGCCTTGTTGATACTTTTTACCACTTCCAGTATCTCCGTAATTTCTATCCGTATCGCTACCAAAGATGTTTTTTAAGTTGGGAGAAGTTACCCCTTCGTCATGTAACATTTGTTTCATTGCCCCTTTAATTCCGCTTGAATTGATGCACGGAAATCCTGTTGTGGCATCACGCTCTATCAAATTATCGATAACTCCGAAATTTGTTTCACCACTTCCAACATGCAGATTGGTGAACGGTCTTAGTAAATAAAATTGTGTACTCATAATCCGTTTGGTATTTTTTTAAGATTTTTATAGTAATTGTATCCGATATTTTTAAAGGCATCGTTTTTAAATTCTTTTTCAAGTTCATTGATTTTATTCTCTTTTGCCACCAAAATACTTCCCCTCTTAAGAAGTACTTTTGCAGGATCAGTATTTCGACCATCTCCACCGGGTTCTCTATGCCATTTTAGTACTGGCCGTTTTGTGAAAACTTTATCCGATATGCTTGTTTTTAAATTACGAAATGGTAGGGTTTCGCTAACAATAACATCGCAAAAATCATAGATGCTGTTACTAACATACCCATCGCTTAATAAAACCAAAACATTGCCTCCAGATTCCATGTCTGGCCATGTGCTATCTATCACCTGAAGCCTGAATAATGAAGAGTCACCCCCAAAACGAACTATACTTGGTTCGTTCCATTGAGAAAAAACGAATTGATAATCGAACTGGGCTATAAAACTATAGGCATAATCAGGCATCATCCGCCAGTTATGCATTTTATAATAACTTTCATCTTTAGGGTCACCCGAATAGTTTTTAGTTATCCCGGGTCGAATGTCTTTGTAGAAAACCCCTTCTCCCTTATTTGGAATATCAAGTCCATGATTTTCAAAAGCAGATTTGTCCATTGTGCATTCTGCCAACTTATAGTAGCTTGCAAAATCGGTGTACACATCACCAAAATGTGAATGATTTTTTGGATCATATCGTACAATTTTCCCTAGTTCATCAATCTTCTCACAATAATTAAATCCAAAGTATTGAGAATCATTTTCTCCAAAATTGATCTTAACCGAAGGGAGTGATACCGGTTTTAATTGACATGGATTTCGGAGCAAAAAAAGATCATTTTTTTGATGAATGTTGTAAACAGAAACAGGTGAAATCTTTTTGATACTTCCAAAATCTTGGTTAGTACCGTTAAAACTGTTGTCACCAATGAGATCGTGCCACTTTTCTCTTTTTGGATCATTAAGGGCACTTGTCCTTTTCAGTATTTCATACCTTAGAAAACCCAGAATAGTTGTTTGTTGGGGCAACTGCCTCGAATACTGAAAATACTCCTCCTTAAAAGGAGACTTCTCGCCACCGAAAAATATTTTATCTAACGGTGTAAGAATAAATCGGTAGGTTTTAATTTCTGAACTCATTGTCTCTGATAAAATGGATGAATCGTAAAATCCCATGTAATGTATTGATGACCTCTGTAATTCGTGATTTTTTATCCTTAGCAGCTGTAATTCCTGCTGGATAGTCAACCAGCATTTGGATTAGAAGATCTCGAATTTCATTTAAGTAGCTCCTGAATAGGTCGTGGATTGGTTCGTTAAAGATATTATCAAATAATGCTTCAATTCCAACTTTAGGTTGATCTGGGTCAGTCGATTCAGCGCAGGCTGTAATAGCAGCATGGTATTGTGTAATTTTTTTTGATATTGAATTAATAAATGTTTCTGCTTTGTTTTGCTTTAGCAATAAGGCATTTTTGTTTTGTGCATCAAGTAAATCAAGTATTGTATTGAAGGTTCGACGCGAGTTTTTGTCGATTACACCCCCAAACCATTGTCCACTGTGTTTTTGAACTCTGAAGGTTAAACGGTTTCTTGATTTGTAGGTATCTTCTTTTACTTCATACATCAAGTTCCGGCTTAACTCAAAAGCTTCTTTTAATGGGTGTTTTGAGTAGGTAAACGAGATACCATAAGTCATACAAGGCCGCTCATCGGGTTTAAGGCTACTGTATTTCACAAACACATTATTCTCTTTTTTATTGAAAATACTTTCAAACAGGTTATCCAAATCAGCTACCAGATGAAAAACTGTTTGGAACTTTTGTTCTCCATTCTTTTCGACCCGGTTTGCAACTGGTGCAAAGAAAACCAGATCGTCTCCGCCTATATATACCGGAGCTCCTCCGTAGCCCCAATCTGATTTATATCCTTTTGTGAATCTTGTACCGGCAATTAATTCATTAGCTTTCATGGCGAAACTGATTAAATCATTGGAGAATGCTTTAATATCTGCTTCGTTTTTTAAACTTCCGATTACCTTACCCATTCTGTCGCCATCAGCATAAATAATAGCGATGTATTTGTGATAAGTCCTTAGATGTTCATCTACTTCATCAATTGAAAAAAGTTGTTTAATAAGGTCATCCTCTTCAAAGTCAAAAAAAGTTGTTTTAGACTCACCTTCTTTTTTGTATTTTTCAAAAAGAGTGTTTTCTCGCTCATCTTTTTTTGCTTTCTCAAGAGATAATCCTGTTATTTGATCATAGTCAACTCTGTATGGATAAATATTTTCTTCCTTAATAAATCTAATCTCCGCGATTGAAATCTCCGGTAATGATGGGAAATGATCAAATCCATTAAATGCCTCTTTTATCAAAAATGAATGGTTTATGCCTCTTAAAAAGACTTTTAGTGGATCAGGATCAAATCCTGCAATTGAGGTACGGAGTTCAAGATGGTCAAGGTAAAAATTTATACATTTAACTACTCCAAGTGGCTTGTCGTCTTCATCTTTCAATTTTAAATCATCCTCATCAACTTCAAGAGAATATACCTGAAAATATTTATTTAGAAAGCTTTCGGCTGCGCTCAGTCTTCCTTTGTCAGTTACCTCATCTTTAAATAAACAGGCATAATTATCAAAGGCTTTATAGCTTCCAATACTTTTGAATATCTCTTTTGTTAATGCCAATTTTTTATCGATTATGACTTTCAGTACTTTATTGTAATCACCATCGTTGGCTTTCAGAATAATATGATCAGGATAAAGGCCGACACCTGGTGTTGTTGCATTGACAGAATCAGGAGAAGGGAGTAGGATTTGGTTTTCATCAATTCCGGTCGAAGGATCAATTATTCCTTTAATAAGCTCTTTGCAAAGCCATGAAAACAAATAGCTACCGCCCCATATTTCTCTGGTTTTATCAGCCATTGCCAATGTTTTATAGATCGGCCCAATCGTAATACCTATATATTTTTGTTTTGTATCCATGATTATTTGTTTTTTTGTTCAACTTGATAAGCCAGTTGGGAATAGATGGATTGTAGCCGGTTAAAAGATGGATTTTGTTTATCTATCCATTTTCCTCTTTCGTTTTTTTCGCTAATTATTTTACCATGTTTCTTCCTTTGTTCCGTTCCATCTGGTTTAATTATTTGATTACCGTTTTTTATGTGGGTATTTGGATTGGTAGAAAGAGCGACTTTAAAAAACTTGTCAAAATCAAAAGTTTCAGGGTAAGGTAATTCGAGTCTATTATTTCCATCTTTTGTGATTGAAAACCATTCTCCTAGTATTTTTGCCTCAGGAATAGTCCTATCACCAATCAAAAAGGCTTTCTTAATAAAGTCCGGTATCTCGAATAATACTCTGTAAGTATTGAGACTTGTTCGTAATGGTTTAAAGAAAAGTGGCGATTTAAATCGGGTACATGGGTCTTTACTAATACTTGTCTTTTTTAAATTTGCCGAATAACTACCCCACTGTTGTTCACTTGAAAGTCCTAATAGATCACGCCATAATAAATGTGTTTCTACTTTGGTTTTGGTTTCTACCTCAGGGTATTGCATCTCAAGCTTTTTTCCCTTTTCCCACTGCAATGGTGTATCTTTTTCTGTGTGGTTTGACTTTTGATCTACTTCATAGGTAGGGAAATATTCTTGTTTAATTGTTTTCTTTTCCCATTGCTGATCTTTGCTTTTTGCGTATTTCCACATCAATGATTTAAAATACATTGAGAACTTATCATTTGGACTTATTCCGCTACGAATGGTTTTGTAGAAAAGATCTATTTGAGTAAATAAATCTTTTACTCTTTCATTATCATTGTTCCCTTCTACGGTAATATCAAAACAGTAATCAAAAGATTTTATAAAAAAATCTTCATCTATTTTATCATTCTTTTTCGGAAAGATGGCATCATCTTTATCTAAATAAAAGCAGCCAAAACCTTTTGATTGACGAGTACCAAAGTTTGTATGAAGCAAGAATAAAGGAAATTCTTTTTCAATGCATTTTAATAAGCTTTCATGTACAGAATTTAATACAATTTCAACAACAGGATAATAACTGAGGCGCTTAACTTTTTTCTTTCCTGTTAAAAATTCTTCTCGTGGATCATTAAGATTTCCAGTATATTTCATTTGATTCCCAAAATATTGTGGGTAATCGTTATTATTTAGGACTGGATGACCATTCCTATTAATTGTTGGTAACGGATTTATTTCATTAATGAATGAGTTTTCACAGTAAGAGTTAATTGTCACTTTGTAGTCTAATGAAGGATGATCTTTTTTTCTGGTTCCTTTTATCCAGGGTGTGATTGTTTCATCCATTTTTACAATTTTCAATAGTTCATCCGAAAGTCCGTAGCAGTAAGTCTTTCGCTGCAATATCCATTTATCCAGCTTTGATTTTAACTCCGGAGGACGAATAGTCGCTCCTGTCTGTTCCCACTGGAAGTGGATCAGCGGGGTGTGTTGTTTAAGCGTAAATTCGAGTTTGTACATGATTTGACTTATTTATGGATAATTATTTTTCTGTATGTCCAATAAAATAGGCTTTTACCATTGAAAGCAATGATACCTGCAAAACCGAAAATAGCAATAACAATAATTGCATTCAGGACATTTGGGTCCATGGCTGTAAACCAAAGGAATGGAGTCTGGTTTGTGATAAAGCCAATTCCAAAAATTGCAGCCAGTAGTGTTGCTGGTAAAAAAAAAGTAGCTAATAGATTGAGGTTTGCCATTTTCCGGTTTCGTTCACGATCCTCAACCATGTTGACATAGGTATGTAATTCCGCTATTTCATTATCTATGTATTCAACCTCATTTTTGATATTCATTTTTTCAAGGAGCAAATTATAAAGCTCAATCCCTTGTTCCTGTGCGGTAATTTCACGCAAATGAAAATTGTTTATAAAATTGATATAGTCGTAGTAAAGCTTGGTGACTTTTTCAATTTCTGATTGATTTAATTTCATTTTATTGTTAGTAGACGCAATGGATGAAACTTTTTCGGAGAACCGTAAAATGGATGTCCTTTCTATCAGGCTTGATAATACCAGGAAGTAATACAGATTTTTAAAATGATTATCCAATTTCGATTCGAACTCGACCTGGCTACCTGTAATAATCACAAAAGAATACCTGCTAACACCATATAAGGTTCCCCAGTTTATCCATCTGTCA
>Ga0172371_10011183_pt1 | contig 11995 bp, 13 predicted proteins | sample Lak12m_FD_114543 | JGI IMG/M metagenome (GOLD analysis project Ga0172371, IMG submission 114543) | Freshwater microbial communities from Kabuno Bay, South-Kivu, Congo - kab_022012_12m | ecosystem: Environmental > Aquatic > Freshwater > Lake | place: Democratic Republic of the Congo: South-Kivu...
ATCACTGTGCAGATATTCTACCTTCCCGCCCAAGGCGGGTCCGCCTTGGGCGGACTTTTCTTTTAGATAATCGGATAGATCTTCGGCCATTTTTTTAGTGAGAGTAGTGACGAGCACCCGTTCGTGTTTTTTGACGCGATCTTCTATTTTGGTGATCAAATCTTCAATTTGCGATAAATCCTCTCTGCTCCTCCCCGCATACGCGGGGCAAGCTCTTCGTAAGGAGGGGATAGAACGAACAGCGGTGATTGGTTTTATAATTAGCTCCGGGTCAACGAGGCCGGTCGGCCGGACAATCTGCTCTACGATTTTTTTACTGGTTGCGAGCTCGTATTCATCGGGCGTGGCCGAGAGAAATATTATTTGCCCGGTACGAGAATTAAACTCTTCAAAATTGAGCGGTCGGTTGTCGCGGGCCGACGGCAGGCGGAAGCCAAAGTCAACGAGCGAATTTTTTCTTGATTGATCGCCGTGGTACATGCCGCGGATCTGCGGGATAGAGACATGCGATTCGTCGATGATTGTCAGAAAACCGGAATTTTCTTTTCGCGCGTAGTTAAAATAATCCAAAAGGGTAAAAGGCGGCTCGCCCTCATGCCGGCCGTCAAAGTGGCGCGAGTAATTTTCAATACCGTTGCAATAGCCAATATTTTTTATCAATTCCAGGTCATACTTTACCCGACGCTTCAGTCGTTCCGCTTCCACAATTTTGCCGGATTTTTCAAAGTGTTTCAGTTGGTCTTTCAATTCCTCGCGGATGCCGGCGAAAGCCCGCTCGCGAGAAACCTCGTCAGCGATATAGTGTTTGGCCGGAAAGAGCCAAATATCTTTTGGCTCACCCAAAATTTTACGCGATATCGGATCAATCGCGGTGATGGATTTTATTTTCTCGTCAATTTCAAAACGATAAATCCGCGATTCATTGACCGGCATGATTTCCAGTACTTGTCCGCGCAGGCGAAATTGTCCGCGGCGCAAGTCGGTATTATTGCGCAGAAAATGCATTTCTATGAGCTGGTGCAGGATCTCCTCGCGATTCAGCTTTTGCCCGGTCGTCAGGTGAAGCACAATTTTTTCGTATTCTTTGGGCGAGCCGAGGCCGTAGATGGCCGAGACCGACGCAACGATAATCACATCGTCGCGCGTCAGGAGCGCCTGGGTGCAGGCGTGGCGCAGGCGATCAATCTCGTCATTGATCTGCGCTTCCTTCTCAATATAGGTGTCAGTCGGCGCGATATAGGCCTCGGGCTGGTAGTAGTCGTAGTAGGAAACAAAATATTCCACGGCGTTGTCTGGGAAAAATTCGCGGAACTCGTTGCAGAGCTGAGCGGCGAGAGTTTTATTATGCGAGATAACCAAAGTCGGCCGCTGAATCCGCTCAATGACATTTGCGACGGTAAAGGTTTTGCCCGAGCCGGTGACACCGAGCAGTGTTTGCCGATCCAGTTTTTTTTCCAGCCCATCAACCAATTCTTTGATTGCCTTGGGCTGGTCGCCGGCGGGTTTATAATTAGATTTTAGTTTAAATTTCATAAAGCGATGCTAATATACAAATGACATACGAATGCTGCGAATAAATTATAACATCTGACTTTTAATAAGACAAAAAACCGCCGGGGTGGAGGCGCGGCGAGGCGGTTTTTAAAATCCAAAAAATTTAGACCCTGGTGGTATTGAGCTTTGGCGTTTTTTTCGCCAGTAATTTACCTTTTTTGGTATTTTTTCTGGCGTGTTTGATGCGAGCTTTGAGAGCAGAATTGATTCCCATATTTTTCAGATTATTTATTGTGCGGTTATTATAGGGGATAGCGGGATAATTGTCAAAATTCATAATAAGCGTACAATATAGATGGAATCTTTTGGCGTGGGAAAGGAGGTGACTCATGAGCGAAGAAACGCCAAAAAATGTTATTCGGTTTCCCCAAAAAGACGGCAATAGAACAATCATTTGTGACTATTGCAACGCCGCGATTGGCGAAAATGATTTTACGACGCACATTGAAAAATGTCGTCGCAAAGAACGGCAAAACTTGGACCGGGAGGAACAACATGAATAGCGCCCGGCTCGCGCGGCTCACGGCCGCGAAATGATCCCGCCCCGGTTTTTTTCGGGGCGGGTTTTTCTTTTGGGTTATTTTATGCTAAAATTAAATAAAAGATTTTATGTCCGAAGTGGAAAATATTTACAATCTGCCCGGTACCGGTCGGGCGCGCTACAATCCGGAGAGGGGGACGATCACTCTGCTTGGCGATGAGCCGATTTTACCGATGAAAGATTTAACTCCGGAACAGGCGGCGGAGACACCGGCGGCGAAAGATTTTTTTGCCTATCTCAAAGATTTCACCGCTAAAAAAATCAACCGGCGGGATTTTTTGATTGGTGCCGGAGCGGCGACGGCAATTTTAGCCGGAGGCATAGAATCGGCGGCCAAAAATATTAAAAAAATACAGGAAGGGTCTGTTCGTGGATCTCTTCTCAAATTCCCCCGGCCGGAAAAAACAAAGTTATTATCTTTTGAGGAAACAGTGGAAATTTTAAAAAAATACGACCCGCTAATGACTGCCGCTGATTTTTTTGCTGAGAATAAAAAACAAGTATCTGAACAAACAGAAAAATTTAAAGCCGACAGCAAGAAAATTAAAAACCTGGAATCAAGAAAATCTCACGCGGAAAAATACGCGCCGATAATTTTTGATTATTGCCGTAAATACGGCGTGCCCTATCCGGTGGCGACCGGGGTTTTTGCGACCGAGTTTGGGGTCGGCAACTATGATACTTCGGAAAGGGGGGCGCGGGGATTTTTTCAAATTTTGCCCGGTACTTTTCAACGACTTGGCTTTGAAAAAGAAGATGTTGGCGATCCCGAAAAAAATATTGAAGCTGGGGTAAAATACCTGGCTTTACTCGGCAAAAAATATAATAACGCTTGGGATCTGGCGGTTTTTGCCTATCACCAGGGGGATATTAACACCAACGGATTGATCAAAAAATATCAAGCCAAAAATTATTGGGAATTACGGCCGCATTTAAGCGATAAATTTCATAAAGAAGGCAAGGATTATCCGTTGCGCGCCGCAGCCTACGCTAAACTGATTTTAAATTTATAAAAGCGATACGAATCTGCGAATCAGCATGCGAATGACGCGAATACTAAAAATTTATGAGATTATACATTGTGGCCACGCCAATCGGCAATCTAAAAGATATTACTTTTCGCGCGGTTGAGGTTTTAAAAATCGTTGATTTGATTTTGTGCGAGGACACACGCCAGACGCGGATTTTGCTCAATCACTACGCGATTAAAACCCCGACCTTGAGTTATCATCAGCATTCTAGAGACAATAAGGTCGCACAAATCGTGAAACTTTTGGAAGAAGGAAAAAATTTGGCGCTCGTGGCTGACGCCGGCACGCCGGGCATCGCCGACCCGGGCGAAAAACTGGTGGCCGAATTGCTGAAAAAATTTGGCGCGGAAATTAAGATTGTGCCGATTCCGGGGGCCTCAACAATTATCACCCTCGCGAGCGTGTCCGGTTTGCCGTGCGACGAATTTCTTTTCCTCGGTTTTCTGCCGCACAAAAAAGGCCGGCAAACTTTGATTAAAGAAATTATCGCGAGCGAGCGGACGGTAATTCTCTATGAGGCGAAATATCGGATCGTAAAACTCTTAGAACAGTTGACAGAGTATGGGATAGGCGAAGAGAGACCAATTGTAGTGGGGCGGGAGTTGACGAAAAAATTTGAAACGATTTATCGGGGGAGTATTCAGGAAGTTTTGGAAAAGGTTAAAAATGATCCGGTGAAGGGGGAATACGTGGTGATGGTGGAGAAGAAATAAACAAATAAAATTATAAACTGATAAACTGAAATCTTATGGAGGGTAATTATACTTTATGGGATAAATTAAAACTTGTGCCGGCTTATCAAAGTTCATATAAACTGGCCGAAGAAATTCATATCTGTTGCCAGAAAATAAAAAATAATCGTGATTTTTGGCATATTTACGACCAATTAATTAGGGCGATTGACTCGGTGAGCGCCAATATTGCCGAGGGTTATGGGCGTTTTTTCTATAAAGATAAGGTGAGGTTTTATTATCAATCCCGCGGATCTTTACTGGAAGTATGCGATTGGTTGGCTAAAACTAGAGGTCGAGGGTTTCTCGAAGATGAACGGATAAAAACATTAAAACCGAAAATTGATCAACTTTTTAAAGATATAGAGATTTTAATTTACTTTGCCAAAAAACAGATTACTAAAAAAGACGGTTAATGTTTATTATTTTATCCGTTTATTAGTTTATTATTTTTTATGTCAAGCGATCAAAATTTTTCAACAATTTACAGTCGGGACGAGGCGCAAAAAAACAAAAAACCGCGGCCATGGTTGCCGTGGGTGCTTGTGGCTATCGTTGCGATTGTGGCGATAATCGCCATGGCATTGGCATAGTTTATGAAGCCGCGATTTCTACTTCACATCTGTTGCGCGCCGTGCGGCGGCTATGTTTTTAAAAAATTAAGCGACGAATTTGACACCGCCGCCTTTTTTTATAATCCAAATATCCAACCCGAGGACGAATATCAAAAACGATTAGTGGAAATAAAAAAGTATTGTGAGAAAGAAAAGATAAATTTGATCATGGGTGATTATGAAGCGAGAGAGTGGTTTGAATTAGTGAAAGGTCTAGAAAATGAACCAGAGGGCGGAGCGCGGTGTGAGGTTTGCTATCAAATGCGCTTGGAGAAAACCGCGGAGCTCGCGCGAGAAAATGGTTTTGAATATTTTGGCACAACGCTCACGATCAGTCCGCATAAGAAAGCCGAGATTGTGAATCAGCTTGGTCGGGAAGTCGGCGCGAAGTTTAACATAAAATTTTATGAGGCGGACTGGAAAAAGCAAGATGGTTTTAAAAAATCATGCGAGCTGGCGCGGAACGAGGGATTTTATCGGCAGAATTATTGCGGGTGTGTTTACAGTAAAAGATCTTAAAATTTAAAAGAGACCCGCAGGCGGTCTCCTTTGCTTTTCTTCGCAACGCTTAGCGTTGGAGTAAAAGCATCTTCTTAATTTTAGTGTCGGCTAGCCCACTGTTGACGGTGATTCGAGTATTTTCCGGAAGGTTCAATCTTTTTCTTATGTTTTCGTATATTTCTCCCCGAAGTTTCTTACCCTCCCAGTCGGCCGCCGCTGCTCCCATGAGTAATTTTGACACTTTTTCGTCGATTATCTCCGGATATTGACTCCGGGCGGGTCTTCCCACCGTCGCTAAGATTCTTAAAATCCATGTCGCTTTTTTTGCTTTCGTTTCTTTTTCCTTGGCCTTGCGGTATTTTTCTATCTCCCGGGGTATCATTTTGCCCAGGAAGATTCCGTTGACGGAAATGTTATATCTCGGATCGGAGAGTCCGAGAACCCTATTCAAAATTACTATAGGCATTTCATCCTCCTGGTTTGAGATTATCAGCCAAGTTAAAACTCATTCTATATTATCGACCAAACAGCTTCTTGTTAATGTTTGATTTTTTTTCTAATTTGTGATAAGATTTTAGTAATAAAAAGGAGGATGTAGCCACCCACCGCCTGGTTCTCAAAGACAACTCCCACGTTCATCTCACTTTCATTTCCTCTGTGTTTTTTGGTTCTTAGTTTCTTATTCCCGCTTCTTCCTCGGGAGTTTGCCGTCTCTATTCTACAGAGAGGGGACCAGGCGGTTTCCCTTTAATAAAAAATATGCCAAATAAATTTTACGTTACTACCCCAATCTATTACGTGAACAGCGTGCCGCATATCGGTCATAGCTACACGACGATCGCGGCTGACGTGCTCGCGCGTTATCACCGTCTCCGCGGTGACGATACTTTTTTTCTGACCGGCGCGGACGAGCATGGCGCGAAGATTGAGGCGATTGCCAACGATAAGGGGATAGAGCCGCAAAAATTTGTTGACGATGTGGCGGCGAAATTTCAATTGGCCTGGGACGAATTGGATATTTCACTTGATCGATTCATCCGCACCACGGAAACTAAACATATGGCCGCGGTGCAAAAAGCGTTGCAATATATGTATGATAAGGGCGATATTTATCTGGGCGAGTATAAGGGGCTGTATTGCCGTGGTTGCGAACAGTATAAGGGCGAGAAAGATCTCGTTGATGGCCTGTGCCCGGATCATCGCGTCGCGCCGGAAGAGATGAAAGAGGAGTGCTATATGTTCCGGCTCTCAAAATATGAGAAAGAATTGCGAAAGAAGATTGAAAAAGATGAATTTCAAATCTTGCCACGGAAGAGAAAAAATGAAATTTTAAGTTTTTATAAAAATGAGGGGCTGAAAGATGTTTCCTTTTCCCGTAAAAATGTGCAGTGGGGGATACCGCTGCCTTGGGATAAGGAACACACGACCTATGTTTGGGCGGACGCGTTTTTGAATTATTTGACTGGCCTTGATTGGAATGGTGACAATAAACTAACGGATCAGATGAAAAAATTTTGGCCGGCAGATGTCCAGCTTATGAGTAAAGATATTTTGCGGGTGCACGCGACCATCTGGCCGGCAATGTTAATGTCCCTCGGCTTGCCATTGCCGAAATTGTTGTTTATTCACGGCTATTGGACAGTTGACGGACAAAAAATGAGCAAATCGCTCGGCAATGTTTTTGATCCGGTGGAGCTCGCGCAAAAGTATGGCGTGGACGCGGTAAAATTTTTTGTCCTGTCAGAAACGGCTTTTGGCCAGGATGGGGATTTTTCCATGGAAAAATTTAAAGATCGCTACAATGGTTTTCTCGCGAACGGCCTCGGTAATGTGGTCGCGCGCGTCCTGACCTTGGCGGAAAAATATCCTTTAGATAAGAGAACCGCCACCAAGGCGGGGCAGGCAAAAGTTAGAGAGGCGTGGAAAGGTTACGAGGCGGCGATGGTGGCAGTGCAGTTTGACGAGGCGATCGGGAAGATCTGGGAATTATTGGCTTTTTGCGACGGCTATATTGAGGAAAACAAGCCGTGGGAACTAGCCAAAAACAATTCGGAAAAATTGACGGAGGTTCTGGGTAATCTCCTGGAAATCCTGCGCCATGTCGGCTGGATGCTTTATCCGGTGATGCCGGACACCGCGGAAAAAATTCTTCGCGCGCTCGGGGTTTTCGAAACAGAAAAAGAATTAAAATACGAGGACAGAAAAAAATGGAATGATTCGTCCGATATTAAGGTGACCAAGCCGGAGATATTGTTCCCAAGAATTTGAAAATCCGATCCGAACTATCCTCGCCCGCCTGCACAGGCAGGAATGTTCCGAATATTTTATTAGAAATTGGATCATTAAAAATTCATTGAAAATTAGAAATTAAAAATTAAGAATTAATTTTATGATGTTATTTGATTTGATTATTTTAATTATCATCGGGGTTTTTGTTCTGGCCGGATTGTGGTTTGGAGTAATACAAACCCTCGGATCAACTGTCGGCATCATTCTCGGCGCGGCGGTAGCCGGTAATTATTACGAGGCCGTGGCAAATTACGGCGGTTTTATTCTCGGTCAAACCAATACCGCCAAAGTTATCGCTTTTGTGATAATTCTGATCGTGGTCAACCGTTTGGTTGGTTTTGTTTTTTATCTGATTGATCGAACATTTGGCGTTGTCACTCGTTTACCATTTTTGGGCGGTATTAGTCGGCTGGCCGGGGCGATTATCGGTTTTATTGAAGGCGTGATGACGGTCGGTCTCAGTTTATACGTAATGTCCAAGTATCCTATTAGTGGCTGGGTGACGAGCCAGATGTCGCAATCACAATTTACGCCGTGGCTCCTAGTGGTGGCTGGCATTCTGGTGCCGCTTCTCCCGGAGATGCTAAGGAAATTGCAGTCAACCATCCAGCCGATCATAGAAGAAAAGATAAAACTATAAGCACCAAATCCAATCCGCCAGCTGGCGGATTGGATTTGTAATTTACTTTATGCTATTTGACTCTCACGCCCATGTTAATTTTAATGCTTTTCGAGATGATGGCGGGGATATAGTTCGTCGCTGTCTTGATAATGACATTTGGATGGTGAATGTCGGGTCGCAGTATTCCACATCAGAGAGGGCGGTCGCGATTGCCAAAAAATATCCCGAAGGCGTATACGCGGCGATCGGTCTCCATCCTTTTCATCTTTTTGAGTCGGAAATTACCAATGAAGTTGATAACGAAAAAATAGAAATAAAAAGTCGGGCGGAGGAATTTGATCCCGTGGCGTATAGAAAGCTCGCGGTGAGTAAAAAGGTGGTGGCGATCGGAGAGACCGGGCTTGATTATTTTTATATTACCGACCATCCGGAGCGAGAGATGATGATTCAAAAGCAGAAAGAAATTTTTGTGGCGCAGGCGGAATTAGCCAGTAAGCTTAATTTGCCGCTCATTATCCACTGTCGACCAAGTAAGGATAATCTGACCGATGCCTATCTTGATATTGTCGATATTCTACGTGGAAAAAATTTAAGAGGTGTAATACATTGTTTTTCATCCAATCTGGAGGTGGCGCAAAAATTTATTGATTTGGATTTTTACCTTGGCTTTACCGGTATTATCACTTTCAAAATTAAAAAAGAGTCCGATCTGCAGAACGAATTGATAAAAGTGGTAAAAAATATTCCCCCGGATAAAATTTTAATAGAAACCGACTGTCCCTATCTCTCGCCGGAACCGATGCGTGGCAAGCGAAATGAGCCGGCATACGTCCAATATGTTGGCGATAAAATCGCGGAGATTCTTAATCGGCCAAAAGAAGAAATTTATCAGAAGACATCTGTTAACGCGAAAAAATTATTTAAGATATAGGATCATCAAACAGAAAGGAGGGTCTGATGAAAAAGTCGCATTGGCGAGAGCTGTCAATTTGGTTGAAAATAATCTTGGTTTTGGCGGCGGCGACGGTTATTAACTTTGTGGTTGCGTTTTTGGGTCACAAAGCCCGGCTTTTTTGGTATATGACCGCCGCTGAGGTCATGTTATTAATCTTGTTCATAATGAATTGGGCGCAGGAGGAACTCTTTTGGCGTAATAAAAAAGACGGCAATGAGCCGCCATCAGAGTGAATGATTTACCGCCGGTCGGGGGGGTTCTCCCGGCCGGATTTTATTTCCAAAAATTATTTCAGCTAACGTTCGCGTGTATGAGAAGTTTCGCCGACTTCCTTATTATTTTATCAATAGAGGAGGCGAAATTTGGGTGAAAGAAAAAGTGCAACTTTTGAAAATTATTAACGCAATTTTTCTTGAACCTCATACACGCTGTTAGGCGATGTTTTTCAAAAAATTACAAATTGCGTCTTTAAGTGAAAAATTTTTGCTCCTGTTCGGTAGCATACTGATGCGATGTTTCTTTGTCGAATCCACTAGCTTGTGCTTTTGCTTCAACAACCTCGTGGAACATGCGTCGTTTCCTATCCTTAGGAGATTGTTCTTTGACTATGTAGATATCGATACCATTAATGTAGGTTGAGCCCGCAAACCAAGCACCACCCTCTTCCTCTTCAAGATGAGATTTCGGTAAAATTTGGAGCAAAAATTTTTTACTATCAAATTCAAACTCTTCAAAGTCCTCAAATTTGAGAGTATCTAATATATCCATGAGTTGCTCAAGTTTCTCGTGTTGTATTTCTGGCATTCGTTTTTTCTCTAGTTTTTCCATATGGTACGGGTTAATTTTTTGAAAAATTTCACATAACGTTCGCGTGTATGAGAAGTTTCGCCGACTTCCTTATTATTTTATTATAGAGGAGGCGAAATTTGGGTGAAAGAAACAGTGCAACCTTTAAAAATTATTAATGCACTTTTTCTTGAACCTCATACACGCTGTTATATGATGTTTATTTCTGGCCGTCGTTGTATTTCTTGATAAGTTCTATATCTTTGAGATCTTTTTCTCTACCGAATTGCGTTTTCCATTCCACAACATATTTTAATTGCACAAAAGGAAAATTTGCGATTGTTTCAGCGGTATCAATCATTTCATTTATTTTATCCGACAATTCAAGCCAATCTTTGTAAACTTCAATATTGCCGATTTTAAGACAGGCCGGATTAGAATGTAATGAAGCTGGATATTTTTCGGCGAGAGAATCCCACACATCTTGCTTAACGATGATATCAAGGTCTTCGGACTCCCTAATTCCTCTAATTGCCATTGGACCACTGCCAAAAATCGCAAATTTTCCTGCTGGTAAATTTAGAGAACTTAATTCTTTGAGATACTTCATATTTTTATAAGGCCAGAAATAAATTTCACATAACGTTTGCGTGTATGAGAAGTTTCGCCGGCTTCCTTATTATTTTATCATAGAGGAGGCGAAATTTGGGTGAAAGAAAAAGTGCAACCTTTGAAAATTATTAACGCACTTTTTCTTGAACCTCATACACGCTGTTGTACGATGTAAATTTTTTATCTCGTTTTATTATTTACAAACTTTGTTAATCGTAAAGAAAATTTGATTTTTGTTTTGAAAAAAAGAAAGAGGGGCAGGGGTGAATTTCTTTTTTTCAAAACTCCTTATTTAAAAAGATCATAAATACAATTAGTTCCGCCAATCCGCATAACCCAACATCCTCCATAACAGCTATTTTTATCTTTACAATTAATACATTTTTTATCAGTACAAATAGCTTCATTCAGACGGTATTTCTTAAAACCTTTTTGCCAAATATTCAATATAGATTCTTCTTTTATGTTTCCTTCTGTAAAATCTGGTGTATCTGGTTGCTCTGGGCAACCACGCACATTTCCATTTACTCCTATACAACAGGCAGTAATACCCACTGGGCATAAAGCGGGTTCATCTCGGACAGATTCTTCAAATTCTCCTAGAAAAGGAAGATTCTCTCCGATGTAAATATACATTTTTTTATGATTATTATTTCTGACAAACGAGAATAATCTTTTTAGTTGATCAGGATTAAGTTGCAAATTTTTAGAATCTTCTGCTCTACCAATCGGCATTATAATAACAATACGCCATTTTTTTATTCCCAATCCAGCCAATACGTTGTAAATTTTTTCTAGCTCATCAAAATTATTTGGGGTTAAGGTGGTCGCCACTGAAAGAATTGGGACTTTAATTTCTTGCAGGTTTTTTATTGCTTCAATGGCACGGGAAAAACTTTTTGGATTATTTCGTATTTTATTATGTGTTTCTTCAAGACCATCAAGACTAATTTGAATAGAATCAACCTTGGTTTTTTTTATCTCCTCCGCCTTTTCTTTATTTATAAGAAAACCATTAGAAGCGAATCCTGTTCCTAATCCTTTTGATTTTGCATATGACAAAACTTCAAGCAAGTCATTTCGTAAAAAAGGTTCGCCACCAGTTGCACCAAAAAAACATCTTTTAATTTTTGAAATATCGTTAACTACTTTTTTGATTTCGTTAGTTGTAAGTTCTGATTCATAGCTTTCTTTTGATGCTCCGCAATGTTCACAATGTAAATTACAACGTCTCGTACAATCCCACGCGATAAATTTTGGTAATCGAACTGATTTGTTTTCTATCGTTCTTTTGTAGAATTGCTTGCGAAAAAAATTTAAAGCAAATTTGTCTATCTGATAAGTTATTTTCATAATCACTTTTGAATCAAACTAAAAATCTGGTCCCGGCATATATGTTACCATGCTTTGACTTCGAATAAACGCAAGCACTAAAAGAGTTACAAAACCGACAACGATCAAGGTCAGGACTAAGCCAATAATAAGAAATTTTCTTTGTTTGGTTTTTTTATATTTGATTAGAGAATAAATTCCACCAATCAATAAAACCAACGGAAATAGAATCATTAAAATTAATTCAATCATATGTTTAGGTTAGTTTGTTAAATTATTTATATTATTTTTTCTGCCTTTTCGACCTGAAAGGTAGAAAAAATTCATTATTCCCCTTATTAATAAATTAAAATCAAATTTTCTTTCCTTATTTATATCACTAAAGCTTTGTAATTGCTACCAAGATAAAAAATTTATTTCGTACAAC
>Ga0172371_10011184_pt1 | contig 11993 bp, 10 predicted proteins | sample Lak12m_FD_114543 | JGI IMG/M metagenome (GOLD analysis project Ga0172371, IMG submission 114543) | Freshwater microbial communities from Kabuno Bay, South-Kivu, Congo - kab_022012_12m | ecosystem: Environmental > Aquatic > Freshwater > Lake | place: Democratic Republic of the Congo: South-Kivu...
AGAGTTTCTTTTCCAGGATCCTTTACCTCACCAATATTTTGAAAAACATCATTTCCATATTTCCGGGCAAGTTGCAAAACTTTGGCAAAGGCAATAATATTGATCACGGCCGGTGTTCCCGGTTCAAACCGGTCGGGAGCATCTGCCCAAATCACCGAGTCTGGCGAAACAAGCCGGGTTGTTCCACCACCGGTAAGAGATGGTGGGCTTTTTGGTAAATTTTTTTTCCTGACAGCCACAGCCCTTACAGCCAGCGGCAAACCGAGATCCTGGCTTGAAATCACTTGAAAATCCGTGCCTTTTATTTGTGCTATGAGTTTTTCGATTCCTAACGGAGTTGAAAATATTACAAGGTATTCCGTTTTATCCAGGTTTAGATATTCAAGAACAATTTCACGGGCTCTCTCAAAAAGGATTGTTGTAACCACCGAAAAATGACCGCTCCCGCGATGGACGTTCGAGTAGGTTTCGAGGGCGGCGTGCACACTCTCCTCAAGTCTGTTGTATGGTTTGATTGTTAAATCATTCATTGTTTGGGCGCTGTTTTATTAAAATTTTGCTTGAAGTATCAAATTTTTTGAATCTTGTCGGGTAATATTTTTACTGTTTCTTCCAAACAAACATATTCTCACACTTTCAACAATTGCTTTAAACGTACCTGATATGATTGCCAATAATTTCCTTTTGTTGTTTCGTTGAGGAAAGAAGCGGCTACCATTTTTTCAACCATCTCCGAATTTGATAACAATAATGACATCATATTGGCGAAAAATTTTTCGTTAATGCCTGCATAATGGGCAAGTATGGCAAATTGTTGACTAATTTTCCCTTGAGCCAGGTTTCCAGGTAATAGCCCATCTTCAAGGGCAAAGTCTTTGTCATCGATATGAATACGGCTGTTGAGCAGGTCATAAGCCGGACTTAACCGATAATCTCCCATTGGCGTTTCCAGCAATGAAAAGTTTTTTATGTGAGCATCCCCATTTGAAAACAGGTAATTAAATACAATCATTATCAGCAATTTGGGTGATTCCAATTTATAGGCAGGCAAATGTGCTTCCATCAATTGAAACAGCTCCAGATAGTTACCCTGATATTTGTAATGCTCACCATGGGTTTGTGGTGTTCTTCCGGCTAATGATGCAAAATCCTCTTGCGACAGTTTAGCTCCATCTTCTTTTATATCGAATCTCTTTGTAAGATAGGCAGGTGCTCCATTTCTGAAAAATACTATTGCATTTTCAGCAGTTTCTATTCCATAAACCTGACGGGCAATTTGCATGGTGAGGTGCTCGTTGGCAGGCATTTGATCGGGTTTCCTGGCTGCTCCGGGAACTGGTTTCAAAATGTATGTGCCACGCTCGCCTTCATTTGTCAGCCTTAACTTGTTTTTGTCGAGTAATACCGAAAATTTTTCCTGCACTCCTGAAATTGATAAATTCTTCCGGTTTTCTTCAAAAAGTTCATCTGTTTCAGCATTGGATGCTGGCGAATCGTAAGGCAGCAAATGATGAACCTTCTTCCCCTGAAACATTCTTTTTAAACAGGTTCGGCTATAGGTGTTAAAACCTTCAGCTAAAGTTCCGGGGCAATGTTTTATTTCGGGTAAACTCATTCGTTTTCTATTTTTACAACCCTCACCGCTCCAATAGTGTCACTTTTTGCAGTAGTCATCAGTATTCCGAAATAATCATCCGGGTCAATTGCATGGTGTTTACAAACTACTTGTTTATTTGAACCTTCAGGAAGCATGTTGAAAAAAAATGGGAACAAGAATTTTGAATGATGCTCCCGTTTGTTTTTAGGTAATGTAAGACTGATGCTATTTTTTTTGCTGTCTGCCATCCAGTTTGTATTGTAAAGGAATGTGAATGAACCGTCGTCGTGTTGTATCAGCACTCCCGCCTCTTCATCTTTGTATAGTATTTTGGCTTTTCTCATTTGTTTTGAGATACATTTTTAAGTTTCAGACACACTTCAAATCCCAACACATCGGCTATTTTTTGTAATGTAGTGAGGGTAGGATTTCCTTTTCCGCTTTCAAACTGCTTTAATGTTCGTAAACTTACGCCTGAAAGCTCTGCCAGGGTTTCCTGGGTTACTCTCAGTGTTTCTCTTCGTTTTTTAATGATTTCAATTAATTCATCAAAGTGCATTTTATCGCTCTTTTTTGCGCAAAAATACAGTTATTATTGCAAATCACAAAACAAAGTGCATCGAAATGCACTTTGAGGTTTAATTATGATTCTAATTTTTCTGCAATATTAAATATTTCAAGGATGGTTTTCCAGTTTCGTGTAGTGGCTGGTACTTTACCTGCTTTTTCAATAAAATTATTGTGGAGATTCGTTCTTCCATAACCGTTTGGGCAGTACAAATAAATTACCCTTCCAACGAATGAATAATCTTCGCCGGGTGATTTTTTCGCATTCATTTTTTCTGCAACAAAATAATCGGGAACAGCACTTAAAATTGTGACATGCAGGTGTGAAATTTCTTTTGCGGGAGCAGTCAGGAAAGGATTATTGTTGATAATTTCTTTCAAATCAGCCACATCAAGAACAAAAACCGGAACTTCAAAACCTGTGGATTTCAGGATTTGTTCTGAAATCATTTTTTCAAGGCTGACAGGATCAGAATTTTCAGAACGGAAAACAACATTTCCACTTTGAATGTAGGTTTGAACGTTTTGAAAACCAATATTTTCATACAATTCCTTCAGCGTCTCCATCTTGATCAGTTTCTGACCGCTAACGTTGATGCCGCGTAGGATTGAAATGAAGATTGGCATGTTATTCCGATTTTTTCTGTATTAAAAACCGTGCAAAAATGGAGTAATTGATTTTCACTCCACCACCACCTCATCCACAAACAACCAGGCACTGTCGCCTGCACCTGGATGCCATGCCGGGCAAGTGCCCAAATTCCTGGCTTTCAGTTTTATGAAACGTGCATTTACACTGTCGAAATTTACTGAAAGGGTTTGGGTAAAACTCCCGTCTTTTTGAGGAGATTCAGTGTTTTCGGCGGTTTTTATTCCAGCCCAGTTGGTGCCGTCGGTCGAAACATTCACTTCGATGCTTTGAGGTAAAAAAATCCAGTTGCGCTGGCTCTGGTAGAAGGATGCAGCAACTGATTTGATGGGTTTTTCCTGGCCAAGATCGAGGGTGATGTCAAGGTCGCTGCCATTAAACCCCTGCCAAAGCCCGTCGCGATGATTTAAAGTTCCTTTCAACCCGTCAACCAGCGATTTATCGCCCTGGCCGGGATAACGTGAATCGGGCGGAACTTGATATTCCACTTTTGCACCGATTCCTTTGTGGAAAACAATGGTTTTTTCCGACCATGTTTCGTTGATGATGCCAATGGTGAAAATAGCAGCTTTAATGGTGGTCGTTTGGTTGATTTTCAATGGTTTTTCATATTTTGTGGAGGTTGCCAAAGGTTCGGTGCCATCGAGGGTGTAACGGATGTCGGCGTTCAGAATCTCAGTTTCAAAAGTTATTTCGAACTGCTGGCTTGCTTCATCAAACTTTGTAACGAAATTCACAGAGTATGAACCTTCGGAATAATTTACACCCATCACATCAAAACGGTCAAGCTGAAACTCCAGCCGGCTTCTGAAATCTTCCCATTTCAGCGATTCTTTGGGCGACCACAGCACCTCTGCCAAGGCCGTCATTCTGGGAACAGCCATGTATTCGGCGTGTTCGGGCGTCTTAATAAATTCAGTCCACACATTCCCCTGACCACCTAGAATATGTTTGGCTTCCGTTTCGTTCAGTTCGGGCGGGGTAGGGTCGAATGAATAAACCTTTTTCAGGGTAGTAAAACCGCCAATGGCCTTTGGTTCAAAATCGGGATTGGCCTGGTAATGATCGAAATAACAGTGCGACCCTGGCGACATCACCACATCGTGGCCTTGCCTTGCCGCCTCAATTCCACCTTCAAATCCCCGCCACGACATCACCGTAGCCTCAGGAGCCAGTCCGCCTTCCAGAATTTCATCCCAGCCTATCAACCGTTTGCCTTTTGAAATCAGGTATTTTTCAGCCCTTTTTATAAAATAGCTTTGCAGTTCGTGTTCGTTTTTCAATCCTTCATCCTTGATTCTTTTCTGACACTTCGGGCATTTTTCCCAACGTGTTTTGGTGGCTTCATCGCCGCCAATGTGGATGTATTGACTGGGGAAAAGCTCGATCACCTCATCCAGAACGCCTTCGATAAATTCAAAGGTTTTTTCGCTGCCAGCGCAGAGGATGTCAACATTTGGCCAATAACTGCCTGGTTGAACATAAAATGTTCCGCCGGTGCACGAAAGTTCAGGATATGCAGCCAGCACTTCGCTTGAATGGCCGGGCATTTCGATTTCAGGTACAACGGTAATGTGGCGGTCGGCAGCGTACTGCACTATTTCACGCACTTCGTCTTTGGTGTAAAAACCACCATAAGTTGCTTTTTCGCCAGGTTCTGGAGGGGTAACTTCGTTCCAGGGTTGGTGCTCACGATCCACGCGCCAGGCAGCTATTTCGGTAAGTTTTGGGTATTTATCAATCTGAATTCTCCAGCCGTTGTCGTCGGTGAGGTGCCAGTGAAAAACGTTCATTTTGTGCATCGCAATCAGGTCGATGTACCTCAGAATAAATTCTTTCGGGAAAAAATGCCTCGAAACATCCAGGTGCATCCCGCGCCAGGCATAACGTGGTTTGTCGTAAATATTTACTCTCGGTATTTTCCATTCCACATTTTCAGCTTTCTGATTCCCGAAAATCGCTACAGGCATCAACTGATACAGCGTTTGCAAGCCGCGAAACAAGCCCGCCGGTTTGTAGGCTGAAAGTTCAATTTTCTTGTTTTTCACCTTTAATAAATAGCCTTCGTCGCCCAAGGAATCTGCTCCCGGAATAATTTCAAAAATAATTCCCTGGTCATTCCTTCGGTCGGTGATGGTAGAAATTTTTAGTTCCTGCCCTGAAACTGTGTTGAAAGCCAAAGCAAAATTTATTGCAATCATTTCGGCATCAGGTTGGTTTTCAGGGATTAAAATCTTTGTAGCAGGGCTGATTTTGAAATGCCCACCACGATCTTCGAGGGAAACGGGTTTGAGAATGATGTTTACAGGTAACTTTTTCATTTTTTCCTGGTTACATGAAACAAAAATCATCACAGCAATAATTGCAATTGTCGAATAACTGAAAGATTTTTTCATATCATTATTTTTATCTGTTAATTTTAATTTCAAGCCATTTTTCCAGCGAATCCAACACCATCGTTCGCTGATAATTAGGTAGGTTGTTGATGCGCGTACCATGTGCCCCACCTTTTTTAACTATCTTCAAAGCATTGGTTTTGCCATAGGTGGGTACAAAGGCGGTAGCGCTCCAGGGGTCGTATTCTCCGTATATGAAAATCATGTTGTTGCCTTTGTTTTTCAGGTATTTATCCACCTTTTTCATGTATTTGGGCTTGAATTTGGGATTTGTTCCGGGAGGTGCACAAAACGAAAAAGTCAGGTCGCTGATATCGTTTAATTTTTTACCAAAACCTGTGGTATCGTAGTCATAATAACCTATTTGCGTAAGCGCCTGGTAAAAAAACGGCCAATACCCTTTTATGCCTTCATCGGCAAAATAATCCATTGGGGACACCTCGAGCAGGTGCTTTAAAATCAGGCTGTCAGGGGCATTTCTATCAGGAATGGATTCGCAATCCACATTTCCCCATTGCCAAAAAGCAAAAGGGTATTCCAGAACAGTGTATTCAAAAGCTGCTTCTATGCCTTTTACTGCGTCAAAATGGTAACCATTTTCGGAAGCCTTTTTTGCAAAATCAACAATTATTTTCCCTTCCCGTTCCAATGCCAGCAACTGGAAATCCCTCACTTTTTTTCTGCATTCAGCAGAACCAACATTGTTGATAAACGGGTTAACCCGTTCATCCCCAATCGAAAAATTGAGTGGCCCAACATAAGGTACCCAGACATTGCAGTCTTCAGGAAAATAGTATTTGTAATACATCGTGGTTTGTCCACCCTTGCTGATGCCTGTGCTTACAAATTTCCCCGAAAAAATCTGTTTCATAAGGAGGTTTATCCGGTGATGGTCGCTGGCCGATTGTTCGATGGTGTGAAATTTCCATGATGTGGAATCGGGGATGGACTCCCCGAAGTACCGGTGTTCCACAAAAACGAGGTTGGCATCCAACAATGGGCAAAGTTCGTTGAGGTAAGTGGGTCGTCCGGCATACCAGCCACCATAACCTTCGGTTACAAAAACTGTAGGTTTGTTTCTTCCTTTAAAGCCTACATACACCCGTTGCGTGAAAGTGGCGCCGTTTTTCTTTTTCTGGTCAACCGGCTGCTCTACCCTGATGAGGTATTTTTCAAGGAAAAAGGTGTCGCATTTCAGAATTTCCACACTTTTTATCCCGGGAAGGCTTTCAAGTTCACTTTTTATTGAACTGATGGGTTTCGACTGACTGGTGGCAAAAACCGGGAATAATGCTGCGAGAAGAATGAGAATCAGGTAGTTGTTTTTCATCTGAGAAAAGTTTTGTTAATTTTTTAGTTGTGGCAAAGTAGCCAAAAGTTTAAAGGGTAAAAGAAACAAAAATTGATTTTCCGGCAAAATTTAGTTTATCGGTGGTTTTGCATCGATTTCCTGAATCTCGAGCATTCATAAGATTTTTTTTTGCCTTCGCATAACCAGCGGGCAGCTTCCCTGTAGCAGACAGCGTTCCAGTCTTTGCATTTAAATTGCAAATTACAAAACCTCGTTAGGTTTCATAATTGTAGTCATTAAAGAGTCATAGGGGTAAAATCCTCGCAGAGCCTGCCTGGCAGCCTGCCTGCCAAAGGCACGAAGGCAGGCAGACAGGGATTCATACATTTTCATAACAGTCAACATATCAACATTTTAAATTAATTTCTGCAACATCTACGATGTTGAAAGGAAACGGGCTGTGGTTTTCTACAATTATTCAACATCTACGATGTTGTATTGTGCGGTAAGTGATTTTTTCAACAATTAAGAATTATAAAAAAACCGTCAACGTGTTGATTGAAAAATGGCGAAAATCAATCAATGCAATGATAGAAAAATGCAAAGAATATATCAATGCGTTGATAGAATTGAAAAATGTTTTTAATTTTGCAGGATAAAAATGCAAAAATGGAAATACTGCGACAAAAATTTTATGAAAAATATGCCCGAACACAAACGGTCATGGTGCGTAACCATATTCAAACAATTGACTGGTCGAACCGGATGATTGGGATAAAAGGCAGTCGTGGGGTAGGTAAAACAACCCTTGTGATGCAATATCTTAAACAAAATTATCCCCCTGACAATAAGGTTTTGTATGTTAGCCTCGACGATTTTTATTTTTCTGAAAACCGGCTTTACAATCTGGCCGACGATTTTCGCAAAAAGGGCGGAATTTTGTTGGCCATTGACGAGGTTCACCGCTACAAAAACTGGTCGGTAGAATTAAAAAACATTTACGATGATATGCCTGATTTAAAAGTCATTTTTACAGGTTCATCATTATTGCATCTTCAAAAAGCCAAAGCAGATCTCAGCCGTCGTGCCGTTATGTACGAAATTCCGGGTCTATCGTTGAGGGAGTATTTGGTTTTTGAAAGTGGAATCAGTTTTCCGATACTAACATTGGAGGAAATAATTAATCACCATGTTGAATTGGCAATGGAAATCATATTAAAAATCAAGCCTTTGGCTTTTTTTGAAGATTACCTTAATTATGGTTATTATCCGTTTTTTCTTGAAAACAAAGATGCATTTCATCAAAAACTAACTGAAATCATTTTAACTGTACTTGAGGTGGATATTCCTCAATTTGAGGAAATTCAGGTTTCAGGAATTCAATATTTGAAGCGGTTACTCGCCATCATTAGCCGATCGGTGCCCTTTAAACCAAACAATACCACATTAAGCGAGCGGACTGGTATTACGGTGAATACATTGAAAACCTACCTCAATTATTTGAATGATGCACGATTGATCTCGATGCTCTATTTTCAGGAAAAAGGGATAAACAGTTTGAATAAACCGGAAAAGATTTTTCTTGAAAATACCAATCTGATGTTTAATCTATCGTCTTCTGCGCCCGATACAGGGAATTTGCGTGAAGCATTTTTCTTCAATCAGATACATATAAAACATAATGTTTTTGCTTCAAAAGAATCTGATTTTCAAATCGACAATTATTTTACATTTGAAATTGGGGAAAAAAACAAGCAACAGAAGCAAATTAAAAACATCGAAAACTCTTTTATGGTAAAGGATGATATTGAGATTGGCTCAGAAAACATCATCCCTTTATGGCTGTTTGGGTTTTTGTACTAGAAATCATTACTGTCCGGATAAAGAATATGAATAAGTCCAGTCTGAAAAGATACTTCAAGTCAGATGGCTGTGGAAAAATATTTCTGATTTGGAGTGTTTGGTTTTTCTGGCACAGTCATTTTCAGAAGCTTTTTGGCTAAGAGTGGTTTTAGGATTTCTGACCTGAAATACTCTCTGTGTTTGATGCCGGCAAATTCCATGATTTCTTTTGTTGTTTTTGGATTTTTACAAAAATTGATGATTTCATTCATCAAAATCTGCCCTGTTCCTTTTTTGGTTTCTTTTCCGGTAGCTTGCTTTGTGACTTGCTCGGTAGGTTGTCCGGTATCTTGCCCGGTAACTTGCTCGGTAGTTTGCCCTGAATTTTGATTAATGATAGATGAATTAATTATTGTCCTTATAGGTTTAAAGGAAAAATCAGTAAACGGATGGGGGGATTCTATACTTATTACGCCTTGCTTCGACCCGGCCTGAACAGCGGGCAGGTCCGCTCAGCACAAGTCGCTCAATACACGTCGTTCTAAATGACCGGCAGTTATGTTAGGAAAATAAGGAAGAGTTGGCGGGCAAGCCCGCCAACTCTTCGTCTAATTCACGGGATGCCCGGTCATTCCGAGGCATTATTCCCGAAAAGAACAGGAAATCAAAGTGTTATGACAATGGGAAGGGGATTCCTCCCTGCGGTCGGAATGACCGGTTAAGTCTTTAATAAAAGGGGGGAGAGAGGGTCGGGCGGCGAAGCCGCCCGACCCTCTCTCCCCATATCCCCACAGCGATCAAGTCATTCCGAAGGAGTCCCGCCTTTTGGCGGGACGACTGAGGAATCCCCTTCTACCACGTTTTCAGCTATTTGCAATAATGTGTCATTAGTGGGAGTCCCGCCTTCTTACGGGACGGCAGAGAAATCTCCTTTTATTCTGATTTTAGTATTTAAAAAAAAAAAGACTGTAATATCAGATAAACAAAATCCTCGTAGAGCCTGCCTGGTTGCAGACAGGGGTTCATAATTGTAGAAAGAGGGCAATTGGCCAATCAAAATCCTCGTAGAGCCTGCCTGGTGGCCTACCTGCAAAAGGCACGAAGGCAGGCAGACAGGGATTCAGAAATCGAAAACCACTGTATCAAGTGGAATTATGCAACATCTACAATGTTGGGTGAAACCGGCATGAAAATTCTACAATTATGCAACATCTACGATGTTGAAGAGAGGGAGATTAATAAAATTGCGATATTTACTTTTGCGACAGGTCAGGAGGTCTGAAGTTGAGGAATGCCGCCATTTGAAAAAATTGGAGTGTTTTATCCGCACATTTTCGCAAGATGAAATCAGCAGAGTTAGGAGAAATTCTTTTATCCTGAATAATTCATACATGTCTCAAATGGCACACACCTGCCTGGCGGCAGACAGGGATGACACGGATTTTGCGGATTCACACAGATTAACACAAAAATCCGCGAAAATCAGTTTTATCCGTGTCATCTGTGTTCTATTAAGTTTGTGAATAAACCAGGTTAGATTTGAAGTTTAACAAACATTCAACTCAAGTCGCAACCCTGTGCACCCCCACAGGATATTCCTGCGACAGAAGCCCGATGATAGCCTGATAATCTTCTTCCCGGTTCACAAAATCAAGGTTGTTGGTGTCAACAATCAGGATGCGCATATTTTGCTGCCTTTTGATGAAGTCGAGGTAGCTTTCCTGGATTTTTTCGAGGTAATCCTTTTTAATTTCCAGTTCATATTCACGACCGCGGTGATGAATATTTTTCAGTAAATTCGGGATATCAAGGTATAAATACACCAGCAAATCAGGTCGGGGAAGGGTTTCGCTGATGATTTCAAAAAGTTTTTTGTAAAGGCCAAAAGTATCATCAGGCAAATTTTTCCGGGCAAAGATGAAGGATTTAAAAATGAAATAATCGGAAATGGTGAATGCTTTGAAAAGGTCGCGATGGGTTAAATCCTTTTTAAGCTGTTCAAAACGCTCGGCCAAAAATGAAAGTTCAAGCGGAAAGGCGTATTTATCAGGCTCCTTGTAAAACTTTGGCAGGAACGAGTTTTCCTCAAACTGTTCCAGAATGAGTTTTGCGTTAAAATCTTCTGAAATCCGGGTAGCAAGTGAAGTTTTACCAGCACCAATGTTCCCCTCAATTGAGATGTAGTTGTATCTGCTAAGATTCATAAAGTTGTGATGGATTTTTAGTCAGAACTTCGTTGTATTTATTAACCAAAAGTTGATCAGGACACTCTTCAAGGAGTTGATAAACACTTTTTTTTATGACCGGATGAATTTTTTCGGCGGCAATTTCAGCAAGCGGGATTAATACAAATTTTCTGTTTTGTAGCTGAGGATGCGGAATAACGAGTGTTTCAGTGTTTACAATTTCATCATCAAAAAACAGGATATCGATGTCGATTTCACGGGAAGCATAATCTGATCCGGTCAAACGTTCCCTTCCCATTTTTTTTTCTATCTGATGTATCAGGCTGAGAATTTCGTGGTGAGAATGGTGTGTTTCAACAAGGGCAACTTTATTTAAAAACAGGTCAGCCGAACTGAACCCCCAGGGCTCTGTTTCGTAAAAAGCTGAAACTGCTGAAATCTTTCCAATTTGTAATTCGATGAGATTTAGTGCGTTATTTATTTTCCAAATCCGGTCTCCCAAATTACTCCCTAACAAAAGATGGCATTTGTGCATTTTATTTGCATAAAATCAAGGTCGTCAAAAATACAATATATTTTCTGAAAAATTTTTGCATCTTTGCAATCAAACTTAGTACTCAACCAAAATACCGTTTGTTATGAAAGAATTTTTCAAGTTTATGTTTGCCTCCATGTTGGGCACATTCATCATGTCGGTAATCTTGTTTTTCATCTTTATGGGAATTGTAGCTTCGTTTGCTTCCATGATGGAAAAGGAAGAAACCAAATTGACCGACAACACCTTATTACACATCGAGTTGAATACCGACATTATGGACAGGGCGCCGTCAGATCCATTTTCATCCATCGATTTTGCTTCGATGGAACCTAAGAAAACCCTGGGTTTAAACGACATTTTAAAGAACCTCGACAAGGCTGCCCGCGATCCCAAAATCAAAGGCATTTACCTCGATTTGACAAGCCTTTCAGCCGGAATGGCAACCATTGAGGAGATCAGAGATGGCCTCATGGAATTTAAAAAATCCGGCAAATTTATGATTGCTTACAGTGAAAGCTATTCGCAGGGATCGTATTATCTGGCTTCAACAGCAGATAAAATCTACCTGAATCCTGAAGGAATGTTAGATTTTCATGGCATTTCTGCAGAGCTGATGTTTTTTAAAGGCACCATCGAAAAGCTGGATGCCGAAATGCAGATTATCCGTCACGGAAAATACAAAAGTGCAGTGGAACCATTCATGCTGGATAAAATGAGCGATGAAAACCGCGAGCAGATGATGGCTTTGATTGATGGAATTTGGGGAACTATTTTAAGCGGAATTTCTGACAGCAGAGGTATTTCGAAAGGGGAGCTCAACCGGATTGCTGACGGATTGTTAATAAAAACTCCCGAAGATGCAGTAAAATTAAAATTTGTGGATGAATTAAAATACAAGGATGAGATACTTGCCGAATTAAAAGAGAA
>Ga0172371_10011185_pt1 | contig 11993 bp, 12 predicted proteins | sample Lak12m_FD_114543 | JGI IMG/M metagenome (GOLD analysis project Ga0172371, IMG submission 114543) | Freshwater microbial communities from Kabuno Bay, South-Kivu, Congo - kab_022012_12m | ecosystem: Environmental > Aquatic > Freshwater > Lake | place: Democratic Republic of the Congo: South-Kivu...
GCAAGCAGAAGAGCGATAATGATTGCTTCCGCGTATTCCCGGAAAATGGATTTGCCTGTGGGGGTATCGTCATTCTTCATTAGTAATATTGCCGAGTTCTGTTTTTGGACGGACTGCGAATGGTAATGGCAGGCCGGTCACCCATGGTGGGAATGGAACAAGCGGCACCCTGTGGCCGCTTGTTCCGCGGCTTCACCCCGTGATCGGTTACGAAATTAAGGTTATCCGCAGGGGAAATGGCTCCAAAATAAGCGAATAAAGGAATTAAGACAAGGGTTGGAGGTTATTTTGCCGGAGAGTTTTTTGATTATCCTGAAAACAGCATCTTTTAAATCCACCCGGCAACCAGTCTAATCGGCAGAGACCGGCAAGCAATCATTGCTTTGCTAACCATTTTGAATTATTTGCTTTTTCCTTTCGGTCCCGGCAAGGGCAGAAAACGGTTTTGGAGCCCAACCGGGCAATTTTTATGAGAAAAATCCAGGCGCTATCATTTACTTTCCTCTTGACAGCATGTTTCTTTATGTGTCTCTAATGCTAAAAAGTAAAGGAAACGGCCTGATAATCCTGAAGATTTTCTCCGGTAAGCAGGCCGGTGGTCATGCGGCCAAAAAAATCGGCCAAGGGGCGCTTAATGAGCAAGTCCGGTTCCGCAAGAGTTTCTCTGTCATCCCTGCCTCTCCCATTTTTCAAAAAACAAAAACTCTCTATTGGTCTTGATATCGGTTCACATGCGATCAAGATATGTGAACTGGCCGAGACCGGTAGCGGTTATACGCTTGTGGCCCTCGGCAGCGTAAGGCTTCCCCCCGATTCCCTTGAAGACGGTGCCTTGCGTGATCCCGAAGCAGTGGGCCGGGCAATAGCCTCTCTTGTCGGCAATTTGCAGATCAAAAATAAGAAAGTCGCCATTTCCATTTCAGGCTATTCGGTCATTGTGAAGAAGATCAACCTGGCAAGCATGAGCGAAGAAGCCCTTGAGAAACACATTCTCTCGGAAGCGGAACAGTACATTCCCTTTGATATTGAAGATGTATACCTCGATTTCCAGGATTTGAAGACAAACACCGAGTATGAAGACCGCACGGATGTCATGTTGGTGGCAGCCAAGCGGGAAGTTGTGGACGGCTATCTTAAAATGTTGCGTTTCGCCGGATTGCAGCCGGTTGTCGTTGATGTGGACGCCTTTGCTCTGGAAAACGCCTTTGAAGCCAATTCCGGCCTTGCGGACAATGTCGCCCTGGTTGATATCGGCGCTTCAAAGATGAATATCAACATAATTTCCCATGGCTCTTCCGCCTTGGCCAGAGATGTCATTCTGGGAAGCCGGCAGCTTACGGAACAGATACAGGATGCCTTGAACATTGATTTCGACGAGGCTGAGGCTCTGAAGACCGGCGAAATTACAAACCCGGAAAAACAGCAGGCCCTTGAAAGGCTTTTCCTGGACAATTGCAGCCAGTGGGCTACCGAGGTGAAGCGGGCCATTGATTTTTATCACTCCAACCATCCGGACGATACAATTGCCAAGATTGTGCTGAGCGGCGGAGGCGCGAAGATCCAGGGACTGACCGAGTTTTTTGCGCAAGAGACCGGGGTTCCTGTTGAGATATTCAACCCTTTCAAACAGGTGGCAGTTGATGAAAGCCGTATTGATCCTGCCTATCTCAGAAGCATTGCTCCGGAAATGACCCTTGCCGCCGGTTTGGCGACAAGGCCGGTGGAGGTATAACCCCATGATCCGCATAAACCTTCTGCCCATAAGGCAGATGAAGAAACGGCAACGGTTGAAGACTGAGCTTGTAGGTCTTGTCTGCGCCCTGGGCGCGGTGCTTTTTTTCTTGGGCGCGGGATGGCTGGGCTTGAATTTTAAGATCGGCAGCCTGAAAGATACTATTGCCGCCCTTGAAAGCAAGAAACAGTCCTATCAGCCGATACTTAAAGAAATAGAGATGCTGAAAAAGGAAAAACAGGTTGTCGAGCAAAAGCTTGACACCATTAATAATTTACAAGCCGGTTCCAAGGTTACCGTCCGGGTGCTTGATGAAGTGGCTTCGCGCACTCCGACAAACCGCATGTGGTTGACCTCGCTGCAGCAAACTGCCGGGAATCTGCAACTGCAGGGCATTGCGCTTGATAACGAGACCATCGCCCAGTATATGCAGCAGATGGAGGCTTCCGAGTATTTTGAGAAAACTGAGCTTACCAGCTCAGCGCAAACCGAGGTCGCCAAGCAAAAGCTCAAATCTTTTGCCCTGACCATAAATGTTGTCGCCCCGAACAGTTAATTGCTCCGGCGGGAGAAGCCATGGCCCTTGACATGCATAACATCCAGGCTGGTCTTGATAAATTCCTCGACAGCAAGGTGGATGGCCTTGAGACAAAGCAAAAAATGCTGATCGCCGGGGCGATTCTTGCCTTGCCGTGCGTGGTTTTCTTTTTCCTCGCCTATTCGCCCAAAAGTGAAGAGATAAAAAATCTCGAAAGCAAAAAAATCGGAATAGAGGCAGAGATAAGAAAAGTAGAAAAAATAGCCAGTCAGCTCGACAAGCATAAGGCGGAAATGGCCGAGGTGAAAAGGCAGTTTGCCGAGGCCTCGCTGCTTTTGCCGGATCAAAAGGAAATACCATCGTTGCTGGCCACCATATCCGGGCAGGCATCGGTGTCGGGCCTTGAGGTTACCTCCTTCAAGCCGCTTGCCGAAAAACCCCAGCAGTTTTACGCGGAAATTCCGGTGGATATCGCTGTGCACGGAGCATACCATAATGTCGGGCTTTTTCTGGATAGGATAAGTAAGCTTCCCAGGGTGGTTGCCGTCAACAACATCAAGATGGGTTCGCCAAAACAAACAGGTGGAGAGATGGCCTTAAGCTCTACTTTTCAACTGGTTACCTACCGTTTTCTTGATAATGCGGAAATTGAAGCCCAGAAAGCTTCGGCGGCAAAGGGCAAGAGGAAATAAAGGGCCAGCCGGTAATAACCGTTGATTCGGCGGAACTCATGATTATGACGAATAAACCCGAGTTGAGCAGCTTGCCTGCTCATACGAAATTTATACCCGAAGGGTGTAAAACGCAGTGGAAGAATATTCTCCTGGCCCTTGCCGTAAGTCTTTGCTGGCCATGGGCTCCGGGGGCTGTAGCCGCCCCGCCTGGTGAAGGGCAGAATGTTGCCTCGCCTGCGGCTTCTCCTGCCGCCAATCCCCCAGCCTTTCCCCCCGAAGCAATGGAGACTCCGCTTCCCATGGGGCAGCGGCCGGGTTTTAATTACAACCGCGAAAGGCCGGATCCATTCTACCCATTTCTTTCCAAAGAAATAATCAAGGCCGAGAAAGACGAAGCCAAGGCCAGAGCGGGGCTGCCCGGCGCTCAGAAATTTGAGCCGTCGCAGTTGCTTCTTGTCGCCATTGTCGCGACCAGAAACGGATTCGTGGCCATGGTTCAGGATTCCGCCGGCGCAGGTTATGTGCTGCGCAAGGGTACGAAAATCGGTGAGCATGGCAGGGTTGTCCAAATAAGCAAGGATAAGGTTATTGTCGAACAGTCGGTTAAAGATGTGTTCGGGAAGAAGGTAGTCAAAAAAATTGAGATGATGCTAAACAAAGAGGGAGAAAAATAATGACGCCCTTTATTCGCCTGAAGTTTATCTCTGTCGGGCTGATGGTATTCTGTTTTCTCCTGGCCGGGACATGCCTTGCCGAAAAAGTCTCCCCACCGGCAAAAGCGATTTACGCAATCTCAGGCATAACTCTTGAAAAAACAGGGGATGACCTGCGGATGACCGTGCAGGGGAAGGTCCCACCCACCTACACAATGTACGAGTTGTTTGATCCCTTGCGTCTGGTTTTGGATATTGCCGATGCCAGGCTCGCCGATCTTTCTGTGTTGCCATCTAATCTGCCCCAGGGGCCGATAAAAGATATTAGGCAAATTGTTACCCCCGGCAAGGATGCGTCCGTTGTCAGGCTGGAAATTCATCTCAGCGATGATCCTGCTTACACCATCGAGAGAAAGGGAAATAATATCGTCGTAAACTTCTCGAAATCAATTGCCCTGCCTCTCCAGTTGACCCAGGCACCCGGAGCTGGTCCCTCTGAACGGTCCAATGAAAGCCCGGCCACAAAGAAAGCGTCCGTGGTCCAGGACATTACAGTTGATACCACCCATCCCGGCGAGACTCGGGTTTTCATCAAGACCAACGGCCCGGTTAGTGCCTATAAGAAAGCCGATCTTGCCAAGAGCGGGAAGCAGCCTCCCAGGATGTATATTGACATTGACCGGCTTAAACTCCCAGGGAAAGAGGTACAGCGCAGGATCGGGACTTCCCTGGCCAAAGTCGGCGCCACCCAGCGCAAGTCAACAGTACGGGTAGTTTTTGATTCCGGGTTGAAGAAGTTGTTTGCCTACAAGATAGAAAGCAAAGCGGATGGCCTGCTGGTCAGGATTGCGGAACAGAAACCTGCGGCCTCTAAAAAAGTTATCAGTCTTATCCCGCAGAAGAAACCCGCCACCCAGACGGCTGCGGCAGCGGCTCCGGAGATGCCGGCTTATGTGGCCCCGGCTCCGGAACAGTACGGTGAGCTGATCGTGCCAAAAATCCCCGCCCTTACGCCTGCGGCCAAGCCGGGCAAGAAAATGGCGCCGAAAGCGCCGGTGTCTGATGTAGCCGCGACTACCCCGCCAAAAGTCATGGGGAAATCCAAGACTGACGGTTTCAGTTTTGCCGGTTATGAGAAGCAGAGAATCACCGTGGATTTTTTCAAGATTGATCTCCACAATGTCTTCAGGCTGTTTGGCGAAATAAGCGGGCAGAACATCGTGGTTGATGAAGCGGTCAACGGAACTCTGACCCTGGCTCTTAACGATGTTCCCTGGGATTTTGCCCTGGACATTATTCTGAACCTTAAGGACCTGCAGAAGGAAGAACGGTTCAATACCATCGTCATCTCGCCCAAGGCCAAACAGTTTCAATGGCCGAAGGCCGCAGCGGAAAGCATTTCCGTCAAGGGCGGGGAAAAGATCGAGGCGATTTCCGTAAAACAACGCCTGGAAACGCCCAAGGAAGTGATCGAAGCCAAAAATATCATTGAACAGGCAACAGCGGCCGAGAAAAAGGGGCAGATGGAAAAGGCTCTGGGCCTATACGAAAACGCCTTCAATCTATGGCCGGACAATGCCCAGCTTGCAAGCCATATCGCCACGCTCTGCCTTACCCAGGCAGGGATGAATGCCAAGGCGATTCATTATGCCAAGGCTGCGCTCAGGGTGGAGCCGGCCAACCGGGAAGCTGCCCTTCAGGCCGCCATTGCTTCGGCTAATATGAAAAAGACGGAAGCGGCTAAAAGCTATTTCGATCTGGCCATAAGCGGCGATGCTCCTGCCGGAGAAGCGCTGGCCAGTTATGCCGCTTTTGCCGAGGAATACAAGAGCTATAACGGCGCCTTGGCCCTGCTCGGCAGGCACGAGGCCCTATACGGCGACACTTTGGATACCATGGTGAGCCGCGCCCGTATCCTCGACAAGCTTGGAGATTCCCCGAAGGCGGTTGCAGCTTATAACGCGATTCTGCTTTCCGGATATCCGGTCCCTGAAGACCTGGCGCAGTTCATCAGGGGCAGAATCGCTGCGGGGAAATGAAATATTGCCGGGATCGTAAAAAGACGCGATCTCGGCGGGAGAATGGCATAGCCCGTTGATTTGCTTAAAGCAAGCCGCCCCATTTTGTAAATTTTACGGGGTCACTATAGTTAGGAGTCCATCATCTTTCACCTCAAAATAAAGATGCCATTATGAAAAAAAACAATCGCAATCTATTTGTCCTGTTCGCCTGCGCGGTTATTTGTCTGTTGCTCAACACCGCTTGCGCGCCAGCCTCTAAAACAGAGGCAGCGCCTGCGCCGCTTGCAGTTCAGTCGGCGTCGGCTGATAATCAGGGCAAACCTCTCGAGGCGGGACAACTGCCGGTCCGTTTTCAAAACCCATCCTATATGTTGGGTGGAAAATCAGCCAAGGACCTTGGAGTCGGAAGTAGCGAAGGCATCTCAATTCCGATCGGCGCCGATATTTCCTCCAACACCGGGCCGGTGCCCTTGCGCGACATCATGAAGAAACTGGCCGCGTTAAAGGGAATGAATATCAGCTGGGCCAGCGATGTTGATCAGATGGCCACGGTTGATGTTGATATCAGGGCCGAAGATGATTTTTTTAAATCACTGGAAAATGTTCTCCGGCAAAAGGATTACTTCCACGAAGTCCAGGGCAATACCATCGTGGTCAACTACCGGGAAACCAGGAAATTTCATGTGGCCATGCCCTTCGTGAAATCTACGTATGCCACCGGGGTAGGTGGCGATGTCCTTGGTGGAGGGACCACGACCACCAACTTGAAAGGCAATATTCAACTTACCAGCGAGAAGAACGACTTCGATGTCTGGGAAAACATCAGGAAAAATCTTGATCAGATCCTTGGCATTTGGGAAGAAACCGTAGCAACTTCTTCCGAAGCTGCTCCGTCCGGTGATGCGGCAGCATATCCGCCCAAGCAGCAGCCGGCGCCAGCCACCGCAACAACGACCAAACGTAATGTCCAAGCAGGAAAGGGTTATTACAGTATTGACAAGCCCATCGGCCTGATAACCGTGACCGCCCCGCGGCCTCTCGTGGAAAAGATTGCTATCTATCTGAATAACTTAAAAGCTGAGCTGTACAAACAGATTTCCATTGAGGCCAAGATCGTTGAAGTTTCCATAGATAACACGGAAAGCCGGGGGATTGACTGGACCAACTTCCTTTCCGGTAAAAATGTTGATTTCACTCTTTTCGGCCCTAACGGCATTATCTACGATGCCGCCACCGCCAACAGCGCAGGCCGGGTAGTTAGTAAAATCGCTCTTGGTTCCGCTACGAATCCATTTTCGCTGGCCCTTAATTTCCTTGATACCCAAGGGGATACCAAAGTGCTGGCCAATCCGAAACTGAGCATCATGAATGGGCAGCCCGGGCTTATTACCGCCGGCGATAGCGTCAAATATATTGATAAGATCGAGTCGCGGGTTGACGGGAATAACGGGTCCGTCACCTATACGATTACTACCGCGACTTTGATGTCCGGCATCGGTATGTCGGTGATCGGCACAATACTTGATAACGACGAGATTATCCTGACCTTGACTCCGGTGACCTCAATGCTTGAGGGCAACACGGTTGCCTACAAGGAAATCGGCGGCAGCAATGTTATCGGTGTTCCCCGAATCAGATTGCGTGAGATGAATACCACGGTTCGTGTCAAAAGCGGGCAGGTAGTGGTTATCGGCGGGCTCATTGACAATGCTGAAACCTCTGCCGGGAGTACCAAGGTGCCTTTCCTCGGAGACATCCCGGTCATCGGCAATCTCTTCTCTCACTCAGAGAAATCCATCAAGAAAAGCGAGCTGGTTATCATGCTGCAACCAAGAATTCTTTAAGATTATCCTGGGAGAATGGGGAAACCCATGGAATAAAGCGGTCACAAGGTGCCCAAGAGTGGTACCCTGTGACCGCTCACATTCTTGCAGCTTCATGTTCATTAGTGCAGGTATAATTGCGGGTTGAGAGGCGGATATGTGTCAGATGCGCGTTATTCTGGAAGACGATGACGGCGAAACCGTGCTCTCGGAAAACGCCTCAATGCTTGAGACCGATGGCGCCGGGCTGACAGTCGGCACTATGTTTGAGGAGCCGCAATTCATAAAAGGCGCGATGGTAAAAAGTATTGATTTCTTGTCCGGGCGGGTGATTGTAATTCGGAGACGGGAAGGAATATCTCGAACGCTCGCGGAGTAAGGCTATTTTTCAAAGGAGCGCAGGCCGGCAACAACATTATGATTCGTGGGCTCAAGGGCGCCAACCACCGTGACCAGCCAGAAGTCTTCCGGATTGGCGTCGATTTGTGAGCGCAGGCTTTCCCCAAGCCAGTGCGAATCTTCGCACAGATTGTAAAACCGGCTGTCAATCCCAAAGAAGCCATCCAGTAAATGGGCCATGGTATGCAGGATTTTGCTCTGAAAGCCCTGGGGCATGGTCAAAAGATCGACAAAATTCATGGTGCCCGCTGTTTTCAGTTCTCCAACCAGTTTTTTTAACGCTCCCCGGTTTTCTTCAATTCCCCGTTCAATCTCCGGCCAGAAGCGCGTCTCGCCGGCCGCAAGGCAATCTTCCGCGACAATGTGGACCGCGTCGTAGCGCACCAGGCGGGTGCGCTCGAGAAAACGCAGAACATGGGCGGTGCTTCGCGCAAAATCCGGCTCCATGGTGAGGAATTTGTGAGTTACCTCAAATTTCATGCGTGACCTCCGCCGGTCGTCACAAATCTTGACCGGGAATGTGCGCGTCCAGGCAGGAAAAGAACGGCAGCCTGGTGATTTCCATGAAGTTTTCCACATGATATTCCGCGGACAGGGCCGGATTCTTGAAGGCGATCAGCCGCATGCCCACAGCCTGGGTATGCTCCCGGTCCACGATGGAATCGCCGATGTAGATGGCCTCCTCCGCTCCCAGGTTGAAATGGGCGAGGATTTGTTCCAGGGCCTCAGGGTGGGGCTTGGGATTGGCGACATCAAAGGCGGTGACCACCTTGTCGAAGCGATCGGCAAGGGAGAACATCTGTAATACCTGGGCCATGGTGGAGGTCCGGTTGGTGCTGATCGCTGTTTTGCATCCCTGGCGGATAAGATCGAGAAACTTGATCAAATCCGGTTCCATGCGCATGTATTGCAGGTATGGGCTGTAGTCGAGCCCCCGGCGATATTCCTCTGCCCTGGCATGGTCTTTTGGCGAATGCCGGAAAAGATGCTTGATGGAGTCCATGACATGATGGGTGTGGACGAACTCAAGCTCGGCCTCGTCCATGGGCGGATGTCCCATGGCGTTTCGGATGTGATTGTAATAGGCCCGGTTGGCTTCTTTTGAATCGAACATCACGCCATCGCAGTCGAAGACAACGAGTTTCAAGGGAAGCATGGGATGAATCCTTGCCATCATGGCCGTGGCGGGTTAAGTAGTGCCAATCCGGGAACGGCCCTTTCGCTCGATTGCTGCGTTGCTCAGTCGCCGGAAAATGCTCACGTACCGCGTGTACGCAGAGTTTTCACCCTGCGGGTATAAGTTTGTCGGAATCGTGGCTTTTTATCGGCACTTCTGCCGATGATTGACAGCGATTCCGACAACCTTCTGGATTAGAGCCTGTTCTTTATGAATATCTTTCGAAGATGTCAAGTAGTTAAGCTTACGGGCCGAGGATGAAACATTATACCGATTTTCTGGTCATCGGCAGCGGAATTGCCGGGCTTTCCTTTGCCATCAAAGCGGCGAGCCTTGGCCGGGTAACAATCATCACCAAGAAAGCCAGGGTGGATACCGCCACCAATCTGGCCCAGGGGGGCATAGCCGCGGTTCTCTCTCCCGATGATTCTTTTGCTCTGCATATCGAAGATACCCTGCGTTCCGGCGCAGGGCTTTGCCATGAAGACATCGTCCGGCTGGTGGTGGAGACCGGTCCGGCCAGGATCGAGGAGCTGATTCGCTTTGGGGTTGAGTTTCAGGCCGAGGCCGATGACCCGGCCCATCTTGATCTTGGCCGGGAGGGAGGACACTCGGCCCGCCGGATTGCCCATGCCATGGACTTGACCGGCCGCAGAATCGAGGAAGGCCTTCTTGCCCAAGTGGCGGCCAACTCGCGGATTTTGGTGCTGGAAAATCATTTGGCGGTTGATCTGCTGGTCAGCTCCAGAACCGGAACTCCTTACCAGCCGCATGACGGTTTCAGCGACCAGTGCCTGGGTGCCTATGTTTTTGATCGGGAAACCGGCAGGGTTGACACCTGGCAGGCCAGGGCCACGGCCCTTTGCACCGGAGGCGCCGGTAAGGTTTACCTATACACCACTAACCCCGATATCGCCACCGGCGACGGCATTGCCATGGGCTGGCGGGCCGGAGCCAAAGTCGCCAATCTGGAATTCGTCCAGTTTCACCCCACCTGCCTTTATCACCCCCAGGTGAAAAATTTCTTGATCTCCGAAGCTGTACGCGGCGAAGGGGGCAGGCTCATTGACCAGCGCGGCCAGGCCTTCATGCATAAATATGACCCGCGGGGTGATCTGGCCACCAGGGACACGGTGGCCCGGGCCATTGACCGGGAGATGAAGGCCAGCGGCGACGATTGCGTGTATCTGGATATCAGCCACCAGCCCGCTGATTTTGTCCGGAAACGCTTTCCAACCATTTACGAGAAGTGTCTTTCCCTTGGGATTGACATCACCAGGGTTCCTATCCCGGTGGTCCCCGCGGCCCATTACATGTGCGGGGGGGTGGTTACGGACCGCTGGGCCCGGACCAGCATCGAAGGGCTGTTCGCCTTCGGGGAGACGGCCTGCACCGGCCTGCACGGCGGTAATCGTCTGGCGAGCAATTCTCTGCTTGAGGCGGTGGTCTTTGCCCACCAGGCCTTTCTCGAATGCGCACGGACCTGGCCGGGCCTGCGCGAGGCAGCTTTGCCCGAGGTGGCGGAATGGTCGCCCGGCCTGGCCAGGCGCATCGAAGAGAATGTCCTGGTCAGTCACAACTGGGATCAGATAAGGCGCATGATGTGGGACTATGTCGGCATCGTCCGCACCCGGAAGCGTCTGACCCTGGTTCGGGAACGGTTGCGGATGATCGTTGCCGAGGTGACCCAGCATTACCAGGATTATCTCCTAACCCCCGATCTCATCGAACTGCGCAACATAGCCCAGCTTGCCGAGCTCATTGTCCGTTGCGCCTGCATGCGCAAGGAATCACGCGGCCTCCATTATCTGGCGGATTTTCCCGATCCGGATGATGGGAACTGGAAAAAGGACACGGTTATCAGCCGGCAGGATCAGAATGGCGATCCTTGCGCGGAGGATTTTTAGGCGATCGGAGTAGAGGTTCATTTTGTAAGAGGCTCAAAGAGCAGATTTTCTAAAAGCCGGCCAGAAGAGCTCCTGGTAAATATATGTGAAAACAGCAGGTTGCGCGGAGGTTTAAAATCGGGAAAAATGGAACCCTATGCCTTGACAAAGCGAAATGCATATAGTATTAAATGGCATTCCAATTCAGCCAAACCGTTACATTTCACAATAATCTTTAGTCAAAACTTTACTGGAGGAGAGTAGATATGGCCACGATCGAGCACAATGGTTCAAGCTTCAGCGTTGATGAAGACGGCTTCCTCACCAAGGGCATGGAAGAGTGGAACGAGAACTGGGTTGAGTATGTAAAAGGTATCGAAGGCATCAGCGATCTGACCGACGAGCACCGCAAGATCATTGAGACCCTTCAGGACTACTATAAGAAGAACGGTATCGCCCCCATGGTTCGTATCCTCTCCAAGACCACCGGTTTCCCGCTGAAGCGGATATATGAACTGTTCCCCTCCGGCCCCGGTAAAGGCGCCTGTAAGATGGCCGGCCTGCCCAAGCCGACTGGTTGCGTATAATTCGCAACTGACTGATTCGTTTAGCGAAAAAAGGAGAAGGCTACCCGCCTTCTCCTTTTTTCGTTTAGGTATTATGTGTTACCCGGGGGGCTTCGGGGCAACAATGAATAATAAGGAAATGCCATGTCCGAATTCAACAATGTCACCATTGTAAAAAAAGCCAATGTATATTTCGACGGCAAGGTCACCAGCCGGACGGTGATCTTTGCCGATGGCGCCAGAAAGACCCTGGGGATCATGTTGCCCGGAGAATATGAGTTCAGCACCGCTGACCCGGAAATCATGGAGATCATGAGCGGCGAGCTCGAGGTCATGCTCCCAGGCGCCGCGGGCTGGCGGAAGATCAGCGGCGGCGAGTCCTTTGAGGTCCCCGCGCATTCAAGCTTCTCCCTAAAGGTTTGGGCGATCACCGATTACTGCTGCTCTTTCATCAAATAGGGCTGCCCGGGAGAACCAGCATGCCAGGCCCGCCATCCTCAGAGCAGCCTTCCGCTCTTGCCGCA
>Ga0172371_10011187_pt1 | contig 11992 bp, 11 predicted proteins | sample Lak12m_FD_114543 | JGI IMG/M metagenome (GOLD analysis project Ga0172371, IMG submission 114543) | Freshwater microbial communities from Kabuno Bay, South-Kivu, Congo - kab_022012_12m | ecosystem: Environmental > Aquatic > Freshwater > Lake | place: Democratic Republic of the Congo: South-Kivu...
CTGCACCGGGACCACCTGGCCAACCACCACCAGGTCGTAGCGCATGAAGAAGATGCCGAAGATCATCATCGCCGAGGCCAGCGCCATCGTGCCTACCTGTTCGCCCCGGGACTTGATGAACAGTACCAGCGGCACGATCATGCCGACCGCGATCTCCAGGACCCAGAAATTGAAGGCATACGGCCCGGTGAGCAGCGACTCCAGTGCCCTGACCTTGGCCTCGCTGCCCGCGAAGCCGATGATGAACTTCCAGGTGGTGAAGAAAAGGATCACGGTGATGAGCAGGATGCCGACCTTGGTGGTCAGCTTGAGCGCGCGTTTCATGGGCTCGTCCATCTCGTCGCCACTGATCTTGTAGCCGAGCCAGGTGAAGAGAATGATCGCCGCTGCGCCTGACATCATGGCCGAGGCGATGAAGTAGATCGGCATGAACGGCCCGTACCAGAACTCACGGCCGTCAAGCATGCCGAAGACAGCACCCAGATTGCTGTGTGCAGCTACACCGGCGACGACGCCGAGGAAGCCCGCGACCATCGCGTATTTATAGCGGCCCGTGACCAGCAGGTAGAATTCGACCGCCATGAACATCATGTAGGCGCCGTAGAGAGTTCCCATCCACCAGATGTTCGAGGTGAGGTTCGGCGAGATGACATTGTAGATCGCCATGCGGAAAGGATTCTCGATCTCGAAAAAGATGACGAAGAAGCCGGCGACGATGGTGGCTACCGCCAGGAAGACCGAGCGCTTGGCAATCGGTGCGAAATCCTTGACTCCGAAAACATGCCCTATGGATGAGACCAGGCAGAGGCCGGTGGAGGTGACTACGAAAAATACGTAGGTGGAAATGAGAATGCCCCAGGGCATTTCCCGGGTGGCGCCGTATGCCTCGAGTGAGCCAATCGACTTCGCGTGCAGGCCGGCGGCGACACCGGCGGCGACCAGAAGTCCCATGACTATCACCGAGATCAGGTAAAGCTTACCCCTAATCGCATCAACCGCGCCTGTCAATTCGACTTCCGGAAATTGGGTTTCCACCGCTTCCGATGAAACATTGTCAGCCATGACGCCTCCCTCCTTGTTTTGTAATTCTCCGCCCGGGCCGCCGGCGTGAATTTTATGTTCAATTGATGTCGTTATCCTACCCGTACGGTGCGCCGAAAATAATCGGGGGAAGCTACCAAAAAAATGAGGTAATGTCACTAAGCGGCTCTAGGGGTTATGAAGAAAGTGCCTAGTGACTTTACCTTAGAGGTACTAGGGGGTTTAATGTAGGGAAGTGTCTAGGGGTTATGCGCGGGCGGCTCGGGCAAACGTCTGAAGAGTAAGGTTTTACCTGTAAATCGCAACATTAATCTCTGACGTGAAGGCTGTTGTCTTTTGTGACGACTAGCATCTATATAGCATTGTTAGTTAATACAATCGACTAGACTATCAAGCTGAAATTTGGTGCATAAGAAAAAAACGGAAAATTTTAAGTGACAAAAATAGTTAATACGCCTTAGTAGACAATATAGAACAATTGTGGTGGTGAAGAAAAGGCATATATTTCACGGGCAATTGATAAATATTAGAAGATTGTTATATTGCGTTTTCGGGAGGAATATGCGCACCCAGAACTGAATGTATTTACGCCGAAAAACTGGCAGGATCTCCATATGCAGAAAACGGGTAAGCTGGGGGCGTCACATGGAAAAGACATTTCTGGAAATATTACCGCTTGCCATCGCCGCCACGTTCAGCCCCAGCGGTCTGCTGTTCGTCACCTTGATCCTGAGCGGCAAGGAGAGGCCCAACCGGAATGCGAGCCTGTTCCTGGCGGGCGCGGCAGTCTTCCTGATCATACTTGGAACCGTGGTAATGGTGACTTATAAGTCGGCCGTGAGCGCCTCCGGGCAACCGGACAGGCTGAGCGGAATACTGGACATAGTCTTTGGCTGCCTGGTCATCGCCTTCATAACCTTCTCGCTGGTGAGGGGCAAAAAGAAGAAAGCCTCCACTTCGAAGAAGACGCACAAAAGGCCTTTCATAGTGATGGGGTTCGGGTTCATGGCGATAAACACGTCTTCGCTGATTCCTTTCATAGCCGCCAGCAAGATCATCACCGACAGCGACCTTGGTTTACAGGATTCCTTACCGCTATTCATTATCCTGGTGGCTATCTCGATGCTGATGATCTCATTCCCCGTTCTGGTCTCGGTGATGATGCCGAAGCGCTCGGAAGTGGTGATGGGGCCGGTCAAGTCGTTCATGAAGAAACACGGTGGCACGATCGCGAAAGTGTATTTCTTGCTCATTGCCGTCTACCTTATCGTGCACGGCATCGGCGAGATGCGGGGGAGATAAGCTCAGGCTGCCGCGAAATTTCCCTCTTCCAGCATCCGCAGGAATATCTCACTGATGACGGGATCGAACTGGGTGCCTGTGCAGCGCCTGATCTCGGCCATGGCTTTCTCAGGTGTGCGCGCCTCGCGGTAAACTCGTCTGTCGACCATGGCGCTGTACGAATCAACCACCGTGAGGATGCGCGCACCGATCGGTATCTGCTCGCCGGAAAGCCCGTCAGGGTAACCGCCGCCTTCGTAGCGTTCGTGATGATGGCGGACGATGCTGGCGGCGCCCTTTAGCCGGGGGACCGGATCAAGGATGCGGGCGCCGATCTCCGGATGTTCACGCATGAGCTTCCACTCTGAGTCCGTGAGGCGGGCCGGTTTTTTCAGGACTTTATCAGGGATGCCGATCTTGCCCACATCGTGCAGGATGGCGCCGAAGCGCAGGTCTTCCAGCTGGTCAGGTGACATTCCGATCCCTCTGCCGACCGCCAGCGCCTGCTCGGCAAGACGGCTGGAGTGGTCATGTGTATAGTTGTCCTTGGCGTCTACCGCGTTCGCGAGTGACATCACCGTCTGCAGGTAAGCCTGCTCCAGCTCGTAGAAAAGCTCCGCGCGGCGCAGGGCGCTAGCCGTCTGTTCGCCCACACTCCGCGCCAGGCTGATCTTCTCAGCCGAGAAAGATTCCCTTTCCTCTTTCCGCTCCTCGCCCAGCACGAGGACTCCCAGGGGCCGTCCATCGATATGCAGTGGCACGATGCATGCAGTTGTGACGACTCCCTGGAACAGCACTTCCTTCTCGTTATCGAGCAGATTCGCCCCCGAATCATGGATGATCACGGGTATGTCGCCTCGCATCACCTCCCTGATGGCGGGCAGGGTATCCAGACAAACGTGCTGCCCGACCCGGAAGTTGCGCAGCATGCGGCGCGGATGGGCGGCCCGGACCACCAGCTCGTTACCGTCGATGAGGACGACCTGCGAGTAGGTAACGTGCACTGTTTCGACAGCGTGCCTGGTCACCAGTTCGAGTATCTCCTGGAAGTCCGGCCGGGCGCCTGCCAGCGAACGGGAAAGGTCATAAAGAGCCGAGAGCTCTTCACGCCGGGACTCCTCGGCTTCGAAGAGTCTGGTTTTATCGATCGCCTGCGCCAGCTGATCGGACGGCAGACCGATTATCTGGACTTCGTCCGCGGTCCAGTCACGGACTTCGGTATCGAGCATCACGATCGTTCCCGACATTTTCGAGTCGGCGATGAGCGGAGCCGCCACGATCGATTTGAAATCCTCCTCTGCGGCGATTTCCACGAGCACAGGTTCGAGATCGATGTCGTCGATCGTGATGACGCCGCCGCCAGCCGCGCTGAAGCGCTGCCGCAGCAAGGGTAACAGCTCTTCTTCCAATGATTGTGAGATATCGATGCCGCAGTGGGAGATGACGTGAAATGAGGTTGAGCTGCCGAGCGCCACCATTGCCTTGGGAACCCTGAGCAGCTCGGCGGAGCGCTTGCATACGAGTTTGACCACGGAAAGCGAATCGCTCGCGGCCATGATCTCCTGGTCGATCTCTGTGAGTGCCTTCAGCGCTTCGATCTTGCCGTGGAGCTCCTCGGTGCGTTCCCTGACCCTGTGATCAAGCAGGTCATTGGCGTCGCGTAATTGCGTCTGAGTGTTTTCGAGAGCCGAGAGCATCTTGTTGATTCCGCCGCCAAGACTGGCAAGCTCATCGCTGCCGTTAGTGGTCACCCGCAGCGAGTGGTCCTCCTGCGTGCCAATCACCTCGACGTCAGCGCTCAGTTTCGCCACGCGTGAGAGAACCAGCCGCTCGAGCAGGAGCAGCGTCATGCCGCTGAACAGCAGGCCGATCGCCAGCAGCGAGCCGAACATGTAGCGCATCGTTCCCAGGCCGTGCTGGTAGATGGTGCGCGGAACCGATACCTGAACGGTGAGCGCCGGATCGCCGTAGAAGTCATCCACGACGCCGCTGCCGGCTACGGTTTCACCATCCAGAGGATTGACCATGATCCCCGACGTCGCCAGAGCCGGTTTTGTTGTTTCGGAAGAGCTTGGGGAGGGCTGATCGACTTCAGCATCATAAGCTGAGACCTGAAGGTCAAGATTTGTGATCCTGGAAAGCCGGGCGACCTGATCCGCGTCCAGGAACCGGCCCCAGATGAGCGTGCCTCGCCCCGGCCCCTCGCGGCTGCTTGTAAGAATCATCTGGGAAGAAACGGTCATGGGGCCCTCCGGCAGCATCACCAGGCCGTACTTTCCCTCATCACCCGGATTGTCGCGGATGCGCGGCTCGTTGATGATCTGGTCAAGCTCGCCCTGCGATACGGGCAGGAACTGTTTGCTTTCGATGTCGTAGCTGTTCGCATAGACCACCCGGCCCTGCGAATCGATGAAAGCCATCAGGTTGACGTGGTTGTTCGTCCAGCTGGTGTCGAGCAGGAGGTTGGAATCGATGAATCCCTGGTTATGATCATCGATGAAGTCGTAGGTGTCATCCCAGTTCGCCCAGTCTTTGCTGATGCTGGCGAAGTTGGCCTGGTCGTCGGCGATGGAATTGAGCGCCTGCTGCACGTCGTTGCCGACGGCGTCTTCTTCGAGGCCGGAGAATCCGCCAAGAAGGATAAACTTGGAGATCAGAAAAAGGAGAACCAGCAGGACCGTCAGGGTCAGGCCGAATATGAGCACGGTTTTGGCACGAAGCGTCATCTGGTCCCTTGAAGTGGACTTATTTGTATATGACCTTTTGCCCAATCAGTAATAATTTAATATCAATCTATCGGCCGTAATCAGGGTAATCCGGAGAGATCGGCCGTCGAAGCGGAAGCGACGATCAAAGAAGGGAAAAAAATGACCCCTAAAAGCGCCGGCATACTGATGTACCGTTTACGTGACGGCAAGCCCGAAATGCTGCTCGTGCATCCGGGCGGACCCTTCTGGCGCCGTAAGGATCGGGGCTCCTGGTCCATCCCCAAGGGATTATTCGAGGAAGGCGAAGATCCCTTTCAGGCGGCGGTGCGGGAGTTTCGCGAAGAGACGGGATTCGAGGCGCACGGCGAATTCCGGGAGCTGACTCCACTCAGACAGCGGGGCGGGAAACTCATACACTGTTGGGCTGTGGAAGGCGATCTCGACGCCGATGCGGTCCAGAGCAATGCTTTCTCCCTGGAGTGGCCGCCGCATTCCGGCAAACTGGAGGAATTTCCCGAAGTTGACCGGGCCGGCTGGTTCCCGGTTGAGGTGGCAAGGCAGAAGATCATCGGCGGCCAGGCCGGTTTCATCACAGAGCTTCTGAATATATTGAATCCTGGATGATTGGTGGGCGATGCCAGAGGATATAATCGGGACAAGATGACTCGTCCCGCTAAATTCAGGCTGACCTTCGCGGCTCCTGCCAAATTCTTGTTCCTGTTGATCCTGGCGGCGCTGCCGTTGCTGGCCGCTGCTTGCGGTGGGACGTCCGCCATACAGCTGGATGGTGTCGAGGTTCGTGAGTACCAGGGCAAGGACCTCTCGTCGGTCGCCACCGATTTCGAGGAAAACACGATCAAGGGGCCGCAGTATATCGATGGCGAGTCCTACCGGCTCGAGATCGGCGGCCTGGTGGAGCGGCCGCAGTCGCTGACCATCGACCAGGTGCTCGACCGGCAGCATTACTCCAAGGTCTCCGAGCTCAATTGCGTGCAGGGCTGGAGCGTCAACATCCTCTGGGAAGGTGTGCTGGTCCGCGACCTGCTTGGCCAGGCGGGCGCCAAGCCCGAGGCCAATACAGTGATATTCTCGGCCGTCGACGGCTATACGACCTCTTTCCCGCTGTCCTTTTTCTATGACAAGGACATCATCATAGCCAGCCGAATGAACGACGTGACCATTCCCCCCGAGCGGGGGTACCCCTTCCATCTGGTAGCCGAGGACAAATGGGGCTACAAATGGATCAAATGGATCACTAAAATCGAGCTCTCCAACGATCCCAACTACAAGGGCTACTGGGAGAGAAGGGGGTACAACAACAACGGGGACCTCAGCGGCTCAAAGTACGATTAGATTCCTCGCCGCGCCGGCTTCACTCGGGTTTCTTCTTAAGGATCAGACTCAGGTAAACGTGCGCAATCAGCAGCACCGCGAAGGGGATGTGCATGTTGTCGTGGATCTGGTTGGCTTCGGCCTTGCCCAGAAAGCCCAGCGTGAGCGGCTCGATCTGCCGCCAGTAGATTATCCCCAGCCCTGTGATCACGTAGACGACCAGATAGGCGACCAGGATCCAGTGGAACGTATGTTTTAACCGTTTGCGGGTCGCGTTCTTCATTTCCTATTCATCTCCCCTTTCCCTGAAACGAAACTGCCAGGCTTAATTCTTCCGACAAGAGCGGGCATTTCCTTTGTCGATGGTCCATGTACGCTCGCATCCCGCAGGAGGGTTCTGAGGAATTTCAGGGAATTCCCCGGGTAGAAAAGACTTGTTATCCGTCAGAAATATCGTATACTGCAAGAAACAAGACTAATTGAGTCCTGAATTAGAGAAAAGGAGGGACGGGACGTGGATGTCTTAATGCTCAGCAGGTTGCAGTTCGCTATCACCAGCATGTTCCATTTTATCTTCGTGCCCCTGACGCTGGGGTTGTCGATCCTGGTCGCCTACATGGAAACGCGGTATGTCCGGACGCGTGACGTGAAGTATCTGCGTATGACCAAGTTCTGGGGCAAACTCTTCCTGATCAACTTCGCGCTCGGCATAGTGACGGGCATCACGCTCGAGTTCCAGTTCGGCATGAACTGGTCGGAGTACTCGAAGTACGTCGGTGATATCTTTGGTGCGCCGCTGGCGATCGAGGCCACGGCCGCCTTCTTCCTCGAGTCGACTTTCATCGGTCTTTGGATATTCGGCTGGAACCGCATCTCACCGGTGTTTCATGCCGTTTCTATCTGGATCGTGGCCATCGCCACCAACCTTTCAGCCCTGTGGATCCTGCTGGCCAATGGCTGGATGCAGCATCCGGTCGGCTACGTTTTGCAGAACGGCCGCGCTGAGATGGTGGACTTCATGGCGCTGGTGACCAACCCTTACGGCCTGCTCAAATTCGGCCACACGGTCCTGGCGGGATACGTGGTCGCCGCCTTCTTCGTCATGGGTATATCCGCCTGGCATCTGCTCAGGAAGAGCAACACCGATCTCTACCGGACCTCGTTCAGGATCGCGGCCGTCTTCGGCCTGGCCGCGGTCATCGGCGTCGCCCTGATCGGCGACTTCCATACCAAGGAAGTGGCCAAGACCCAGCCGGTCAAGTTCGCCGCCATGGAGTCCGTCTGGAACACCACCAGCGACGCGGACTGGAACCTGCTCACGATCCCCGACACCTCGGGTGAGACTAACGCGGTCGAGGCGCTGGGGCTTCCCGAAGTGCTCAGTTATCTGGCCACGGGGGACTTCGACGGCCAGGTGCAGGGGCTCAAGGAAGTGCCCGCGAGCGAGCGGCCGCCGGTCTGGCCGACATTCCTCGGCTTCCGCCTGATGGTCCTGCTCGGTATCGCGTTCGCGGTGCTGGCGCTGATTGCCGTGGTCAAGGTTTGGCGCGACCGGCTGGTGGACAGCCGCTGGTTCCTGTGGATCATGGTCTTCGCGATTCCGCTGCCGTACATCGCCAACCAGCTGGGCTGGCTGGTGGCGGAGGTGGGCCGCCAACCCTGGATCGTCTACGGGGTGCTTAAGACCGTGGACGCCGGGTCGCCAGCAGTCTCGCTCTCGCAGGTCTGGTCGTCGCTCATCGCGTTCACGCTGGTGTATGCGCTATTGGGCGCGATCGACATCTACCTGCTGTTCAAGGTAGCCCGGCACGGGCCTGAGGAGGATGTCTCCCATATCCTGAAATCCGCTAGCATGCAGGGGGCTTGAGATGAATTACCAGGCGATTTGGTTCGTGCTCTGGAGCGTGCTCTGGGCAGTCTACTTCACGCTCGACGGTTTCGACCTCGGGGCGGGCATGCTTCAGAGGTTTGTAAGCAGAAGCGAGGAGGACAGGCTGGCTGTCGTGAATTCGATGGGTCCGGTGTGGGACGGCAACGAAGTCTGGCTGCTCACGGCCGGCGGCGCCACTTTCGCGGCCTTCCCCGTTGTCTATGCCTCGATGTTCAGCTTCCTGTACTCAGCGCTGCTCATCCTGCTGTTCGCCCTCATCTTCCGGGGCGTGTCTTTCGAGTTCCGCGGCAAACGCGACAGCGACGCCTGGCGCAGCGGCTGGGACCTGGCTCTGCTATTGGGAAGCTTCGTGCCGGCTCTGCTTTTCGGGGTCGCTTTCGGCAACATCTTCGAGGGTCTCGAATTCGGCGCGAACGGCTGGCAGGGATCGCTGCTGGGGCTGCTCAATCCTTACGGGCTTCTGACCGGCGTGCTGTTCGTGTTGCTGTTCGTGGAACATGGCGCCCTGTGGCTGGCGGTGAAGACGGCCGGTGGCGCGGCTGGCGGTGTCGCCAAGCGTTCGGCCAGGATAGCCGGCGGCGCCTGGTATGTGCTCCTGGCGGTGGCGGTCGTTTTCCTGGTGTACACCAATTTTGCGACCAGCCTGTATGACAACTATCGCGATCAGCCCGCCTGGATGCTGGTGCCGCTGGCGGCGGTCGCGGCCCTGCTGGGAGTGAAGCTGCTGGCCCGCGCGGGCAGGTACCTGTGGGCCTTTTACTCCTCCTGCCTGACGATCATGGGGGTGGTGTTCACCGGAGTGGTCGGCCTCTTTCCTAATATGATTCCGTCAAGCCTGGACGCGACTTACAACCTGACGATCTACAATTCGTCGTCGAGCAACTATACGCTTCGCATCATGACGGTGGTGGCGGTGGTCTTCGTCCCCATCGTGATCGCCTATCAGCTGTGGATGTACCGCATCTTCCGGCCCGGGGCGGGCGGCGGGATGGTTTATGGGCAGGAAGAGACGTAAGCTGGGGCAGACTCAGGCAGAAAGCGGCGCAGGAGCAGTAAATGTGACGGGGCGCCCCTAAGGGGGCGCCCCTTTCTGCGTTATAATAGGCGCGACGAAAGGAGCGCTCCATGTCCACTTTCTATCCCCTGGCCGTCGGCAATAACTGGACCTACCGGATGCAGGACGGCAGGACTTTCACGAACACCGTCATCGACGTCGAGGATGACAACTACACCATGATCAACACGATGATTCCCAGGCCCCAGCATGTGCGCAAGGATGGGCAGGAATTCCTGGCCGACAATTTCGAGCCCAACAACTACCAGGTATTCCTGCGCGACGATCTGAAAAAAGGCGACACCTGGGACATCACCTATCGCGGCAACAACATCAATACGGTGCTGCAGATGACGGTCAAGGAAACCGGCATGACCAAGGAGGTCGAAGGCCAGACCTATGAAGACGTCATCATGATCGAAGGCGACATGAAGATGAACGCCGAAGGCAACCTGGTGGCGACCAATTACCTGGTCCAGTACTACTACGCCAGTGGCGTGGGCCTGATCCTCAACACAACCTCCTATGGCGACTCCATGGGCCTGGTGTCACACGAGCTGAAGTGAGCTCCTTGCCCGCAACTGCATTCGCGCTGATAGCGCAGGCCGCGGATGCCCAGGAATCCGAGGAGTTCAATCCCGCCGGGCTGATCTTTCTGTTGCCGTTCGTCGCTTTCTATACCGCTGTTGCGATCATGTATCTCACAGCCGTCAAGCGCCCCGTAAAGATCCTCAGCATCGTCGTCTTCGTCATCAGCGGCGGCGCCGGCGCTGTCGCGAGCATGTTGATTTACGGAGCGACCGTCGCCGGCGGCAGCGATACGGCCAGCACCGTGGTAGAGCTGGGCTTCTTTCTTACCGGTCTGGTCTTTGGGCTGCTGGCAAGCATCGGCGGCCTGAAGATCCTCTGGAAGTTCCTGCCCGCGTACGGCCGCGTGGTCGAGGACAAATCTTCGTAACAGCGTCTGCTGGTTTTGAACAGCCGGTTTGGGGATAGTAAATCCTCATGCACCGACTTACTGGCAGATTCGTGATAGCTGTTCTCGCCCTGATTGTGCTCATCGCGCTCATCCCGGCCTGCAACGGCGACAACTCGCAGACGGGGACCTCCGATGTCGGCAATCCTATCTGCGGTGAGGACATCGATCGCAGCGGCACCCCTTACATCCAGAACAGTGATTTCAAACAGGGCCTGACCGGGTGGCAGAAGTTCGACAACAGCCAGAGCGGCGTCAACCGGGTCGAGCCTGACACCGACGACAACTGCGGTGAAGTCGTCTCATTCATCCGCGAGGGATCAAACGGCGCCACCGGCCTGTTCGGCCTCCAGCAGCAGATGACGATCGAGAAGGCCGCGGTGCGGAGCCTCAAACTGCAGATGATCCTAAGGATCGACAATCAGCAGCTGACTTCCGACGGCCTGCTGGGCGGCGAGACTCCCATCTTCGTAAACTTCGATTACGAGACCGCGGCAGGCGAGGTGAAGACCTGGACGCACGGGTTCATGGTGAATGGCAGCAAGGTCAACTACCCCGACCGCGATCAGACCATCACGCCCTCCTACTGGTATCAGTACGAAGTCGATGACGTCTTCGCGAAAATGCCGGACGCGGCGCGGATAACAGCGGTCTCGATCGGCGGCAGCGGGCAGGATTTCCACAGTTCGATGGCCCTGTTCTCGCTGATGGGTAAGTAAACAGTCCCGGACAGGCAGCTGCTACCTTACGTGAACGCGGCAAAATACCGAGATGGGTATGGATAAAGGTCCGAGCGGTGGGGTATCCTTTAAGAAAGGCACCATCCGGTGGAGAAAATGCCCGCAATCACTCAGAAAAAAAGCGCACTGTCATGGCTTCGGAAACATCCGATTGTTTTTGTGCTGACAATCGTGTTCGCCTCAGTGATGGTCATGGTAATAATCGCCGTCTACACCGGCCCTCCCCAGACGATTCGGAGTAAGCCGCGCAGGAGGGAAGAGGAGTTCACTCCCGAGCCGGCGCCGGCGCTCGCAGTGGCCGCTCCCGCGGTTCCCTTCCGGGCAAGCAGGCTGTCCGAGAGGCTGACCGGCGCGGCCCTGGTTGCCGCCGCGGTGATCGCTTCGATTATCATCCTCAAGATCCTGAAGCTCATCCCCTGAACCATCAGGAGATACGCTTAGCCAGCCAGTTCTTTCTGATCTCCATGGCCCCCGTGGGGCACATCTCGTTGCAACAATAACATTCGATGCATTTCTCACGGTCGATCTCGGGGTAGGGCGTCATGGTGATCGCATCCACCGGACAGCTCTCGTCGCAGATGCCGCACAGGTCGCATATTTCTTCCCTGCAGAACGGCTGCACCTTGAGGAAGTGGTCCGCGATCCGCATGACCAGCGGGGGCATGTTCACGCGCCTGCCGCTGGGCTTCTCGAAGTCGACGGCGACATCCGCGATGTCCGCGCCAAGCACTTCGATCTCCTCCAGTTTGCCTTTGCCGAGCCCCCGGGCCGCGGCGTCGCGGGTGGTGAAGATCTCCAGCGGCTCAAAACCTATGATTTTCGACGCCACGGCGTCGAGGGCTACTGGATCCTTTGACGCCAAAACCAGACCGGCGTGGCGTGGGCTTCCGTGCCGGGGGCCTTCGCCCTCCATGCCGACAACCGCGTCCATGATCGCCAGCCGTGGCCGCAGCACCGAATAGATGTCGA
>Ga0172371_10011190_pt1 | contig 11990 bp, 9 predicted proteins | sample Lak12m_FD_114543 | JGI IMG/M metagenome (GOLD analysis project Ga0172371, IMG submission 114543) | Freshwater microbial communities from Kabuno Bay, South-Kivu, Congo - kab_022012_12m | ecosystem: Environmental > Aquatic > Freshwater > Lake | place: Democratic Republic of the Congo: South-Kivu...
AATGGTCTTTTCGCTGGCATCTAGCAATTTTCCCAAAGCTTCCCGACGCTGTAGATCCAAAGCTGACATGAGATTGATGAAACGGATCGCCGGGGCTGGACAGAACAATGCCAGAAGTGCCATGAGGATAACCCTTTGCCCGCCGGAAAGTTCCAGAACTTTGGTATTGGGATCGATGCTTTTTCCGCTGAGCTGTTCAAAGGTGGTAAAAAGCCGTTGCTGCGAAACTGTATCCAGATGATACAGAAGCAGTTCATCCCTCAGCTTGTCGTTGGTGACAAAAGGGATGGCAGCGTCAGCGGTAAGGTATTCTTGCTTGTCCATGATGTTTCTGGCGGAGAGTCAGGGATTCGAACCCTGGGTACCCGTAAGGATACAACGGTTTTCGAGACCGTCCCGTTCAACCGCTCCGGCAACTCTCCACACTATCGTTTATTTTTAAAGAACTGCTTCAGCAATTCCGCACATTCATTCTCCAGCACATGCCCCACTACTTCGGGGTGATGATTGAAGCTCTTGTCCTGGAATACGTTATAGATCGAACCGCTTACACCCGCTTTGGGATCAGCAGCACCAAATACGATCTTCCCCATGCGACTCCAGATCAGCATTCCCGCGCACATCAGACAGGGCTCGAGGGTAATGTATAAGCTGTAGTCCTGAAGATACACAGCTTTGGAAGCCATTATTTTGTCAATGATCAGTTTTTCAGCATGCGCCAGGGGATTGCCTAACTGCCTGGTGCGATTGTGTTCACGTGCTACGATCTCCCCGTTTTTTACCAGGACTGCACCTACGGGGATTTCTTCTTCCTGAAAAGCGATTTTGGCTTCCAGGAGAGCCTCATTCATATATAATATATCTTCTGGCAATACGTTAAACATTATGGTGCGATGTATTTTATCACTTTGGCATGCTTAACTTTCTCATTAAGCCACAGATCGAACCAATTATCTTCCAGCGATTCGGCATACGCAGCCCTGATCTGGGCTGTATTTACTTTTTCTCTGGTCTGGGATTGATTGGAGATCAGTGGAACGATCAGCATGCCATTGTAACTGATCACCGGCGAGGGAGTTTTGTCCCAGTGAGCTTTCAGAGCTTCATAATAGAGCCGTTTGAAAGGCAGCCGCGGATAGGAAGAATAATATCCCGCCTGCTTGATGGTTACTACGGAATCAGGTATTACTGACGAATGGTCTGCCAGCCATTGATCCACTCTGGCTCTGTTCTGTCCCTTCTTTCTTGCCTCGGTAAGAATTTTGATGATTGAGTCCCTGACCTCATTCAGCGTTTGATAATCCTTTAGCTGACTTTCCGTTACTTCAAAAACCAGCCAGGCTGCCTGCTCGGAAGAATACAGCGGTTCCAGCAGGTTTCCTGCCGAAACGCCATATAATTTCTTTTTCAGGCTTCCGATTACATCCGCTGGCAGGTTTATACTATCCGGATTCGTGATCTCCACTTCGTAATGCGGATAATCGAATTCCCCGGCAGCCTGTTTCAGACCTATGCTTTTCGCCAGAGTGAGCAGCCGTTTGGCTGTGGTTTCCGGCGCGGCAAGATTATCGCTGCGGGGTATGCTTTGAATATACAGGCTGCGATACAGGGTCAGGGTTTTGGTGCTCTGCAGTTTCTGATAGATCACCCAGCCCTTATCCTCGGGTTGGGGCTGGCTATTGTCCCCATCTTTCAACGCCGCTAGAATGCTGGCTTCCGGTTCAGGCAGATCAGAGGTCTTCACAAAGCCATGTTCTATGATATTCAGCATCTTACTGGATTTTGACAGCTCTTCGGGAGTTTTTCCCCGGTTCAGCTCTGTTAAAATACTATCAGCAGTTATCCTGGAATTCTGCCGGTCGATATCGTCGGTCAGCACGGGTATCTTGCAGTAATTTAGGTTGATATGCGGTTTTAGCCTGTATGATTTCTGGTTTGCCTGGTAATATGCTTCGATCTCGCCGTCGCTCAGATTGATCGGGGAACTGTCATCGTAAAAACAATAAAGCTCCATATCCGCTCTGCTTTTCAAGATGCGGGAAATGGACTTGCTTTGAGCTTTGTCGAGCAGTTCTTTTTCCAGTAATCTATCTTTGAGTAACTGGATGGGGATCAAAAACTCCTTATATTGGTTGCGTAAGGCAGCCAGGTTTTCTGGACGGTCGGTCGTAAGAGACTGCAGATATATACTCTTGTCGAATTTGCCATTAACCCGGAAGCGTGGTGAAGCCAGAATATGCTCGGGGATATGTTTGGAAAGCGAGTCCAGAACATCCTGACGGGAAACCGAAATGCTGTATTTTTTGAAGTAATCACGCAGGACTATGGCTCTGCTAATATCAGTCCAGGTGTCGTTAAAGATTTTCAGTTTTTCATCGTTGTCAGGACTTCTCCCGTTCTGATAACTGAACATGGCAAAATGTCCGTGATAGGAACTGAAGAAGTCTTCCCTGGTGATGGCTTTACCGTTTATCTTTCCCGCCAGATCGCCAGTTGCAGCGGCACTGCAAAGGGAGGTAAATCCTGCGAACAGCACGGCAATAAATATGATCCGGGGCAGTTTATCTGAGTTAAAGTGCTTGAACATCCACTTTGTCATATACTATTCTCCTGTTAGGTCATGCTGGAGTTTTTGTAGCTTCTGCCAGGCTTCTATGGGCGACAGGACGTCCAGATCCAGCTCTTTGATCTCGTTGAGAACCGGATCATGCTGTTCCGCCTTGTCTGCCAGAACCTCGAAAATATCGATCTGAGGGATATCGCGGGATAGTTTCTTGCGAATCGCAGCGGTCAGACCTTGAGGGCTGATCTCGTGTTCCTCCAGGTTTTTCAGCACTTCTTTTGCCCGGCGGATCACTTTTTCGGGGACTCCCGCCAAACGTGCCACCTGGATGCCATAGCTTTGATCCGCCCCACCCCGCTCGATCTTGCGGATAAAGATCATCTGGTCGTTCCACTGTTTCACTGCCACATTGTAATTCTTGATCTCCGGATAGATATTCTCCAGTTCGGTCAGTTCATGATAATGCGTGGCAAACAGAGTTAAGGCTTTCTTGTATTTGTAGATGTGCTCCACGATCGCCCACGCAAGGCTGAGTCCGTCAAAGGTGGAGGTTCCCCTGCCGATCTCATCCAGCAGGATCAGCGACTGAGGAGTGGCGGAATTGAGGATATTGGCGGTTTCGATCATCTCCACCAGGAAAGTGCTTTGTCCTTGCGCCAGGTTATCGGAAGCTCCCACGCGGGTGAACACCCGATCGAAAACAGGCAGGCTCATGGATTTTGCCGGAACGTAGCTGCCTATCTGCGAGAGAATTACAAGCAGTCCCACCTGCCGCAGATAGGTGGATTTTCCCGCCATATTTGGTCCTGTGATCAAAGCCACGCTGGTTTCGGGATAGATCAAACTTGTATCATTGGGGATAAATTCATCGCTCTCCATCAGTTTCTCGATCACGGGATGCCTTCCCTCGCTGATCATAAGTTTTCTGTCCTCGGTAAATTCCGGCTTGCAATAGTTATTTTGCCAAGCCAGCAGCGCCAGTGAAGAAAATACGTCCACCTCTGCAATGATCTCGCTGAGTTCCTGCAAGCGGGGCAGTTCCTGCGCCAGGCGTTGACGGAATTCCACATACAGATCGTATTCCAGATTCTTGATCCGCTCCTCGGAGGACAGCACTTTGGCTTCAAATTCCTTTAACCGCGGAGAAATAAAGCGTTCCGAATTGGTCAGCGTCTGCTTGGCAATGTAATAATCCGGAACCTTGCTTTTATGGGCGGCGCTTACTTCTATGTAGTAGCCAAAAACTCTGTTGTATCCTACTTTCAAACCGGAAATACCGGTTTTATTCCTTTCATCCTCTTCCAGTCTGGCGATCCAGCTTTTTCCATCGTGCACCAAGTCCATCAGCTCATCCAGAGCAGGATCGTAACCTTGTAGAAATATCCCGCCTTCCGTAATATTGAGCGGAGGATTTTCCCGAACCGCCTGATCGATGGTTTCGATAAGAGCGGAAAAACTGCCCATCCTGGACAGCCAACTCCCAAATAGGGGGTCATTGATCTTTTCCAGTAGTGTTTTCAGGATACCTGCCGATAAAAGATAGGACTTCAGGGAAAGGGTTTCCCGGGGATTGATTCTCAGTGAACCCAGTCTCGATACCACTCTGGTGATGTCGCCGATCTCCTTTAGTATCTTGCGCAGTTCTTTCAGGATGCCGGGATTAGCCTGGAATGCTCCGATAAAATCCTGTCTGGTTTTGATTTCGGCAATATTCAACAGCGGATGCAACAGCCATTGCTGCAACAGCCGTGATCCCATGGGGGTCATCGTTTGATCGATCACCGAGATCAGACTGCCGTGTCGAGTTCCATAACGCAGGGAACGCACCAATTCCAGATTTCTCCGGCTGATCTCGTCCAACTGCATATACTGGGAGAGGGAATAGTAGCGCAGCGAACTGATATGATCCATCGGAGTGCTGTAAAGGCTTTTCACATAAGCCAGAGCTGCTCCGGCTGCTGTAGCTCCCACCGATTTATTGTGCGCGTCGAAGGGCTCCAGGCTGTTCACCTTGAAGTGCTTTTTCAGCAAGGCTATCGCTTCGGAGCTTTGGAACTGCCAGGCGTCAAACACAGTTATCGTGGGCGGGTTTTCCAGCTTTAGAGACTTGATAAAAGCTTCGCTGTCATAGCTGTCCACGATCAGTTCGGCGGGACGGAAGCGCTGCAATTCGTTGCATAGTTCGTCCAAACTAAGTTCGGTAAAGAAAAATTCTCCTGTGGACAGGTCTAAGAAAGCCAGCCCGATCTTTTTCGCCGGATCCAGATAGTGGATCGCTGCCAGAAAAACGTTCTCCGTTCCCTCTAGCAGACCGGAATCCAGCACTGCGCCGGGAGTGATGATCTCGGTCACCTCTCTTTTCACCAGACCAATGGCTTTTTTAGGGTCTTCGGTCTGTTCGCAAATCACCACTTTCAGTCCGGCTTTGATCAGCCTATCCAGATAATTGTTCAGGGCATGATAGGGAAATCCGGCAAGGGGAACGGGATTTTCGTCGTTTTTATTGCGGGTGGTAAGGGTAATATTCAGGGTTTTGGATGCTGTATGCGCATCTTCAAAGAAGGTTTCGTAAAAATCCCCCATCCTAAAGAGGATCAGTTTATCGGGATGCTTTTCTTTCACGGCAAAATACTGCCGCAGCATGGGGGTCAGCTTGGCATCTTCCAAAAGTGTTAACCGCTCAATCAATAGAAGGTTATAAAGGAATTTATCTGCTGTTCGCTTAATCGCTGTCGAGCGACTTCCGCCTCAGTTTTTCCTGTGAATTCGCCGCACAGCACCACCCAACTTTTTTTCCCGTTCTGGCTTTCTTCATAGTAAACTGCGGGGATCTTCAGCAGACGGATATTTACCACCAGTTTGTTGGCATTGGCTTCCACGCTGAATCTTCCAGCCTGCAGCCAATATCCGGAGCTTGGTTTGCCCTTTATTTTCACCGGGGCGTTGGGAGCGAAGTTATTGCTGAGCGTGGGAGTAGGAAGCGGAGCTGAGCTTATATTCTTATCCTCCCTCGCAGTTTCCGGAGTTTTGGCTTTGTCGGCGGAAACGCTGTCCTCGGTTGCCAGTGTGATCTGTAACAGCGAATATGGATACAGGAAACTGATGTCGATGCTTTTGCTACGGGAACGCAGATCAAACAGTCTGTCTTCGATCTGGTAGGCGATCTGGGAATATTTGTCCAGTTCATAGCCCTGACGGTAAGCAGCCACGGCATCCACCAGTTTATCCGCCATTTCGTAAGCATAGCCAAGCTTATAGCAAAGATACTGCTCGTCCCGATCCAGGGTTTTCTGCTGTTGCAGTTTTACCAGAGTGCTAACGGCGCTATAGGCTTTTTTTTGTGCCACATAGCAATCGGCGAGCAGGTAACTGGTTTTTTCAGCATAAGCCCCTTCCGGTGCCTGGTGCAGATAATTCTCAGCTTGGGCTATGGCGGTCGGATAGTCATCCTGTCCCCAGGCGCAGGCTGCCAGCCAATAGAAACGTTCCGTCAGATCGGGTGAAGTTATCCTGCGCAGACTGGCGACGGCAGTCTCCAGTTCTCTTTCCAGGTAATTGATCTTGCCGATCTCCAGCAGGCTGCGCTGTCCGTAGAGAGAACCGGGAAATCCTTCAGCCACGTTGCCGTAGGCTTTCAAAGCCTCATCACTGTTCTGTTTCAGCGCCGCATTGTAAAAGCCCATCGCTGCCCGGTCATCCATATTATTCGGTTTGAGGGTGGTGATCGCTTCGGAAAGCTCGTTCAGTTTTCCTGTGGCGAACAAATTGTCCAGTTCGGCAAATTCCCTGGATACTGCTGCGAACATGGACAGTGTCCACAGCAGCAGTACACAAACAACAAAGCGTTTGCGAGTAGCGGAATTCAGCTTTACAGTCATCAATTGCTCATGGAATTCAGCAGATCGTAGTTTGTTTCCGTGCTTTGCATTTTCTTGCGCAGAGTTTCGATGCCCTGAATGGGAGAGATAGTTTTCAGATATTTTCTAAGGACATACATGCGGTTCATTTCGTTTTTGGTCAGCAGCAGTTCTTCTCTGCGGGTGCCGCTTTTCACCAGATCGATGGCGGGATACAGGCGCATATCGCTGATCGAACGGTCGAGCACCAGTTCCATATTGCCGGTGCCCTTGAATTCTTCAAAGATCACCTGATCCATTTTACTGCCTGTGTCGATCAGGGCAGTGGCGATAATGGTCAGGCTGCCGGCTTCTTCAGTGTTACGTGCAGAGCCGAAGAACTTTTTCGGCTTGATCAGTCCGTTGGCGTCGATACCGCCGGACAGCACTTTTCCGCTGGAAGGGGTAACGTTGTTATAGGCTCGGGCAAGGCGGGTAATGCTATCCAGCACGATCACCACATCCTGACCCAGTTCCACCATCCGCTTGGCTTTTTCCAGCACCATTTCGCTGACCGCAGAGTGGTTTTTGGGCGATTCGTCGAAGGTGGAGCTGATCACTTCGCGGTTCCCAGGTTTCAGTATCTTCTTCATTTCCGTCACTTCTTCGGGGCGTTCATCCACCAGCAGCACGATCAGATACACTTCTGGGTGGTTGCTCAGAATGGCATTGGCAGTATCCTGCAACAGTGTGGTTTTTCCTGTGCGGGGTGCAGCTACGATCAAACCGCGCTGACCTTTTCCGATCGGCGTGAAGAGATTGCTGATACGGGTGCTGAAATTGCTGGGATCAAATTCCAGATTCAGCCTTTCAGTGGGGTAATAGGGCGTCAGTTCATCAAACAGGCGCAAATCCTGCATGCAGGTGGGAGCCATGTAGTTCACCGATTCCACTCTCAGCAGAGCGTAGTATTTTTCGCCTTCTTTGGGGCTGCGCACCGGTCCGCTGATCATGTGTCCGGTTTTCAGACCAAAGCGTCTCACTTGGGTAAGCGACACATATACGTCATCCCGTCCGGGATTATAGTTGTTCTGGGGAAATCTCAGAAAGCCAAAGCCATCTTCCATGATCTCCAGGCATCCGGTAACAAACGCCAAACCTTCCTGTGCCGCTTGAAATTCCAGCATTTTAAAGATCAGTTCGGTTCCCTTGAGTTGTGTATAACCCGGAATCCCGATCTTTTTGGCAATTTTATTTAGTTGAACTTGATTTAGGCTAAACAGATTGTCTTCTATCAGCATTTTATCTCCTTTGTTTATAAGTTCTTTTTTTAATTATGGTTTATAACCTGTGATCATCAGCCGGCTGGCGCTGGCGCAACCGATGTCAGCCAGCCTTTTCAGCATGGCATTGCCCTGTTCGATCAGGGCTTCGCTGTTGGGAATGGTCTCCAGGCGTTTCAGGGTATCTTTGCAATTGCGGATCAGCGATTCGCAGTTTTTAACCGGACTGTCCACAGGAATATAGAAATCGGCGATTTTTTTATCTTTCAGGGGTAGCGTGTGGACAAGCTTTTTAATGGTTGCCCGATCGAAGGTGCGGGTGTGGTAAGTTCCTGTCAGGCTATCTACTTCGGCTATCCAGTGATGCATCAGAATATGCGTTTCCTGAGCAGGAGTCTGTTCACCGTCGCGATACATCTCGGTGATCAGGAAAAATCCTTTTGGTTTCAGCACTCTCAGCAATTCCTGCAGCACATTGTCGATATTCTCCAGATGATGCAGGGAATTGGACAGACACACCATATCGAAAAATCCGTCCTCGAACTGGAGATTTTCCAGATTCATCTTAAAAACTTCCACGTCATTTTCCGGAAACAGCTTTTGCGCATAAAGCACGCTGCGTTCGGACGAATCCACTCCGATTATCTGCGTGTAAGACTTCAGATGCTGTTTCAGCACCATAATGAATTCACCTCTGCCAGTAGCTGCATCGAGCACCATACCACCATCAATTCCTTTGAGGACTTTGATGATTTCGTTCATGTTAAACACCTCTCTTGTTTACTTGACAGGGATTGTTGCGGTTCCGAATTATTTTTCCAGTGACCGCACCTATTGCGGCAGGCAGCATTGCCTGAGCAGCTGCTCATCGAACAAAGCTATTATTTTATTCCCTTGTATTTCCGTCAAGAATTATCTTTGTCCCGCTCCGGCAAGCCAATCCTCCGGCTGATAAGATGGCGGTAGTGACGGCGCATATTGCGGATAAAACTGGGTTCGCGATAGCCGGAGAGGGTTTTTTCCGCCTGTTGTTTTCCGTATTCATAAAATTCCTGCGCTTTGTGCAGGGCAAAGGGTTTTCCTTCCGGCAGAGCGGCATCGATCAGCAGATCGGGAGCATAGGCGATGATATCCCGCATCGCCAGATATGCCTGATTCTGAAATACGCTCTGCATCACTACTTCCAGCCTGCCAACCCTTTTGGGGATGTTTTTTTGGGAGGAGTCGGCATGGATAAACCGGGCATTTACCGCCACATAGGGCAAAACGTTCACCGCAATCACCAATTCCGCTCTGTGCAGTCCGGCAAATGCCAGCGGCAGAGGATGTTCCACGCCGCCATCCACGAACAGGTGAGCGCTGTATTCATAGGGTGCGAAGATCAACGGCAGCGAAGAGGAAGCCCTCATGGCTTTTGCATAGCTGCCCCGGTCAATGATGATCGTGGCTCTGCCCAGCAGATCGTAGGCACACGCATAAAAAGGAATGCTACCCGTTTCGATGGCTTTACTGTCCGTCCAGCGGGTAAAAAGTTCCAGAGCAGCCTTGCCGTCGAAAATTCCCTTGATCCGGCGATCCAGATTCAGGGGTGAAAAAACCCGGGCATTGCGGTTTTGTTTGGCGATTTCCAGTATCTCCCGCGGACTTTTACCCAGCGCATACAGACCTCCGATTATCGCCCCCATGCTGGTTCCGATTATACCACTGATCTCATAATGCCGTTCCAGGATTTCCAATACCCCGATATGTGCCAGACCGAGCGCGGAACCCCCGCCCAGGATCAAGGTTGCTTTTGGTTTCATGTCTCACCCGTGTTTACTTCTTTTGCTCTGTATGGACAGTAGTCTGAACCGGGGAAAAAGGTCAAGCTTTTCGTGCTTTTTCCGCTTATCCACCTTCCTTCTTCCTTCGTTGCATCCCTACTTCCACCCGGTATCCACCCGAAAGTCTCCCGAACCAAACTCCGGAGGTTTTCGGGAGGCATTGCCGGGGGATACGGGAGGCAACGAAGGAGGAAGGAAGGATGCCCTGTGCACTATCTGCTTGACATCTGTCCTGCTTTTAAAATACAGGCTAAAGGAATGAAAGATAAAACACGAATAAATGATCGGGAGATAAAATGAAGTATTTCCGCAAGTTAGTGGGAGATAAATGCTATCTTTCGCCCATTTCGCTCGATGATACAGAGCGCTACACCGAATGGGTGAATGACATGGAATTGGGACAATTCATGCTTTTTGCCCCGAAAGTGATGGACATGGAAAGCGAAAAACAGGCGTTGCAGCAACTGATGAAAAACGACCATGTGTTCGCCATCGTGGAAAAGGACACCAACAAGGTGATCGGAAACTGCGGTTTGCACAATCACGACAACGTTCATCGCCATGCCGAACTGGGCATTTTCATCGGCGAAAAGACCTTTTGGAACCAGGGGATCGGCTCGGAAGCCTGCTCTCTACTGCTGGACTATGCCTTCAATATCCTCAATCTGCATTGCATCAGCCTGTTTACCTACAGCTACAACAAACGGGCGATCCGTTGCTATGAAAAGATAGGCTTCAAGAAAACCGGCGTCCGCAGAGAATATATCTATATGGCGGGAAAATATCACGATATGGTGCTGTTCGACATCCTGGCATCCGAATTTACCAGCCCCTATGTGCAGAAAGTGTTCGAATATTCCACCAGCGACGAAGCCGGACGCAGCAAGATAACCATAGTATAGATGTTTCGCAAGCTCAAAGGTCAGGAGCAGTCCATCGGATTGCTGCAGAAAGCCATAGAGAACAATAAGATAGCACAGGCTTATCTGTTCTATGGCAATGACGGGGTGGGCAAATTCATCAGCGCCCTGTATTTTGGCATGGCGTTGAACTGTGGGGCAATTAATCAGCTAAAGCCCTGCGGGGTATGCCCTTCCTGCCATAAGTTCCTCTGTTTGGAACATCCTGATCTGCATTATGTGTTCCCCACTCCCAATCTGAATCTGAGTCTGGATGGCGAGATCAAGAATGCCGACGCCCTGAAACAATACCAGGCTTATCTGCAAAACAAGATCAAAACCCCCTGGCTGGATTTCTTTTTTAAGGAAAGCACCGAAATCCGCAAGGAAAGCATTACCTACCTGATCAAAAAGCTGGAACTTTCGGCGCATGAAGCACGCTATCGCATTGTGATAATTGAAAATGCGGAGATGATGAATGTGGCTACGGCAAATTCCTTTCTCAAAACCCTGGAAGAACCACCGGAAAATACTGTGGTGATCCTGATCACCGAACGTCCTCAAAAAATGCTGTCCACGATTATTTCCCGCACTCAGCAGGTGTATTTTAAGCCCCTGGCGAGAAACGTGATCAAAGATATCCTCTGCTCGCAGTTTGAGATCGAAGAAACCAAAGCCAGAACCGCCGCCCGGATCGGAGGGGGCAACCTCAAAAACGCCATCCGCATTGCTTCGGAGAATGACTCCGTAATGCGGAACTGGGCATTTGACCTTATCGACGCAGCTGCCCGCAAGGATGATCTGGGCTTGTTCGGACTGCTGGACAAATATAAGGAACTCCAGAAAAAGGACACTGTTGGCGACCTGCTGAAATATATCCGCATCATCGTGGGCGACCTGAATATCCTGAATATCGACGACCGCGCTGAGATCACCAGCATTGACCGGCTCGATTATCTGAACAGCCTGCTGCAGAATGAGAATAGTCTGGATGAAAAAGTCCTGGATTACCTGCTGTTTCTGGAAGACCTGAACCGGAAAGTGGAAGGGAACGGCAACCTGTTTCTGATCATGATAAACCTTTACCTGCAAACCAAGTATCTGCTAAGTGCCTGAAAACGAACCTTTTCCCTGCTCCCAACCTGATGAGACAACGCTGTCCGGGCAAGCCCTGAACGGCGTTTCACACCGCAAACTTGCCAAGAACATCAGCATGATGTCCATCGCGGTCTTTGTCAGCCGCATTTTGGGCTTGGTCAGAGATCAGGTAATGGCATATTTCTTTGGCACCAATTTTATCAACGACGCCTTCAATGTGGGCTACAATATTCCAAATCTGCTGCGGCGTCTGTTTGGCGAAGGAGCTCTTTCCACCGCTTTTGTGCCTATTTACAATGAGATAGGCATTTCTGAGGGCAAAGATATACAAGTCCAGTTTGCCATGAACATGTTGAGCATACTTACTCTGATCCTGTCCCTGATAACGCTGATCGGCATGCTGATCTCGCCTTTGATCGTTAAGGCGCTGTATCCCGGCTTAGCACCGCATACCAGCCTTCTGGCGATCAAGCTTACCCGGATCATCT
>Ga0172371_10011191_pt1 | contig 11990 bp, 4 predicted proteins | sample Lak12m_FD_114543 | JGI IMG/M metagenome (GOLD analysis project Ga0172371, IMG submission 114543) | Freshwater microbial communities from Kabuno Bay, South-Kivu, Congo - kab_022012_12m | ecosystem: Environmental > Aquatic > Freshwater > Lake | place: Democratic Republic of the Congo: South-Kivu...
CAGACGGCTATCGACTGATGCCGACAGATTCGTCACCGCAGGGACGCAGTGCTCTTCAGATCAGATGAGAAGTGGAGACTTTCAAGTGGCCACAGGTGGAGACTTTCTCATGGCCATGGACACGCGAGGCCTTCCAGACCGCTCAATGCCTCCGGCCCGAAGCGCGCACGGAAGTTGGCGTAGTAGGTATCGAGCTTCTGCCAGCGCCCACCCTCATCGCCCTTCTCGAGAGCTAGAAGCGCTCGCTCGACGCGTTCTTTGTACTCCGGCAGGATGCCGGCTTCAATTGGCGTCACGTCGATGCCCCTTTCGCACAGTCAGGAGGGTTTGTCGCTTCGGTCTGGCCCGCAAGAACCGCACCAGGAGAACGATCGTGTAGATGTGCTCAGCAGGAAGTCGGCCGATTCACAACGCATATGGATCACGCAGCAAAGGCCTTGAACCAAGCGATCAGCATGCCGTTGAGAGCTCCAAGTGCCGCCTGGTTTCGCTCAAGCCAGTCCATTCCAGACTGAACAAGCCCTGGCCTCTCTTGCTCCTCGGCATCAGGCAGTGCATCCATGATGTTCTCAAGCGTGTTCCGCTCGTCTTGGCTGATCCCGATCTGTTTCAACTCGTTGTGAACACTGGAGAAGTCTGCGATCTGGAGGTTCTGAGCAATGATGGAGCCTCCGACTACGCCTGTGACGCTCTCGATGTTGTAGACGACGGACTCGGCCTTCTGCCGCTCTGTCGGAGTGAAGGCCAAGCCTTCTCCCAAGACGCCTCGCGCCTCAAGCTGAAGAGCCCACTCGAGAACGATGGTGCGGACCTTGTCAAGGATGCCGCGAACACTCGATTGGCTGATGACAAGTATGGGGACGAGACCCGCCTGCATGAAGTCCTCGTCCCGCCAATACTCAAGGAGTTCGGGCGAATAGGACATCTGGAGAACGTCGCTTCCTCCATCTGTTCGCCTGATGAGGTCTTCAAGTTCGGCTATCGCTTGGTCGATTTGGCGCTCCGTCAGCCGCCGAGCCAAGTTCGGGTTGGTCACAATGACGGGCTGAAGTCCGTGGAAGGGATTCCGCACCATGACCTGGCCTCTGACCTTGCGATACTCAGGAATCTCGTCCTCTGACGAGTATCCGTTCAGTTCGTGGCTGCAAAACTCCTGGAATTCGGTCACATCCAGCTTGGACGCAACGGCAAGCGCCGTGCGGAGGATTCCGGAGACCGAGCACTGGCCGTCCAATGCCTCGGCCTGCAATTGCAGCACCAGTGAAGTCATTCCCTGAACCCTTCTTCGCGACCTCTAGGCCGAGATTGCATCGAAGCTCTCCAGTACGAGCCCCTTTGTGACGTACTCGCCGCGCTCCTTGATCTCGCGCCTCTGCAGCACTCCGAAGGTGTCCAAGACATCAGACAACTCCTCTCGCGAGAGGTCGAACACATCCTTGGCTACGAGAGCGTCCAATCTGGCCTTGGCCAGTGCCCGCTCCTGTGGATCCAAGAGGGCGGACCCGGGAATCTCGTCCAACGGGACCAGCGAGCAGAGGCCATAGCCCGCCATGATGTTCCAGAAGCCCGTCATCTCGGCGGACGTGCAGATCAGGCGAAGAACCGTCTCTGCGACTGACGTCACGAACGAGTCGTCCAACGCCGGCCGGGGAAACGGAAGCGCATCCAGCAAGGAGAAGGCCATCTGCGGTGAGGTGAGGCGCGCTCGTGCAAGCCAGTCCATCGCGAACGAGTTCGCGACCGCCAGCCACGGCAGGTAAGACCACTCGTTGCCCTCTCCGAAGTCGAGAGTCGGCACCTTGTGCCCGCAGATGACACTCGGCGGTATGAGCGTCGAAACAAAGCTGCGCACATTGCGGGGGTTCGCCACATCGCCGAAGCCAACACGGTAGCGGTCGCAGCGGTCGCCGAGCTTCTTGGGGATCTTCTCGCGAAGGACCCGCCACTGCGGCACGATTGCCTTCGCAGGATCACCGAACGACCGCTCTATCCAGATGGCGCTGTTCCCGTGCCCGGAGTCGTAGGTCTTGGCGCGATGGTCGAACTGGTCGATCATGCGGCCCTCGTAGACCGGCAGCCCCTCAGAGTCGGTCGTGAAGAGGCCGCGATCCGTGCCCATATCGACCTCGCGAAGGTAGTGGCGAATCGGGGTCCCAGCGATCTTCATTCCAAAGGCAGGACACGCGGAGTACATCTTCTGAGTCGTGGAGAGGTCACTCGTGCTCTGCAGGTCGGGAACCGCGTACGTCTCGGGCGACAGTTGGCGCACCAAGTCTGCGTCGAGCCTCATCGCGTCTTGGGGAGCACGCCGCGCCTTCTCCAGCGAGTCCACGCCGAACGCGACCCTGAAGTCGCTTGTCCAGCCTCCTCGTTTCGCGGTGTAGACCGCGAACCACGTCTGAGGATGCACCCCGGGGAAGAAGACGGAACCCTTGTTCTCGCAGCCGACCAGGAACTCCCACTGGTTCTCGTCAAGCATGAACCGCCTGATACCCGAGGCGTTCGCACCGCCATACAACCCGGCAGGTACGACTTGGGACGCCCTCGCCCCGGGAGCCACGCGTCGCAGAGCGTTCTCCACGAACATCCGGTAGACATTGAAGTCGCCCTTCCCGAGATTTCCGGGAGCGAAGAGCGTGAAGGATCCGCTGTTCTTCAGGAAATGAACGAGAGCCAGTAGGTCCCGTCGGTGCTCTGCCCACGTAGCGGCGATTCTAGGGTCATTGAGCAATGAGGCGATGACCTCAGTCTGCTCAGCAGGTGCCATGGAGCGCAACCCGCTCACCCAACGACCAAAGAACTCCCTCTGATCGGGGCTCAGTGTGTCCCAGGGTGGGTTGCCAAGCACCACATCAAAGCCGCCGGACCAGCCCAGAAACGTGTTGTCAGGCGACCCAGCGTCCGGCGGAATCTCGAACACGTCTGGGAAGGCCAAGTGCCAATGGAAGAACCCGTAATGTCGGGCCTGCCAGTCAATAGCAGCACGCGTCGACTCAGACACGGCGTCAGGGTCTTGAGTGATGTACTGGTAGCGCTCCTCTGTGATGGGAGGAACGCCATTTCCTTTCTTCACCCAAGTGAACGCCGCGCACCAGGCATCAGCGATGAGCTTGGCCGAATCGAACTCGCGGCTGGAACGATACGCTTCGAAGCGCCTCGCCTTCTCATTGACGCCGCCCGTCGTCGAATCGTCGACGGCGTCGATGCCCAGCACTTGTGTCCTTAGACTGCGCGCCTGCGTCTCTGTGTCGCTCACATCAAAGAGGGCGCTCTGCTTGCTGGCTCGCTCCTTCTTGTTCCGCTTCTTCAGCTCGCTACACACCTTCTTGTCGTCGCCCTCGATGGCACTGAAGGCAGCATCAGGGATGCCCTCGCGTAGCAGCGCCGGCGTTGCACCCAGCAGGCTGTTGCCGCATTGGATGCGGTGGTCAAGGAAGGAGAGCGGCTTACCCGGCTCGAGCGCTTCCATCCACAGGTTGACCTTGCAGAGCTCGACCGACATCGGGTTGATGTCGACGCCGTAGATGCAGTGGCCGATCACGTCGCGGAGCGCGTGGCGCGTGGCTTCGGGCGCCGGCTCATCGTCCCCAGTGCGTACGGCGGCGAGGCGGCGCGCCAGTCGGTGAGCGGCGGCGATAAGGAAGTGGCCGCTGCCGCATGCCGGATCGCAGACCTTCAGGTCGAGGAGCGCCGCCTGCGCAGCCTCGCGGCGCTCCTCCATTCCCTGCACACCCTTCGTCGCCTCGGCGAGCCGCTCGTCTACGACGGGATCGAGCGCCGTATCCAGCAGGCACTGGATGAGGCTCGACGGCGTGTAGTAGCTGCCGGTGGTCTTGCGCTCGCTCCCACTCACGACCTTCAGCTCGAACGTCGCCGCCTCGCGTTCCAGGATCGGCGTCATCTCGAGCAGCGACTCGTAGACCGAGCCCAGCTCCTCGGCGCCGAGGTTGCGGAAGTCGATGGGGCGCAACGAGCGACCGTCGCTGGTGAACGCCAGGTGGCGCACAGCATCGAGGAGGTCGCGGTTGGCGAGGCGACAGCCGAGCAGGTCCGCGACCGACTCGTCGGCGAACAGCATGCTGCCCAGCGCCGGCAGTCCCAGCTCGGGGCAGCCGTCACCGCCGAGGTTCTGCATCACCAGGCGCAGGCTCTCGTAGAGGTCGGTGTGGCGCGAGCCGCGGCGGCGCTCTGCCAGATGGCGCAGCCGGTCGGTCGAGTAGTACGCCGCGTAGGTCTGCGCCGCCGCCTCGGACGCCCGCGGGTCGAGCAGCAGGCCGCGGTCCTCGGCTGTGAACAGGAAGAGCAGGCGGTAGACCATGCGCAGCAGCTGGCGGTAGTAGTCCTGCTTGTCGAGCCCGCCCTCTCCGCCATCACGCAGCTTGGCGAGGAGCACGGGGTTGTGGGGATTCAGGAACCCGGAGCCGAGCGCCGAGATTGCGCGCTCGACGCCCTTGCGCAGCCCGTCGAGCGCGCGCACGCCCTGCTGCTGCGCCTCCTGCGACCACTTCTCCAGCCGGCACTCCTCGGGCTTCTCCCCCTCCACGCGCGACTGGTGGCAGACCAGCCAGAGCAGCACGAAGTCGGAGTAGAGCTCGCCCTCCAGCATCGCCTCCAGGTCGAACTCCACGTAGGCCTGCCGGCTGAGGCTGACGTTGTCGCGCAGGATGCGCAGGCGCAGGCCGTTGCTCACGAACGCCCAGAGGCGGTCGTCGGAGCGGTTCAGCAGCTCCTGAACAAGGCTGTGCGGGCTGGTGCGTGCGGCGCCGGCCACGCCCGCCGCCTTCGTGTCCATGTCCACGTTGCAGCCGACGAGGTGGATCGGCACATCGCCCCAACCGTGCGAGACGGGGTAGGTGCGGCCGTCCAGCTCGACCGCCCTGGCGGTCTGGAGACGGCCGTAGCCCAGCTCCTGGAACAGCGGCAGCAGCCAGCGCTCGCGCGTCTCGGTGGTGCCGAGGTCGCCCTCGCCGAGCTTGGCGCGCTCGTCGTTGAACGTCAGCCAGCGGCCCTGCAGGCGCTGCCAGCTGGCAGCCGTCAGCTCGTTGAGGCGCTCGCCGTCGTGGTGGTAGTCCGTCGGCGTGAGGCCGGGCAGCGACTTGTCGCGGTCCATGACCCGCTGCAGCAGGTCCGGCGGCAGCATGCTGCCCTCGGTGTGGACGGCGACGAAGAGGTCGCGGGCGCGGCTCATTGCGCACCTCCCGCGACGGGCGCCGGCAGGTACACGTAGATGCCGAGCACGTCGGGCGCGCCCTGCGGGCGCACCTCGTAGGTCACGCCGCGCTGGCGCGCCGCCTCGCGCACGCGTTTGTGCGCCTCGGCCAGCGCGTTGCAGCGGGCGATGGTGACCGCAGCGAGATGACCCTCCAGCGCGCCGGCGCCGCTGATGACCTTCTGGACGAAGCCGGCCGCCTGCTCGGGCGCGACGTTGGCGTCCGGGGTGGCCTTGAGCAACGGCTCCAGCTGCTCGGTCTCGAGCCAAACGGCGCTCTCCGGCGCGCCCTCGAAGCCGAGCACGAGGCACTCCTCCGCCAGCTGCTCGAGCGGCTCCTGCCCGCTGCGCTTGGTGACGACCTTGTAGCGCAGACGCGTGAGCAGCACGGTCGTGCGCTTGGCCACCTCACCGGTGCGGATGGCGCCGGAGCGGCGCGCCACCGGCCGGTCGCCGTCCTGCAGGACCGGGTCGAGCGCGGCGTCCATCACGTAGCTCGCCAGGCCGCTGACCAACGGGTGCGTGCGGCTTAGGTAAGCCTCGTCGTCGGCGACGGGCATCTCGAAGCGGGCGCGGAGCTTGGCGGCGGCGCCGCTCCCATTTCCGTCGGCGCCCTCCGCGCGGATCGCGTCTTGCAGCGCCTGCGGAAGCGCGCCGAGGTCGAGGCGAACGGCGCCGTCCGGACGCAGGTCCACGACGGCGCCGTTCATGGCGAGCGCCGTGCACACGAAGTCCTTCACCACGGCGCTCGACCCGACCGCATCGCGCTCGATCTCGAGCTCGCGCTGTACCTCGTCGGGCTTGATGCCCTCCTGCGCGAACATCGTCCGCGAGCGCTTCTCCCGCTCCGCCGCGTCCTTCCACTTCAGGTCCAGGTCCTGCGCCTTCGGGCGCAAATACTCCTCGAGGCCCGGCAGGTAGTCCTGCGTTCCCGTCTGCTCGCGCAGCAGCAGCCCCTCGAAGATCGCCTCCACCACGTTCTCGCCCTCGTCCGGCACCGGCACGGTGATGCCGAGGTCGTTGCGGATGGTCTTCTGCTTGCGCACCAGCGTGTCGAGTACGATGCCGTCGATCTGGCTGTCCTTGCCCCAGTACGTCACCACGCGCACCCGCGGCTTGGGCTGCCCGTAGCGGTCCACGCGCCCCTCGCGCTGCTCGTGCCGCGTCGGGTTCCACGAGAGGTCGTAGTGCATCACCGCGTCGAAGTAGCTCTGGAGGTTGATGCCCTCGCTGAGGCAGTCGGTGGCGACCAGCACGCGATGCTCGGTGGGCGCCGCCGCGAGGCGCTCGATGCGCTCCTCGCGCTCCGCCGGCGGCAGCAGGCCGGTGATGCTCTCGATCTCGATGTCCTTGAGGCCCTTTCGCTTGGCCAGCGCCTGTCGAAGACCGTCGGCGACGTAGTCGGCCGTCGGGATGAAGCGGCAGAAGACGATGGGCCGGTGGCCCTCCCGCAGCAGCGCCTCGATGATGTCGGCGGCCTTGGCGAGCTTGGCGTCGCCCTTGAGGCCCTTGAGCTCCTCGGCCTGGCGCGCCATCTCGAGGAGCCTGGCGCGCTCGCGGCGGCCGATGTCGTCGTCCGCGGTGAAGTCGCTGCCGGGAGCGACGTCCATTCCCTCGGCGGCCTCGTCCTCCATCAGATCGAAGACGGAGCGGCGACCGACGGCGTCGGCCTCGGCGGCAGTCTCGGTGTCGGCGCCAGCCGCGCGGGTGCGGAGCGTCTCGGCCGCCGCGGCCGGGCTCGAAGACAGCGAGCCGAGCAGCGCCAGCAGCGACCACCAGCGCACGCGCCTGCGGCGGTCCGAGTCGCCCTCGCCCTTCTTCCAGCTGTCGCGCGCGTAGGCGATGGCGCTGTCGAAGAGCGCCTTGTAGCCCGGTGTGAGCTCGTACGCCTCCTCGGCGTCGTCGCGCTCCGGGAACGGCGTCTCGTCGCCCAGGTAGTGACGGATGTCGGCGCGCCGGCGCTGCACGAAGTGCTGGGCGATGGCGCGCCGGTCGTTGCGATGCCCCTCCCCGCCAAGCTCGGTCGGCAGATCGGCGAACTCCGGCCGCAGCAGGCCGAGCAGCGAACGGAACGCCTCCTCCTTGCCGCTGTGCGGCGTGGCGGTCACGAGGATCATGTGGCGGTCCGGCCGCCCGTCGCCGCTGTCGTCGCCGCGCGGCGAGTGGCTCTCCGCGAGCGCGCGCACGAGCTTGTGTCGCTGGTGCGCGCCGCGCCCGGTCCCGCCCGCCTCCACGCACGTGTGCGCCTCGTCGACAATCACTAGTTCAGGCGCCGCCTGCAGGAACTCATGGCGGCGCGACTCCTGCTTGATGAAGTCCGTGGAGACCACAGTGAACGGGAACCGGTCGAACACGGACTCCGCAAACCGGCACTGCTTCTCCAGCCGGTTCACCGTGCTGGGCAGTACGAGCTGCGCGTCCAGGTGGAACTTGTCGCGCAGCTCCCCCTGCCACTGCGCCGCCAGATGCGGCGGGCAGAGGACCGCGAGCCGCCTCGCGTCCCCGCGGTCCAGAAGCTCGCGCGCAACCAGCAAGGCCTCGACCGTCTTGCCGATCCCCACGTCGTCGGCGATGAGCAGCCGCACCGGGTCCAGCTTGAGCGCCATGAGCAGCGGCACCAGCTGGTACGACCGCGGCTCCACGGCGATGTTGCCGAACGAGCGGAACGGCCCGGCGGTGCTGCGCGACGCCAGACGCACGGCGTCGCGGAGCAGCCGCCCAGAGCGATAGTCCCCAGGCTTGGTCGGGTCCGGCGGCGCGAAGCTGGCCGACTCCACCTTCTCGAGTGACTGGAGGATGCCCGTGACCTCTTCGTCGGTGCCGCCCAGCGGGCGGACCATGAGGATGTCGTTCGTGGACCCTTGCTGGACGACCCACTCGCGGTCGCGTGCCTTGACCAGGGAGCCGATGGCGAAGCTCATCTCATGCGACCTTTCACGACCAGTTCTTCGGCGAACGGGCGCAGGAAGCCGGCGATCTGCTGCGCGTTGATCTCCGCGCCGTTGGCCATGCGCCGCAGGCCGGCGGGATCCTCCTCGAGCTCACTCGTTGCAAGCCTGACGTCCGGGAACGCGTCTGCCGCCCATCCACGCGCGGGCGCGACGCCTTCCAGCGCCTTGTCGAGGAACGGTGAGGGCTGGCCGGCCCAGCTCACGACCACCCGCTCGGAGGCTCTGGTAGCGGCGACATGGAGCAGATTGCGCTCCTGCTCCAGCCAAACGCCGTAGACCCCCTCCTTTTTGCGGTGTTCGGCGGCCCAAGGGTTCGGCATCCGATCCGCGCTCACACCGAGGACGTAGACCTCCGCAAACTCGAGACCCTTGGCGCTGTGCATGGAGCTCACCCTGATCCCATCCTTGGCGCCGAGACCGACTGCATGCAGGATGTCCTTGACCTCCGACACTCTCTGGTTCCTCCGCGCGAGCACGGCAAGCCCGTAGAGAGCGCCGCGCCGTTGCACGGCATCCAAGAGGGCGATGGCCAGCCAAACGAGCTCGTCGGCGTCGTTGGAGAGCCCAACGTACTCCGGCGCAGGACCGTCTGCGTACACCGTGCACGCGCCTGCCGCAGGTGCGTAGTCTCCGGGCTCGGCCGTCGCCATTATCGCTTCCCCGAGTGCGGCGATCTGCGCCGTGGACCGGTACACCGTGTCCAGATGGAAGACACGAGTCGCGATGTCGAAGCCTCGGTCCTCAAAGTCGAACGGCTCGCTGTAGAGCCGCTGCCGCATGTCCCCGAGCAGCATCACGCTCTTGCGGCACTTCCGCGAAAGCGCCTGGATGAACGCTACTCGTACCGGGTCCATGTCCTGGGCCTCGTCGACGATGATCGCGTCGTAGGGCACTTCGGCACGCCCCTTGGAGATCTGCTGTGTCGCCTCGATGCACGTGCGCTGGAAGTCGTCGCGCTCCAGGAACTCCTTGTCGAAGAGCGTGTCCTGATAGCCGCTCATCTCGATGGCGACATGATCGAGGGTGTACACGTCCACGAGAAGCCGCGCCTCGCCCCCGCAGATCTGGTTCAGTTGGTATTGCAGGAAGTTCTGCAGGGACTTGGTGTACGTGGTCAGGAGGACGCGCTTCCCTTGGCGGGCGAGGAACCGGGCACGGTGAATCGCGACCGCCGTCTTCCCACTCCCCGCAGGGCCGGTCACGAGCACGGCGCCCTTGAACCTGCCTTCCGCGATCTCGATCTGCTGGGCATCCGGCAGCGCGGCCCAAGTTGCGTTGGGATGATCGGCGAGAAGCTTGATGTCGTCCGTCACCGCCGGAGTCTGCTTGGGCAGCTTGTCCTCTGGCGTCGCCGGGGGATCAGGGTCCTCAAGTCCCTCAGTGACCGTCGCGAAGTCGCCGCTCAGGGCCGCGAAGAGGCGGTCCCCCAGCCCCTCGGGGAGGCACTGGTACGTCTTGTCGATGTACTCCTCTATCGTCGCTATCGCTCGCAGCATCGGGATCATCGCGTGCGGCACACCGAGCTCTTCCAGAGACCGGTCGTCGAAGGGGTCGAAGAGCATGGGCGCCCTGTCGCTCTTCTTGCAGCTGCCCCCGCCCTCGTCAGAAGCCTGCTCGGCAGCAGCCATGAAGGCATCGAAGTCATCCGCAAGCTCATCCCCGACGGCAGCCGGTGTCTTCGGCAGATTGATCGCGGTGCGCCGCGCCCACCCGTAGGCCGCGTCGTGATGACCGAGGTAGGCGGCGTACCACGACGGACCCCGCTTCCGCAGGATCGCCCGCAGGTCCTGAGACACCCGAGCCGACCACACGTCGCGGGATTTCGCGTCGGCGATCTTCTCGATGCTCAGCCCGGGCATCCCCTCAACGGAGTCGGCCGTCAGGAACTTGTGGCAGAAGTCCATGACCGCGGGCGCGAGGGCCGCGTCGGAACGCAAGAGACGAGCGACAGCGACGTTGAACGACGGAAGGTGCTTGAGGTTCACGACTGGGCCTTCCCAAAGACCGACTCGTGCGCGGCCGTGACGTCTTCCCAGTGCTCGCTCACGTCAAAGCGCACGACGGTGTGGCCGGCGTCGGCGAGGGCCTCCTCCTGCTCCCGGTCGCGGTTCTGGCGCTCGGGGTAGTCGTGCGGCGGGCCGTCGACGTAGATGACGGTGAACTCGTCGTCGTACATGAAGTCGACGCGGGTGCCGCACGACTCGATCAGCACCTGGGCGCGGCTGGGCAGCCGGAGCCCGCGCTCATCGATGAAGTCGAGCCAGCGCGCCTCGAGCTGCGAGTCGCAGAGGCGCTTCAGCATGGCGAGGTGGTCGGCGCGCGATCGTGAGGTCGGCGAGGCCTCGACCTCGCCGTCGCGCAGCGCCTCCAGCAGCCGGCGCACGGCGTGCCGGTCGAGCAGCGCGTGGTCGCGCTGGTTGGAGTACGTCATCAGGCAGTCGTAGCAGGCCGCCTCGCAGTCTTCCTGGGCGAGGCGGGCGCGCCGCAGGTCCTCGCCCGTCTCCGGGTCGAAGTGGCAGAGGTCGAGAGCGGTGCGGGCGACCTGCGCCAGTATGCCCGCGTCTTCGACGAGCTGGCGCAGCACTCCCGCGCCGCCCTCCGCCGCCTCGTAGAAGAGGATCTGGCGGCGGTCGCCCTCCGAAGGCAGCGGCTCGGCCGCCAGCTCGCCGTCCTCGAGCTGGAAGCACACCTGCATGGCGTTCTTGAGCGCGGCCTGCAACGAGGCCATGTCGCCGGTCGTCAGCGCCCGCAGCGGCTCGACGATGAGGCAGTTGCGCGTGTCCTCCACAAAGGGGATCACGCGCTCCTTGAGCGCCGACATCGGGTCGTCCGGGTCCGACTCCTTCTCCTGCTCGTTCTTGGCCCAGTAGCCGCGCTCGACGTCGAGGACGAAGCCGAGCTCGGCCGGATTGGCGCGCCGGCGCCAGCCCTTGTTGATGCGCCACAGCGTGGCGTTGTGCCCGTAGGTCAGACGCGCGAGCGGCTGGCCGCCGTGGGCGATCTCGGCCCGCTGCTCCTGGCGCTGCCGCTCGTGCTCGCCGAAGCGCACGCCGGTGACCAGTTCGTACCCCTGCCGCTGCCGCTCCTCCTCGTCGCTGGTGATCCGCTCCAGGCGTCGCGTGGCCACGTTCTGGAGGCGGAAGAGGTGGTGCATGGCCGCCGGCAGCGCGACGCCACAGCTCTCGCACACGTCCGGGTCGTGATCGTCGTTCACGGGATGCAGGTAGCCGCACGCCTCGCAGAGCTTGAGCCGCGTGGTCAGCGGCTCCTCGTCGCCGACCGGCAGGATCACCTTGTTGATGATGTACTGCGAGCCCTCGTGGTAGACGCGCGCCCGCGGCCCGAACTCTGAGATCGCGAGGAACCGCGGCCGCGAGAGGAACTCGCTGTCGGTCTTCATGCGTCGCGCGGGGATGAACGCTGAGAGAGGCAGGCGCGGGAAGCTGTAGCCGGGCAGGAAGCCCTCGCTGGCGAAGTACCGGTAGCTGTAGAAGTCAGACTGAGCCACGCTGTCGACGTCGCGCAGCAACTGGATCTGGGCCAGGGCCTCACGACGCAGGGCCTCTGCACGCTTGTGGTCCTCGGGCGAGCGCGAGTTGTCGAGCGAGATCGCGTGCTGCTTGTCGGCCTGCTCGTACGCGGACCGGTAGAGCGTCCGCCACCGCCGGCACGCCTTCTCGAATTCGAGATCGAGCTCGCGAAAGACGCGCTCGAGCCACTCGTCGTCGTACCACAGCGCCTCGTCGAGCTCATTGCCGACCGAGGCCAGAACGGCTTTGGCCCGCGCAAATGCCTGCACTCGCGGTCCCTTGTTCGCGAGATCCGCCACC
>Ga0172371_10011193_pt1 | contig 11989 bp, 17 predicted proteins | sample Lak12m_FD_114543 | JGI IMG/M metagenome (GOLD analysis project Ga0172371, IMG submission 114543) | Freshwater microbial communities from Kabuno Bay, South-Kivu, Congo - kab_022012_12m | ecosystem: Environmental > Aquatic > Freshwater > Lake | place: Democratic Republic of the Congo: South-Kivu...
ACGGCGGCAAGTGCTGAGTATGCACTTGAGCTTATCAATAAAATCCCGTTTGACATTTTGATAACGGATATTAAAATGCCTGGGGTAACAGGCTTTGAACTTACAGAAAATGTGAAAAAAATTAGACCGCGTATAGCAGTCATCATCATGACTGCGTACATTGAAGAATTCGCCTATAACGGCGCCATAGAAGTTGGGGCATCAGATTTTATAAAAAAGCCTTTTACTGTGAAAGAGCTCATTGCAAGGATACAGCATGTCAAACGGCAAGAAGAAATCCGTGCACTGTCGCTTACCGACGATCTTACCGGCCTTTACAACCGACGAGGATTTTTTACCATGGTTGAACAACAGTTAAAGTTGTTCAAGCGGCAAAAGAAGGGAATATACATGCTTTATGCCGATGTGGATAACCTGAAGGAGATTAATGATATATTCGGTCATAAAGAAGGCGACATGGCATTAATCGATGTTGCCAATATTCTCAGAAAGAATTATCGAGAGGCAGATATTATTGCCCGCATTGGCGGAGATGAGTTTGTAGTTATTCCAGTAGAAACTACCGGGGATAACATTGATATAATTAGTTCTCGTTTGCAAAAAAGTCTTAAGATTCACAACGCCGAAAAAAACCACAAATACAAGCTATCAATAAGTGTTGGCATAGCTTACTATAATCCAGAAAACCCTTGTTCTATTGATGAGCTGCTGGTTCAGGCTGACAAATCGATGTACGAGCAGAAAATGCATCAGAAGAAGTCTTAGTTCAAACTATCCTTACTTTACTTTATCATTCGGGATGTCCTTCTTCATACACCCAGTATTCCTTAGGTTCTTCAAAGGGATTATTTAGAATTGGCTCATCAACTGCAAGTGACACGATTATTAATTTCCATATCTATGGATTCTATATCCAGCTTCTGAAAGAACAATAACAAAAGACTTATCTGATCTTATCAACTCCTTTTCATTCATAAGAACTTCCACAATGTTCTTCACCATCCTTGTTATATTGATGAGACGATAGCGAAGCAGGATTACTTGACCTTTCCCCCATAACGTCCCGAATTCAATGAGACCGCCAAAATCTTTATCGCCGGAAAGGAGCAGGAGATTATGTTTTATCGAATATTGTAGAATTGCTTCATCACTGCTACCTGCAAGTCCGATTTCAGGGACAAAGAGAACCTCATAACCTTGCTCACGCAGTCTGCGAACAACATCACTATGAACATTTTCATCGGCAAGTATCTTAGACACTATTATTTACCTGAAAAGACCCTGACTTCCTCACCCTGAAATCGTCTCGCTGCAAAATCCAGCGCAGCATCTAATCCCTCTTTTGTCAGTGTTGGATAACCTCGGAGGATATCTTCCTTTGTCATACCCGAAGCGATATTCTGCAATATCAATGCGACGGATATTCTTGTGCCTTTCACGACAGGTTTCCCATTGAGAATTTTAGGGTCTGATATAATTAGCCCTTTTGGGCGTGTATGCATTATTGACCTCCTTTCAATTCCTGTCCTGTTTGTTTGATTTTATTTCATGCATAATCATTCTCATACAGCAACTTTCTCCCTGAGAAATGATAGCTATCTCATTTTCTGATACTCCGCACTGCTTAATCAGATATTCTTTGACATCCTCTGCATGAATATATTTTGTTCCCCTCTGCTCTTTGCCTGTCCTTTCCGCCTGAACAAGACAGATGGGGCGGATGTATTCGCCTGTATTTGCTTCATATTCCTTCGCCTTACGCTCCAGGTAATCCCTCTTTTCTTTTGATGCAAGCATTACATCTTTCCAGTCAGGACTCGATTTATTGGTGACATTCAAATCAAGCTTAATCATTTCTTCTCTATTAAGCTTCTGCCCGCTGATGTTTACCAGAAGGTTTGAATTCTTTGGCGGTGTGGCAGAAAGTTCAACAATTATTGATGGATTGAAACCTCTGATCGTATTACGGGCTGTTTCGCTGTAAGCCTTATGTCCTTCGTCAATGATAATTATAGGTTTGAGAACTCTCATAGTATTCCCAAGAGATGTCTTTGCCACCCTGCCGAAAAAATCACTTTCTCTGCCGAAAAAATCAAGATTCAGAAATTTCTCCAGAAGGTTTTTATGGTCTTCTATGGCGTCCTCAGGAGGGAAAAACTCTGTAAAACCGCCGCTGTCCTTAAAGACTTTTAACGTTTCCTTGTTTTGTCTGCTTGCAGAAGGCAGCATCAAAAGCATTACCACAAGATTGTCCTCTACATCCAAAGGGGTAAACTTATCCAGTTTCTCTAAAATCAGAGTTCTTCCACCGCTTGAAATGTCCAATACCTGTCTATAAGGGTGTTCACGGTTTTTCAGACTGGAAAGTGTCTGCCTGTATATTTGGGTCGTTGGCACTATCCAAAGGACAATCCCCATTTGCTTCCTTAAATAAATCCTGTTAATCAAGTCAATGGCATGGCAGGCAAGGATGGTCTTGCCGCCTCCAGTGGGAATTTTCAGGTAAAAGTCTGGGAGAGGTTCGCCGAGGCCGTTCTTGCTTGAATGAAAAGATGTTCTGACAACCTTTTCCCATGCCTTGAAGGGAAAGTCTATTGCATAATCTGGATCATCTGCTATAAGTTTTTCATGCTTGACCTTAAATTCGGCAAGGGAATCGAGATAAATCTTAACCTGATCTAAGGTCTTATTCTGATATTCTTTAAGTTCCATAAAGCAGTCTCTGGAAAATAAACTTCATAAAAGCCCTCATAAAATAAGGGTTTTTATTTTATTTACTTTTATCTGTGGTAAATAAATAACTCTTTTCATCGGCGGAAGGCAATCTATACCGCACATTTCGTTTAGCGCCAGTTCTTGGGACAATCTTAGTTAACAATCCTTGCTTTACCCAACGATTAAAAAATTTTGAGACTTTTACTGAATCTCCCAACTTCAAAATCTCCCTTGCTTCTTTATTGCCAATATATTTATTCGTTTTTAGATAATGTGAAACTTTATCCCATTCAGTGGGGGCTTTTTCATTAAAAAGCACAACACGAATAGCATCTTGCAAATGAGGGTACGTGAAAAAAATCGGCGGGTATAGATTTGCTTGATTCATTGCCTGACGCATTGCCCTGACTCCCTCATTCTGATCAAGATTGGGTGGATCGGGGAATTCTCTAAGATGTTTGACTAAAAGATCGTTGCGATAGCCATGAGCTCGTTCATAACCAATGTTTGAGGGAGTAATATTGAATGGGAATAAACCCGGGCTTTCAATTTCAATTCTATCTTCAAAAGTTCTTATTTCTATATCTCTTTTAGTGTGATAATCACGATGAATAACGGCATTGGTAATGGCCTCTTTAATTGCTCGTTCTGGAATACGATATGTCGTTACAAATCCCGATGGTACTCTAATTCCTGCGCGCAATAACGTCAAGACATATTCATGAGCTTCAGTAATTTGTTTAATTACGGGACCGTCTATGGTTTTAGGGGTTCCTATGAGATTTAAAGTTTCGGTAATAGTCTCTAAATTGCCTTCGTATTGAAAAATCCTTATCGTACATTTTGTATCAAGAAGGTCGTTAGGGAATTCAGCAAATAATAAAACTGCTGCCCGGGTTGGCAACAAGCTGCCTTGAATGTCTTTTCTCGCAAGTCCGGTTTTTTCTAAAACAGTTTCAATAGAATCTTCACCTATGCCCCGCTTCTTTCGCCATGATTCATAGTAATAAGTCTTTAGCAAGTTAAATTCTACTTTAACCAGCTCTTTATCCGCTCTTTCAAATCCCTTTACATAGGCAAAGTGAACAATTTCCTGTGGAGAAAGTCTTTTGTTGCCTTTTTCCTGACGGATATATACATGATTTTCAATTGATCGAAAACCGTCACCAACTTTTGGAATGCCGAGCAAGCCTATACGAACATTTTTATCAGCTACTTCGAATAAATCAGGTGGCCAGATACCTGAAAGTGGAGGTGAAATTTTTTTTAGGCTTTGCCCAATTTCATCGAATAGATCAAGATTCTCCTCTATGCCAAATAACCTATCAAGTCCTTTTTTTGTTGTTTTTTGTGGGTCATCAACTCCAAAAATAATGACTCCGCCATCAGTATTTGCCATTGCAACGATTGATTGAAGAGTTTTATCAACACCCTCATTTCTGCTGCCTAATCGTTTGAACTCTGATGTACGGGACTCAGAAGGGATGGAGAGAATAGCATTAATCAAATCTTCTTTAGGCATACTACCCTCTCATCTTATAAATCTCAAACGGCAGTTGACAATATTCGATTCTTTTTAGTCCATGCTTTTCTATTAAATCTGCATCATTCAGATCAAGATATTTTGCAGGGGCAAAGACCAAGCGCTTCCTTCCAGTGAATGCCCCTAACTTCTTTGCAGTATCAAGGGTGAGGGCTAATTTTTTCAGCTTCTCAATATCAGGCTCATAAAAGAGATATACCTCATAGTCTTTCGTTTCGCCTATGAAGTTCTTTCCTTGTTTTACTTTGGAAGGATTAAACTCCTCTCCTGTTGCCGTGTAAAAAATATATCTTGCAAGCTCCATATAATCGGGAAGCTTCTTGCCTTCAAGTATGCTCTCCATCTCAATAGGTTCACCGAGTTCAAAATAACTGAAAGTACCTCCGAGTCCGTTCTTAAGTCTCTCATCCTTCGCCGTTTTAACTCCCTTTATAACCCTTCTTATCCTTTCAGCCGTAATCTTGTCAGCATAATCCTCACATTCAACAAGGATGAACTTGCGGTTACCACCATCTTCTTTGTTCAAATCCAAAACCGCATGTGCTGTTGTGCCGGAACCAGCAAAGGAGTCGAGGATAATAGCATTTGGCTCATCAAACATTCCAATAATTCGCTTAATTAGTTCGACATTCTTTTCCCCGTACGGAAAATCCCATTTTGAATCATATTCTTGTATATCAGTCCAATTTGTATCGAGCAAAGTAAATTCAGATGCTTTTAGTAAATATTGAATACTATTAGTGATAGGATTTTTTCTGAGAGTACCTTGCTTTATCATTTCATTTGCTTTTTCTTCCTCATACATCCAATGCCTACCTTTTGGCGGTCGTTTTCCGAATAGTTCATATTCCATAGTAGGACGTATCCCCGGTGCATCAAAAGCATGCCAACGTTCAGCCTTTTTATGAACTCTTTTGGGTGGACCAATAAAACAAGCATCCGCCTTTGCATAAAACAGGACTGAATCGTAGCCGAAATTTACTGTTCTTACTTTTTCTCTTTCTTGAATGTTTTTCTTTACCCTTGAAACGACGAATGTATTTCGGTAGTTATCTTCTCCGTAAATTTCATCCATTAGAGAGCGCAAATGAGCTTCTTCGTTATAATCAATGCTAATATAAATACCTCCATCATCTCTCAACAACTCTCTCAGCAACTTCAACCTCGGCATCATCATGCAGAGCCATTTATCGTGACGGGTGAAGTCTTCTTTATCTACAACCTTCCCAAGCCACTCCTGCATCATAGGGCTATTGACATTGTTGTTATAGATCCATTTTTCATTTCCTGTGTTATATGGTGGGTCAATGTAGATGCACTTAATCTTTCCTGCATAAGTTGGAAGAAGGGCTTTCAGAGCTATTAGATTATCGCCGTGAATTATAAGATTATCATTAAGATTGACCTTATCCGTTAGGCTCTTGTCCTTTTTTGGAACAAGCTGATGATACTTTACGCTCAGATGATGATTCTGAACAAAGGTCTTTCCTTTAAAACTTAACGTCGCCATCTATTAAAGTCCTCCAATTCTCCCATAAAAAGTGTGCTCTTTCTTACCCGTCCAGACAAGATGAGGATCATTATTCATATTTCTTGGATTTTGTGGTTGAAATATCATAAGAGGCAAGTCCTACTGGAACTACATTTTTCCTTGTCTCGGTTTCAAGCCTGTAGGCTTCTACATTCTCATCGGCAGAATCTTTTCTTTTTCTCCCCTTCACCATACCACTCCTTATCAAGGATAGATATTGTCATAATTATAAATTAATTGTAATTATCCCGCATACTTATTTGACCTTAAATACGTCGAATCCTTTCAGATAATCTTCGTAGTCTATCGGAGATTCCACGCCAAATTCAGCCAGGAGGTCTATTGTTTCACTTACGGACAATTCCAGCTTTGATGAAAGGGTACCCAAAGACATCTTCCCTTCCCTGTAAAGCTTTATCATTAAGAACTCCCAGCCGTATTCTATGAGCTCTCTCGTAACAGTGGATTTGTCTTTATTAACCATCCTGGAAAGTTCATTGATTCTTTTAAGCTCTCTATCTTTCAGCCTTAGACTTATTACTGACATTATTCGCCTCCTTTCAGCCTTTTTGTGGCATCTTCTAATATTCGTTTGCTGTAGCGGCCATACAAGGACAATTTTTCAAGTTTTACAAAAGCCATGTCTTCATTAATCTTTCCATTTTCAGTAACATTTATTAAAAAGTGTATTGCCGTTGTAAATTTATGATTGAGTATCTTACAAGCTTTTATGCTTGGCAAATCATCTACAGCTATTGGTAAATTCCTTTTTAATGCAAGGGCAAGAGCTTCCGCCTCACCGATGTGAATTTTAAAATCCCTGCACAACTTTTCAGCACTTTCCTTTTTTGTTACGCTGGCAATTTTTATCTTGCCATTTTTAATTAATGAAGAAATCAATTTTGCATCAAACAGGTCTTTGCCTGTACATTCTGACCTTACCATTTCCGGGACTATTATTTGAATATCTTCAGAGATAATATTCAGGATTTCAACCTTTGCCAATAATATAAGTGTTGAGGAATCAAAAACTATTTCCATTATGGTTACAATATACTACAAATGTATACTTCAAATCAATAATTTTGTATCTTTTCGGTATCAGTTATAAGTCAGGTTGATGCTGAGGGTCAAGATGGGGATCATATTCATACTTCTTAGGTTTTGGGGTTGAAGTATCATAAGAGGCAAGTCCTGCTGGAACAACATTCTTCCTTGTTTCGGTTTCATGTCTGTAGGCTTCAACATCATTATTGGCAGAATCTTTTCTTTTTCTCCCCCTCACTGTAATTATCCCGCATAGTTATTTGAACTTCTCTTTTGTCATACAAACACTATTTAAAAATCCTCTCTATGGCATATGGAAGAATAAATTCGATTCGGGTATTTTTAAATTTTATTTGATCTTCTAAGGAAAGGTTGAGTAAAAATGCCCTTTCAGGATTATATTTTTCTATAAAAGACCTTAGCCCTTTACCGATTTCCGGTTTTCTCAGCTCACCCGCCTTAACTTCAATAGGTATTATGCCCCCATAATAATCCCTACAGATAAAATCGACCTCGCTTTTATCTTTGGTCCGCCAGTAGTTGACCGTTATATCCCCTCTTTTTAATAACGAAGATAAAACTAAATTCTCTAAAAGCTCGCCCTTGTCACGACTATCCCCAAATTTAGCAAAATATTTCAATGCCAGATTTCTCATTCCACTATCTACAAAATAAATCTTCGGCATTTTAGTGAGCTCCTTGCGAATATTCGTAAAGAATGGTCTCACAATATTAATAACAAAGGTATTTTCAAGGGCTGACAGATAGTGTTCCAACGTTCTATGGTTGATCCCCAGTGTATTGCTTACTTCCTTTAAGTTAATAAGGCCTCCAATCTGATCAGATAGAAGGGAAACCAGTTTTGAAAAAGTGAGTGGATTTTTGATCTTTATGAAACCGACTATATCTTTTTCAACGTAACTCGAATAGATTTCGTTCAGCACATGTATCTTTTCTTCGCCCAAAGTTTTTTTCTCGATTTCGTTATTATTGCCGATAGCCATTGTGAAAAAGACTTACAGGTTCGGCATTTTTCTGGGTTCGCCTTCATGCCTGTAGGCTTCTATATCATTATTAGCTGACTTTTTGATCTTTTTCCCCATTGCCACTTATCCTAAGAGTTAAGAGTAAGGATTAAATATCGCCATAACATAGGTATTTGCCGTTTATTTCTTCAAGCGTTTTCCTTTTTTACTGCCCGTTTCCTTTGCGGTTTCTTGTTTCTTAATGTCTTTCAGGATTTTCTTTATAGAAGGCTTAATTTCAGGGATGTCTCTTTTTACTGTCAGCCAAACCTTCTTCATATCTATTCCAAAATAGAAGTGACTTATCTTATCTCTCATGCCCGCCATCTTTTTCCAGGGAATATCAGGATATTTCCCCCTAACATCGTCAGGTATATTTTTTACAGCCTCGCCGATAATCTCAATACATCTCACAACGGCATATGAGGTTTTCTTGTCTTTTATAAATTCCTCTTGGGTCAGATTCTCAATAAATGCTTCTGCATGTTTCATATGTTCAAAAACATCTTTAAGATATAATGAAATATCCCGTTTCATACGCAAACTACTTCTCTTAATATCCGTTTTTTAAGTTCGGGTCTAACATCTTCCTTAGGCACAAGATCAACCTTAATCCCAAGAAGATCAGAGAGATAGTTTTCTGCACCTACCAGATCAAGGAGGCTCACAGGTTCGTCAAATTTAACCAATATGTCAATATCGCTTTTCCTTTTCTGCTCCCCTCTGATATATGAGCCGAAAATTCCTATTTCGATAATCTTGTGTTCACGTCTGAGTTCATCACGATGTTCGGCTAATATTTTTTTAATATTTTCAATCCCTTTCATGATTTTCTGTTTCCCTTATGAATCAATTTGTAAAATTATACCATGCTTTATATTTTTCTGCCCTCGTATATCTTTTGCTGCTCAGGGCTTAAGGCACTATTCTTCTATGGATATGGAGAGATACGGTAGGAACTTCAAAGGATGTGTTTTCCGCTTTTCCAGTCCATACAAGTTGTGGGTTGAGATGCGGATCATATTCATACTTTTTGGGTTTTGAGGTTAAGGTATCATAAGAGGCAAGCCGTACGGGGACAGCATTTTTCCTTGTCTCGGTTTCATGCCTGTAGGCTTCTACATTCTCACCGGCAGAATCTTTTCTTTTTCTCCCCTTCGCCATACCACTCCTTATTAAGGATGGATATTGTCATAATTATAAATTATTTTTGTTTAGAATAATTGTCCCTGTTTCCAGCCGGATTTCTGAAGCCTCTCGATAACCTTTAAATCAGTGTCTGTTGCCTCGTTAATTTTTGGCATATTTCAAAAACTTTAATACTCTGAAATGCATTTACCCACCAGTTGCAAAACAGTTTATGTATTTATGATTCCCGAAAGCTTTCGGGACATCATATTTTATGCAACATTTAGCTAAATTCATCCCTACGGGTCATGGACAAGTTAAATAAAATTTTGAACAAAGTCTACATTATCGGGTTAATAGAAAAATATAAAGACATACTAATAGATTTTGCAGTTGCTTCGCTTGTTACCCTTGCAGAAGAAAAAGGAACAGATGAAATTTTTACATTGGACATAAAAGGTTTTAGGGTAAAATCTGAAACTTCTGTGGCCTTAGCAGATCATCTCTTAAATTACCGATTAAATTGAGTGCAACGGAAAAAAGGATTTTGCTTAGCCCCTAATCCCTGTAAATAGATCATGGAGCCTTTTATTGATCTCTACATCGACCATACCTTGGCGCACCCTTTCAAAAAATAGGGATCTGATGGAATCATTAAAGACTCTGATGATTCGGCGCATAGTACTTTTTTCTTTATATTCAAAATAGGGATCCATGGTAGCAAAAACGGAGTAGAAAAAGTTGCCAAAATAGTACTCACGATCAAGCCCAAAGGCAAGCTTGGAAACAATATCGGGCACATTAACCCAATCGGGATACAAGATACGATCACCCAACATATGGATTTCCGGCTTTCCGAATGTTTTTACCGCAAGCTGCATGTATTCACTTATCATAGGATCCAAGCCCATCTTAGCGGCACCAATCCAATCTACTGCTACCAAGTCATCACCACCGATAATGGTTTCGGTATAATTGGGATATTTATCAGCAAAGATGCCAAATGGTCCATCAGAACTAATATGGGCATCTATAAAGCCGAAATGAACCGGGAAATGTTTTAGATATTCAATAGTGGTAGAAAATATATCACGTTCACAGTGGTATTCCTTAAATTTATTTTCTTTGGGCAGTGCTCCGTATATGTTTTTGATAGTTAAGGTATAATAGGCATAAGAGTGTGTCTTATTTTTGGCAAATGATATTCTAAAGTCTGCATTCTTCCATTCGTTATTGACACAGTGCTTTCCTAATTTACCGGAAAAATTATATTCTTCTGTATTTAGGGAAAGATCGATGATATTATATTTTTCACCGTCTAAGCCGACTCCATCTATGCCAATATAATTGGCAACAGTCTTCACCTCTCTATTGGTAAAAAAGGTACCATAGGTGCTACGAGCCTCCGCTACCGCAATATTACGGTATCCTTACGGTCTGAAACAAAATGTAGTATAAGGCTAACGCGATACTAACAGCTCCTGCTAATCTGCCTATATCTCAAAGTAGCGTTTCAAGATCAGGGAAAATCCCTTTCATTTTGTCTCCTTAGTAATTCTGACTTCGATTTCTTCATTTAACCTCAATGCCCATATTTCCGGGAACAAATTGTGTCGTCCGGTTGTCTAAAAAGTTAAAGATCAAAAAAGGAAAGGAGAAAAACCATGCATTATGTAATAGCCATATTATGTGTAATAGTCCTTATGTTGTCTGTATCCCCAGCCCTTCCATACGGAAAAGGAACTGTGGACGTCGAGATCATCTCTGACAAAGGAGATGTTTTTTCAGTCATACCTTTCAAAGACTTTAGAACAGGCTGCACTCACGTAATCAAGAAATACCTGGAAGCAAAAAGAGGAAAGAACTACAGCATTGTTATAAGAAACAATATGAATGAAAGGATTGGGGTCGTCATCGCTGTTGACGGAAGGAACATAATCACCGGCAAGAAATCATTTCTCAAAGATAACGAGATGATGTACATCATTGGACCTTATGGCTATTCGAGACTGGAAGGCTGGAGGACAGACGAGGATACCGTGCATCAATTTTATTTCACCGATATTCGGGACTCGTATGCTGTAAAGACATTTCGCGATACGTCAGCAATGGGAGTTATTGCGGTTGCTGTATTTCGCGAAAAGGAAAAGCCAAGGATTCTTTACGAAAGGCAGACGCAGAAAGAGAAAGCCCCAGGAGCTCCTCAATCACCTGCAAGGAGTGAATCAAAAAGATATGAGAGCGACACTGCAGGCACAGGTTTTGGCGATGAGAAGTACTCGCCAGGGTGTGCTCAGGAGAGTTAAGGATATTTCCTTTGGTTGGTCTTGATGCAAAGCCTTATCAATATTTAGATGAAGTATTATCATTTATCGGTTATGAAGGAATAAAATCAGAAATAGTGAAAGTGCCTTTCGAGTTTCAGATTGGAGCAAATCATCGGATGCGGAGACGGAATTCTTACCTATGAGATACTGAAAGTTGACAACTCGGTATCTGCCACATTAATTGACGGCTCTGAGGATATGCTGAACAAGGCACAAGCACGGCTGAAGGATTTCAAGAATGTGCTTTTTATCAAAGCGAGCTTTCAGGATATTCTGGAGAATGACATTTTGCCTGAGCACTTTGATTTCGCATTCTCGTCTCTGGCCATACACCATTTAAGCATGGACGAAAAGACCGAACTGTTCAGGAGGATCTATACTCTCTTAAACACTTATGGATACTTTGTTAATATTGATGTTATCCTTGCGCCGTCTGAAAATCTTGAGCATTGGTACATGGCGCTGTGGCAGGAATGGATCGCTGAAAGGAAGGCATTACTCGGTATAGAAAGCACATATGGCGATGATGCTATGCGCAGATACAAGGACAATAAGGATAACAAGCCCGATACGCTGGCTGATCAGTTAAATGCACTAAGTGACATCGGTTTCAGAGACGTGGATTGTTTTTACAAATACGGAATATTCACAATGTATGGCGGCAGGAAGTAAA
>Ga0172371_10011196_pt1 | contig 11987 bp, 11 predicted proteins | sample Lak12m_FD_114543 | JGI IMG/M metagenome (GOLD analysis project Ga0172371, IMG submission 114543) | Freshwater microbial communities from Kabuno Bay, South-Kivu, Congo - kab_022012_12m | ecosystem: Environmental > Aquatic > Freshwater > Lake | place: Democratic Republic of the Congo: South-Kivu...
ACTGGGAGATTGGGAAACTGGTAGACTGGGAGATAGGAGGGCGCGGGCCAGGCTTTCGGCATAGCGGCCCAGGCCGGCGCGGCGATGGACGGCGGCGGAGATGTCGAGGTAGAGGGTCATGTGCGAACCTCTCCCGGCTTCCCGCGTGCGGCCACGTGTTGGACGAATTGCGCGTGCTCGACGCTTGCCAGGCCCTGATGCAGCCGCGCCAGGACGCCCGAGAGGAAGGGGACGATCGGCGGCATCGCGCGCCGGAAATCAACCAGGCGCCCCTCGCGTGCCACCGACACAGTTGCCTGATCGGCGGTGCGAGACTCGATAACGCCCGAATCGGTCGGCGGCGGCGCTTCGACGCCGGAGGCAGCGGAGCCATTCTGTAGCCAAAAATTCACTGCCCGTCGCACCGATTCAAAGATCGAAACGCGCTCCTGATGCGCCACCTCTTTCAGGGCGCGCGTTTGATCTTCGGTAAACTGGATTTGTGTACGGATCATGTTCCGCCCCCTCGTCTGCCATCATGTTCGCACAAGGTGGCGTCGCGTCAAGCGCCACGCGCCAGGCGGGTGCGAAATGCCTGACATATAGGGTTACGCGCCAGGCGCCAACCGCGCATACAACGGCAGCAACAATCGCAGCGCCAGATTCGCCGCAAGGCCGTAGTGTTTGGCGTAGAAATAGCGCAGGCTGGCGCGGTAGGCCTGCCGCGCGGCCGGGTTGCGCGTCACGCTCTGCCCGCCGATGTGGGTGATGGCGACCTGCGGGTTGTAGACCACCTGCCAGCCCGCCCGACGAATGCGCAAGCACCAGTCGTTATCCTCGAAGTACATGAAGATCCGCTCGTCGAGCAGGCCGGCCTGGTCTATCGCCGCGCGCCGCGCCAATAGGCACGCGCCGGAGACCCAATCCACCGGCTGGATGGCATCCGTCGCCCAATCGTGCAGCGGCCGACGGTAGAGCAATCGGTTGACCCCGCGCCGCAGCAGATAGCCGAGGGTCGGGTCGCCGCCGAACGCGTAGGGCTGTGGTGCACCGTCAGGGCGCAGCAGCCGCGGGCCGACCGCGCCGATATCGGGGTGCGCGTCCATGAACATAACGAGAGATCCAAGCGCGCTGGCCGGAACCACCGTGTCGCTATTGAGCAGCACCACATAGCGCCCCGTGCTGGCCCGTATCCCCTGGTTGTTAGCGCGGGCGAAACCTACGTTCTCAGTGTTGGCGATCAGTCTGACGGCTGGCAACTCAGCGCGCACCATCGCCGCGCTGCCGTCGGTGGAGGCGTTGTCGACGACGATGACCTCGACCGACGACAGACGGCGCACGACAGACGACGGATCGAGGCTGTCCATCTTCAGTCTTGCGCCTTCCGCCAACGCCGTCAGGCACTCTCGCAGCAGCCCGCGCGTGTTCCAACTAACGATCACGACAGAGAGATCAACCATCGCCGGATGCTCCGCGAGTCAGAGCGCGGCGGGTGGCTTCCAGGTAGGCGCGGCCCCAGCGTTGACACGGTTCCAGGTGATTGCCTTCGGCCCATTCGTTCCAGGCGTTGATGAAGACCAGGTTTTCATCAATACTCGGTGGTCGGAAGGCGGCAATGGTGCGCGCCAGCCAGTCTTCATACAGATGCGCGCGCGAATGGTGCAGCATGAACGCGCCGCGGCGGCGCCGGGGACTGTTATCCCACCCAGGGGTGACGCAGGGGAAGCGGATGTAGGGGCGCGGGGGTTGAGCTAGCGCTCGGCGCGCCCAACGGGCGTAGTCCACCAGCAGCGCGCCAGAGAGCAACCCCACCTTCTGGGCGATGCGCCAATAGGCCTTCTCGAACGGCGTCAGCAGCTTCAGCGTGTCGGGCTGAAACTCGACCGCGGCGTCGAAGCCCAAGCTTGCCGGAGCCGGGCGCTGGCGGTTGCGAAAACTCTCCACCGCGGCCAGGTAGATGTCGCCGATGCCCGCCCACCGAGCTTCTTCCCGCCAGATCGCTGCGGTGGCGGCGGGATCGGGCAGCAGCGAGGGCTGATAGACCAGGAAAAGCGGCTTACCGTTCACGCGGAGGTAGCGCCGATCGGCGAAGACGCTCGCCAGCCAGCGACCGTGCGCCCGGTCGTCCTCCGGCCCGTACTCCTGGCCGATCAACAGCTCGGAGGCACGGCCATCCCAGGCGCGCGTCCAGTTCTCGTTGGCCCAGCAAAGGCAGAAGGGGAAGTCGGGCTGGCCGGTGGCGAGCACCTCGTCGAGGGGCCGGCCCAGCAGCCGCACCCCGTTGAACCAGTAATGGTAGTAGCAGAAGCCGTGGATGCCATACTGGCGCGCCAGGTCAGCCTGGGCCTGGCGCGCTTCGGGCAGGCGCAAATCATAGAAGCCCAGGTCTGCCGGCAGATGAGGCTGATAATGGCTGGGGAACAGCGGCCGGGCACGCGTGACATTGGTCCACTCGGTGAAGCCTTTGCCCCACCAGGCGTCGTTTTCGGGGATCGGATGATATTGCGGCAGATAGAAGGCGATAGCGCGCACGGATGATGATGACATGGTTTCACCCAGCACTGCGGAATCGGATAACCTTCGCCGGAGCGCCCGCCGCGATGGCAAAGGGTGGAATATCGGTGGTCACGACGCTGTTTGCGCCGATCACGGCGTGATGGCCGATCGTGACCCCCTTCAGAATAACGGCATTCTCACCCAGCCAGGCATAGTCCTCAATGGTTACAGGAGCCACATCCAGCGGCTGATACGCCACCGGCTGATCCAGATCGGCAAAGCCATGGTTGTGATCGGTGATGAAAACCCGGCTGCCGGTCAGCACATAGGCGCCGATACGCAGTGTAGCTGCCGCGGCGATGTGAGAGTACGGTTGGATCGAGGCGCCGTCACCGATGTGGATTTCGCCAGCATACGACCGGCCGCCGTACTCGCGGATCGCATCCAGCCGCACACTATGGGCGATCCCCACCCCCGCGCCGATGAAGATACGCTCGGGATGAAGGATCTGGTCGGCCTTCGACATGATCGAGCCACGCCCCAGAGCGCCCAGGAAGCGCCGATAGATCGCCGTCCACAGCCGCACTTCCAGCCCATTGTCGCGATTGAACAGCTTGATCAGGTTCATGGTCGCACCCTGGCGCGGCGGAGCCGCTCGCGCGCTCGTCGCACGCCCGGCAGCCGCGCGGCGAACGCGACGGCGTTCACCCAAGCCCGGCGTGCGGGAAGCTGGAGAAAGAAGCGCGCCAGTTCCAGCCGCTCGCGGCGGCTCAGCGTGTGGGTCAAGCTCAACCGGCGGAGCGCCGGTCGCAGCCCTTCAGCCTTGATCAGGTCATAGAAACCCAAGTGGGCCAAATCGAGATAAGAGCGCAGGCTGGCGGTCTGCCAGCGTTCGATGGCGCCGGTCACTTCAGGGGTGGACGCGTGATCGTGGAGGATCGCTGCCATGCACTGATAGCGGTCGTGCGCCAGGTTGAACTCGATATCAATCTGGTTTTTGCCGAAACGATGCCAGTAGACCCGATTGAACCAGGTGTGCATAACCAGGTTGTCGGCGATGTAGTAGCACGGTGCTTTGAGCATGACACGGCCCGCGACGATAATCTGAAAGAAAATGTTGTCCTTGTATTTCAGCCAGGTCTCCCAATCCACCAGATCGCGCTTGAACACCTGCCGGGAGAGCACCCAGGCCGCGCTCGCCACGCGCTCAATCGTCGGGATGCCCGGTTCCAGCAGCGTATCCTCGGCGCACAGCCGGTGCATGTGGATGATCTGGCCCGTGCGCTCGTCCACCGTGGGCAGGTGGCTGAGGAGGTAGCCTGCCTGGGGATGCCGCCGGATCGCGGCCGCGACCTTGGCCAGCGCGCCGGGCGCCAGGCGATCATCATCGGTCAGGATGAAGAAGTACTCGCCCCGGGCCAGTTGGGCGATCTTGAAAATGTTGTCTTGCATCCCCAGGTTGGTGGGGTTGCGATAGGCACGCAGCCGCGGGTCGCCCGCCAATGCCGCCACCACATCCGGCGTATGATCGGGTGAGCCGTCATCGCCTACCAACACCTCGAAGTAATCGCCCGGCTCGGCTAACACGCTGCGAATGGCCCGATCCAAATCGTCGGCGCGGCGATAGGTGGGGATCACGACAGACATAAGCAGCTCAGCCGGCGTCATGTCGGGCCGCCTCCCCGCAGCAGACGGCGGATGCGGTGCGCCGCCAGCGCCACGGGCTGCGGCAGCAACATCAGCGGGACAATGCGAAACAAGAAAAGCAGATCGTGGCGATAGACCTGCACCACGCGGCGGATGCCATCGCTATAGTCGGGCTTGAGCTGGCCGTAGACGCCATGGATTTTGAAGGTCAGCACGAAGCCGATGAGAAAGGCCCGGTGGCGTGCCAGCGCCGCGCGTGTCGCCGCGTGCGCGTAGCCAACCGACTCGGCATAGACCAGCACGTCGGCAAAACGGGTCAAGAACGTCTGGAAGAAGTTGTAGACGCCGGTGTTGTTGGAGCGCACCGCCAGGAACGGCTGCGCCGTCACCAGCATGGCGCCATCAGGGCTGAGCGCATCTACGAAGACGTGCGAATGCAGAAAGAGCGAGCCAACCTTGTCGGCGTAATCCTTGCCGGCGATGCGTTCGCGCCGAAAGGCGATGGCCGACAGGAAGGTGAGCCAGGTAGACAGAAACGCCAGGCTGGCGTCGCGGCCGCGCAATACCTGGTCCTGCGTCAGCGGGTAGATCGGCGCGCTCCCTTGATCGGGCGTGGTAGTGAAGGTACGCAGGTTGAGGCAGATGGCATCGTAGGGCGGTGCGTGGTGTAGCGCGGCGAGCAGCCTGGCGATGGCGCCGGGTAAGAGGATATCATCGTCAGACAGGATGTAGAGGTAGTCGCCGCGCGCCAGTTTGAGCAACGTGTTCACGTTAGCGTCGCCGCCCAGGTTTTGCGGTTGACGAAAGTAGACGATTGGCGCGCCGGGGTGGGCAGCCCGGAAACCGGCCACAAAAGCCTCCGTGTTATCCGGGGAGGCATTGTCGGCAATGACGATCTCCACCTGGCCAGCCGCCTCGGCGTCAAGCTGGCCGACGATGGCATCCAAGGCTTCGCCCAACAGGGCAGCACGATTGTAAGTGGGAATGCAGAGCGATAGCAGGGGCATAGCGTTCTCTCACCAACAGGGATCAGCCCAGCAGCACACGCCAAACGGCCAGCGTGTCTCGGGCCAGTTGCTCCACAGAAAAGCGCGCCAGGGTGCGCTGATAACCAGCTTGAGCCAGGCTGTGGCGCATCGGCACATCGGCCGCCAGACGATCCAGCAGCGCTGCCAGGGCTGCCACGTCTCCCTCAGGAAAAATACAACGCTCGTCACCGATTACCTCGGGAATAGCGCCCGAGCTGGCGCCGACCACCGGCACACCGCAGGCCAGCGCCTCGATGAGCACGCGACCGAACTGCTCTTTCCAGTGCGGAGTGGTGTGAGATGGCAGCACCAACACGTCCAGCCGATTGAGGTGACCCGCCAGGTCATCGTAGGCCACCGGCCCCACGAATTGGCAGCGCATTCCCAGGCCCAGTTCGTCAGCCAACTGCCGCAGCGGCGCCGCCGCAGGCCCAGCGCCGATGATCCGCACTTGTACCGGCCGCGCCAGCATGGCCGCCGCCCGCAGCAGATCGCCAATGCCCTTTTCCGGTACCAGCCGTCCCAAGTAGCCCACGACGAACGCTGGCTGGGAATGGGCAACGGCGGCCGGCTGATCGGACTCCACCACGTGCTGCGGGTAGAAATAACGCCGGTCGACTCCCATGATCGGAAGGACGCTGGCGCCGCCGCGGTATCCTTGCTGCCGCAGCACGGCCACCGCTTCCTGGCTGGCACACAGCACGTGGCGGGCCGCGGCCAGGTTGAAGTTGCTGATCAGCCGGACGGGTAGGCTGCGCGTCCGCAGGATGTTCTGCCAGGAGGTCAAAACCAGGGCTGCACGCGGGGCCAACAAAGCGCGGCAGAGCACAATTTCGGCTGCGCCGAGGCTCTCGACCTCGCCCTCGTAGTGAATCAAGTCCGGTTTAAGCCGACCGATGACCAGCGGCGGCGGCCAGCCCAGGCTGCGATGCGGATCGCCCGGGCGGCCCAGCGAGATCACCCGCCCCGTGAGCAACGTATAACTGTGCTTGCCATCTGCCGAAGGGTGGCGCCCTGGCGCCCGACCACATTCCTTGCCCGCCATGTGCACCAACTCGATATCCGGTTCATCGGCCAGCAGTTCCACCTTGCGATGCTGCGATGGGTGATTGTAGCCGGCAATAAAAACCACGCGCATCGTCATCTCCACGGGCCGGCCAGACGCAGCCGATGGCGGATAAACAAGCCGCCCTGCTGCATCTCGTGGGGCGTGATGATGCCCAGGAGCACATAGGCGGCCGGCAGGAGCAGAAACAGGCCAATCTTGATGGCCAGGCGCGGCGCCCAGGCCATGGGCGGCAGCAGCAACCCGACCGCCAGGATGGTCGCTTGAGCCAACAAAGCGCGCGCCAGCTTGCCCAGCGGATAGGGGATCGGGTAGCGACGTTGCAGCCACAGATAAAGCAGAACCTGGGGCACGGCTACGCCGATGATGGTGGCCCAAGTGGCGCCCCAGATCTTGAAGGTCGGGATCAACGCGAAGTTCAGCGCCAGGTTGACCAGTGCACCCACCACCACCAGCCAGGAAAGCGCCACAAGCTGTTTGCTGATCAGGGCGCTGGCTGCCAACAAAACTCCCAAGCCGCTGATGACGTGGATATACGACAGCACACCGGCATAGGGCGCCGCCGGCAGGTAAGCCGGCCGGGTCAAGATCGTCAGAACCTCGGTGGAAAAGAGGCTCATTCCCAACACCGCCGCCAGGGCAATGCCGACAAAGTAGCGCGACATGCTGGCGAAACGCTCTCTGGCAAACGGCTCATCCTGCATCGCCAGCGCCAAGGGCGTCCACGCTGAAAAGAGCGGGGCCAGCAGGATATACACCAGGCCGGAAATTTTGTAGGCGATCGTGTAGTAGCCTAGTTCAGTCGGCGTCACATAGTTAATCAGGAACAGCCGGTCGAGCATTTGCAGCGCCCAGGTGGATACGGCAACCGGCAGCAGCACCAGACCCGAACGCAGCAGTTGCTTCATCACCGGCCACTGCGGTGCGCCCACCAGTGAGCGGGCTAATACCAGCGCCAGAAAACTCACGGCAATTCCGGTGGCAATGGGGGTGAGCAGCATCCCGGTGACGCCCATGCGCAGCCAAACGATGAAGGCCAGATTGCCCGCCAGCGTGCAGAGGATGGTCGTCAGGCTGAACGCCATGCCCCAGCGGACGCGCAGGGCCGACTGAGAAGCCGTCACCAGCACCGTGCCAAACACGCCAAGCACACCAGTGGCGCCGATCAAGCGAAAAAGGGGAGCATACTCCTGGCTGTGCAGCGCCGACTGAGCGATGAACGGCGCCCCCCAAAAAATCGCCAGTCCCGCCGCCAGACTGAGTGGCACCGTCAACGCCAGCGAGCTGCCCGTGATGGTACGATACCAGGTCACATCGCGCCGGTCGTTAAAATGCGCCATAAGCGCCTGCGGCACACCGAGCAACGCCACCGTGCCGGCTGCCGAGTTGATGGTCAAAATATACTCGGCGATACCGTAATCCGCCGGCGCCAGGATACGCGTCAGGATCGGCGTCATCACAAACGAGATCAGCGGCCCTAACCATTGCACGATGCCGTAACCGGCAGCCATCTGGATCAGGCGTTTGAGACTGGTACGCATCGAGACTCAGAAACCTACAGCCCGCGGCGATAGATCATCTTGCGCAGCCCTTCGTCGCGACTGTACGGGCTGTCCACCAGATCCACCATCAGCGGCGCATCCTGCGCGCAATCCTTCGCAAGGGCCAAATCGTTCAGCAATTCGCGACACGAGAGCTGTCCCTTTTGGAGCGGGATCGCCAGGTAGTAGTCGTCGGGTGTCAGCACGTGCCCGGCAGGCAGATCCCGCCGGGCATAAACGCCCCTGACAAGCGCGTCCAGGTACTCGGTCTCCTTTTTGGGCGGCATCGCCCGCTCGGTGCCCGGATAGCCGCACATCTCCTTGGCCTTCTTGAACGCCTGGAACCACTGCGCCACCTGCTCGGGTGTGGAACAATAGAGCGAAAATGGCTTGTCATCGGTCTTGATGTCAATGTGCCGCTCGAAGGTGCGCGCGCCCTTGGCGTAGGCCATCATGATCGAAGAGGTCCAGTCGGTGTACTCATGCGTCGAGAAGCCGATCGTGTGCCCCGGATAACGCCGCTTCAGGAAATCAATCTGGTTGAGCTGGAGCTCCGAATCCTCCGACGGATAGATCGAGACGCAGTGATTGATCGCCAGCGGGATGCCGCGGTTCTCGAAGAAAGTCACCATGTCGTCCATGTCCTTCAGCGACGAGCCGCCGGTCGAGACGATGACCGGCTTGTGCGCCTTAGCGATCTTCTCCAGGAGCACCCAGTCGGTGACGTCGGAGCTGCCGATCTTGATGATGTCTATGTTCAACTCAACGCACATATCCACCGATGCCTCGTCGAACGGCGTCGCCATCCGCAGGCAGCCGCCGCGCCGGATCGCCTCCACCAACGTGGCGAAATCCTCGCGCGACATTTGGGTATCCAGCGTCTTCTTGATATAGCGGATGTCCGACCGGTTCCTGAAGTCCTTGTGGATGAAATTATCCACGTCGCGGAATTGTAGTTTGATCGCGGCGCGCATGTTGTTGTAACGCACGACCGTGGCGAACTCTTTGACGATCCGCAAGCCGCGGTTGATATCGCCCCAATGATTGTTCGCCAGTTCTAGCACGAAAAGCTCATCGAAGATGTCGCGGTTAATCATGGGAGCCTCCTGTTCAAGTATTCGGGCATCGTGAAGACATCTCACCCGGATAGGGCATATAAAACCACGTCGAAATCGTCATAACCGTGTGTGCGCAGATAGAAACGATACCCCAGGCGCCACTGCGCAATCTGCTGCGGGATTGCCCACAGGTGCGCCGGGCGATGATAGACGCAGACCGCCAGGCCAGGCCGGTGCAGGCGGATCAACCCGGCCGCGCCACGCAAAGCGTCCGATTCTGCGCCCTCGATGTCCATCTTGATCAAGTTCGGACGAAAGCCGGGCAGCGCGTCGTCCAGCGCGACGCACGGGATGCGCCCATCGCCGCCAGCCGCCAGGGCGCTGCCTTCCCCCTGTCCGGCCGCGAAAGCCAACAGTTCGGTCTGCGCGGCGACGCCGCAAGGCCACAGCGCCAGGCCGCCGGCTGGCATGGGCTGATACGCCCGCGCGCGCGCCGCCAGGCGCTGAAAGTTCGCCAGATCTGGCTCGAACGCGGCGACGGCCTCCACCGGCAGGCCGCTGGCAGCCAGCGCCGCCAACGTGTCGCCGTCGTAAGCGCCGCAGTCCACCAGGCGCAGCGGCGTCGGCGGCCAGCCCAGCAGGCCACGCGGGAAGTACTGCGTCGCCGACTCTGGCTGCGGCAGCGCCGCGTAGTCTCCGCTGCGGCGGAAATGCAAGATCGCCGCATACAACTGGCGGCTGGCGGCATCAGCCCACAGCGCCGCTGCTTCCTCGATGGCATCAGCGTGCGCATCATAGAAGCTACGCCGTGTCAACCAGAAACGGTCGCCCAACTCCGTCGCAAAGCGATCGTGCAGATCAACGAAGGAAATGCACGGCCCGTAGCCCCACGCGCGCAGCGAACGGGCGATCGCCGGGATATCGGCATCGCGGTTGAAGATGGCGATGATGACCGGCAGCCCGCCGCGCTCGGCCGCGGTGAGCGGGTTGTCGTCGGGCCGATAAAGCGGCGTTGCGCCCCACTGCGCGCCCGGCTGCGCGCGACGATCCAGCACGCAACGCACCGTCCAGCCGTGCCGCGCCAACAGCGCGTAGACGTCGCGCCCCACGCTGCCCGCGCCATACAGGATCACCGTTGGCTGGCCGATCAGGCTGGCTGCCGACCGGAAAAGCTCGCCGTCCATCTCAGCCCGTCTCTCCCTGCACAACCGATAACAGCTCCGAAAACCCAGCGCACACCCAGGCGGCCGACGGCGCGTCGGCCGGCGACCGCCAGCCATAGCCGCCCGTGAACGCAATGAACCGCAGCCCACACGTCGCGGCCGCCTGCGCATCGTCGGACGTATCGCCCATCAACGCCGTTTGGCCGCGCTCCAGGCTATGCTCGGCCAGCAGCGCGGCCACCGCCTCGGCCTTCGACGCAAAGCGCGGGGTGCGCGCATCCGGCGACAGGAACGCCCCGAAAAAAGGCCGCAACCCACAGTGATCCAGGATGCGCTGCGTGGGCAGGCCGGGCTTATTGGTCACACCGAAGCAGCGCACCCCCAGCCCAGTTAGCCGCGCCAGCGTCTCGTGCACGCCGGGATAGACCGTCGTCCGGCGCCAGCCTTCTGTATCATAGGCCGTTCGGAAAGCCCGTTCGAGCGCGTCGAGCGTGGCAGGTTCGGCAGCGGGCAGCGCGCGCTGAAACATCGCCCGGATCGGCGGGCCGATGAACGGCCGCAACGCCGGGCATGGCGGGCCTGGCTGCACCGCGGCCCACGCCGCCTCGGCCGCATACGCGATCCCTGGCATCGAATCCACCAGCGTGCCATCCAGGTCGAAGATCAGCGCGCGAATCTGCCCCGTTCCCATCGCCTCAGAACTCCTGCGGAGGAATCTTCAGGTTGCTCAGCAATTCCTCGCGGTCGAGGAACGGGAACATGTCTTCCAGCGGCGCGGAGACCATCCGGCCATCGGGCAGTTGCCGCGAGCTGGTCTTTGGCTCGAACGCTTGCCGCGGATCAAGCAACACATCGCACACCACCGGCCCCGGCGTCGCCAGCACGTCAGCCAGGCCCGCGGCGAAATCCGCGGTTTCCAGCCGCACGGCCGGCAGGCCGTAGGCAGCCGCCACCTTCACGATATCGGGGAAGGTGACGCCGCTGCTGGGGCTTTCCCCCACCAGGCGACCGAAGAAGTTCGTCTGCGTCAGGCGGATGGAGAGATAGCCGTTGTTATTCAGCACGAAGAGCTTGATCGGCAGCCGATGGTGCACGACCGTCTGCAACTCCTGGATGTTCAGTTGCAGGCTGCCGTCGCCCGCCAGGCAGATGACCCGCGGGCCGCCGCGCGCCACGGCCGCGCCGATCGCCGCCGGCAGATCGTGGCCCATCGAGGCCGCGCCCGAATTGCTGATGAGGCGTTGGCCCCGCTTGAGAAACGCCGTCTGGAACGAGACGATGCAGGCAGTGGCATTGCCGGTCACGACCACGTCGTCGTCCGCCAGTTGCCCGAACAGCGTCTCCATGAAATGGTACGGGTTGATCCGGCCATTGAAGATGCGCTGGTGCGGCTGGACGACCGGGTAGCGGGCGACCCGCTCTTTGCACCAGGCCAGCCAGTCGGCGTGGCGGCCAGCGTCGAACCTCGCGCGGTCGAGCTGGCGATCCAACTCCTCCAGAAAGACGCGGGCGTCGCAGTGCACGGCCAGATCGGGCTTGACCGTGGGCTTGTTCAGCTCGGCGGCGTCCACATCCACCTGGATCTTGAAGGCGTGACGCGCGAACGCGGGCCAGTTGTAGCTGACCTGGCGGATGTTCAGCCGGCTGCCGAGAATCAGCAGCGTCTCCGCGTTCTGCACGGTGAAGTTGCCGGCGCGCTCGCCGATGGTGCCGGGCCGGCCGCAAAAGAGCGGATCATCGCTGGCGATCAGGTCGTGCGTCCACGCGGTGGTGACGGGAATGCCCAGGCGGTGGATCACCTTGTCGAAGATGTCCAACGCGGCGGCATGGCGCACTCCGCTGCCCGCCAGGATCACCGGCCGCGGCGAGGCTTGCAGCCGGGCGACAATCTCGCGGCATTGGTCAGCGATCAGCCCCATATCCCACGGCGCGTCGTCCTCGGCCGGATCGTAGGCGGGCAGGCTGGCCTCATCTACCTGGCTGGATTGCACATCCACCGGCACATCGAG
>Ga0172371_10011199_pt1 | contig 11983 bp, 14 predicted proteins | sample Lak12m_FD_114543 | JGI IMG/M metagenome (GOLD analysis project Ga0172371, IMG submission 114543) | Freshwater microbial communities from Kabuno Bay, South-Kivu, Congo - kab_022012_12m | ecosystem: Environmental > Aquatic > Freshwater > Lake | place: Democratic Republic of the Congo: South-Kivu...
ACCTTCTGGTGGGCCCCAACGGATGCGGAAAGTCCACGCTGGTAAACTGCATCACGGGTATATTCTCCCCCGAGAAGGGCCACATATACTACAGGGACGCTGACATCACCGGCGAGGAGATGTACAAGATCGCGCGCAGGGGGCTCGTGCGCACATTCCAGATCGCCTCGCCGTTCCTCCGTCTCACGACCCTTGAGAACATGCTGGTGGCGCTGCCGGAGAACGCGGGCGAGAACATAGCTCTGTCGCTGTTCAAGCCCACATGGATCGACAGCGAGGTGAGCGCCGTGAGGCGCGCCGCCGAGCTCCTGAAGGTCCTTGGCCTGAAGCACGTCTGGAACAAGCCGGCCAACACCCTGAGTGGCGGCGAGCTGAAGCTGCTGGAGATCGGGAGAGCCCTCATGTCGGGGGCCGAGACCATCCTGCTGGACGAGCCCGTAGGCAGCATCGACCCCGTGCTCTGCCACCAGATATTCAGCCACGTGCTGCGGCTCCGCGACGATCTAGGCATCACGTTCCTGGTCATCGAGCACAGGCTCGAGGTGGCCGCCCAGTACGCGGACCACGTCTTCGCCATGGACCGGGGCAAGCTCGTCACAGAGGGCACCGCCGAGGAGGTTTTCGAGGACGAGCGGGTGATCAAGTCGTACCTAGGTGAGTGATATGAGCGACAAATATATTCTTGAGACGAAGGGCCTGAACGTGGGCTACGGCCCCATCCACGTCATCTACGACCTTGACTTCAAGGTGCCCCACGGAGAGGTCACCATCATCGTCGGCCCCAACGGCGTCGGCAAGACCACCCTGCTCAAGGCCATCATGGGCCTCTGCACAGTGTACAGCGGCGAGGTGATATTCGAGGGGAAGGTCATCAACAAGCTGCCCCCCTACGAGCGGACCAAGATGGGCATAGGCTACATGCCCCAGGTGGGCAACATCTTCAGCAAGCTCAGCGTAGAGGAGAACCTGAAGATGGCGGCCTACACCCAGACGGCCCAAGCAGCCATCAAGGACAAGCAGGAGTTCGTGTTCAGCCTGTTCCCGCGGCTCAAGGACTTCCTACCCAGGCCCGCGGGCACCCTGAGCGGCGGCGAGCGCCAGATGCTGGCCGAGGGCATGGTGCTGATGAGGGACCCTAAGCTTATGATGGTGGACGAGCCCACGGCTGGGCTCATGCCCAAGCTTGTGACCGACGTCATGAAGCAGCTGGAGAAGATGGCCGAGGACACCGGCTTACCCATCGTGCTGGTGGAGCAGCGCGCCAGGCGCGCCCTGGCCGTGGGAGACTGGAGCTACCTGATGCGTGGCGGCCGGTTCACCTACGAGGGCAAGGCCGAGGATCTGCTGAACCACCCGCTGCTGAATGAGATGTACCTGGGCGCCGTCGAGACCAAGGACCTGAAGACGGTCAAGGAGTAGCACCCTTTCCCAACTTTTCATTTATATATATCAGTCCTTATCGGGTGTCGCCACCGTAACACTGTTTTAAATTGCTGCACAGAAAGTGAGTTCTACCCTTTCGATGGCACGTATCCAGCGCCCATGTTCTATATTACTGGTGGATAACAGTTTAATCCAAAGGTCTCCAAGTTCACGTGATCCTGTTTGGGTTCAGCCGAGACCGTCAAACCGTTAGAGGCACCTGGGTTTGACCGCGCCAAGTTCAACGCGGGGGTATTCCTGCACGACATCTTCCTCGCATACGTTGAGGTGACCTCGGGGATAATACCGTCAGCCCGGTTCAAGACCCTCGTGGGGCTGATGAAGGACGCCCTGTACAAGGTGTCCGGCGCGCCCGTGATGTCCCTGATAAGGATCCACGACGTTGAGGCCACCCTGGACGGGTACTGCAAGTTCCTGGAGGACGCCGGGATGGCCGTGAAGGCCACCGTGGCCATGGAGGGGTACGGGCAGTTCATGTTCAACCTCAGGGACTGCGTCTTCGACGCCAGCTGCAGGAGGCTGGTGTCCGGCGGCTTCCTTTGCCCCTTCGCGGTGTACGCGGCGTTCCTCGCGGAGGAAGCCAGCGGCAGGCGTGTGGGCGTTGAGCCCAGCGAGAAGACCCTGGTGGGGTCCAGGACCCTGATCCTGGTGAGCGGCAAGGGGCTTCCGCCTCAGAAGATGAAGATGCCGATCTAGCCGGAAAACGTCTTATCCCTCTGCACGGATTCAGTGGCATGGACTTCGGTAAGGTTAGGGCAGACTTCCCCGCTCTGGACGAGTGGACGTACCTGGACAACGCCTTCGTGGGGCTCATGCCCAGACAGGTTAGGGAGGGGTACGACGAGTACGTTGACCTCTGGTACAGGTTCAGGCCACCCGGAGACAGCACCATCCTGCAGGAGTGGGTGGCAAAGGCGGCGAAGGTGAGGAGGATGGTGGCCGGTTTCATACACGCCGAGCCCGAGGAGCTGGCGTACACCATGTGCACGGGCTCTGGGCTCAACATCGTCGTCAACGGGACCAGGTGGAGGCGTGGCGACAACGCCGTCTTCCCGGAGTGGGAGCACAATCCTTTGGACACCTACACGACCAGGAGCCACGGGGTGGAGCCCCGAGTGTGGAGGCCGCGGGGCGGAGGCTTCGATGTTGCCGACCTTGAGAAGCTTGTGGACGACCGGACCAAGCTCGTCCAGGTGAGTCAGGTTAGCTACGTCAACGGGTTCAGGATGAACCTGAGGGAGGTGGCAGAGGTGGCCCACATGCACGGAGCCAAGGTGCTGGTGGACGCCACCCAGGCCGTGGGGGCGCTGGACGTGGACTACGCCGGGGACGGCGTGGACTACGTGTCCTTCGCCCCGTACAAGTACCTGATGGGCCCCAGCGGCCTCGCCTTCCTGTGGGTCAGGGAGGAGAACATAGCTGGGCTGACCCCTGACAGGACGGGCTGGAAGAACCAGATATGGGTGGGCGACAACCCTGAGGACGCGTCGGACAAGGGATCCACCGAGAAGTTCGAGTATGGGACACTCAACTTCCAGGGCGTCTACGCCATGGAGAGGTCCATAGAGTACCTGGGCAGGCTCGGCATGGGACGCATAGAGAAAAGGAACCTCAGCCTATCACGACACCTCTACGAAAGGCTATCGGAGGCCGGGAAGAGGGTGTGGACCACACGGCCCGAGTCCACCATCGTCAGCTACTTCCAGGAGGGGGCAGTGGAGTTGGCCGCCAAGCTGAAGGCTAAGAAGATCAAGGTCACAGGCAGGGCCGCCCACGGGGACCACATGAGGGTCTCAGTCCACTTCTACAACACGGATGAGGACGTGGATAGGCTGCTGGATATGGTACCCTAAGCCCTCCTCCAGAGCTTGACCCCAGCAAGAGCCACAGCTATCACCGCGCCCCCAATCAGGGCGGCGTATGGCACAAGGCCCACGCCCCACTGCTTCACGGCTATACCAGCCAGCGCCCAAACGATGACCAAGTTGTAGCCGGCGTCCCGCCTCAGCCAGACGTTGGCCAGGGACAGGGCCACGGCGACGACTATGACCAGCAGGGTCCAGTTCACCGCCGCCGGCCCGTAGCTGGGCCACCCCCAAGAGACGAGGAGGGCCGTGACGTTGGCTATGGGCGCCACCGTTATCCATCCCAGGTAGACGCTGAAGGGAAGGTGCACGTAGAGCCTCTCATCCCTGCTAGGTGTACCTCTGCCGATGTCCAGCCGCAGATAGATCAGTATCAGGGTCCCCAAGAGACCGAACATGACCAGGACGCTGGGCAGCACCAGCCTCCAGTGCCAGAGGAATATCCAGACAGAGTTGAAGACGCAGCTGAGGAAGAACAGCCAACCTATTCTACCCATGAAATCGCTGTCCCTTTGGGCTGATCTGGCCTAGTAGACCGTGAAGCCTAGGAGCAGGAGGTAGATGACGCCCCAGATGCTGAACACGTAGCCGGCGGGGACGAAGAGGTTGGGGTAGCTGTCGCTGAGCTGGGCCGTGGTCACCCCATTCAGGGGGAGGGCGTTGGCGAGCGTGTTCACGACGATGACTGCGATGAACCCGACGACGTTAGCGACCTGAAGCGTCCTCCCGTTCATGGTTTCCTCTGGGGAGCCGAGGAAATTAAACCGTCCTAGATTATCCGTGCAAGAACCGTTAAACCTTGCACGTTCGTTTAACAAAAACATTAAAGGACGGGTTGACGCCATGCATAACATGACTTCCCAAAGCCCGCCAGACGGAATCGCCATCCTCGACTTCGGGGGCCAGTACTGCCACCTAATAGCCCGAAGGGTCCGGGAGATGAACGTCTACACCGAGATTCTGCCCAGCGACGCCACCGCAGAAGAGGTCAAGGCACTGGGCTCCGTGATGAGCGTCAAGGGCATAATATTCTCCGGGAGCCCCAGCAGCGTCAAGGCCGAGGACGCGCTGACCCTGGACCCCGCCATACTGGAGCTGGGCGTCCCGGTGCTCGGCCTGTGCTACGGGCTACAGCTGCTGGCCGACATGCACGGGGGGGAGCTGGTGAAGGCTAGGGAGTACGGCGTGACTAAGGCTTACATCGATGAGCCAGTCGGCGTTTTGGAGGGGCTGGAAGCCTGCGAGCAGGTCTGGATGAGCCACGGAGACACCGTGTCCCGTGCGCCCCGGGGGTTCAAAGCCCTAGCACACACCGATAGGGCGCCTGTGGCCGCCATGAAGCACGAGAAGAAGCCGATCTACGGGCTTCAGTGGCACCCCGAGGTAGCCCACACCGAGCACGGCGCGGAGATGTTGAGGAACTTCGTGTTCAAGGTGTGCGGGTGTAAGCCCAACTGGCGGCCTCTGGACAGAGTGGAGGAGGCCGTCAAGGCCATCAGGTTCAAGGTGGGCGACGGTAGGGCGATCATAGCCCTGAGTGGCGGCGTGGACAGCAGCGTCGCGGCTGCCCTCGCGGGCATGGCTCTGGGCGAGAGGCTCGTGGCAGTCCACGTCGACCAGGGCCTCATGAGGATGAACGAGTCAGATGGCGTAGAGGAGGCTTTCAGGGGCAGAGGCGTCAACCTGGTGGTGGTGCACGCTAAGGAACGATTCCTGATGAGGCTCCGCGGCGTCACCGACCCTGAGGAGAAGCGAAGAATCATCGGCGAGGAGTTCATACGGGTCTTCGAGGACGAGGCCAGGAAGGTGGGGGCCGAGTACCTCATCCAGGGCACAATATACCCGGACAGGATCGAGTCAGGGATCACCCGCAACAGCGACACCATCAAGACCCATCACAACGTGGGCGGCCTCCCACTCCAGATGGATTTCAAGGCCGTCATAGACCCCCTCCAGGATCTCTACAAGGACGAGGTCCGGGCCCTTGGTGAGCGGCTTGGGCTGCCTAAGGAGCTCGTTTGGAGGCAGCCCTTCCCGGGCCCCGGGTTAGCCGTAAGGGTCATTGGCCCCGTCACAGAGGAGAAGTTGGAGGCGCTGAGGAAGGCAGACTCCATAGTGGTTGAGGAGGTGGAGAAACACCCGTTCAAGGAGCGTCTCTGGCAGTACTTCGCGGTGCTCACAGACACCATGAGCACGGGCGTCAAGGGCGACGAGCGCGCATACGGGTGGACCATGGCTGTGAGGATCGTGGAGAGCGTAGACGCCATGACGGCCAGCTTCAGCAAGGTCCCCTGGGACGTCCTGGAGCGCATCAGCAACAGGATCGGCAACGAGGTGCCCGGGGTGACCCGGGTGGTCTACGACATAACCCATAAACCACCCAGCACCATAGAGTGGGAGTAGATGAGCTACACTTACCCGGAGGGTGGCCCCACCGGGGACCTCCTGGTCGAGGCCACCGGTAGGACGCTTGGTGAAGCCTTCGCGAACCTGGCCCTTGGCATGTTCAACGCCGTGACTCCCATCGGCGGCATCGAGGAGGAGGAGGAGTTCGTGGTGGAGGCCCAGGGAGACGACTTGGAGAGCCTCCTCTTCAACTTCATGGACGAGTTCCTGTACCTGAACGACGTGGAGTTCCTGGTGCCCAGGAGAGTCGAGGTCTCCTTGGACGAGAAGAACTTCCACGCTGAGGCCCTGTGCGTCGGGGAGAGGTTCAGCAGGGACACCCACGAGACGGGTGTCGCCGTGAAGGCAGTCACCTACCATATGATGAAGATAGAGCATGTGGATGGTGGCTACCGGGTCAGGATGGTCTTCGACACCTAAACTTTTAGTTCCCTGTTGCCTGTCAGCCGCCCCTTAACCATGGACGCGGCTATCCCCGGGATGCACACCACGAAGAATATTGTGAACGTAGTCCTGACGCTGGACAGCAGCAGAGGATACAGCTCCGGCACTATCTGGTTGCCCCCTAGGTTTATGGCGAACAGCGTCATGGCCACCCCTGTGCTTATCATCTGCCCCGTCAGCCTCATGGTGCCCACAGTAGAGGAGGCTATCCCGTAGAGCCTCCGCTCCACGGACCCCAATATAGCGTTGGTGTTGGGAGAGGTGAATAGAGCCAGGCCGATACCCAGCAGGCCGAGGCTGCCCGCTACGTATGTGAGGGGCGTCCCATCCCCTAGGAACAGGAAGGGCAGCAGGGAGAGGGTTGTAACGGCCATCCCCACGGAAGCTATCTTGTGGGGCTCCACACTGTCGCTGAGCCTCCCCGCCACCGGTGAGATGATGGCCTGGGTGATGGGGGAAGCCATCATCACGATGCCCGCCTGCTGGGCGTCCAGGGCCTTGATGTACTGGAGGTACATGCTGAGGAGGAGTGTGATGGCGTAGGTGGCGCTGAAGTTGATGAAGGCCGCCAGGTTGCTGAAGCTGAAGGCACGGTTGCTCAGGAACAGGTTCACGTCCAGGATGGGGTTCTCCACCCGCATCTCGTGGTAGATGAACGCGCCGAGGAGGACCAGGCCCCCCAGGACGTATGGGTAAGCCCCCTCATTGGGGAGCATTGACATCCCGTACATCAGCGCAAGGAGCATCATGCTGTACATTGCGGAGCCCCTGACGTCGAAGCTCCTAGTCGCGCCCTCGGCCCACTCGTCCCTCACCTTCAGCAGGGTCGTGGCGATGATGAGGAGGCCGACGCCCACGTTCACCAGAAAGATGCTCCTCCAGCCGAAGCCAGTCGTGAGGAACCCCCCCAGGCTGGGCCCCACCGAAAGCCCCACGTAAACCATGGCCGAGTTGACCCCCAGCACGGCGCCCCTCTCCTCGGGCCCATGCACCGACACCAGTATCGCCACGCCTGTCCCGAAGATCATGGCTGAGCCTACGCCCTGGAGCGCCCTCAGAGCCACTATCGTTGAGCCCGACGGGTAGACGGCTAGGAGCCCAGATGCCAGGGTGAACACAATGATACCGTAAAGGTACACCTTTTTCCTCCCATACATGTCGGCCACCTTGCCGAAGGGTATCAGGAACATTGCGCTGCTGAGGAGGTAGGCGAGGCTCGCCCAGCTCATGCTAATGGCGCTCAGCCCGTACTCCCAGGCGATGCTGGGCAGAGCTATGTTGAAACTACTACCGGAGAAGGGGGTCAGGAAGCTGCTCAACGCCATGGTGAGCTGCACCGCCCTCTTATCCACCGCCAAGTTAAATGCCTCTGAATCTGTACCTCGTGTACTACTCTGGCTCAATAAGAGCTTTCAGGTAGCAGCAAAAAGGGGGCATTACTCGCCTAAGGCTCGGCGCTTCCTCATGATGATGCCTCTGCACTTGGGGGCGTACTCGCAGTACTCTAGGCAGCTGGGCGCCGGGTCCTCCTTAGCCTGCTTCTCTCCGCAGTCCAGGCACACACCCTGGTCCTCGTCGCTCCACACCTCCACCCTGCCACCGCACTTCTGGCAGACCTCGTACCTGACGGTGGGCCTGACGAACTCCTCTATCCCGGGGCACGTGTTCTCGGAGGGGCGCTTGAGGAAGCTCATGGAGATCACCTACAGGATTACCGTCGGCTCTCTCTGTCTGGGCGTCTTGGCGACGAGAAACTGTAGAGGCTTCTTAGACTCGTTGTACCAGCAGTGGGGGACATTGGCCGGGCTATGGATGACAGTGTCATTTCCCGCCGTCTCCTTCTCCTCGCCTATCTCCACTACGCCTTCCCCCTCTAGGACGTAGAAGAACACGTCAACTGGAGTGATGTGTCTCTTCAGGCTCTCCCCGGGCTTCAACGAAATGAGGGTCACCGAGGCGTTCTCGTGATTGTAGATCATCTTGGCTTCTACGCCGTGCGGGTTCTTCCCAGGCTCAACGTCACGTACCCTGGTTATTTCCATGGTTAAGCCTCTCTAACCGAGGATGGCCTTCAGGTCGGCGTCGGGGGTGGTTATGGGCATTATGTTGAAGTTGTCCACAAGCACCTTCAGCACGTTGGGGGTCACGACCGCCGGCAGGCTGGGCCCCAGCCTGACATCCTTGATGCCCAGGTAGAGCAGTGTCAGCAGTATGGCCACGGCCTTCTGCTCGTACCAGCTCAGTACCATGCTCAGTGGCAGCTCGTTCACGCCCACGTTGAACGCCTTTGACAGCGCTAGAGCTATCTGCACCGCCGAGTACGCGTCGTTGCACTGGCCCACGTCCAGAAGCCTGGGGATGCCGCCGATGTCGCCCAGGTCCTTGTCGAAGAACCTGAACTTGCCGCAGGCCAGTGTCAGCACCACGCAGTCCTTTGGGACCTTCTCCACGAACTCCGTGTAGTAGCTGCGGCCCGGCTTGGCTCCGTCGCAGCCGCCCACTAGGAAGAAGTGCCTAATCTTCCCGGCCTTGACGGCCTTCACAACCTGGCCTGCGACGCCCATCACCGCGTTTCGGGCGAAGCCCACCGTGACGGATTTACCCGGGGCGTCCTCTACGAAGCCTGGCATCTCCAGCGCCTTCTCTACAGCTGGTGTGAAGTCCTTGTCACCTATGTGCGCAACGCCAGGCCACCCAACGAGACCCGTCGTGAAGATGTTCCCCTTGTAGCTCTCCAGCGGCTTCTGGATGCAGTTGGTGGTCATCACTATGGCGCCGGGGAACTGGTTGAACTCCCGGTGCTGGTTCTGCCACGCCGTACCGTAGTGGCCATAGAAGTGCCCATACTTCTTGAGCCCCGGGTAGCCGTGGGTGGGCAGCATCTCGCCGTGGGTGTACACGTATATGCCCTTGCCCTCCGTCTGCTCCAGTATCTTCTCCAGATCGGCCAGGTCGTGACCCGAGACCAGCAGTGCCTTGCCCTTCCTGTGGCCGAGGGGCACCTTTGTGGGCACCGGGTGCCCGTAGCGGCCCGTGTTCCCGGCGTCCAGCAGCTCCATGGCGCGGAGGTTCACCTCGCCGCACCTGAGCACCAGGCTCACCATCTGGTTCACAGTCTTCTTGGGGTCCAGGGTGGCCGCCAAGCCTTCGTGGATGAAGGCGTAGACCTTCTCGTCCTCCTGGCTCAGGATGGCGGCGTGGTCCGCGTAGGCCGCCACGCCCTTGATGCCGTAGACCAGCAGCTGTTTGAGGCTGTGGACGTCAGGGTCAGTTAAGTTGGACATGACGCCGTGCTCTGCTCCCTGCTTCACCATCTCTTCCAGGGTCCCGGCAGGCTTGAACAACGCCGCCTCGCTCCACTTGACTCCCTTAACCTTCTTCTTCAGGGCCTCCCTGTGCTCCACAGCCTTTCTGATGAGAGCCGGGAACCTCTCCGGATCGAAGTTGACGTTGGTGAGGGTGCTGAAGGCCGCCTCGCAGGTGAACCTGTTAGCCTCGCTTGAGCTGATGCCCTTATTCCTGGCCGCAACCGCGACCTCTGAGAGCCCCTTCAACGCGTAGATTAGCAGGTCCTGCAGGGCAGCGACCTCGGGCTGTTTGCCGCATACACCCACCTTGGTGCAGCCGGTTCCCCCCATCGTCTGTTCACATTGATAACAAAACATTGTTCTCACTCCTTACGAGACGCTTCATGTAGGCGTTGGGCAGGGCAGCTTGCCCTGTTCCCGCAGAACTTTGACGCGTGGTTCTCCACGGCCTGCAGCACCGGGTCCAGGGTCTCATGGTTGAGGCTGTAGACCCTACTCTTTCCCTGACGCGCCACCTTGACGAACTTGCACTGCACTAGGGGGCGGAGGTTGTGGCTCACCATGCTCTGCTCCTGCCCCAGGGCCTCAACCATCTGTGTCACGCTCATGGGGGCCTTGTCTAGTAGCTCGATGATGGCCAGCCTGGTGGGGTTGGCCAGTGTGCTGAAGAACCCGTAGCATAGTTCTGTTAGTCCGTGCTTCAATCCCGACACCTGTTCTGAAACATTCTTCATATGAAGAAGACTTCATGATAGATTTAAGTCTTACGGGCGGACACGTGGAACCCCGAAACACCTAACCGAAAACGCAGTTCCCGGCGGAGTCACAGTACTTGTCTGCATGCCTCTCAACGACCCTGAAGAGGGCGTCCACTGTCTCCTTGTTCAAGGTAACGTACTTCTCTTTTCCCCTCTTCGCGGAGAAGACGAACCTGCACTTCTCCAGCAGCTTAAGGTTGTGGCTCACCATGCTCTGCTCCAGGCCCAGCTCCTTCGCCAGGCCGCTCACGTTCATCTCTCCATCCATCAGCCTCTCAAGGATAGCTAACCGTGTGGGGTTCGCCAGCGATGAGAAGAAGCCGTAGCAGACCCCGTTCAAGCCTTTCTTCAAATTGCCCCGCCTCGCACGCGCAGTCCGGATTATTCGTATTTGCCCTATCCCTTTATAAAGTGAAATGGTGTGATGAAACTAATGGATGAAGAAAATTTAGAGTGTGGTTATCATGTTCGGCCGCCACCCAGCTTCGAGGATTGGACGGGCGGAACGTGGTAAAGATTCATAAACGGATCAAATCGATGTAATCTGAGGCACCTGATTGAGACCCCTCAAGCGTAACCCCGACTCCGTGAACCCCGTGGGTTTGCATCGGGAAGGAAGGTATACCAAACGCTCGGGATCACGCCACCTATACAAACGTTCCGCGGTCGCGGGCTACGCGTGCCTTGAACCTGACGCCGAAGGAAGTTTGACCACTTATTGTCCAGGCTCTACACGATAAACCACCCAGCTATAAAGCTGGAGCTAGCAATCGCGAGGATAGATACGCTGCACATCCACGAGGAGATCATACCGGCGGCCATGAATGAGCTCGTGCGCAAGATACTTGAGGACAGCTACTTCCTCCACCCCATCATAGTCGACAAGGAGACGCGCGTCGTACTCGACGGCATGCACAGGGTGGCGGCGTCTAAGGCTCTGAGCCTCAACCACATCCCCGTGTGCTTCGTGGACTATTTTAACCCCAACATTCTGCTGAGGTGCTGGTACAGGACGTTCAGGAGCATGGGGGCAGGTGAAGCTGAGATGGCGCTCCGTAGACTCGGCCTCACGTGGAGAGAGACGTGGGTCGAGGAGGCCCTGCGGCTCGTTGAGGGTAGGTGCGCCGTCGCGGCCCTGCTCATGAGGTCGACGGCCCTGACCATAGACGACGGGGGAGACGCCGAGTCCATGTACGCTGAGATCAGGAGAGTGGAGAAGGAGCTCTCAAGCAGCCGCGGCATGGGGTTCGCCACGGAGAGAGACGCCCTGGATAAGACTCGCAGGGGCGAGATATCCGCCTGCGTCGCGACGCCCACCCTCAGGAAGGAGGAGGTGGTCTCCGTCGCCATAGCGGGCAGGGTTTTCCCTCAGAAGACCACCAGGCACGTGATACCTGCCCGACCGATGGGAGTAAGGGTGCCCCTCGAGTGGCTGGTGACCGACAGGGACGAGGACGAGCTCAACGAGAAGCTGCGCATATACCTCTCCTCAAGGAAGGTAAGGCAGATGATGCCGGGGACGGTCATCGACAGGAAGTACGAGGAGCCCCTCTATGTCTTCGAGTGAGAGACAATCAAAAAGGTAGCTTGTTTAGGCTGCCGTCGATGACCTTCACGCCGCCCATGTAGGGCTGCAGCGCCTTAGGTACCTTGATGGTGCCGTCCTCCTGCTGGTGCTGCTCCATTACGGCGATCATCGTCCGGCTGGCGGCAAGCGCCGTGTTGTTCAGGGTGTGGACGAATCCCTCGGGGGCGGCTC
>Ga0172371_10011201_pt1 | contig 11981 bp, 4 predicted proteins | sample Lak12m_FD_114543 | JGI IMG/M metagenome (GOLD analysis project Ga0172371, IMG submission 114543) | Freshwater microbial communities from Kabuno Bay, South-Kivu, Congo - kab_022012_12m | ecosystem: Environmental > Aquatic > Freshwater > Lake | place: Democratic Republic of the Congo: South-Kivu...
ACTGTTAATCCGTTGCCGGCAGCAGCCGGGGCTATAACAGGCTCTGCCACTGTGACACAGGGTCAAACGGGTGTTGCCTACAGTGTTCCAGCTATTGCAAACGCTACGGGCTACACCTGGACAATACCAGCAGGCGCTACAATTACTTCCGGCGACAACACAAACAGTATTGTCGTGAGTTTCTCGGCTTCGGCTACATCGGGTGTGATGAGTGTTTATGGAATGAATGCATGCGGCAATGGAACTGCTTCACCCGACTTCAACATCACGGTGACTTCTGCGGTTCCGACAACACTTACAGTTGCTGAAACAGTACATGTAGGTGAGATCAAATGCTACAATGCCCTGCAGACAATCACCGTTGCCGGAAGCGGCACAACATTTATCGTAGAACCCGGAGGCAGCGCCACCTTTATTGCAGGTCAGAACATCCTGTTCCTGCCCGGGACTACTGTTCAGCCGGGAGGATATATGTGGGCCTACATCACTACAACAGGTAACTATTGCGGAACCCTTGCGCCTTCAATTGTTTCTGTGGGCACAGAAGAGTTCCTGCCCCCTGTCTCCGATCAGACTTTCTTCAAGGTATATCCGAACCCGACCAACGGCAGGTTCACTCTTGAGCTGACAGGTGTCGACGAAGAGTCGGATGTGTACGTTGAGATCTACACCATGCGCGGAGAATCGATGCAGAAGATCAAAATGACCGGGGAATCCAAGCGGGAATTTACGCTTGAAGGCAATCCTCCGGGGATCTATGTCATGCGTATCCTGAACAAAGACATGGCAGGAACTGCCAAGATCATTAAAAACTAGGTAAGTTCGTGGCCGGAAGCAATTCCGGCCATGACCCCCCCACCAAACGAGGTAGGGCATATGCGCGGAGGCTGGCTCAGTTTTTGAGTCAGCCTCCTTTTTTAATTTTCCATATATTTATTTTTGATAATTTTGTTGGTGACAAACCCTCCCGGTTCCTATGAAAAGAATACATTTATTGCTGATCCCCCTGGTCTTTCAGTTTTTTTCTTCAACAGCTCTGGAACCCCTCCTCCCAACTGCCTTCTTCATTTCCAACGCCCCTGTCTGCAAGGGACAGATGGTGTATTTCGCTGACCTGAGTTCTGTCGCTTCGCCTCCCTTTGGATATATCACAACCTGGGTTTGGGACCTCGGGGACGGGTCTCCTTTCGATACGATCCATTTCCCAAATAATCCAAATATTGCACACATGTATTCAGGATCATCCAACTTGTATTCGGTAACGCTGTATGTAACTGACAACTACGGCAATTCAGATGATTATACCGCGTGGATCCAACTGTACAGTAATCCAGTCTCTAGTTTCTATGCTACCACACCCTGCAGGAATAGCCCCGTAGCTTTTATGGACCTGTCTCAATTCAACGGAGGCGGACCTGTTGTTCAATGGAACTGGAATTTTGGTGATCCCGGCTCAGGGATCCTGAATACCTCCACGCTTCAGCACCCTTTCCACCTTTTCCCCCCGGCTGATTCCACATACCCGGTCAGTTTGGTTGTGACCAATGCAACTAATTGCAGCGATACCGTCATCCAACCTGTTCATATCTCCCCGGGTCCACTCCCTGATTTCCTTTATGATACAGCATGCCTCGGATCGCCGGTTTCGATGTGGGCCGACACGTCTGTCATAAATGCCGCTTCGGTCATGGCCTGGTCCTGGAATTTTGGAGATAGTTCACCGAACGTATCAACTCCTGATTCGACGCAACACATTTACGCTGCCGCAGGGACATATACAGTGACCCTCACCATCACAAATCATTATTATTGCCCCGACAGTGTATCCCACCAGGTGCATGTGAATCCGCTCCCGGCTGCAGCCGGTTCAATTACAGGTTCCGGAACGGTTGTACAGGGCCAGACAGGAGTTTCCTACAGCGTTACGTCAATTGCCAACTCTTCAGGATATGTGTGGACTTTGCCGGCAGGGGCTACGATCACCTCCGGGGATAACACAAACAGTATCATCGCCAGTTTCTCTGCTTCAGCATCATCGGGTGTGATGAGCGTTCATGGCACGAATGCCTGTGGGAATGGGTTAGAATCTGCCGCTTTCCCGATTGCCGTGACCTCATCCGTCCCGAGTGATCTTACAGTCACTGACGCGGTTCATGCCGGGGAAATCACATGTTACAATGCCTTGCAGACAATTACTGTTGCAGGAAGCGGAACCATATTTTCCCTGGAAGCCGGAGGTCGTGCCACATTCATCGCAGGCCAGAACATCCTGTTCCTTCCCGGCACCACTGTTCATCCCGGGGGATATATGCGGGCTTACATCACAACCACAGGAAATTACTGCGGTACGCTGGCTCCATCCATCGTAACAGTTGCCAGTAACGAAGTTCCTCTTCCAAAAACAGGTCAGACCTTTTTCAACGTCTATCCTAACCCAAACAACGGCCGGTTCACTCTTGAACTGAAAGGTGTCGGCGAAGAGTCGGATGTGTACGTTGAGATCTACAACATGCGCGGAGAATCGATGCAGAAAATCAAAATGACCGGGGAATCCAAACGGGAATTTACGCTGGAAGGCAATCCTCCGGGGATCTATATCCTGCGGATACTCCATAAAGAGATGGCCGGGACTGCGAAGATCATTAAAAACTAAACAAAGAAATCACGGCAACGGTTTCATTCTGGCCGTGATAACCCTACGCACGAATCAAGGCTTAGGCGCGGGGACTGTGCCCCTCTTTTTCTATACTACTCCCGTTGCTTCAGTTCCTCCGATTTCACGAAATAGCTTCCGCTGATAACCACCCTGGCATCAGGAGGTAAGGAATCCACCAGGAAGACCTGGGTAAAGCCGTCTTCGGTGAACCCGGTTGAAATTCTCATCCTTGAGAAACTATACACAGAATCAGTCTCCGGAGAAAGGGTATAGTATATATAGGCGCCATCAGTTCCTTCACCAACAACCGCCTCTTCCGGAAGAGCATCCACCTCCTGTTCATCCGTATGAATCTCAGCCGACGCGAACATTCCGGGGAGGATATGTCTGGATGTATTGTTGAAGCCGGCTATTACTTTAACGGTACGGCCATCTTCCTCCACCGTCTTACCGATACTGATCACCCTGGCCTCAAAAACATCAGGCCCGAGGTTTGCAAGCGTAAAGGTGACCCGCTGTCCGATGGAAACAAAAGGAACATCTTTCTCAAAAACCCGGATCTCAAGAAAAAGGTTGTTATTATCTATGATCCGGAACATCGGTTTGTTTGGTTCAACATATTCCCCAAGGGAGATATGCATCTCTTCAACGGTACCGGTTATCGGGCTGACGATCCCTGCTGACGGCTGAATCACACCTTCATTCAATGCTTCGAGGGGAATGTTGAACATCTCCATTTGTATTTTCAGGGACTGGTACCTGGCCTCCAGGTCGGAAAGGTCCTTTTGTGCCTCCTGAAGCCGTTTATCGGCATTGATCTTTTCCCTGTTCAGGAGTTCCTGTCTTTCGAATTCACTTTTCTGATATTCCAGGAGGCTTCTGGTGGAGATGAACCTCTGCTGCATCTCGATGATATCCGGTGAAGCAATGGTAGCCAGGAGCTTCCCTGCTGAAACATTATCCCCGATATTCACGAGTATAGACTCAACAGTTCCCCCGATCATGGTCCCGACAGAAGCGTTGTTCTGCCAGCGGAGGATAAGTTTTCCTTTGCCTTTGATATCATTCGACAACACCTCCCGAGTCAGTGCCCCGAACCGGATGTTCCCGATAGAGGCCTGTTCCCTGGTAAGAGCTACCATTCCTGAAGGGATCGTTTCCTCCGGGATGTTATCATCAGCGACCCTGTTCTGTTGACATCCGGTGAGGAGAAGAAAACAAAAAATTCCTGTTAATGTTCTCATGATTATATTTTTCCAAGTAGCCTGTTGATGAGAATTACAGTCTGGTTGTAATTATTCAAAGCATCGAGGTACTCCAGTTGCAATGCAAATGCCTCATTCATGGAGAAGATATACTGGAAAAGGTTGATCTCTCCAGCGCGATAACTCTTTTCCGCAGCTGAGATCATCGCAAGGGAGAGAGAGATCCCTTTCTCGTCAAAATAACCCAGGGAGTACTCCGCTTTTTCCAACTCTTTCCGGTACCGGTACCACTGGCTTTGGAGGTGATGCATCCCGTTTTCGATCTCGTTGAATGCAATATCCCTCCTGATCTTCGCCGATTTAATTCTACCCATAGGGGCCCAGAACCACACAGGAAGGGAAATACCGTAAGTCCATCCGGTGAATGGTTTAACATCATCAAGACTCTGGGTGAACCAACCAACACTGAACGATGGTGCCAGTTGCCAGGACTCTTTCCGCAGGTTTGCTTTTTCGTATTTCAGGGAAGACTCCAGGTAGTTCATGGTAAGGTTATCTTCCAACCCTCCTGATGGGAGCGCAGGTTTCTCCATTCGTTCGGGGAAGACAGAAGGGGCCACATAATCTGAATCGGAATGGATCATGGTCTTGAGATCATTCAGTGTTGATTCAAGATCGGCCCGGAGTGACTGTACATCCAGGGCGGTCTTTGATTTGCGCGATTCACTGATCAGCAGGTCGAGCTGATTCACATCCCCTGCCTGAAACTGCTTTTCAGTTGCGTTGTAGAAGACCCCGAAGATGCTGTCCTGCTTTTCTTTCAGCCAAAGTTTGATTGAAGTGATCCACCAATTCATATATACCGATTTCACTTCTGAAAGGAGCTCAACTTTTTTCAGTTCCGAGAGATACGTAGTCACTTCGGTCTTTGCTTTCTGGGCAGCCACCTGTTCAACATAGACCATCGGAAAATCGAAATCCTGGCTGATAACCACTTTGTAGTCTTTCAGTGCAGAGTTGATCTGGCCTGTTTCAAGTGATACCGTTGGCCCCGGAAGGTCAAATTCAGACATGATGAGGCTCTTCTCCGCCTTTTTCTCGAGTTCAAAATTTTTAAGTTCCGTTGTATGCTGAAGCGCGATACTAACTGCCAGGGGCATTGTCAGGACTTTAGGATCACCTTTTTCCTGAGCTGCAAGAGTTGCCGGTAACAGCAACATGGGCATGAACAACAGGACGGCTACCGGAGGGAACTTCCTCTTCGTCCTGAAGCTGATCCTGGCAATCGCGCAGTGGAACCCTTCCTGGAAGGTGTAATAGAGAACAGGAAGCACAACCAGCGTTAACACGGATGCGGTCAGGATCCCGCCTATGACAACTGTTGCCAGTGGTTTCTGAACTTCGGCTCCTGACGCAGTGCTGAGTGCCATCGGCACAAAGCCAAATGCAGCTACCAGGGAGGTCATGATAACGGGCCGAAGCCGGTCGGAAGTGCCTTGTTTGATCCGTTCCCAGATATCAGTGATCCCCTCTTTTTCCAGTTGGTTATAATGTGAGATCAACACGATCCCGTTCAGGACGGCAATCCCGAAGAGGGCAATAAATCCAACCCCGGCTGATATGCTGAAGGGCATCCCCCGGATCAACAGCGCCCAGATTCCTCCGACTGCCGCCAGAGGGATAGCTGTAAATACCATAACAGATTGTTTAAATGAGTTAAATGCGAAAAATAACATGGTAAAAATGGCAGCCAGCGCTACCGGAACTGCGATGGAAGAAGTCCGCTTGGCCGTTTTCAGGTTCTCGAATTGACCACCGTACGTAAAATAGTACCCTGCAGGAAGGACCATCCGGCTGTTCAGTTTATGGTCCACTTCACCGATGAACGATTCCACATCCCGGTTTCTCACGTTGATGCCGATGGTGGCGCGTCGTTTGGTCTCCTCCCTGGAGATCAGCATCGGGCCGCTAACTTCATGAATATCTGCAACCTGGCTGAGCAGAATCAGCTCCTCATCGGGCCTGTTTACGCGAAGGTTGCGAAGAGCATCCACGTTTTTCCGGTACGCCTCATCCAACCTTACAACAAGGTCAAACCTTCTCTCCCCTTCAAACACCAGTCCGGCTACCTCCCCGGCAAAAGCTGTCCTGATGACCGAGTTGATCTCGTTAATATTCAAACCGTACTGGGCGATCCGATCACGGTTATAGGTGACCACCAACTGGGGTAATCCGACGATCTGATCGACTTTTACATCTCCTGCACCCGGAATTTCACTGATTATTGATGCCGCTTTGTTAGCCTGTTCAAAAAGGATATCGAGGTCTTCTCCAAAGATCTTAACGGCAACATCTGTTTTCACCCCGGTCATCAACTCATTGAAGCGAAGCTGGATAGGCTGGGAAAAGTCAAAACCCGCCCCGGGGATAACCGCCAGGGCGGCTTTCATCTTATCCACCATCTCTTCGCGTGTACGCGCACTTTCCCACTCCTTTTTCGGTTTCATGGTGATCATCACATCGGCATCCTCTATCGCCATAGGATCGGTTGGGACTTCAGCAGAACCTATCTTTGACACAACATGGATCACTTCGGGAAATTGTTCCGTCAGTATCTTCTCTGCCATGGTAGTAGTGGCAATGCTCTGAGACAGGGAGGACCCGGGAGGCAGGGTCATCTGGCAGGCAAGGTCGCCCTCTTCCAGCGTCGGGAGAAACTCCCCACCCATCCGGCTGAAGATCCAGATGCTGATCACAACGATCAGGGAAGCTCCGGCAATCACCAGGACAGGTATACGCAAAGCTACATTCAGCGTACGGTCATGCCACCGGTGAAGATGATCCATCAGCTTTTCGGAGATGTTCTTCTTGAACACGATCTTTTTCCTCAGGAAGATGGATGAGATCATCGGAACATAGGTAAAAGAGAGGATCAGAGCTCCAATCAGCGCGAAACTGACGGTTTGGGCCATCGGTTTGAACATCTTCCCTTCAATCCCGGTAAATGCGAATATCGGAACGTACACGATCAGGATGATCAGAACACCAAATACGGCGGAATGGCTTACGCGGTTTGTCGCTTTATAAATGGTTTCGTCCATCTGTTTCTGGTCAAGCCGCTGAAGGTTGAAATGTTTCTGCACCTGGTGCATGATCCCTTCGACCACAATCACCGTTCCATCCACGATCAGTCCGAAGTCGATGGCTCCGAGGCTCATCAGGTTTGCCGACACTTTGAAGATATTCATCATGGCGATGGCAAAGAGCATGGAGAGGGGGATGACGGAAGCCACGATAAGCCCAGAGCGCATGTTACCGAGAAGAAGGACCAGCACGAAAATTACGATGAGTCCCCCTTCGATCAGGTTCGTAGTGACCGTGCGGATCGTTTTCCCGATCAGAAGTGAGCGGTCGAGATATGGCCTGATTTCCAGCCCAGGTGGAAGGATCTTCTCCACCTTCTCAATACGCTCTTTCACGAGGCTTGTCACCTGGGCACTGTTTGCCCCTTTGAGCATCAGGGTGATCCCTCCGACCGCTTCTCCCTTACCGTCTTTTGTCATGGCCCCGAAACGCGGAGGTGCTCCGATCTTGACAGTGGCAACGTCACCAATAGTGATGGGGATTCCGTTTACTTCCTTCACCACGATTTTTTTGATATCGCTGAAATCCTTCACAACCCCTTCGGTTCTGATGTAATATGCCTCCTGCCGTTTCTCAATGTAGCTGCCACCAGAGTTCTGGTTGTTATTTTCGAGGGCGTCAAAGATCTCCGGGATGGTGATGTTCATACCTACCAGGTGTTTCGGATCTATTGCCACTTCGTATTGTTTCAGCAATCCGCCAAACGAACTGATCTCAACCACTCCGGGAATACCCGCCAGCTGCCTTTTTACGATCCAGTCCTGGATGGTGCGGAGATCAAACAGTGAATACTGCCCCTCATATCCGGGTTTTGCTTCCAGAACATACTGGTAAATTTCTCCGAGCCCTGTAGTTACGGGCATCATCTCAGGTATGCCATAATCTGCCGGGATCTGTTGCGCGGCAACGACGATCTGTTCGGAGACGATCTGCCGGGCCCGCATCACATCCACATTATCCCTGAAAACTATGGTCACCACAGATAGCCCAAACCTCGACAGGGACCTTATCTCCGTTACATCCTGGATGTTCGCCATGGCTGCTTCCACCGGGAAGGTGATGAACTGCTCCACCTCCTGTGGCGCTAGGGATGAAGAGATGGTGATCACCTGAACCTGGTTGTTGGTAATATCGGGGACCGCATCAATGGGAAGCCGCAGGAAGCTGTATATTCCCCAGGCTATCAGTGCGATCGTCAGCAGTCCGATGATCAGCTTGTTTTTAATGGAGAAGGTGATGATGTTGTCAAGCATATGGGGAGAAATACGAATTCAAATCAAAATTAGGAGATTTTTGCGGAATAAGAAAATAATAACGGGATACGGGATACGGGATATGGGATATGGGATTTGGATCTTGGGATTTGGATCTTGGATTTGGGATTTTGGGATTTGGGATTTTGAGTTTTGGCGGCGTAAATATGAAGTTCGGGTAATATCTCTAAATTTACATCCCAATCTGAAATTCAACCTTGAAACGACTCCTGATCCTTCTATTGTTCTGCATGGGATTTTCCATCTACCTGCATGCCCAATACTATTCCACAGGTCAGGACCCGGCATCAGTCAGATGGAACCAGATAAAAACCGATTCATTCAGGATCATTTTCCCCGACCGTTTCAGCAGGAACAGCCGGTACCTATCAGACATCCTGGAACTGACTGCAAAATACGAAACGAAATCCCTGCAGGCGAAGGTTCCCCGGATGCCGTTTCTTCTGCACACCAGCTCCGCAACCTCAAATGGTGTAACGGTTTGGGCTCCCCGCCGAATTGAATTTTATACCTGTCCGCCCCAGGATACCTATGCCGAAGAGTGGCTTGAGCAGCTGGCATTGCATGAATACCGGCATGCCGTCCAAACAAGCAAGATGAACCAGGCTTTTTCGAAAGCACTCTATTACATTTTTGGGGAGCAGGCAACAGGGGCTGTCCTCGGGTTATACATCCCCGTCTGGTTTTTAGAGGGAGATGCAACGGTGACAGAGACAGCCCTTTCCAACTCGGGCAGGGGTCGAGTGGCATCGTTTGCAGCACCTCTCCGAGCCCAACTCCTGCAAAAAGGGATCTATTCCTACGACCTTGCAACGATGGGCTCGTATAAGACTTTCACCCCGGATGCCTACGTATTGGGTTACCACCTGGTAGGAAAAGGGAGAGAGGAATATGGCTATGAACTATGGGATCATACCCTCAACAAAGCGGCGAAATTGCCGTTCATGGTAGTTCCGTTCAACGCCGGCATCCGTCAGAAAACAGGGCTATGGAAAACCGGGCTATACAGGAAGGCGATGGAAGACCTTCTGATTGAATGGCAGAATCAGGAAGATATCACCTGGAGATCATCTTTTGCCCAGGTTACAAAACCAAATTCCCGTGATTATACCACCTGGGACCGGCCGCAATTTGTTAACGACTCGATCCTGGTCGCAGCCAGGTGGAGCAACGAGGGGGTACCGCAACTCCAGCGTATCGGCCCTGAAGGGATAGCATCAACGTTGAAAAAGCTGGGGGCCTATCAGCCCGGAAGCCTTTCTGTTGCGGGAGAAACGGCTGTGTGGGCAGAGTACCGGCCGGATATCAGGTGGGAAAACCGGAGTTATTCGGTGATCAGGATATTCCAACCCCTAAATCCCCTGAAGGGGACTTACTCCCCCTATAGGGGGCAGGGGGGCAAGTCAGGATGCCTGGAGCTGACCAAAAAATCCAGCTACTTCTCCCCAGCCCTTTCTCCCGATGGAAGCCGGATCCTGGCTGTTCGGATCACAGAGGAGAACCATTCTTTTATCGACATACTGGAAACAGCATCCGGAAAGGTTCTTGATACGATTCCGGCTCCCGAAGATGGATTATTCCTTCAGCCTGCATGGTCGGCCGATGAGAAGAAAATCGCAATTATCCTGTTAACCATGGAGGGCAAGTCCCTGCAGGTGATGGATCTACAGGGAGGGTCCATCACTACGTATATAGCTCCCGGTTTCAGGGAGATCTCAGGTCCGCCGCTGTTTTTCCGTAATTTTCTCTGCTTCATGGCGGACTACACAGGGATAAATAACATCTTCGCCATTGATACCCTTTCCCGGCAACTTTACCAGGTCACGTCAGCGCGGTTCCAGGCAACCAACCCTGATGTTTCACCTGACGGGAAATCATTAGTCTACTCTGATTATTGCGCTGATGGTATGATGGTGGCAACACGGACAGCAGATCCGGATCATTGGCTGAAACTGGAGAGCATCCCCGAATACAGGTTTGAACTGGCGGAGGCAATGGCCAGGCAGGAGGGAGTTAATATTCAGGACAGCATGAAAGTGAAGTACGAAGTACGAAGTACGAAGTACGAATTCAAGGACGAAGCAGGAGGTACGAAGTACAAGTTACCAGTCACCAGTCAGCAGTCAGCAGTCACCAGCTACCGTAAGTTGTCCCAACTCTTCAACGTGCACAGCTGGGCGCCGGTGTCAGTTGACGCGAACAACCTGACCCTGAAACCCGGGGTATCGGTCCTCTCACAAAACCTGCTGAGCACTATGGTTTCAGGGGCCGGGTACGAATATGACCTGAGTGAACAAGCAGGGAAGTTTTACCTGAATCTCTCCTACCAGGGATGGTTTCCTGTGATCGATCTCAACTACTCATACGGCAAGCGGGCTGGCACCGGCAGGTATTCCAATACAGGGGAAACGTTCCGTTATACCTGGAACGAAAGCAATCTCCAGGCAAATGTCTCCGTGCCGTTGAACCTGTCCCACGGGATATGGTACAGGAAAATAGAGCCTGCTGTCGGGACATCCTGGATTTATGTGATCCATGATAAAACCACCCCGGAGCAGTTCACAGAAGGATCTGTCAATACCCTTGATTACCGGTTGTACATGTACAATTACATCCGGTCGAACTACCAGGACATGTTCCCGAAATGGGGGCAGAATGTGGATATCAACTACCGTCACTCACCGTTTGTGGTTAATGATCTGGGAGCTATCTTCTCCATTTCCACGAATCTTTATTTCCCGGGAGTCATACGACATCATGGGATCCGGATTTATGGCGGCTATGAGAAAAGATGGGACAACCTCGTTTATGGCTACCGGTTTTCAAACCTGATCACAGTTCCCCGGGGCACTGAAGCCATCTACACTGCTGAAATGACATCCCTTTCCTTCAACTATAAATTTCCTTTTCTAAGACTCGATGCCAGTCTGGGCTCACTTCTCTACATCAAGCGGTTTAAGCTGAACCTGTTCTACGACTGGTCGCATGGCTGGGAGCCAAAGGAAGACACATTCCTGGAGTCGACAGGTTTCGAACTCACATCCGAACTGCACATTCTGCGGTTCGTGGCACCTTTTGAACTGGGAGTGCAAGGGGTTTACCTGCCGGATGATAACCGGTGGGTATGGAGGCTTTTATGGGGAGTCAGCTTCTAGTTCTACGAATGATGCGAATGACGATATACGAATGAGGGTGCTGGATCCTGGATGCTGGATGCTGGATCCTGGATGCTGGATGCTGGATCCTGGATGAAGGATAATGAAGATTCAGTCTTCAGTCTTCAGTCTTCAGTTCCCAGTTCACAGTTTCCAAAGTTGTAGAATTCAGTGGGGCTGTCTCAAAAGAAGGAAAATGAACCACAACGGAACGCGAAGTAAAACACAAAGGAGCGCTAAGGGGCTGAGAATCAAACTTTATTCTTTTGTGATCCTTCGTGTAATCCTTTGAATCCTTCGTGGTTAAGTACTTTTGAGACAGCCCCATGTTGGACGTTTTATGAAGTACCAACACCCTCACAACCTCACACCCTCACACCCTCATTCATTCTTCGTCTCACGTTCTTCGTCCTTCTGACTTCGTACTTGCCTTCGTACTTCCGACTTCTGACTTCTGACTTTATTTATGAGTCCACTCCGAAAAGTCGGAGGGCCTGTTTGGTTTAAACTGATTTATAATAATAGTTATATATATTCATTTCTTGCA
>Ga0172371_10011203_pt1 | contig 11981 bp, 11 predicted proteins | sample Lak12m_FD_114543 | JGI IMG/M metagenome (GOLD analysis project Ga0172371, IMG submission 114543) | Freshwater microbial communities from Kabuno Bay, South-Kivu, Congo - kab_022012_12m | ecosystem: Environmental > Aquatic > Freshwater > Lake | place: Democratic Republic of the Congo: South-Kivu...
GCTGTCCTCTATGAAATTGATGACCTCTTGGTGACGAGCTACAAAATACAATATCTACACAAAAACAACAAGTTAAATAGGTAAATGACAGAAAAAATCACGACCTATTTTTCAAGGAACCCTTAATCAATTGATTTACTGAGAGAAATAGTTTGAAATCTAATGGAAATATTAGGCATCTGACTGTTCCGATTCCGGGAATCCGGAATCGGGTTTACTTATCATCAGTTATTTCAAATAGTTAATTGGTTGATATATATTTCCGATTTTCCGAATTTTCCCAGGGAATAAGGGCTCCCCAGATATAATGGATGCCGAGAATAGCGCCTCAATCATGGTTACTCGAAAGTCAGTCTCTTGACAAGGCGCCTTTTAATTGGATGGCCCCAATTACCCTTACCTCGATTACCCGCGATTATTTACGGGCTGGCAATGGCTGCCGCCCTGGTGTATGTTTGCCGGACAACGATTCGAGTGAATACAAGGAGGTTTCCCATGGCCGAGATAAAAAGCACCATGGAGATGGTGTTGGCACGGGCCGCCCGGATGAGCGCCGACGCCGGAGAGGCTAACGAGGATTATCTTGCCGAGGAGCGGCTCAAGGAGGGGATGCGCCTGGGCGCCGCCTTCATGCGAGGCGAGGTCGCCGATCCCGGCGCGGCCGTCAGCGCCCTGCCGGCCGAAGCGCAGGCCCAGACCCGCAAGGGCGCGGTCCAGTCCCTTTTGCGCAACCTCTTCCTGGCCCGGGATACGGAGAAAAAAGAGATTGCGGAAAAGGCCATGCACGGCCTGGCCCGGATCGGCCAGGGCGACGGCGAGCTTTTGCAGGTCATGGCCGAGCTGAAAAATCTTTTGGACGGCTACACCAAGCATGGCGAGCAGCTCAAGACCCAACTCGAGGCCCAGTTCAGCCAGCAGATGGCCATGATGGAGCAAAACCTGGCCCGGCAGACCGGGATGGCCATGAAGCTGCAACCATCTCAGCATCCGAAATTCCAGGAGGAATGGGCCCGCATCCAGACCCAACTCGACGAACAGTACGGCCAGGCCTTAAGCCAGTTGAAAGAGATGATCGCCCGCCTGCTCGGGGTGGCGTAAGCTTGCACCTGAATCCGTGAGCGTTCGAGAAGGGTGCAGGCTGAAGCGCGGCGACGATGTTGATCATACTGATGGTATATCAACGAGTTGCCAACGCAGCGAATGCGCCCTTATCGGATGCCCCGAAGGGCGGCGGGTGAATCGAAGTATTCGCACAAACTCCAGCCGTTATCTTGTGATTACGGACGGATAACACCTTAACCGGCAACAAGCCGTCACGGATTCAGATTCCTGAATCCGTGAGCGTTCGAGAAGGGTGCAGGCGCAAGGCGGCGACGATGTTGATCATACTGATGGTATATCAACGAGTTGCCAACGCAGCGAATGCGCCCTTATCGGGCGCTCACGGATTCAGGTTGTAAGGAGAACGGCATGGAAGCGGAAATTTGGCTCGATGTGGCGGAAACCCCGCCCGAGAATCTGCCCGAGGTGGAAAAACGATTCAAGGAATGGTACGCGGCCGGGGCCGAGGCCCGCTACGACAAACCATGTTTCGGCTTTCTCACGCCCCTCGACCAGCCCCACCGCTACCAGATGGATTTCGGCACGGCCGATCTGGTCAAAGCCATCCAGGCCCTGCACGGCCGCCTTTACCGCTACGGGGTCAAGGTTTTCATCCACTTCATGCACTAAGAGCATAGGCCGATGCAAGCAAGACTCGCCCGCCTGCGGGAAGACCTCAAACGCCGCAGGCTCGACGCCCTGCTGGTGAGCCAGCCGGAAAACCGCCGCTACCTAAGCGGATACACGGCAACGGACCACGCGATCAACGAAAGCGCCGGGGTTCTCCTCATCCTGGCTGACCATCCCCCTTACCTGCTCACCGACTCCCGCTTCGAGCTTGAGGCCAGGGAGGAAACAAGCGGATTCAGGATAAAGCTCTACCCTCGGGGGCTCTTTCCCCTCCTGCGGCTGCTGCTCAAAAAGCACCGGGTGCGCCGCTTCGCCTTTGAGAGCCATTACTTCCTCCACTCCACCGCACAGAGCCTTGAAAACTTGGCGGAGAGCCTGAAGATCGAGCTTGTCCCGCTCGTTGGCCTTATCGAGGAACAAAGGCTGGTCAAAGATGCGGAGGAGCTTGCCGCAATCGAAAAGGCGGTGCTGCTTAACGAGGCGGTGTTCCAGGAGGTTTACCGCAGCCTGCGGCCGGGGCAGACCGAGAAGGAAGTGGCCTGGGCCATCGAGAACACCATGCGGCTGATGGGCGCGGAAGGCCCGAGTTTTGCAACCATCGTCGCCGGGGGGCCCAACGCGGCCAAGCCCCACGCCGTGCCCTCCGACCGGCCCCTGGGCAAAGGCGAAACCATCCTTATTGACATGGGCCTGATCCTTGGCGGCTACTGCGCGGACATGACCCGCACCGTGGTCTTCGGGACCCCGGACAAGCAAACGGTTTCACTCTTTCGCCTGGTCCGCCGGGCGCAACTGGCTGGATTGAACAGCCTGCGGGCCGGAATCAGCGGCCAGGCGGTGGACAAAATCGCCCGGAGGGTGATCGAGCAGGCGGGCCTGGGAGAACGCTTCGGCCACAGTCTGGGCCACGGGGTCGGCCTCAATGTCCACGAAGGCCCGGCCCTGAGCTACCGCAACCGCAAGCCCCTGGCCGCCGGGATGGTGGTCACCGTGGAACCCGGGGTATATATCCCCGGTTGGGGCGGGATCCGCCTGGAAAACATGGCGGTGATCGAAGAGGACGGCTGCCGACTGCTGAACCGGGACAGCACTTTTCTTGATTTGTAGCTCAGCTTTCTGATTCGTGATTTGTTGTGTGATTATAAAAATAATTCGTCATGCCGGACTTGATCCGGCATCCAGAAGCACAGAGATTCGTCGGTTCCGGCTCTGGATTCCGGCTTTCGCCGGAATGACGACCTGCCGAACAGCAAGATATTTTTTAGCTTGGACAAGGAAATCATCATGCGCAAAGACAACAGGCCCGCGGACGCCCTGCGGCAAGTCACCATCGAAAAAGGCGTACAGCCGGGGGCTTACACCTCGCTTCTCATCGGAATGGGCAACACCCGAGTGCTCTGCGCCGTTACCCTGGAAGAAAGCGTCCCTCCCTTCCTCAAGGGGAGCGGCCAGGGCTGGATCACCGCCGAATACGGCATGCTGCCCTGCTCGGCTTCAAGCCGCATCCCCAGAGAGGCCGCCAAGGGCCGCTCCGGCCGGACCTATGAGATTCAACGCCTTTTGGGCCGCTCGCTCAGAGCGATGGTTGAGCTTGCCGCCTTGGGCGAGCGCAGCCTGCGGGTGGACTGCGATGTCCTGACCGCCGACGGCGGAACCCGCACCGCCTCGATCACCGGCGCGGCCATCGCTTTGCGGGATGCTTTGATCCGGATGCAGGGCGAAGGCCACCTCGCCTGCCTGCCGGAGATTCTGCCGGTGGCCGCGATCAGCGTCGGGATCGTGGACGGCCACCCCCTCCTCGATCTTGATTACCGGGAGGATTCCGCCGCCGAGGTGGACGCCAACTTCGTCATGACCGCGGACGGTCGCTGGGTCGAGGCTCAGAGCACCGCCGAAGGCAAGCCCTTCTCGCCTGCGGATTTCACCCGGATGGCCGCTCTGGCCCGCAAGGGGATTGACGAGCTTTTCACCCTCTGGGAGGATAAATGAGCTCCCCCTTCGCCCTGCACAAAAAAGCCGGGGACTGCGCGGCCCGGCGGGGAGAAATCCGCACCCTGCACGGCACGGTTCAGACCCCGGTCTTCATGCCGGTGGGCACCCAGGCCACGGTCAAGGGGGTTACCCCGGAGCAGCTTGTCGAGCTCGGCGCCCAGATCATCCTCGGCAACACCTACCATTTATATATCCGCCCCGGGCACGAGCTGATCCGCGCCTGCGGCGGCCTGCACCGCTTCATGCACTGGGACCGGCCGATTCTCACCGACAGCGGCGGCTTCCAGATCTTCAGCCTCAAGGAGCTTACGAAAATCACCGAGGAGGGGGCGCGCTTCAAGTCGCATCTGGACGGCAGCCCTCTGTTCCTGAGCCCCGAGGAGGCGGTGGCCGTGCAGGAGGCCCTGGGCAGCGACATCATGATGTGCCTGGACACCTGCATCCCCTACCCGGCCGGCCGGGAGGAGACGGAGAAAGCCACCTCCCTCACCGGCCGCTGGGCGAAAAGGTCCCGTGCCGCGCACCGGGAAAGGGGGCAACTGCTTTTCGGCATCATCCAGGGGGGGATGTTCCCCGACTTAAGAGCCCGGGCGGTGGAAGAACTGATCGGGATCGGCTTTGACGGCTATGCCCTGGGAGGCCTCAGCGTGGGCGAGCCGGCCGAATTGATGTACGAGATCACCGAGGCCACCGCGGCCCTGATGCCCGAGGATCACCCCCGCTACCTCATGGGGGTCGGCACCCCGGAGAATCTCATCGAGGCGGTCCGGCGCGGGGTGGATATGTTCGATTGCGTGATGCCCACCAGAAACGCGAGAAACGGAATGCTCTTTACTTCGACCGGCCGGCTTGTTATAAAAAATACTCGCTATCAGGACGATCAGCGGCCGGTGGACGAGGCCTGCGACTGCTACACCTGCCGGAATTATTCCCGCGCTTACTTGAGGCATTTATTCATGGCACGGGAAATTCTTTCCTCGCAGCTCAACACCATCCACAATTTGCATTACTTCGTGGGGCTGATGGCCGGGGTGCGCCAGGCCATCGAGGAAGACCGTTTTGCCGTGTTCCGCCGCGATTTTTACGCCAGGCGGGTAACGGAATGAAGCTACCGCCTTTTAACCTTAAACAGGAGAATCATGATGGTTAGCACAGCTTTTGCCGCCGATGCCGCAGCCGCGCCGGGCGGCCCCCAGGGGATCATGGGCTTTTTGCCCCTGATCCTGATTTTTGTGGTCTTTTACTTTTTGCTCATCCGGCCCCAGCAGAAAAAGGCCAAGGCCCATCAGGACTTCATCGCCAGCCTGAAAAAAGGCGACGAGGTGGTGACCAGCGGCGGAATCCAGGGGAAAATCACCGGGCTCACCGAGCGGGTGGCCACCGTGGAGATCGCCGACGGAGTAAGGGTCAAGGTTTCCCGCCCCTACATCCTCGGCCCGGTGGGCGGCGAAGAGCAGGCGGGCCAAGGGGGCGCGCCGACCTGCTCGCTCGACAGCAAGGGCAAGGGCTGAGGCTGAACCCCTTCTTCACCGGGAGTGAAGCGTTAACTTAAAGAGCCTGTCCTGATTTTCCGGGCAGGCTCTTTTTTTTTGGGGGGGGAGGTTCATCCGGAACTACCGGGGAGATAAAGTAAAAAGTGGCCCGGCCATGGTCAATGTGGTGAAAAGGTAGGATCCTGCCGGAGTACGGAGAAGAAGAAGCCGAGAATGCCGCCCCGGAACCGATCACGGGGGTGAAGCCGCGAAACCGGGGAAGTCAGGGAACAAGCGGTCACAGGGTGCCGCAGGTTGCGGCAAGCAGGACGACGATGCGTACATCAGGTACGTGAGCCGGGCTGATCGCCGCAAGATGTGGTGCCCTGTGACCGCTTGCCTGCCCCGGAATTTTGCTGGTGGGCGATACTGGGTTCGAACCAGTGACCCCTGCCGTGTGAAGGCAGTGCTCTCCCGCTGAGCTAATCGCCCCAGAGTTTCCCGGATAATAGCCCATTCCGCCGCCCTCGACAACCAAAGTTTGCCAAAGTTTGCCGTGGCAAAGAAAATATTGGGGAGGAGGTGCTGACAAAATCCAGACCGGCCCTCTACTCTTTCCGCTTGCCCCAGGTCCGCCAATGCCTCCATAATGAGACAAGCCGGCCTGAGACCGGACAACGATCCCCAGGGGAGGGCGTGATGGAAAACATTGTCTGGCCGGAATACGCCAAATTCTTCGCCGCCCTGCTGGCCATCGTCAACCCTCTGGGCGCGGTGCCGGTTTTCATCAATCTCACCGACAACATGCCCGGCCAGGCCCGGCGCGTTACCGCCTGGCGGGCCGCCATCGCCACCGGGGCCATCCTCTGGGTTACCCTGCTCACCGGCGAAGCGGTGCTGAAATTTTTCGGAATTTCCATCGGTTCCTTCCGGGTGGGCGGCGGCATCCTCATCCTCCTCATGGCTATTTCCATGCTCCATGCCCGGATGAGCTCGATCAAACACACTGCCGAGGAAATGGAGGATATCGAGGCCCAGGAAACCCTGGCGGTGGTGCCATTGGGCACTCCGCTCCTGGCCGGGCCGGGGGCGATCAGCACGGTTATTCTCTACGCCCAGCGCGGCGACAGCCTGCCGCATTATGCGCTGCTGGCCGCCGAAATCGCCCTGCTGGCCCTGGTCACCTGGCTCATCTTCCGGGCCGCCTCCCCCATCGCCGGCTATCTCAGCCGCACCGGAATCAATGTGGCCACCCGGATCATGGGCCTGATCATGGCCGCGGTGGGGGTGGAGTTCATCGCCAGCGGGCTCAAGCAGCTCTTTCCTTTTCTCGCCGGCTGAAACGGCATCAAAAAGACAATCCGCCCCTGCCCTTGACTGCTCAACGACGAAACATATATAGTCTAAGTAAATGCTTTATCGCTTACCAGACCGGACGGTATCGAAATCACGGCGGCAACCGCTTCCTGGAAAATATGCATGACAACAAACAGAAAACCTTTCACCTCCCGGCCTTCTTCTCCGGATGAGCACAAAGCCGGGCCGGCTTTTGCGGATAATGATCCCGCCTGCCGGTTCCTGACCATTGTCGATCATGTCCCTTTCGGTCTTGCCTACCTGGATCTCAATTATCGCTTCATCGAGGTGAACCGCGCGGCCTCGGCAATGATCGGCTTGCCCCGGGAGAGGCTCATCGGCCATCACTGCTACGACCTGGTGGGCGAGTACCGCGATGACCCAAAGCGCCGGGGCCGGGAGCGGATCTGCAGCTTCTGCCGCCTGAAAGAAGCGCGGCGCACCGGTGAGAGCCAAACGCTGGAACGCTTCATTGACGGCCGCTGGCTCATGGTCACCACCGTGCCGGAAAAAAACGGGGCCGGCCAGGTTTACCGCTTCCTCGAGATCGTCGAGGACATCAGCGGGTGCAAGCAAGCAGAGGAGGCCATGGGCCGCGAACGCCGCGAGCTGGCCTTCCGCAACCGCATCGCCCAGATATTTCTCACCCACAGCCATGACACCATCTTTGCCGAGGTGCTTAATGTAGTTCTGGAAGCGGTGGAAAGCCGCTACGGCATCTTCGGCTACCTGGATGACGAGGGCGCCCTGGTGGTGCCCTCCATGACCAGGGAAATATGGGAAAACTGCCAGATTTTCGGCAAGACCCACCGGTTCCCGCGCAATACCTGGTCCAACAGCAGCTGGCCACGGGCACTCAAGGAAAAACGAACCATCGTGGCCAATGAAGTATCCCGCCTTACTCCGAAAGGGCACATCACCATCCGCCGCCATATCTCGTTGCCCATCATCTTTCAGGACAAAGCCATCGGCCTTTTTCAGGTGGCCAACAAGGAAAGCGACTATACCGAGGACGATGTCCGCTCACTGGAGGCCCTGGCCGCCTATCTCGCCCCCATCCTCGATGCCAGAATCCGGCACAAGCGAGCGGAGGATCTGGTGGCCAACATCCTGGAAACCATTGACGAGGGTTTCATCATCATTGACCGGGAGTTCCGCATACTCTCCTCCAACCGGGCCTATGCCGAATCCATGGGCCGCCCACTGGGCGATATTTTAGGGCGGCACTGCTATGAAATCTCGCACCATATTGACCGGCCCTGCTATCTTACCGGCGAAGAATGCGCGGTAAAGCATGTCTTTGACACCGGCGAGCCGCAGACCGTGCTCCACACCCATTTCGATGCCGAAGGCCGCCCGGTTTATGTGGAAACCAAAGCCTTCCCCCTCCAGCGTAATGATGAAGATGAGGTGCAGACCGCCATCGAGATCGTGGTGGATGTAACGGAAAAAAAGGCCCGCGAGGCGGAAATCAACCGGCTCGCCTTTTTCGACCCATTGACCCGGCTGCCCAACCGCCGACTGCTCCTCCAACGGCTGGAGCACGCCTTTGTCTCTGGAGCCCGCAGCGGCCACTACGGGGCCGTGCTTTTTCTCGACCTTGATCATTTCAAGAACTTAAACGACACCCGGGGGCACCAGGTGGGGGATCAATTACTGGTCATGGTGGCGGATCGCCTGCAGACCGTGATCCGTGAAGGCGACACCGTGTCGCGCCAGGGAGGAGACGAATTTGTGGTGCTGCTCGAAGGGTTGAGCCAGGAAGAGCTGGCGGCCGCGGCCCAGGCCGGGCATGTGGCGGAAAAGATCCGCTCCAGCCTGACTAAAACATTTATCTTTGGCAACTACGAATACCACAACAGCGCCAGCATCGGCATCAGTCTGTTCCGCGGGCACGAGAAAGACATGGAAGAGCTGCTCAAGCACGCGGATGCCGCCATGTACCAGGCCAAGCACAGCGGCCGCAATCAGGTCTGCTTTTTCGACCCGGCCATGCAGGCGGCCCTGGAGGAAGCTGGGGCCTTGGAAACCGACCTGCGTCAGGCGATCAAACAGAAGCAGTTTCTCCTTTACTATCAGCCGCAACTGGATGGCGAGCGACGGCTGATCGGGGCCGAGGCCCTGCTCCGCTGGCAACATCCCGTGAAAGGACTGGTGCCTCCCGACACCTTCATCCCTCTGGCCGAGGAAAGCGGCCTCATCCTGGAAATCGGCCGCTGGGTGCTTACCGAGGCCTGTAAGCGCCTCAAAAGCTGGGATGGGCTGCCAGGAGCCAGAGGCTTGCAGTTGGCGATAAACATCAGCGCCCACCAGTTCCAACAGGCTGATTTCATAGAAGAAGTACGACAGATCATCGTACATAGCGAGATTGATCCCGCCTGCCTAAAGCTGGAGCTTACCGAAAGCCTGGTCATGGCGGATGTGGGCGACACCGTCGCCAAGATGCGCGCCCTGCAAGCCCTTGGGATCGGCTTTTCCATGGATGACTTCGGCACCGGCTATTCGTCGCTCTCGTACTTGAAGCGCCTGCCCCTCGAACAGTTGAAGATTGACCGTTCCTTTATCCGCGACCTTGGCCAGAGCAAGCATGATGCGGCCATCGTCGAAACAATTGTTGCCATGGGGCGCACCCTGGGCCTGCATGTCATCGCCGAAGGAGTGGAAACCGAGGCCCAACTGAAATTTCTCAAGGCCCATGGCTGCCACGCCTATCAGGGCTACCTCTTCAGCCGGCCACTGCCGGTGGCGGACTTCGAAATTTTGCTTGCCGGCGGAAAGGCGATGACAAGCGGTGACAACCCGGAAGAGTGACAGCGAAAAAGGAGACGTCATGCCCCAAAATGCGCTGGAAGAAACCCTCAGGGTCGAGCAGGAGGTGCAGGCCAGGATAGCCGCCGAGCGCGAGCGGGCCGCCATTTGGGTGCAGGAGGAAAAGGCCGCGCTGAGCCAAAAAAACCTGGCCCGGCAGCGGGAACTCTACGCCGGCAATGAGGCGGAGGAAAGCCGCCTCCGCGCCGAACTTGCGGCAAAAGCCGAGGCCATGCTGCGCCGGGCGGAAGAGCGGGCCGCCTTTCTCGAGGCCCTTGACCAGGCCGCGCTTGAGCCTCTGATTCACGAGGCTTTGCGCAAAATCATCCCCCGGCCCGCCCCATGATCGTCCGTATGGCCAGGATAGCGGTCATCGGTCCGCGGGAGCTGCTTCTCCCCGTGCTGGCGGCCATCGAGCGCCAGAGCCTGCTCCAGATAGACCGGAAAAGCAAGCCCGGCCGGCTGGGGGAGCTCGAGCCGGCCTTGGGCCGGGTCAATCTGGATCAGGACTCCTTGGCCCTGCGCCTGCACTATGAAGAGCTGCGCCACAAAATCGAAACCCTACTCGCCTGCCTGCCGCCAAATGGAAACGACCGGGAATATTACCTGGACAACGAGGCCGCGGCCCGGTTTCTCGCGGAGGTTGTTGACCGGCATTTGAGCGACCTGCAACGCCTCATGGAGGAAAAAGAAAAACTGGTCCGCGCCCAAAAGGAACTTGCCGCGAGCCGGGATTTTCTCGCGGCGATCTCGCCTCTGCTTGTTGGGGAAAGCAAAAACCCGCTCCTCGAACATCTCGGGGTTTCCATTCGTGACCCCAAGGCCCTGGAGGAACTAAAGGAGCGCCTGGAAGAGCAGAGCGGCCTTCCCATGGCCATCGCCACCGTGGGCGGACCCGACGGCGAGCTCGTCGGGGTGATCAGCGCCGAGCGCGAGGTCGCGGCCATGATCCGGAAAAACTTAAGCCGCAATCTGGTGTTAGAGCATGAGCTGCCCCCGGAGCTTGCCGGCCTCTCGGTAACTGGAAAGATTGCGGCTCTGGCTGGAAAGGAGGCGGAAAACAAGGCCAGGCAGGAGAAACTCACCACCGAGCTTGCCGACTTCTCCCGGCGCTGGCAGGGCATCTATCGCCAAACCCATGCCTGGCTTGCGGTCCGGCTCAGCCTTTTGGCCGCCTTTGCCTCGGTGTATCAAAGCCGGATGTGTTTTTTCATCTTCGGCTGGATCACCAAGGAAGCGGTGGCAGGCTTCCGGGAAAAGCTGACCGCCGAATTTGCCGGCAAGGTCACCGTGGAAGAAAAGGAGATTATGGAGCAGGAGCTCGCCCGGGTGCCCACGGTCCTGCGCAACCCCGCCTATTTTCAGCCCTTCGAGATTTTTTCCCGGCTCCTGCCCATGCCCGGCTATGCCGCTTTTGACCTGACTCCGTATATCGGCCTCTTTTTCCCCCTTTTTTTCGGGATGATGCTCGGCGACATTGGCTACGGCTTCATTGCCGCCGGTCTGGGCCTGAGCCTGGTTTTCCGGAAAAAAAGCGGAGAAACGGCCCGGGATGCAGGGAAGATCCTGGTGGTCTGCGGGGCCTACGCCATGTTCTTCGGCCTGCTCTACGGGGAGCTCCTGGGGAACTTGGGCGCGGCCCGGCTCGGCCTTGAGCCCCTGCTCATCAGCCGGCACGAGGCCATCCTGCCCTCCTTTTATTTCGCCCTGGCCGCCGGCCTGGTCCACATCTCCCTGGCCCTGCTTTTAGGCGGCCTGAGTGCCAGGCGCAAGGGCGAGCCCAAGGAGGCGGCCTTCAAGTTCATCAGCATCATTTTCATCCTGCTGGCCGCCCTGTTCGCCGCCACCTGGCTTTTCCCCACCGGCGCCCTCTGGCAAAAGCCCCTCCTCGCCGGGCTTGGCCTCGTCATCCCGGCCCTGTTCATAACCGGCGGGCTCCTCGCCCCGCTGGAAGCGATCAAGCATCTGGGCAATGTCATCTCCTATGCCCGGATCATGGCCATCGGCCTCACCTCGGTGCTGCTCGCCCATGTCGCCAACCACCTGGCCGGGATGGCGGGCAGCATCTGGCTGGGGATACTGCTCGGGACGCTGCTCCATGGCTTCAATCTGCTGCTCGGCATCTTCGCCCCGACCATCCATGCCCTGCGCCTGCATTTCGTGGAATTTTTCAGCAAAACCATGGATAGCGGGGGGCACGAGTTTTCCCCGCTCGGCGAGAAAAAAACCCGCTAACCACAACAAGGAGGAAAAGCATGGAAGGCACAATCCCCTGGGACAAACTGCTCATTCCCTTTGCCGCAGCCTTGGCCATGGGCTTGAGCGCCCTGGCCACCGCCTGGGCCCAGGCAAAAATCGGCGCGGCCGGAGCCGGAGCCCTGGCGGAAAAACCGGAGCTGACCGCGACGATCATCATCCTGGTGGCGATTCCGGAAACCATGGTGATCCTGGGCTTCGTCATCGCGGCCATGATTTTGTTGAGGTGAACGGGGAAAGACCCTTCGACAGGCTTGTATGGTTTTTATAGCTCATTTTTGAGAAGCTCTAAGAAGAAGAGCTGGGGTGGAGGGACTTCGACTGGCATCTGCCGCGCAACGGACAGACTTACTGAGAAATCTCCCA
>Ga0172371_10011205_pt1 | contig 11980 bp, 5 predicted proteins | sample Lak12m_FD_114543 | JGI IMG/M metagenome (GOLD analysis project Ga0172371, IMG submission 114543) | Freshwater microbial communities from Kabuno Bay, South-Kivu, Congo - kab_022012_12m | ecosystem: Environmental > Aquatic > Freshwater > Lake | place: Democratic Republic of the Congo: South-Kivu...
ATCACTACTTCACCGCGGACGATTTCGAGGACCGCGCGGAAACGGGGGTGGATTTCGTCGATTTCCTTGACGGTTGGTTCTGCCGCGGCCACCAGCAGTACTCCGGCCTCAACAAGCTCGTCGTGGAAGGGTATCAGTTCCCCTACGACTTTTCAGGGCCGTGCAGCGACAAGCCCATCTCCCCGGTCCAGGTGCGGCTTTCCGCCCGGACCCTCGACGAAACTGAAGGGCATCGGGTCGACTGGGCCCCGGGCAATGCCGGTTCCTCGTCGTTGTTCCTGCTGACGGCCCGGGTCTACGCCTTCGTGGATGCCTCCGGAGTGGTCCTCAAGCTGCACTTCCCCGAAGGAGTAGTCGCGCTGGAACCCGACCAGACCCTGACCCTCGACGTGCGGGCTGGCGAAATCCGCGCTTTCGACTTCCTGGTCAGCGCCGATGCCGCCTCCCCTCCCCCGATCGCTCGCGCCACCGTGACCTGGGCGCCGCATCCGTCCGTGCACTACGCCAGCCCCTCTACCATCCCGCTGCTGCCCTGATACGGAAAAGCCCGGAGGGCGCAAGTACCGAGCCCCGGAAGGGGCGCGTGGAGGGTAGCGAATCCCTTCGGGGATGGGAAGCCTCACCCACGCCTGGGCAGCGAAAGCAGGAGCAACGGTGCGGGGAGGATGACGATAGCGTTTGCGGCATCCAGTGCCAGCGAGTCGCGAGAGACCAGCACCCCGCCGCCTGCTGCCTTGAGGTGCTTCTTGTCGCCGGAGGTCACACGCGACTGGTACTTGATCTCAAAATACACTTGCTCACCCGAATCCCTGACGCCGATCACATCGACCTCGCCGCTGTTCCGCCAGTGCATCAGCCCTCCGAAGTGCGGCACAAGCGCCCCTGCGACGGCAGACTCGACCAGAGCACCAGTGCAGTGCGGGTCGGACAGGCACGTGGCAGCGGTCTGCCAAGGGTCTGCCGAACCCATGGACCACGCGGTGAATACGTGCCTGAGGAAGGGATCCCGGAAGTGCACCTTTCTGGCTTTCCGGGGAGCGGAAATCCGGGAACCCAGCGAGACGGGCTGGGGAAGCACCGCCACCAGATAGCACGCCTGCATCGCCTCCAGGTAGTCGGATACCGTGTTCTTCGAGCCCACAGCCAGTCTTTCCGCAAGCCCGTGCCAGGTCACCGGCGAGCCCCTCGACACAGCCACAGCGCGCACCACGTCTCTCAGATGCCCTTCGTTCCTTCCCGACCGGAGAACGTCTCCAACGACGGCATCTCTGTATGTCGCAGCGGAGTCTACCGTGAACCGGTGGCCGGAAACCATCTCGGCCAGAGCCCGCGGCATGCCGCCCCCCCTCAGAAATACCGAGAAAGCCTCCTGGTACCCGGGAAATCGAATGGCGTTCTCCCGCGCCGCTGCCTCAAGATCCCGAGGCTTCCACGAATCTGCCGGCAGCGCCCTCGCCTGCACACCCAGCCCCCGCGCCACCTCCGAAAATGGATACGGCCCCATGTCCAGACTCGAGCTCGCTTCCAACTCCCCCCGGCGCCCGGGAAGCCGCTCAGAACTCACCTTCAGATCGAGAGCGTGAGACCCGGTTGCCAGCAACAGGGCATCATCCAGAAGGCCCAGGTCCGCCGCAACCTTCACCCCCGTGGCCCACTCCGGACAGAAGGTCACCTCGTCGAGGAAGATGAACCGCCGCTTCCCCTCCGGGGCAATCCGGACGTAGGCCTTGATTGCATCTGCCAGGTCGACGTGCGTGCGGATGTCCGCCACGTCCAGTGCCGCATACATCACCGCCCGGGGATCTGTTCCCCCCGCTATCAGATTCCTTACGAGTCGCTTCAGGAGCGTGGTCTTGCCCACCTGGCGCGGGCCGCGAAGTACTTGCACCCCCACCGCCCCGAGGTTGATCTCCTGCTCGACCGGGTGCGCCAGCTTCAGCGGGGCTCCGTCGTACCTCACGAGATGCCGGTCGTTCGCGAGAAACCCGCCGCCTTGCCACCAGGGGTTCTGCTCCGCCAACCTGTCGGATTCCATGGCGCCACCTCCCGCTCCTCACCCCGATCCTACCTCCCCAGGACAATATAGTCAACCGACTGACCCAAACCGTCCATTTTGCGGCAACGGCTAGCCGAACCTCATGAGTCGAGCGAATAGTGCGGGAATTCGCGCACTTCCCCATGCGCGGCAACAATGGAACGCGGGTCCGGCCATGGTACCCGGTGAAGGAAGCGGGGAATTCCGGCAATGTCCGCCGCACACGACAGGAATACCTTCCTTCCCAGCCCCTTGACTCAGTCTGGCGTTCTGGTATTATACTGGCCAGTATAGTCGGGGGGGTTCCCATGAAGTTCTACGATCGGGACGAGGAGCTGGGCCGGTTGGCGAAGATCGACGAAGCCGTTGTGCGCGGGCATTCCCGGTTCACCGTGGTCACCGGCCGAAGGCGGGTCGGGAAGACCGAGATCGTCAGGCAGCACATGTCCCGGCTGGGGGAACGGGCACTCTACTTCTTTGTCGGACGACGGCACGTTTCGTTGTTGCGGGAAGAGTTCGCCCGTGTGGCGAGTCCTCTCCTTCCCGGGCTTGCAGGCGCCGAGCACCGCCGGCTTGCCGACCTCGTGAAAGCTCTGCTGGTGGCTTCGCACAATCAACCGACCTTCGTGGCCTTTGACGAGTTCCAGAACTTCGCCCACGTCGACCCCGGCTTCTTCTCGGACCTCCAGGCGGTCTGGGATGAGTTGCACAACTACTCCCGATGCCATCTGCTGGTATGCGGTTCCACGTTCTCGCTGATGAGGCGTGTGCTCGAGGACCGCAAGGAGCCGTTGTATGGACGGGCCACCGACAAGCTCAGAGTCGAGCCTCTTCCCCCTTCGATCGTGCGCGATATCCTGGCCGACCACGGCAGGGACGAGGATCTCCTGGCCTTCAGCGCAGTCTTCGGGGGAATCCCCAGGTACTACGAGCTGGTCGACAACCACTCACTCTGGGATGCGAGGCTGGACGAGATCCTGGCGACCCTCGTGTTCGACCGCTCGGGGATTCTGTACGGTGAAGGGCAGGACCTTCTGCTGGAGGAGTTCGGCCGGGAGCACCACACGTATTTTGCGGTCCTGTCGGCCATTGCGAGAGGCAACACGCAACTTTCCAGAATAGCGGATGCAACCGGCATGCCTGTCACGTCAGTATCCAAGTACGTGGACGAGCTGCAGCGCCGGTACGGTCTGGTAGAGCGAAGGACACCGGTCCTCGAGGAGGCGTCGCGCAAGGGCCTCTACAGACTCTGTGATCCCTTCCTGACGTTCTGGTTCCGCTACGTCAATCGAAATGCCTCGTTTCTTGAAGTGCGGGCCACGGCTGAAGTCACAGCTCAGGTCAAGGAGGACCTGGACAACTTCCTCGGGCCTTCTTTCGAGACGCTGTGCCGTGAGGTGCTGCTTGAGCGCACGAGACGGGGAGAGAGACCTTTGGCGGTCTCCGCAGAGTACCTGGGCTCATGGTGGGACCGCCGCAGCCACGACGTCGATATCGTGCTCGGCAACTCGAAGGAGGCCGTCCTTCTCGAATGCAAGTTGTCCGCCGCCCGGTTCTCCAAGGGGGGCCTGACCGGCTTCCTGGACAGCGCAGCGGCCTTCGCCGCGCGCCATCCCGAGCTGTCGCTTCGTCTCGGCGCCGTTTCGCACGGGCGAACGACAACTGCCCAACGCCAGGCTTGCGCCCGCAGCGGCGTGGCTCTGATGGATTTCGACGACCTCTGGTCGAGCGTGGACGCCCCTTGACGTCGGGGCTCAACCTACTTCGCCCTGCGGGCTTCGAACGGCAGGCCCCTCACCCCTTGTAGCGGGGCGGTTTGCAGCACGCAACATGTAGTGTCTGCGGCAGTCTGAGCGGCCCAGCGCCTTGCGCGGATGCGCAAACCCTTACGGGACAATGCCCGCTGGGTACCATCTGGATCGGATGGGGGTGCTGCGCGGTCTCAGCAAGAGTGCTGGGGCCCACCGTGCGTTGCCCCGAACGGAAGGAGGTCTCCCATGCGTGCCGGAAAAGGACTGTTGCCTCTGTTGGTCGCCATGTCCATTCACGGAGGGTGCAGCTCGCAAGCCTTGCCCGAGGGAGCGTCGATGGATTCGAGGGCCGTCGAGGCTGCGGCCCCCGGCGACATGGCGCCCGACGAATATGACTTTGCCCGAGGCTTCGGGGACTCGCAGGCAGGCGACGATGCCATTGAGGCTGGGGACGCGTGGGTGCCCCCGTTCGAGGGAACCGGATCGCCGTGCTCGGACAACTCGGACTGTCCCGGCGGCTATTGCATCGAGGTTCTCGGGCACGGCATTTGCACCGCGACGTGCATCGAGGAGTGCCCGGACGGGTGGACGTGCCAGGGGTTGACCCTGTATGGACAGGACGTGCTGTTCGTCTGCGTGCCCGCCTGGTACGACCAGTGCAAGCCATGCTCGACACACGAGGAGTGCGGCGGGGGGGCGGACTTTTGCCTGGATGGAGAAGGTGGAGCGTATTGCGCCACACACTGTTCCAGCGATGCGGACTGCCCGGCGGAGCATACGTGCTTGCAGGTCGAAGTCGGTGCGGGGGAGGGGGAAGTGTTCCAGTGCCAGCCTCTTTCCGGAAGCTGCAAGTGCCTGGGCGGGTCTGCCGGGGCGGAGGTGTGCAACGGCCTGGACGACGACTGCGACGGCGAGGTCGACGAAGGTGAGGTAGCCGGCTGCATCACGTTCTACCTGGACGAAGACTTGGACGGGTACGGCGTGCAGTCGGACTTCGATTGTGCCTGCTTCCCGCACGACGCGTATACGTCTCTGATGCCGGGTGACTGCGACGACAGTAAGCCGTCCGTGCACCCTGCTGCCGACGAGGAGTGCAACGAAATGGACGACGACTGCGACGGGGCGGTTGACGAGGGCATTTCGTCCTCTTGCGGCAACTGCGACCCGAACTGCCACCAGCTCGAGGTCGGCCCGGGTGGAGACGAGGGGTTCTCCGCGGACACGCCGGCTTCCACGGGCGTGAAGGTGGACGCGGACGGCCATCTCTCCATGGGCGCGTCCGATGGACAGACGGACCTCGCGTTCACCTACATCTGGATCGCGAACTCGGCCGAGGACACGGTCTCGAAGCTGGACACCCAGTCGGGGGCGGAGCTGGCCCGCTACAGGGTCTGCTCAAACCCGTCCAGGACCTCCGTGGACATGTACGGAGACGTCTGGGTTGCGTGCCGCGGCAAGAAAGGGCAGGCGCCGGGCGGCGTGGCTCACATCGCAGCGTCGGAAATCCGGTGCAAGGACAAAGACAACAACGGTGCCCTCGAGACCTCCGGCGACGCGGACGGCGACGGCAAGATCTCCGGGGCCGAGTTGCTCGACAAGGGCAAGGACGAATGCGTGCTTCTCATCACCGACCCGTCGGGAGCGGGGCACCAGCAGAAGTCTCTGGCCGTGGACAAGTACAACCACCCCTGGGTGGGGGATTGGGACGACTTGAGGCTGAGGAGGCTGGACCCGGTCAGCGGCCAGGTCGTGCAGACCGTGGACCTCACGCCCACGAAGCCATACGGGCTCGTCGTGGACGGGGACGGCGTCATCTGGATTTCCGGCCACAGCTCGTGCAACGTCGGGCGCCTCGACCCAGAAACCCTGGACCTCAAGCACCACAAAATGCCGGGCTGCACCGGCATTCTCTACGGAATCGCAGTGGACCTGCAAGGGGACATCTGGGTGCCCAACATGGAAAACGCCCGAGTCTACCACCTCAGACCCGATACCCTGGAGGTCACTGAGGTCAAGACCGATCCGAAGCTTGGGTACGTCAGAGGGGTCGCTGCTTCGGCAGACGGTCGGATCTACGTCGGGCACCACACTCCTACCTGCGTCCAGGGACGTTCCGTATCGGTCATCGATGCTGCGTCCGACCAGGTTGTCGGGGTGCTTGGCGCTGCCCAGTATGGAGTCTCCGGCCCCACTGGTGTCGCCCTCGACTACCAGGGGTTTGTCTGGGCGATCAACCAATGCACTGACTCGGCCACGAAGATCGACCCGACCACCGGCCAGACCCTGGGAATCTTCCCGGTGGGAGACGGGCCCTACACATACAGCGACATGACAGGCTACTCGCTCCATACGTTTGCTTCCCCCAAAGCCGTCTACACGCACGTGCTGGGCAGTGTGGGCCCTTCGGACAAGACGGTCTGGTCGTGGCTGGACATGGACCTGAACGCGATGGGGCAGTCTGCCGTGCTGGTCCGCTTGCGCGTGGCGGACACCGTGACCCAGCTCGAGTCGTCGCCCTGGAGCGAGCCGTTCGGTCCGTTCCCCCCTGCGTCCTTCCCCCTTGACCTCAAGTCCGCCGGCCCGTTCGTTGGCAAGTACCTCGGGATCGAGGTGTCTCTCACTCCCGACGAAGAGGCCAATCCGGTGCTCGTCAGCTCAATCTCGGTCCAATATATCGTCGAATACCCGTGACGACGGTGACGCGTCCGCTGGTTTGACCTCGGGTACCGCGTATGGTATTGAGGAGGCTGGAGGCGGACATGAAGCGGAACATCTGGGTCATGGTTCTGGCGGGTCTGGTTCTGGCATCGGGCATGGCGTCGGCTGGACCGAAGAAGGGGGAGAAGGCCCCCGACTGGGTGGAATTCGTCGTCTTGAGGGGCGGGGAGGACGCGGGGACTTTCGGTTTCAATACGACGACTTCTGCTGCGTCGGGGAATCTGTTCTCGTCGGCCAAGCTGGACCTGAAGACAGGCAAGGGGAAGCTGGCGATTCAGACGCACGTGGAGCTGACCCCTGACGGCAAGCTCGAAAAGTACCGCAAGTGGGTCGGAAAGGAAGGTGCGCAGCCGGACGTGATCGCTTTCTGGATGGGCAAGAAGCTCCGCGTGGTCTCGAAGCTGAAGGGCGCGAAGTTCACGTCGGACCTGCAACCTGCCGACGGTTTTGTGACTCTTGACCGACTGGGCTTCGCCATGTACGCGCAGCTCGGGCTGCTGTGGAAGAAGGACCACCCCGCGTCGGTTCCCTGCCTCTTCGTACACCGGGGGAAGATGGGTGACGTCGCGATGAAAGCCGCGGGAACCGCTACCCTCAAGAACCTCAAGGGCGAGGAAGTCAAGGCAGAGGCCGTCGAGGTCTCGGCCAAGGGATTCAAGTTCACCATGTTCCTCGGCGAGAAGCCCGTCTTCCTGGGCTTCCAGTCCAGCAAGATCAGCCTTGTGCGGAAAGGATGGAATCTGGTGTCGGTAGACAGCCAGACGCCGGTCGAGCCGGTCCCGGAGGAAGTGAAGGAGGTGAAGGCGGAGGAGAAGAAGGCCGAGGAAGCGAAAGAGCCCGAGACCACGAAGAAGGCCGACGAGGCGAAAGAGCCCGAGACCACGAAGAAGAGCGAAGAGGTTCCTCCTGCGCCGGAGGGCAAGCAGGACCTGCCCCCGCTTCCCGATTGAGGCTCCCATGCCGGATCGCTCCCCAACGAGCCACCAGCCACGCGCCACCAGCCACGCCCTGCTCAAGGGGCAGGGCTTCCTGTTGCTTACTCTCCTGTGTTCCTGCACTTCCGCGGGCACTACTGCCCCGGGTGAGCAATGCACGCCCGATTGCGAGGGGAAGAATTGCGGTTCCGACGGATGCGGCGGGAGCTGCGGCCAGTGCGATGACGGGCTCGAATGTACCGACAACGCATGTTTCGAGGGCCAGTGCGAGCATGCGTTGCAGAGCTTCTTCTGCCTCATGGCGAATGCCTGCGTGCCGTCCGGGACCATTAACCCGGACGACCCGTGCTCGTCGTGCTCTCCTGGCAAGAACCAGAAGGGGTGGTCTCCGTTGGATGACGGGACAGCGTGCGAGGGAGGAAAGATCTGCTGGAAGGGGGAGTGCTGCGACGCTTCCGGCAACTGCAAGGGGCTGGAGTGCGGCTCGGACGGTTGCGGCGGGCAGTGCGGGCAGTGTGGGGAGCACGAGGAGTGCAAGAAAGGCAAGTGCGTCGAGGAGGTGTGCGTGCCCGATTGCGAGGGGAAGGAGTGCGGCGATGACGGTTGCGGGATAGCGTGCGGCGAGTGTCCGGGCGACCACGATCAGTGCCAGGAAGGGCAGTGCGTGTGCGTACCCGACTGCGGCGGCCGCGAGTGCGGCGACGACGGTTGCGGCAACAAGTGCGGCCAGTGCACGGGAGTGAACGTCGTGTGCGACGAAGCGACGGGCAAGTGCGTCTGTGCCGGCCCCAAGTGCGGAGAGACATGCTGCGGCCCGGCCCAGATCTGCCTCGACGACCTTTCCTGCTGCCAGCCCGATTGCGGCGAGGGGGCGCAGTGCGGGGAGGACGGTTGCGGCGGCGTGTGCGGCGTGTGCGGCGGCGGACCTTACATAGCGTGTGTCGAGGGCCAGTGCGTCTGCAAGGGCAAGGTGTGCGCCAAGGCGTGCTGCGCTCCGTCGGAAACGTGCGACCTCCAGGGGAACTGTTGCGTCCTGCAGTGCCAGGGCAAGGAATGTGGGGAGAACGGTTGCGGCGGAGTGTGCGGGATGTGCCCGCCCGGGGGAATGTGCTTGGAGGGGAAGTGCCCGCCCCCCGGGAAGACATGCAACGACGGGAATGCTGTTGCGTGGGACGGTTGCACCGACGGCGACCTGACCGAGTTCCTGGTCAATTCGTTTACGGAGGACTGGCAGATAGATCCTGTCGTGGCGGCCATTTCGACGGGTGCATACATGGTGGTGTGGACCAGCAAGTTCGAAGACGGGGACGGGCAGGGGGTGTTTGCGCGGCGCTTCAAGGCGGATTCCACGCCGGCAGGCCCTGCATTCCAGGTCAACGAAGAGACGGAAGACAACCAGGAACGGCCTGCGGTGGCGCCCTTGGACGCCGGCTATGCGGTAGCGTGGGAAAGCTGGGGACAGGACGGCGTTGGGGACGGGATTGTGGCCCAGGTGTTCAAGTCGGACGGGTCGAAGAAGGGGGCCGAATTCGTGGTCAACGACGAGACCATGGGAGACCAGACCGGACCAGCGGTCACGGCCATGTCCGGCGGCGGTTTCATTGTGCTGTGGGAAGGCACGTCGCAAGCAGACTGGAAGGGGGTCAACGCACGAGTGTTCGATGCCGGAGGGAAGCCGTCGGGGCCGCAATTCGCGGTCAACCAGACTACTGCGGGAGAGCAACGCAACCCGACGGCGGCATTGCTGGAGGACGGGCGCATCCTGGTTGCCTGGGAGAGCGAGTTGCAGGATGGTGACGGGTTGGGCGTGTTCGCCAGGCTCCTGGACTCAGTGGGCGCACCGTCGGGCGATGAGCTCCAGGTAAACAGCTACACTCCACTGTCGCAGCAGGACCCGACCGTGGTTCCGCTGCCTGGTGGCGGCTTCGCGATTCTCTGGCAAAGCGCTGGCCAGGATTCTTCAGGTTTCGGCATTGTCGGAGCCGTGTTTGATGCGGGCGGCGCGGTCGTCCAGGAAGAGACCCTGCTCAACGACTGGACCAGCGGGAACCAGGAGAAGGCAGCGGTCGCTGCCGTCGGCGACGGTTTCGTTGCTGCATGGGCCTCGAAGGAGCAGGACGGAGACGACTACGGCATCTTCCTGCGCCTCGTTCCGACCGTCGGCGCATGGCCCGGGCAACCCGAATTCCAGGCCAACGTCTTCACGACGTCGATCCAGGCATCCCCGGCCCTCGCCGCTCTTCCGGGCAGCTTCGTGCTCGTCTGGAAGAGCTGGGAACAGGGGTGCGACGGCTACGATATCTTCGCCGCCCGGTTTGACCAGTCCGGCAACATGCTTTACCATTGAATCACTGGCAGCCGCAGCCAACCTGCAAATCGCAAATCGCAAATCGCAAATCGCAAATCGCGAGTCACCTCACCCACATGCGTGCCCAGGGGACCTTGCACGAGGTGTCGTAACACTCGTTGTTGCCGCCATGGTAGTCGTTGATCGTCACTCCCTCGGGGGTGCAGGGCCACTGGTTTGGGGTGCAGGGGTAGGAGACGAGTCGTGACTTGCGCAGCAGGCTGAGGTCGTGCGAGACCCACTGGTCCTGGCAGCAGGTGTTGTTTCCGATGCCGTTGACCCAGCAACATTCGGCAGTGGTCAGGGAGATGGCGCTGTTTTCGTTGGAGTTGGGGAAGCAGTTGGCATTATCGTCCCAGCCGCGCAGCGTGAACGCAAAGAGCTTGGCCTGTTCCAGGGTGAGGTTCTCAACATATTCGGGCTTTCCGTGCAGCCACGACGATGAGCAGCCGCCAGGCCACTTGGACACGAAGAAGTCGGCCATGGACTTGCTCGAAAGGAGGCTCTTGTAGCCGACGCTGTACTCATCGGTCTCCACGAGGAAGTCGTTGCCTGCGACGTGCTTGTACGCGGGCGACTTGAACGCCGCAGTCGTGTTGTCGAGGCTCCCGAACGAAGAATCGGTCGAGAAGACTGTGACGGAGTTCCAGTACCTGGGACCGCTGTTGGACGCGACGCCGATCAAGGTCCATCCCCCGCCGTCGCTCTCCATGTCGCAGAGGACCAGGAAAGGCTGAAGGGGTCCGTTGCCGTCGGGGTCGATGCTGTACTTACCTGTTTGGGACCCGGGGACGGCCGAGAGCCATGCCTTGCAGCTAGCGAGCGCGCAACCTTCGTTGGCGGCTCCGCTGCAGTCGTCGTCGTCGGGTGTTACGCAGCTTTCCGCAACTCCGGGATTGACCGCCCCGTTGGTGTCGTCGCAGTCTCCCGCGATCAATGACGAGTAGCTTGCTTCCGGCGCGCATAGGCAGCGGGAGTCCTGGAGAAGGCCGTAGCCGTCCGAGTCGGAGTCAAGGTACCAGGTCTTGCACCCCTGTGCGCCCTCGGGGTCGATGCCTCCGTCGCAGTCGTTGTCCTTGCCATCGCACTTCTCCTGCTCGGGAGGTTTGGGGGTCGCGCCGCACTTCGTGGCGCTGCCGTCGGCCTCACACACCTTGAGCCCGAGCACCTGGCACTCGCCGATTCCGGCCACGCAGGGCGCGCCGATGTCGAAATCCTCGTCGGTCTTTCCATTGCAGTTGTTGTCCTGGCCGTCGCACAGCTCCGGCTTCGGCTGGCCCGGCTCGGCCGAGCACACGACGCCCAGTCCGCCGGGAGCGCAGACCCATTGGCCTTCATCCGCGCATTGACCGACGCCCAGCACGCACGGACCGCCCAGGTCGAAATCCTCGTCAACCGATCCATTGCAGTTGTTGTCCTTGCCGTCGCAAATCTCCTTCGTGGCGCCCTGGAACGGGTTGCAGAACTGGAGCTTGCCGTCCTTGCACTCCTGAACGATGTGGGAGCACTCCCCCTGTCCGCACACGATTGAAGCGAACACTTCATCGGTCAGGCCGTTGCAGTCGTCGTCCAGTCCGTTGCACTTCTCCTTCGCCCCCGGGTGGATCGCGGGGTCCAGCGGAGCGCAGTCCAGGACGTCCATATGCCCGTCGTTGTCGTCGTCTTTGTCAACGCAGTCCTTGAAGCCGTCGAGGTCGTTGTCGGGGAACCCTTCGTCCGTGCCCGACGCACAGTTGTCGTCCTTGCCGTTGCACGTCTCCTGCGCCCCCGAGTGGATCGCAGGGTCCAGCGGAGCGCAGTCGAGGACGTCCGCCTCGCCGTCGCCGTCGTCGTCAGCGTCGCAAGCGTCGCCGGCCCCGTCCTTGTCGAAGTCAGCCTGGGTGAAGTTCGCAACGTCCGGGCAGTTGTCCTTGCCGTTGGGTACGCCGTCACCGTCCTTGTCGTCGTCGCACTTGTCTCCGATGCCATCCCCGTCTATGTCGCCCTGCGGAGGATTGAAGACCGCGGGACAGTTGTCCATGCCGTTGGAGACGCCGTCGCCGTCCTTGTCCGTGTCGCACTCGTCGCCCTGGCCGTCCGTGTCAGCGTCCGCTTGCGACGGGTTCTTGATGCAAAGGCAGTTGTCGCCCTTGTCGGGGATGCCGTCGCCGTCGTCGTCCGCATCGCACACGCTGCCCTTGCCGTCGCCGTCACA
>Ga0172371_10011206_pt1 | contig 11979 bp, 10 predicted proteins | sample Lak12m_FD_114543 | JGI IMG/M metagenome (GOLD analysis project Ga0172371, IMG submission 114543) | Freshwater microbial communities from Kabuno Bay, South-Kivu, Congo - kab_022012_12m | ecosystem: Environmental > Aquatic > Freshwater > Lake | place: Democratic Republic of the Congo: South-Kivu...
CCCTCTCCGTCTCCGGCGCCCATGATATTGATGCCCTTGACCGCAAATCCGAAGGGGCGCGGCTGGCCGGCTATGTCTATCTGCAATCCGTCGTGCAGTTCCAGGGACAGGTTGGTTTTAAATCTTAAAGCATGGCCGCCCTGGTTTTTAACGATTTCCTCTGCCGTGCCCGCCGGCGACCCGCGGTGGCCCAGGGTTTCAATATCGGTCACGCCGCGGCTCCGGCGGCCCCTGATATACAACTCGGTCCAGGGCCGGCTGAAAATAGTCTGTACCTCTGCGGCTAATTCGCGCTCTTTGTCAGGGCTAAGGTTGCCGTCGATCAAATGCCGGTAATAATTCACCGCGGCCGCCACGTAAAGCGGGCTTTTCATCCGCCCCTCGATTTTGAGCGCCGTTACCCCGATGCGCCGCAGCTCGGCAACGTATCCGGGCAAGGCCAGGTCCTTCATGGAAAAGATAAAGCCGCCTTGATTGGCCTCTAAATTTGACCTTCGGTAACTTTGCCGTTCTATCGAACGGCCGCTACAACTGCCTGGCCCGCCTGCTCTGCGGTCAGATGTAGAGGCGGTTCGATCCCGACTCTCAGAAAAGTCGGGAGAGAACTGCATGGAATTGTCAGACAATTTCGCCTTCGGCGTCAAGTTACTTTCCGGCTCAAACCATTCCCGGCAGGGATAGGCGCATTTGCCGCGGTTGCCGCTGCGGCCGCTGAGGTGTGAAGAAAAGAGGCACAGGCCGCTGTAGGAATAACAAAGGGCCCCGTGGATGAACACTTCCGTTTCAATGCCCGATCCCGCTGCTATCTCAGCGATTTCATCCATGGTAAGCTCGCGGGCCAGCGTAACCCTTTTGACGCCCATTTTCGCGGCGGCTTTTGCCCCGGCCAGGTTGTGGATCGCCATCTGGGTGCTGGCATGGATTTTCACCTGCGGAAAATAACGGCGCAGGATATGGAGGACTCCCAGATCCTGGACAATGACCGCGTCGATCCCGATGGCGGCCGCATTGCCCAGGAGATCAATCAGGCCGCCCAGTTCGCTTTGCAGGATCAGCGTATTGATGGCTGCGTATATTTTGCGTTTTTTCGGCCGCGAGTGGGCGTAGCCGGCGATGTCGTTCAGATCATCGAGCGAAAGGTTCGTGGCGGAAGCGCGCGCCGAGAATTTTTCCAGCCCGAGGTAGATCGCGTCGGCGCCGTAATGCAGCGCGGCATACCCGGCCTCCACGCTCCCGGCCGGCGCCAGGAGCTCGATTCCGCTGCTCCTGCTGTTATTTAAGTTTTTGTTCATTTTGTATATCAATAATTCAGCACCTTAACCGTTCGGGAACGTGATGCAAAGCGATATTTAATCTGCATTTAACGCCCCGGTTATGGGGGAAGGTGATAATTATTATTACTGCGGGGCTCGATCTTGCGCGACACCTTTTTCCGGACGCATCCGCAAGAACGGCGGCGCGCCTTATGCGGTGGCTATGCGAGAAACCCGCAGATAAATGAAGAGTTGCTCGGTAACCATTAATGCTTGTTAAAATAACGTGATTCAGGTATTTTGAACATATGAATTATTCGAACATTATTACCATTGAACCCGGCAAACGGAGCGGCAAGCCCTGTATCCGCGGCATGCGAATCACCGTTTCGGATATCCTGGAATATTTGGCATCCGGAATGACCGAGGCGGACATCCTGCGTGATTTTCCGGAGCTTACCACGGACGATATTCATGCCTGCTTGGCTTTTGCCGCTGAACGCGAAAAAAAACTGGTGGTGTCAGTCGCGTGAAGTTGCTGTTCGACCAAAACCTTTCCCGCCAGCTCTTGCGGGATATTGACGCTGCATTTCCGGGCTCCCGGCATGTCTCCGATCTCAATCTGACGAAGAATGACGACGAGAGCATTTGGAGATTCGCGGCTGATAATGGCTTTGTCATCATCTCAAAAGATTCAGATTTCTTTCACCGGGCGCTTCTGCGCGGCCACCCGCCCAAAGTCGTACATATCAGGATCGGGAATTGCACTACCGCGAAGGTTAAAAAATTACTTTTGGATAATGTTACGCTGATTAATGAATTCATTTCCGCCCCCACGGAATCATTACTGATTCTGTAATAAATGAAAAATATTATTGTTTTAATAATCCTTAACGTAATCATTGCCGGGTGCTCATTCCATCAATCTTCCCGAATTACCATAGATTTTTCCTCGTCAGGTAAATATGAATACGGAAAATGGAAATATGAATACATTGTGCATAATAATGGTGGACGATGGGGTAATCTTTATTACAACGGCAAAAGACCCGAAGATAAGCAACGTCATCATCCAGTATTTGGGACAAAAATAAAAACCCCTTGGGGGCCAATGTATTATATTGGCGATATGCATGAAAATATTGTATACCATGGATGGATGCCTAGATCACTAGCGCAAGACATGTGGCGTTGGCAAGGCAAGCCTTCTCATAATTGGATAAACACAAATGATTTCGATCAAGCAGTTGAAAACGGTCAAAAGCGCACCGCACCATAATCATTTTCTTGAACAACGGATATAAAAATATTTATGATTTCTTATTTCTTCATGCACCGCACAATCCCGATGCTAAATCGGGTTGTGCGGATGGAGTCGCAGGGCGAATTTCGCTTCCCGCGCAAGCGGGATTTTTAAAAACAATGTAAGTCCAGATCAGATGCGGGTGCGCCGCGCGAAGCATCAGCCTCGTGGCTATGCGAGAGCGGGAAACCCGCAGATGATTTGGAATCACAGAAGTTTTTAAAAACGAAATTCGCCCTGCTATTAATCACCCGTGCAAGCGAGATAAACATCGCCTCAGATCCGGAAAATATTACCGAGCTTGCGGCCGATGAGGCGGTTGATGCCAAGGATGGTAACGAACAGGAACGCCATCGCCCAGACGCCGAAAGCCGCCGCCAGGTAGCGCCCGTCGCCCAGGAGCTGGAACAGTTCATAGAGCGCCTTGGTGATCGGGTAATGCACCTGCTTCTGGGCCAGCATCAACGAATCGGATACCTCCAGCATCGCGAAACTGAACGCCAGCAGCCCGCCCGCCAGCAGGTTGGCGCCAATGAGCGGGAGCGTTATCTTCCACGTCACGCGCAGCGGCGAGCCCCCCACGCTCGCGCCGGCCTCCTCGAACGCCACCGGCATCTGCTGCAGCCCCGCCGAGGCCGCGCGCACCACGTAAGGCAGGCGGCGCACCGCGTAGGCAATGATAAGCAAAAGGGTCGGATTGTTGGCCGGATTTAAAAACGCAAAAAGCGTCCCGGGCTGGCTCATGCCGATGTAGCCGAAGGCGATCACGATCCCCGGCACCGCCAGCGGCAGCATCGCGGCCGTATCCAGCCAGCCGCGCCAGCGCAGCTTCGTCCGCTCGACCACGATCGCGATCATGAACCCGAGCGCGACGTCAATCGCCGCCGCCAGGAGCGAGTAAACCAGGCTGTTGCGGATGCTCGGCACGATCAGTCCGTGGCCAAGGGCGTTGAAGTAATGTTCGAATGTGATTTTGGAGGGCAGAATTGTTTTATACCATGACAGGGTTATGCTGGTGAGTATAACCCCGATGTGCGGCAGGACCGCGAGGATGAAAACAACCGAAAACAGCGCCAGGGCCGCCGCCAGGGCCAGGCCCTTAAGGGGCTTTGGAGTCCTAGACTGAGCCCCCTTCTGGAGCGCCACGTACTGCCAGCGCCGGAAAAGGAGCTTGCCGGCGCCGTAAATGAGCGCCACCGCAACCAGCATGATCGCCACCAGCGCGTAGGGCAGCGGGTTTGAGCCGATGTCCTTCAAGCCGTCGAATATCTGCACGGCCGTCAGGCGGTTGAAGTCGAATATAAGCGGGGTGCCGAGCTCGGTGAAGGACCATATGAAAACCAGCGCCCCGCCGGCGAATATGCCCGGCGCGATGAGCGGGATGGTCACGCGCCGGAAGCGCCCGAAGCCCGAAAGGCCCATGCTGGCCGCCGCCTCCTCCAGCGAGGGATCAACGTTTGAAAGGGCCGCCACGGCGTTCAGGTAGAAAATGGGATACAGGTGCAAAGCCTCGGTCAGGGCCACCGCAAAGAAACGCCCGGAACCAAGCCAGTCAACCGCCCCACCCCAGTCGCATAGGCCGGCTTTGACCAGGACGGCGTTCAGCATGCCGTACTGGCCGAGAATCTGGCGGATGCCAATCGCGCCCACGAAAGGCGGCAGAATCATGGGAACAAGGATGAGCGCGCTGAAAAGATTCTTGCCGGGAAAGGTCGAATAGGCCGCGAAGGCCGCCAGGGGCAGGCCGATGATAACGACGATGATCGTTGTGAGTGAAGCCATGGCCGCGGAATTAAAGAGCCCTTCCGCGTAGACCGGGTTGAGCAGGGCCTCGCGCACTATGGCAAAGGTGAAGCGCCCGTCAAACACCACCGCCCCGCGCAGGACCCAGGCCAGCGGCCAGAAGAAAAAGAAAACGAAAAAGAGCGCCGTGACAAGCGCAACCAATATTGCCTGGTATTGTTTCATTCTTCGTGTCTCGTATTTTGTGAAGCGTATCTCGCAAAAACCATATGCAAGCGATTCATTTCCGTCATTCCCATGAAAATGGGAATCCAGGTCTTGGTTATAGTTCTGGATTCCCGCTTTCCGCCGTCGCTCATGGAGCTATGGCGGACAAGCCGCGGTAATGACAGATTCGTGCAACTTACAAAATATTATACCTTTGCACGCATTGCGTGCAAAATTCACCCTTAGGGCCATTACTTCTTTTCCTTCGCGAGCCCTTCCGCCCTGCGGTACCGGTCGCGGAAAAATTCCGTCCACTCGCGCATGAGCCGGGCTTCCGCAAGCTTGTCTGACATCGCCTTGGCGCTTTGATCAAGCGCGGGGCCGTATTCAGCCCCCGGCGGCAGCGCCGTAAAAACGACCTGTGCCTCCGGGCACTCCCCCGGGCCGCCGGCATCGTTGATCGCCTTCCACGCCCGGCGCAATTCACCGTGCGGCTCGATGCACAATGTCTTGACAATGGCGCGGATAACGCCGAAATACGGGCCGGTCCAGGCCGGCTGGTACGTGAATTTACCGGCGTTTTCGTAGGGCATCGCCTCCGGGTCTGACATGTTTTCAATGTATTTTGGAATATACAAGTCGCGCCGGATGGGCAGACGGCGCAGGGCGTACTTGGAAGGCCCGCCCGGGCGCCCGACACGCGTGTTCCAGATGAGCTGGCCTTCAACGCTAAGGCAGAAATCAACGAACTGTTCGGCCAGCGCCCGGTTCGGCGCGCCGCGCAGGATGCTGACGGGATCCACCGAAACCGAGGATCCTCCCCGGGGCATGACGTAATGCATCCTTTTCGAGCCCTCGTTGCGCTCGACGGTTTCGCTTTCAAAACGCCCGTAGAAATCAATGCACATACCGGCGGCGGCGTTGCCCTGGGCGACATCCACGGTTACCTTGCCGGCCGCGTCGGTGAAATACCTGGCGTTCGCACCGATTGTCCGGACAAGGCCCAAGGCGCGCCGCCAGCCCTCCGCCAGATCGGCTTTTCCAGCGCTTTCAGCGCTTTTACCGGCGGTCTTGAGATATGCAAACATCTGCTCCTGGATAAGCATTTCAAAGGCCTTGTTGATCGATCCGCTCTTGGTGGGATCAGCCAAAGCCAGATGACCGTAAAAACTGAAATCGGCCAGGTCTTCCCACGCGCGCGGAGGATTAAGACAGCGCAGCATGCCATGCGAAGCGCCTGGCAGGGATGCTTGCCCCGTTTCAAACGGGGCCGCAGCCCTGCCTTCACGCTTTTCCCCTGAATCAATCCGGACTGGTAGGGCGTGGGCCTCCGGCCCCGCCTCCGAAGCAGTTTTCATGGTATTGAAAAAATCATCGTTGTAACAGATCCCGAAGCTGCTGAGGCAGCAGCCGTACCAGCGGTCTTCGGGATCGTAAAATTTCTCGCCGGAAAATACGGGCGGGATGATGGCATCTACCAGCAGCTCCGGGTGGCGCTTGCGCACGCCGCAGGGGACAGAATGGCCTTTTTTGGCCTGGAGGGAGTGGTCATATTCGCCGCCGCCGAAAAATATATCGATCCCGATCCCGGCCAACCCGGCCCTGTCCGCGGCCTGGAAGGAACTATCCAGGTAGCGGGCGATTTCGGCCGTGCCGCCGATGTTGCGCCAGTCGATCGCGGCGGGCTCCGCGCCGCGGCCGGCCAGCCACCGCCCGAAAGCCTGCTCAAACTCAAACTGCACGGCCTCGTTGTGCGGGCTGACGATCACCAGCGGCCTTCTGCTGCCGGCCCCTTCTTCCTTCGCCGGGCGGAGCAGGAAAGGCACGGCCAGCAGCAGGATCAGCGCAAGGATATAAAATGAATCGGATGGCCTTATGGTTCTCATTCTGGCACTTCAAGGCTGCAGGCTGAAGGCTGTTGGCAACTGAAGCATTAAATCCGGCAACTTTATCACGCTTAACATCATCATTTGCCGTTCTATCGAACGGCCACTACATTCCGCCACAGGCGGATAGCGGCGGTTCGCAAGAACCGCAATGGATTTAAATTCCTACACATAAATTTAAAAATAATAAACCAATCGCCTGCGCATCACTTATGACTGCAGTTATCTCTACCAAAACATTTACTTTATTCATGCTTTGGTTCCATCCCATGCCGCGCGGAAGCCAGCAGGAGCATCGGCCCCACGAAAAACGCCTTGCCGATGAAATAGAGTCCTATAGCGACGGAAACAGCGTCGTCGCCGCGGTCGAAGCCGGTTTTGGTCAGGATCCACATCCCCGCCGCAAGGCAAATGACAAACGAAACGAGCGCCGCCACCATGCCTGTTTTTTGAATGATGGAAAGCATTTTTTGCCTCCTTCCTTTTTCAGGATTCCTTCCCAAGCTCCCTCAATACAACCTTGGCGGCGCGCTCTTCCGCGCCGGGCTCGCCGAGCAGCTTGCGCACCCGGTCAAACTCCCCGATCATTTGGTTCCGCGTCTTGCCTTCGCTTAAAAGCTGTTCAATCGCCCGCGCCAGGTTTTCCGGCGTGGCGGCGTGCTGAATGAACTCCGGGCAGATTCCCTTCCCGGCCACAATATTGACCATGCCTAGAAAAGGCACCCGGATGAGCAGGCGCCCGGCCAGGTATGTCAGCAGGCGCACGCGGTAGACCACCACCATCGGGCAGCGCATCAGCGCCGTTTCGACGGTTGCCGTCCCGGAACACACCCAGGCCGCGGCGGCCTGGCGCAAAATCTGCCGGGTTTGCCCCTCGATAACCGCGCATTGCCCGCTCATATTCATTTCCGCTAAAACCTGATTGATCCTCCCCGCGGCTTCGGGCGAGGCGGCCGCGATGATGAACCCGGCCGAATTTATTTTTTTCCTGAGCTCAACCGCGGCCTTGAGCATGACCGGCAGGATAAGATCAATCTCCTGCCGGCGGCTGCCGGGCAGGATGGCCACGCGCGCGCCACCGGACCAGGGAAGCTCGGGCGGGGATTCCGCACACGCCGCGGCAGCCGGGGCAATCAGGGGATGGCCGACAAACTCCACCTTCAGACTGGTATTCTTGAAAACATCGGCTTCAAAGGGAAAGATGGAAATCAGGCAGTCCACGTTCCGGGCCATGAAGGGAATCCGGCCCCGGTTCCAGGCCCATACCTGAGGACAGATGTAATAAATGACCTTGATCCCGAGCTTGTGCGCCTCGGCCGCCAGGCGCAGGTTGAAGCCGGGATAGTCCACGAGCAGGACGGCATCCGGCCGGCGCGCGCGCATGAGCGCGATTGTCTCCCGGAAGGTTTTCCTGAAGAAGAAATATTTGCGCAGGACCTCGCTCAGGCCCAACACGGCCATTTCGCGCGCGGGGACGGTTATTTCCATTCCGGCCTTTTCGAGCGCGTCGCCGCCGATGCCGAAAAAAACGACGTTTTTATCACGCCGGTGCACCGCCCGGACAAGCCCGGCGGCGTGCATGTCGCCGGACAGCTCGCCGGCTATCAGCATGACCGATTTATCCTTCACGTTGATGATATCCAGGTGTCAGGCAAACTGTTCGCGGCATTTTTGGCAGATGACCGCGGCCAGGCTGAGGGCTTCGGCGGCGTGCTCGCCGCCGACCACGGGGCTGGTGCGGCTGCGGACGCAGTTGACGAATGATTCGAGCTCGTTGAAGAGGGCGTCGCCCTTCTCGATCGGCACGCGGCTCTTCTCAATCCGGCCGGCCTGGCGCCGGTAGATTTCCCCGGCCTGGCGTTGGTAATCGAGCGAAATGTAGGCGTCTTCCTGGAAAATGCGGATCTTGCGGAGGCTTTCCGGGCTGATGCGGCTGGTGGTGACGTTGGCCACGCAGCCGTTCTCGAAGGTCAGGCGCACGTTGGCGATGTCCTCGCTCGTGCTCAACACCGGCACGCCCACCGCGTGCACTTCCTTCACCGGGGAGCGGACGAGGTGCAGGATAACCTCGAGGTCGTGGATCATCAGGTCCAGCACCACGCTCACTTCGGTCCCGCGCGGCTTGCCGCCGAAAAGCGGCGGCGCGGGATACGGGCTCAGGCGATGGGCCTCTATGAAACGCGGCCGCGCCAGGATGGACTCCAGGTATTTCATCACCGGGTTGAAGCGCTCTATGTGGCCCACTTGCAGCGCCAGGTTTTTTTCACGGGCGGCCATGACCATTTCCTCGGCCTCGGCGGTGGTGACCGCAATCGGCTTTTCGACCAGCAGGTTGACCCCCTTTGCGATCATCTGCATCGCCACGGCGTGGTGCTTGTCGGCCGGAACGACAATGCTGGCAGCCTCAACCTCGCCGGCCAGCTCGTTGAAGTCGCCGAAGACCCTCGTCTTGTAGCGGTCGGCAATTTCCCGGGCACGGCGCGCATTGAGGTCGTAAACCCCAACCAGCTCGGCGCCCGGCAGCTCGGAATACACCCGGGCATGCCACTGCCCGAGGCTCCCCACCCCGACCACGCCGACCTTTATTTTTTTTAAACCGCCGTCACTGCTTTCATTCATACATGGATCCTTCTCACCACCCGTATTAATTTGCGATTTTGGATTTTCGATTTCCGATTGACAATCCAAAATCTAAAATCGAAACTCGAAAATATTTTAAACAACCGCCACCAGCGCCATGTCCATCCGGTCGGCCTCGGCCACTATTTTTTCCGGCTCGAGCATGATGGTGCGGCCGGCTTCAATCGCCAACGCCGAGGCGCCGATTTTACGCAAAACCTTCATGGTTTTAAGACCGATGACCGGGATATCATAGCGCATGTCGTGGCCGCTGCGCGCGGTCTTGACCACGACTGCCCCCGGCCCGCCCAGCTTGCCGGCGCGCAGGATGGCCTCGTCGGTGCCCTCGAAGGCCTCGACCGCCAGGATCGTGCCCTCCTTCACGATCACGGTCTGCCCGATCTCAAGGCCGCTCACCGTTTTGGCCACGCGCAGGCCAAGCTCGATGTCGTTCTGCTCGCGCCCGTCCGGCGCCCGGCGCCCGAGCAGCCCGGCCTTAGGGAGGGCGTTTTCCATGAACCGCCAGGCCGGGAGCAGCCGGACGCCGATGGCGGCAAACTCTTCGCAGACTGCCCCGAAGATCGTGCGCGCGTTTCGCCGGCGGAGATTTGAAAGGATTTTCAAGGCCAGGGCGTCGGGCCTGAGGCGGAAAAGGCTGGCAGGCGTGATCTGGCCGGCCATGACAGCGTGCCGGATGCCGCTGGCCTTCACGGCCTCCAGCACCGCGCCGAGCTGGCCGAAGCTGAACCATTGCGTTTCATCGGCCAGCTTTTCGATCGCCGGCTCAGTTTCCTTCCTGAAGGCCGCCGCCATGATGCGTCGCACGCCCTGGCGGCGGGCCGATTCGGCCAGAGTCAGGGGGTAGATTCCGCGCCCGGAGATAATGACGAGCGCATCGGGTGTCAGGTTGGGATTATCATCCATATTTCTTGGAATAATAAATACAGGAAAATCTGTTCAACCGCAAGCCACTTTGCTAGATTGAAAAAATGAGTGAGTTGAAAAACACTTTTTCCTGGTCCATTTCGGCACGCGAGGATTTCAACGAGTGCCGGCGGCGGCGCTACTGGGCCAAGTACGGCATGTGGAACGGCTGGAACGAAAGGGCCTCCGAGATCCAGCGCGCCGCCTACCGCCTCAGCAAGATGGAAAACCGCTTCACCATTCTCGGCAACGCCGTCGAGCTGGGCGTTAACTGGCTCATACGCGAGATGCAGGCCGGCCGGGCCCGCGGCGCCGAAGAAGCCTACGAGGCGGCGGCCAAGCCCTTCCTCAACAGGTGCTGGAGCGAATCCCTGCAGGGACTCTGGGCCAAAAGCCCAAAGAAGTTCTGCTGTTTGCACGAGCACTATTACGGGGGCCTGGGCAAGGACCGTGAAAAATCGAAGGTTATGACCGACGAAATGATCGCCCGCGCCAAGCTCTGCCTCGCCAATTTCGCCGCGCGCGTAATGCCGGCCCTGGCACCGGTTAAAAAGGAGCAGGAGATTGCCGTCAGCACCGTCGCCGCGGGCGACCCGGAGTCGTTCATGCTCGAAGAGATAAAAATCTACGCCATCCCGGATTACGCTTACCTGCTGGAAGGCCGGCTGCACATCCACGACTGGAAAAGCGGCGGCGCCAGGGAATCCCACGGCGACCAGATGGCGGTCTACGGCCTCTGGGCCGCAGTAAAACACAAGATAACGCCGGAAGCCGTGAACATCCACCTCGAATACCTTTCCCGCGGCGCCACCGATAGCAGGAGCCTGACAAGCAAAAACCTGGAAGAAGCGCAGGCCATGATCCGCGCATCGGTGGGCGAGATGGCCGAATACCTCCTTGAAGGCGACCTGCGGCGCAACGAGCCCCTGCCGAAGGAAGACTGGGAAATGTGCGCCGACCTCGACACCTGCCGTAAATGCAACTTTTACGAGCTCTGCAAGCCGGAACTGGATGGTTGACGAACTTGCTTCCGGCGTGACAGGCATGGCTGTTTACCACGCTAACAGCGTGATCCCGCCCTACCCTTAGATTTATCCGATGGTAGGGCCGTACAGCCGTGTACGGCCGGTTTTTATTCTGGCTGCACAGCCTTTTGCAGCATGTACCAGCAGATAAAATCAAACATCGCATGATGAAAGACCCATTTCCAAGGAGAAAGATTTTGCCTCACGATCGCCCGGACTGGACACGTGAAGACTCAATTTATTTCATTACGGTTTGTTGTGAACCCCGCGGACAAAACCAATTATGCAATGGAAATACTGCCCGCAAGATATTCGATACAGTTGAGTTTAGACAGGAACGAGGTGACTGGTACGTGCATCTATTGCTCCTGATGCCTGACCACGTTCATGGATTAATCTCTTTTCCATCTGATCGGAGCATGCGCAAGGTAGTGCAGGATTGGAAAGAGTCTGCAGCACGGCGCGCGGGCATGAAGTGGCAGAGGGATTTTTTTGATCATCGTTTACGTAATGACGAAAACTATATTGAGAAAGCCAATTACATCCGGATGAACCCGGTTCGGAAAGGATTAATCGGTGAATCCGAAAACTGGCCGTTTATCTGGCAACGGACGTCAATTCCGGGAAATGATATACGGCGGGACAAGGCTGTCCCGCCCTACCATTAGATTTATCCGGCGGTAGGGCCGTACAGCCCTGTACGGCCGGTGTTTTATTCAGCGCAATCGCACCTGCGTCATAGCAGACAAGACCACGCTTAAAGCGTGGTCCCGCCCTGCCCCTGGCCTAAAAGTCTTTTTTGAATTTCCGCGGTTGGAAGACCGCTTACCGCGACTATCTTGCGCCGCTGGCTGAAGCCGCTTTTAAGCACCATGCTGCTTTTGGAAACCCGCAACTTTCCAGCTAAGAAACTGATGAGCGCCTCGTTCGCCTTGCCGTCCACCGGCGGGGCGTTCAGGCGGATTTTAAGGGCGTCGCCGTGCAGGCCCTGGACCGCATCCGCCGCCGCCCGCGGCACG
>Ga0172371_10011207_pt1 | contig 11978 bp, 14 predicted proteins | sample Lak12m_FD_114543 | JGI IMG/M metagenome (GOLD analysis project Ga0172371, IMG submission 114543) | Freshwater microbial communities from Kabuno Bay, South-Kivu, Congo - kab_022012_12m | ecosystem: Environmental > Aquatic > Freshwater > Lake | place: Democratic Republic of the Congo: South-Kivu...
AAGATACAAATGGATAATAATTGACTGTGCTCCTGATAATAAATTAAAAAATATTGAAGAGATACAGGATATTCTTTGGAACAAGATTAAAGAATTGATTTAATGTTTATGTATTCCAGTGCTTCCAAATCCACCTGCTCCTCTTGAAGTGTCTGAAAGCTCTTTTGCTTCCTCTACTTCAGCAGTCATTATCGGCTGTACAAGCATCTGTGCTATCTTCTGTCCTTTTTTTACCTCAAAGTTTTCTTTTGAAGTGTTAAGCATGACAATCTTATATTCTCCGCGATAAGTATATTCAATCACTCCTGCCATTGTCTTTATACCGGATTTTGCAGCTAATCCTGATTTATCCCATATCAAAGCAACATAACCTGCTGGAAGCTCCATCGATAATCCTGTTGCGACTAAAGCTCTTTCACCAGGTTTTATTATGATATCTTCAACAGAATAAAGGTCCATGCCAGCATCTCCTGGATGTGCATATCCTGGAATAACTGCTTCAGGATGAAGCTTTTTTGCTTTTATCTTTATTTTGGTATCCATATCAATAGAAATAATCAACTTATTTAAATATTTTAGTATTAAAGGATTAAGCAGCTTTTACTTCTTCTTCATCTTCTTCATGAACTAAGAAACCGTCTAAGGTCTTGTTTCTTCTTATTGTGTTATAGCTGATTGGTTTTCTTTTTTCTTTATTCAAACTAACACCTCTTGATCCCGAACACAATTATTTTAATGATTGAACTAGTATTTAAATACAGTTAAACTGTAAAATATAGTTTTAAAAAAGATATATCTGAAATATAGTTTTATTTTGTTATTAACTTTCATTAGTGAATTGTGAAATTTAAGAAGCTTTTCCAGAAAATTTTACAAAAGGTGAAAGATCATGATGAACAACCTTTCCTTCAATTGGGTCAATTCTCATGTTAAGCGCATTGAAGTTGATTGTGATATAAGTTATATTATATAAGACTTTACCGTCTATATTTTGAAGTATCAGCATTATCTTCTGAGGGTTATTTCCTTTGTATTCTTTTGTCTGAAAATCCAAAGCAATCTTCAAAGCTTCTTCTATATCAATCTTGATCTCGCTTAATTCTAATTTTTTTACTTTTCTTTTTTTCTCCTGGAATATCTTTTCTTCAGGTATTATCTTTATTTCAGATTCTTCTAAGATAAAACTTGTTATTGTTCCGTTTTCATTATAATATCCAATCTGCCAAATATTTTTATTTAGTTCGTCAACTAATTTGAAAATGTGAACTAAATAGCTCTTAGGATTGAATTTTTCCCATTCTTTGAATTCTTGGTTAGATTCTAATCTTTCTATAGGTTCTTTTATTTTCATCAGAAAAACAAAACTTTTTAAGGTTTAATAATGTTTTGTTTTACATGATAGAAGAACTTAAAAGAAAAGATCTGATAAATCAAGGGTATAAACTAATAGGCAACCATTCTGCTATAAAGATATGTGAGTGGACAAAAAAATCGCTAAGAGGAGAGGATATCTGCTATAAAGAAAAGTTCTATGATACAAAATGTCATCTGTGTGTTCAGATGACTCCTGCATTAAATACTTGCGGCCATAGATGTGTCTGGTGCTGGCGTGATATTGATTTTACAAAACCAAGATGGTCTGGAAAAGCAGATAGTCCTAAATTTATAGTTGATGAATGCATAAAACAGTTTAATAAAAGTTTAGTTGGTTATTTTGGCTATAAAAATGTAGATAAGAAAAAATTAAGCCAGATAACTAAGCCACAGCAGTTTGCAATATCATTGTCTGGAGAGCCAACTTTATATCCAAAACTTCCTGAATTGATCCTTGAACTTAAAAAAAGAAAGATAAATTCTTTTTTGGTAACTAATGGAACTAATCCTAGCATGCTTAAGAAATTATTGAAGAAAAAAGCTCAGCCAACTCAGTTATATATCACATTACCTGCACCAGATGAAGAAACTTACCTTAAAGTATGTAATCCTCTTATCAAGGATGGGTGGAAAAAGATTCAGGAAAGTTTGAAATTAGTAACAAAATTCAAAAGAAATGTGTTTAGGTTAACTTTAGTCAAAGATGTAAATATGTTTGCACCTGAAAAATATGCTGAAATAATAAAAAAATACAAACCTAATAAGATTGAATGCAAAGCATACATGCATGTAGGTTATAGCAGACAAAGATTAGAGATTCCAAATATGCCATATCATGATGATGTCAAAGAATTTGCAAAACAGATTGCAAAGTTGACAGGTTATAAGACAATTAACGAGAAAAAAGAATCAAGGGTTATCTTGTTGTCTAAATATTGATAAGCATGCCGTCTTTACCGGGATTCATTATAGTTAATTTCCCTATCTTATCAATCTTATTTTCATTTTCGTGCAGATGACCGCATATTGTCAGGTCAATGTTATTTTCTTTTATGAATTTAGTCAAAGATTTGTTTCCGTGATGACTTTTACCCAATATATCTAATTTATTTCCATAAGGAGGAGCATGACATAAAAAAACATAGGCTTTTTCTTTATTTTTCTTTAAGATTTCAACAAATTTTTTGCTGCTTTTTTCAAACTCTTTATCTATGATGCTAAAACCTCCTCCGCCCCATCCTAAAAAAACAACATCTTCTCTGATAAAATAAGTATCGTGTATATAATGCAGATTGCTGTATTTTTTACAGAATCTTTTGATCTCTTCAGGAGATTCATGGTTTCCAGGGATGATCAAAACATCTTTCCCAAGTTTGTGAAATTCGGATAATATGTGGTCAATACCTTGTTCGAAGATAGTAAAATCCCCTCCGCAAACAATAATATCTGCATCTTTAGCTTTTTGTTTTATTTTATTTAAAGCTGTCAAGCTTCCGTGCATGTCGATAAAAGCAAGTATTTTCATTAAATAAAAAAATGCAAAAGAGTATATAAAAATAGCGAAAAACGCAAATTTCGTTAGGTTTTTAAATGAAAATGAACTTTTTAATGAAATGATTGAATTAATCGTATGTGAAAAGCCAGATGCAGCAAAGAAAGTAGCAGAAGCTTTAGCAGACGGTAAACCTATCAAAAAAGCAATAAACGGAATACCTTATTATGAGGTTACTCATGGCAGCAAAGATATCATCGTTGGATGTGCGGTCGGCCATCTGTATGGTTTAAAACAGAAAGAAGGTCCAAAAACTCTTCCTATATTTGATATTGAATGGGTTCCTACATCAGAAATAAATAAATCAAGCGCATTTACTTCTAAATATCTAAGCGTACTAAAAAAATTAGCAAAAGAAGCAGATTCTTTTACGATTGCAACAGATTATGATATCGAAGGAGAAGTTATCGGGTTAAATGTAACAAGGTTTGTTTTCAAGAAAAAAGATGCCAAAAGGATGAAGTTCTCAACACTGACAAAAGATGAATTGATTGAATCTTATGAAAAAGCAGCCAATCATCTTGATTGGGGTCAGGCAAATGCAGGAGAGACAAGGCATATCTTAGACTGGTATTATGGTATCAATGTTTCAAGGGCTTTGACAAAAGCAATTGGAACAACTGGAAGTTTTAAGCTGATGTCTACAGGCCGTGTACAAGGACCAGCTTTAAAGCTGATTGTTGAAAAAGAAAAAGAGATCAAGGCATTCAAGCCAGAACCTTATTGGATGTTATCTTTAAACGGCCAGATAAATAAAGGCGCTATAGAAGCTTGGCATGAAAAAGATAAGATATTTGACAAGAAAGATGCTGAACAGATATTTTCAAAAGTAAAAAACGAAAAAAAAGGCAAGATAAAAGATATTGAAGTTACTAAATTTAATCAAGAACCTCCTCATCCTTTTGATCTAACTGCTTTACAGATCGAAGCATATAGATGTTTAGGAACAACCCCTAAAAGAACTCTTGAGATTGCTCAGGATCTTTATACAGGAGGTTATATATCTTATCCAAGAACATCTTCAAATCAGTTGCCTCCATCTATAGGTTATGCTAAAGTGTTGAACAGCCTGCTAAAATCAGAAGAGTATCATGATGCTGCTAATTTTTTATTAAAGAGAAAAAATCTAAAGCCGAATAATGGCAAGAAGACAGATCCAGCTCATCCAGCAGTCTATCCTACAGGCATAATCCCTAAGCTAGAAGCTGAAAAGATGAAAGTTTATGATCTAGTTACCAGAAGATTCTTAGCAACTTTCGGTGATATTGCAGTTAGACAGACAATAAAAGCAGATATTGATGTCAAAGAAGAGATTTTCATAACAAAAGGAACAACAACTGTTGAAAAAGGATGGCATATATTATATGGTAAATATGCAACTTTCAAAGAAATTGAACTGCCTGCTATGAAAAAAGGCGATGATGTTGCTATTGAAAAGATAAATATTCTTGATAAAGAGACAACACCCCCAAAAAGATATACTGAATCTTCAATAATAAAAGAATTGGAAAAAAGAAATCTTGGGACAAAAGCTACTAGAGCACAGATTGTAGATACCCTATTCCAAAGAGGTTATGTTGATGGAAAATCTATCGAAGCAACAGAATTAGGCATAAGGACTTCTGATACTCTAACAAAACACTGTCCTACATTGGTTGATGAGCAGTTGACAAGACATTTTGAAGAAGAGATGAACCAGATAAGAGAAGATAAGAAAACAGAAGATGAAGTTATAGATGAGGTCAAGAAGGTTGTAACAAATCTTATAAACGAATTCAAGAAAGATGAGAAAGATATCGGAAAAGAATTGTCTGCAGCAAACAAAGAGACTATAAACGTAATGACCTATATCGGAAAATGTCCTAATTGTGCTGATGGTATCCTTCAGATAAGACGCGGTAAATTTGGGCAGTTCATTGCATGCAATAAATATCCTGACTGTAAAACAATATTTTCTTTGCCTCAGGCATTGATAAAACCTACAAAAAATATATGTGAATCATGCAAGCTTCCTAAGATATTAGTCATAAAAAAAGCAAAACAGCCGCAGGAAGTATGTATAAATTCAAAATGCCCTGCAAAGATGGAAGGCCATACAAAAGAGCAGTTAAAAGAGATGGCTCATATCGAATCTGGAAAACTTGAAAAACCATGTCCAAAATGCAAAGAAGGTAAATTAGTTGTAAGAAAATCTATCTATGGTGCTTTTTTAGGTTGCAATAAATATCCTAAATGCAGATTTACTGAAAAGCTTGAGAAAACAGATAGTAAATGATTCTAGGTCAATTATAATAAAATTTAAACAAAACCAAAGAAAATTTCCTGCATTTTCAAGGTATTCTAAAATATTTGATTTTAGAAACCTTTATATATAAATAGTACTAAATAAGTATATTATAATACTTTAATAGTATATATAAAGTAATATAATAGTACTAATATGGTAAAAGTAGTTGTAAATAACGGACAATACAAGATAACAATCCCTAAAGAGCTAGCTTTAGCTAAAGGATGGAGTTCTAGAACAATTTTAAGGTTTGTTGAAGATCATGAGGGGAATGTAACATTAAAGGAGGCAAAAATAAAATGAAAAAACAGATTGGTTCAAAACATGAAAAGGTTTTATTTGTTTATATGGTAGCATTGCTTTTTATGTGCGGTGTGGCTTTTGATTACCAGATAAATAAAGGCTTATTTAGGGATAGTATCAGCCAGCCAACTGTTGCTGTAGAGGAAGCTCTCGAACAATTCTCCTATTCACAGCCTGTCAATTTTACCCCTATATTTATAGGAGTTATAGTCATACTGCTTGTTGTGCTAGTAAAAGAGAATATAATCACTATAAAAAAGATTGAAAAAACAGCAAGATTGTTCTCTTTATCCATCAACAATTTCATAAAAAGAAATTTTATACATCATATCAAAAGAGCTTCAAAAAAAGTGGCAAGAATACCTAAGATAGATGTTGTAAGAATAGTTCACAAAGCTTCAAAGATAAAACCCCATAAGACAATAAAAGCATATTATCACTTAAAATTAAAGCATATAATCCTTAAAGAGCTTGAAAGAACAAAAGAAGTCTTTACAAGACCATATGATAAAAGCTATTCAAATGCATTTATCTCTATGTTTTTTATTTTTGCAGTTGTAGGCATGGCTATATTTGCGATGATACCTTTTTTCAACCCATCTGTTGTTTCTGTTGAAAAACCTATGATAGTTCCAATAATAGCAGAGCAACCAACAGAGATGTTTTCACCAACAGGAGAATCAATAAGTGCATTTTCATTATTGGCAGGAATAGCTATCATTGCTTTAGTTTCTGTTATGAAGATCAAAAAAGAAGAAAGATGAAACTAGTTTTTGTTTTTTTGTTTTTTTTAGTATTGATGCCTATTGTTTCTGCAAAAGAATACAGCATGCCGTTGTTGGCTGTAAAAGAGCTAGATAATAAGTTTGAAGGGTCTTCTGCATATCTTTATCTTGAATTAAAAGAAGGTAAAGGACGTGTTTTTTTAGATACTTATCCTTTGACAAAATTAGATACTCAGATGTCTACAAGGTTTGCAAAAGAGGTTGTTTGTTCTCAAAATGATTTTAACTGTGATGATTATGATTTTATCTATACTATAAAATCAGGGGCTGTTATTGTTGGTGGACCTTCTGCAGGAGCTGCAATAGCCCTTATAACGATAGTTGCATTAGAGGATCTGGAATTAAACCAAAGTATAACTATAACAGGCACTATAAATTCTGGTGGTTTGATAGGGCCTGTTGGCGGATTAAAAGAGAAGATAGATGCTGCTGCTGAGATAGGGATAAAAACTGTATTGATACCTAATGGGGAAAGAATAACTGATTTATCTGACGTAGATGAAGAAAATATAACTAATAATTCTATAGAAAATTCATCAAAGATTGATTTAGTAGAATATGGTTCTGGATTAGGCATAGATATCATTGAAGTTTCAACAATTGATGAAGCTTTATTTATCATCAGCGGAAAAAAACCAGAACAGATAGATGGTAATCTAGAGATAGATCAAAAATATATTGAAACAATGAAAAATGTTGCAGAAGATTTATGCAACAGGTCTGCTGAACTAAAAAAGGAATTATCTTCTATTGATCTAAGCAAAGATGATGAAGAGATATATGAAAATGTGGTCAATCTAACAAACAAGTCAACAGTTGCTTTTGAAAAAAATAGATATTATTCTGCAGCATCATATTGTTTTGGAAGCAATACAAAGATGTCTTATCTTATCCAAAAAAATAGCGCTCTGAACAGCAGTGAGATGTTAAACAAAGCTGTTGAGATAAAATCTGAAATAAAAAGATTTAGTGAAGAGTTAGAAACAAAAAATATCAGCACAATAACTGATCTAGAAACCTATATGGTTGTTAAAGAAAGGCTTATTGAAGCTGAAGAAAGTATAGACAACATGATAAATAATGATAACTTAACTGAAAAAATAAGCCTTTTAGCTTATAGCATAGAAAGATTGAATTCTGCTTATTCTTGGTCTAGTTTTTTTAATACAGGTGAAAAAGAATTTATGATAAACAAGGAAGAGATCCAAAGGTCATGTGTAAATAAGATAGCTGAAGCTGAAGAACGTCTTCAGTATCTCAGATTATTGACTGATATGGATTTTTCAGATGCTGAAAAAGAGATAAATCTTGCAAGAGAAGATTTTGAAAATTCAGACTATGAGCTTTGCCTGTTTAAAGCTTCAAAAGCAAAAGCAGATTCAGATGCTATCTTGAACAGTATAGGTGTAGAAGAGTCTAATCTTTTAAGTGTAACTGAAAAAAAGCTTGAAGTAATAAAGAGAAATATGATAAAAGGCCAGGAAAAGGGAATTTTTCCAGTTATAGGCTATTCTTATTATGAATATGCTGATGAGTTAAAAGACAAAGACATCTATTCAAGCATGCTCTTTGCAGAATACAGCCTAGAATTGTCTAATTTGGATATCTATTTTAAAGAACCAAAAAAAGATATTTTTAATTTTAATATTGATAAAAAAACAGCTATAAGTTTTGTTCTGATATTTATTTCCGGATTGTTTATAGGATTAGGTATAGGTTCTAAGTCTAAGAAGAAAAAAAGATAATGAAAAACTTGTGAGTTTTTCAGAATTAAAAATTTATCAATTGTCAAGAACCGAGGGTTCTTGAGCACGCAGAAAATTCATTCTGAATTTTCAAGCGTTTTAATGAATATAAACCCGAGAGACCTCCCGAAAGAGGTGTCCCGGGAAAAAGAGGTGATCAGGAACACATTTGTTACTATACTAGAGTAGTGTAGGTTATATATAAATGTTTCGTTTTTTAAACCATTTAAAAGTGGTAACAAATACTACCAAAACATTAATATAAGATGTTATTTATAACTTTTATTATGGAAAAGTCATCTTTTTGCAGAACCATCGAAAAAAGGGTCAGGAAAAGCTTAAGGTTAGACAAACTATTCAAAAAAAATGATATTATATATGTAAAAGATCCTTTAAGCAGGTTTTTTATCGATAAGATAGTAGGAGAGCTGCCTAAGAAATTTACAAAAGACTCTAAAAAAGCTACAAAAATAGTTATAAAATATACGATGGACGATAAATGCGATGCTTTTATTGAGAAATTGTTCTATAAAAAAGAAAAAAAAGCTTTGAAAGGCATTTCTGTCCTTGAATCTATAACTGATAAAGAAGCTTTGTTATTTGCAAGATATAACAATATAAAATTTACACCCAATAAGAAGAACGAAAGAACAAAAGATATGCTTGACAAGCTGGAGAATCTATACCCTCAAACAAGGTTTAGCTTATCAAACAGCATAGATTCTTTGAGATGAAAATATATATAATCTTTTTATCTTTTATTTTGATAGGATGTTCTAATATAGATTCAAATGCAGTGGTTAATCTGGCTAAAGAAGACATTTCTGAACCTTTAATCTATTTTTGCCCAAAAGATAATTGTGAAGATGTGCTTATAAGTTATGTCAATGATTCTAAAGAAAGTGTCCATTGTGCATTGTATGATATAGATCTTGAAAGACTATTGGCTGTATTTTCTGAGAAAAGTAAAAATGTTGATGTAAAGATTGTAGTTGACAATGATAATTGGGACTCAGAGTTTAGCGGTAAAGGAATCATCAAAGATACAAAATCCCAGCTTATGCACAACAAGTTCTGCATATTTGACAGTTCTATTGTTTTGACAGGGAGTTTTAATCCTACTGAAAATGATGCTTTTAAGAATAACAATAATGTTATAATAATTGAATCTAGATTATTATCTAATAATTATGAACTTGAATTTAATGAGCTGTGGAACTATAATTTTGGTAAAGGCCAGATAAATTTTGAACCTGTATTATATCTGAATGGTAAAAGATATGAAAATTACTTCTGCCCAGAAGACAGCTGTCAAAAGCATGTTTTAGATGAGCTTGAAAAAGCACAAGAAAGCATATATTTTATGATATTCTCGTTTACAGACTCTTATATTGCAGATAAACTGATAGAAAAAAGCAATAAAGGTTTAGATGTCCGCGGAATCGTAGAAGCAAAAAGGATAACGATGGAATATGAACAATATAACCATCTGTTTTCCAATGGTGTTTTTGTCAAAAAAGACAAAAATAATTATACTCTCCATCACAAAGTTTTCATTATAGACAATCAAACTTTGATAACAGGCAGCTATAATCCTACAAAAGCTGCAGATGAAAAAAATGATGAGAATATTCTCATCATAAATGATAAAGATATTGTCCAAAAATATCTAGCTGAATTTGATGACCTGTTCAGTTAAATTTGCCTTCTTTTGAAAGACCTTCTATAGCTAATCTTAGTTTTTCTACATATTTTTCTAGGTCTTCTGCCAATTCAGAATAAAGCTTGTCGCACAACACATGATTATCTTTTAATGCGTCTTCTTCTGCATGTTTTTTTAAGAAAAGTATGATTTTGCTTAATTTAGCTATAAGTAAAGTCTTATCGTAATTACAGTCATTTAACATCTAAACACCTCTTTTTAGGTATAAACAATCGAGGTCTTTATGAATTTAATTAACCTCTCTAGAGTGGTAACAAAATAGAAAGGTTTATAAACTGAAGGTTTTTATATCATCCAGGTAAGGAGGTTATTATGGAAACTAAAGATATTGGTAAAGTTGTATCAGATTTATCTGAAAAAAATATTCAAGCAGAAGCTGTTCCTGAATCAATCAGACCCTATTTAGGAAAAGAGATTGTTGTAAAAGATACTGGAATGTTTATGGATAGGACAAGATATTCATTTATGGATGATTGTTTTTTAGCTACACCAGTTTCAGATGATCCTGAAGAAGAAGCTGATTATACAAGAGCTCCTCTTCCTTATTCTACTATCAAAAACATCTTAGCATTAAAAGCAGAAGACTTAGCCTGGATAAACACAAGAGATTGTCTAGATGGTATTACAGCAGCTTTGATAGAACCAGGTAATTTTTTAGTATTTGAAAGAAGCCAAAAAGAAGCAGAATATTTTAAAAGAAGATATAATGTAGTTGGGCAGATAAAATCTGTAGAATGATCATTATGAAAAAATATGATGTTTTTGGGATTGGAAATGCTTTGATGGATACTTTGATAGAAGTTGATGATATAGATATCCAAGATTTAAGATTAAGAAAAAGTTCTATGACTTTAGTTGATGATGTTCATATTGATTTTTTTAAGAGTGTCTTAAAAAATAATAAAACAATGGTCCAAGCAGGAGGTTCTGTCTCAAATACAATGGCAGGGATAGCTTGTCTAGGAGGAAAAGCTTTTTTTAACGGTAAAGTAGGCCGTGATAAGATAGGATTTGACTATGAGATGTTTATGGTACAGCAGGGAGTTATCTGCGACTTAAAAAGGGATGAAACTAATACTGGAAATGTTTTGGCTTTGATAACTAAAGATTCTGAAAGGACATTTGCAACCTATCTTGGAAGTTCTATAAGATTTAATAAAAAGGATGTTAATAAGAAAGAATTATTAAGAAGCAAGATACTCCATCTGGAAGGTTATATGCTTGAAAATCCTGAGCTTAAAAAAGCTTCTTTATATGCTATGAAGATAGCTAAAAGAAATAAGATTATCATTTCTGTTGATTTGTCTGATGCTTCTTTGATTGAAAGAAACCTAAAAGAGTTCAGAAAGATTGTAAAAAAATATGTCAATATATTATTTTTGAATGAAAAAGAAGCAAAAGCATTTACTGGATGTTCAGATGAAAAACAAGCCTTGTTAAAAGTATCCAAAGATGTCGAATTAGCAATTGTAAAGCTTGGAAAAAATGGTTCTATGCTTAAGATAAGAAATAAGATATTAAAATTTAAACCTTTTCCTGTTCCTAAGGTTGTTGATACAACAGGTGCAGGAGACATGTATGCTGCAGGAATCTTATATTCTATAGCCAAAAATATGCCTTTAGAAGAAGCTGGAAAGATAGCTTCATATGCATCTGCAAAAGTAGTTGAGCAGATAAGCGCAAGATTGGATTATCCTTTAAAAGAACATATCAAGAGATTATACTAGATATCTTCTTTTATATCTATAGTTGCAACCATTGTTGTTGTCTTGACAATACTTTTATTTTTTCTTAAATTTATTATAAATTTGTTGAACTCTTCAATGTTCCCAAACTTTAATTTTAATATTAAGTCATATTCTCCTGTAACTCCAAAAACCTCTTTTATATGAGAATTATTGAAGAATTCAGGTTCTAGATCTTTAGAAGTAGTGATAAACATAAAAACTATAAAATTCTCATCAACTGCCTTGTTATTCAGTTTGACAGTAAATTTTTCTATAACCTTATCTTCTTTTAATTTTGATATTCTGTCATGTACTGTACTAGGACGTAGATTGGTCTTTTTAGCTATGTCTCGTATAGGTAATCTCGAGTTTTCCCGTAAGACTTCTAAAATCTTCCAGTCTTTGTCTTCTATCATCTTAGCTTTTGTAAAGGCCTCCCAACATTTAGAATTAAATGTTCAACTTTTGGGGGCGTTGTCAAG
>Ga0172371_10011208_pt1 | contig 11978 bp, 2 predicted proteins | sample Lak12m_FD_114543 | JGI IMG/M metagenome (GOLD analysis project Ga0172371, IMG submission 114543) | Freshwater microbial communities from Kabuno Bay, South-Kivu, Congo - kab_022012_12m | ecosystem: Environmental > Aquatic > Freshwater > Lake | place: Democratic Republic of the Congo: South-Kivu...
AAATTATTATTGATTATGGTCCAACTAGTCCTGTGGCTGTTGCAACACCAACAGCAAATCCTTCTACAGGAACATTTAATAATTCAGTTCAAGTAACTTTATCAACAACAGAATCAGATGCAAATATTTATTATACATTAGATGGTAATACTCCTACAACAAATAGTACTCTATATACCGATCCAATTTTAATAACAACGACAACGACATTAAAAGCAATTGCAGTAAAAAATGGGGTTATTAGTGATATTTTAGAAGTAAGGTATACAATAACTGCAACTCCGTTAACTGTAGCCAAACCTGTTGCAAACCCTGGTGCTGGTGAAGTTCAGATTGGAACAGGGGTAACTTTAAGTGCTAATAGTGCAAATATTTATTATACATTAGATGGTACCGCCCCTACTCTTCAGAGTTCTCAATTTGTGGCAAATCCAATTATAATTAATTCCGCAACTACTCTAAAAGCAATTGCAGTAAAAAATGGGGTTATTAGTGAAATATTTAGTGCAGTTTATACTATTACTCCTAGTTCTGATTATATAACTGGTCTTGATAATCTTGATAATCAAACTTTGAATTTATCTTATCCTTCTGATCCAAGTTATATTAAAGATACTATAGTTAAAGCTAACACTGTTCTTAATACTAATTATAACTTAAATTTTACTAACATGCAAGAAGTTTGCACAAAAAATACTTGTATGGAGTATAGTGTAACTAACCTTAGCCCAAAGGATTTAATTCTTTATACTTCTCCTAGTAGTAATGGAGGAGTAGGATATAGTGCAATTTATCTTGGACAAAAGGAAGCAGAAAGATATATTTTTAGAATAAGTGGGTCAAGTAATGTATATAAAATTCAAAAACTAAATGAATTTATAGTAAGTGATTATGATGCAATTAAGTATATTAAGTATAATTAAGTATATTAAGTATATTAGTAGTAGTTAAAAATTAAAATATAATTATTAATAAATAAGGTGTATGGAAATATGGAAAAGAAAAGAAATTTTATTTTAATAATTGCAATAGCAATTATAACTTTAATGATGTTTGTTGGGACAGTTAATGCAGATCCTGTAGAGACAACAGCAAACGGAAATATATTTAAAAATATGCTTGGAGGAGATGGAGGCACTGTTCTTGGTGGAGTATTTGGAACTGCAACAGGCATATTAAATAAAATTGTTGGACTTAATCCTATTGTTCATGGTATACTTGGAGCTGCAGTTTCTGGATTTTCAACATATGGACAACTTGATAATACACTTGAGTTTACATTAATTAAAGATAAAGTAAATATTTCTAGCACAATGGATGATTTTTCTGATTCCAAAGATACAATAGATAATTATTTAGAATATGGAGATGGATTGTATACAAATAGATTACAAGCATGTAACTTTGAATTTGATGAGTCTATATGTACAAATATGATATTAACTGATCAAAACATATTAGATATAGAATTTATTAAAACAAAAGCATTAAATGATACTCAATTTATGAAAGATAATAAAAAGAAGAATCCAAGATTTAGACTTGCAGAAGACACAGAGGTTCTAGATTTAACAACTCTTGATGGTAATGCAGTAACTGGTCAAAAAAGAGGAATTCTTTTTGAAGACCCAGATAAAACAATAGTTAATAGTTATGAGTTTAGATATTTAGTTGCAAGATATAATAAAGCAACATATAAAGATGATATTACAATAGAATTAAGAACAAAGGATTTATTAGGTAATAAAGCATGGTTAACTTATTTAGCAATGCCATTTTCATCTGGGAAAAGCTTTTTCACACTTAGTAAACTGTTAGCAAATACTGCAACAAAGGAAGATATTAATAAAGCAAGAGATATAGAAACAATAATTCAACCTTTCCATTTGCAATTTAATTCATGGACAACTGATGAAAACAAATCACTTGACTTAACTCAACTTGATTGTTTAAATGAAGATGGAACAAGCATAGGAACAACAGGAACAGAGATTCTACCAAAAGTCACATTTGATTGGGTATTTAATCACCATCCATCTAGAACTATTGGTTTAGAACTTGATAATGCAGAATGGTGTGATACTAATGCTGATGGAAAAGAAAAGAATGGAATTTATTGTGATGCAACTCAGTTTACAATTGAATTAATGCATAAATTAAATGAAATAAATGATTATGTTGCAAATCATTCAGATGAGTTTATTTGTCCAACACCAGGTGTTTCTCAAAAATTAATAACAAACATCAATAACTTTGGTATAACAAAACTTGATGCAAGTTATGATGGGGTAAAAGATATAGTTATTAATTATGAGACTGATGGAAATTATGATGTTGTAGTAAATCCTTATTATGATATTGTATTTGAAATATATAAGTTAAATGCAGGAAATTGGGGTTTACTGGATACTATAGTTGTTCCAATTTCACAAATTGGTAAGCAAACAGGAAGTATAAGTTCAAATGTTGGTTTGTTCCAGAATGTTACTGATTTCAAAGTAGAAGCTAAACTTAATTTCCAAATTCAAGATTATACTATACTTGATGATTCATTAATTAGTCAGTTTACTACAAACTCAGTTGAATGTAGTTTAGAGAAGAATAGCACAAACATAAAAGCATTTGCAAGGAATGTAACTCCTGAATTTGAAGACACAAAATTAGTTGATTTTAGAGTTTTCTTAATGATGGATGGATATTCAAATGATTTCAAGGCAGACTTTGATGATTATTACAGAAATGTATTAATGCAAAGCCCAAGCTTTTATAATGATGTAGACACTGGGTTATATAAATATTTAATTAATGAGGATAAGTTTAATTTTATAACTTCATTTGAATCAGAACCAGGTAAATTAGTTCTACCAGGCCCTGGAAGATATGAAGTAACATACACAGTTACATTTGATGATCAATGGAGATTATTTGATAATAATGGTAACTTGGTTGGTAATGTAGTTGTTAAATTAAATAAAGAAGTAGGCCCAGAGTATGATGCTCCAGTTTATTATATGCCATTTAATGGTTTAGTTGGGATCTCAACACCAGATGCAAGACAAGGATATGGGGTTGATTATATTGGGGATGTTATTACTCTTGATAAAGATATATCTATGAAATCTGAACCATTTACTTCTTCAAACACAGTAAACACAATTTCGGTTAAAGAAATTGGAGCAAAACCAGGTGATATTTCAATTTTAAATAATGGTTCAACAAGAGGTATGTTATTATCAGTTACTAGTGATTCAACACATAATAATCCAGAATTAAGATATTCACCATCACGTGCAACACCTGTTATTTTAAAAATCAGTAATTCACAAAATGATGCCTATGCGTTCTATAAACTTAGTGTTGGTAAGCCAATTAAAGATGGGGGAGAAGCAGCAAATACTGGTATGTCATTAGCTAAATGGACTGGTGTCGGAGAGTGTGAAAGCTTTAGTGGAGTATCAATACAAGAAGAATTTTTAAATAGAGATGATATGCTTGCAAGTGAATCAGAGTTTGCACCATACACTCCAAGTGATAAAGTTTCTTATGGAGTTGAATGGGGAGATTCAGAAATTATTAGAAGAGGGAATGTATTTTTAAGAACTGTGTTTTATACTCCTAGTAATTTTACAACAGGAACAGGAATATCAGAGCTTGTAATGGATTCATCTAATGATGATGCATTGTTCTATACATTTAAATCAACTAATGGTTCAAAAGAAGTATCTTTAATTAATGCTTATACAGACATTAAGTCTTTAAAAGAAATATATGAACTTGTTGCAAGTAAAGATGCATGTATGAATTATAATTCAACAAGCATGCAAGTATATTATAATCCAAAGAAGGTTGCAGAAAAGTTCTTGTCAACAGATAGTGATGCACAAAATAAGTATGTTAAAGATAAAGGTGGATGTATATCTACCAATAAGGATTTATCTCAAGGTTCTGATAAAGGTAGAGGTTCTGATAAAGGTAGATAAATTTAATTTGTAAAGATATAATATATATCTTTACTTTATTTAGTAACAAATAAAAACTAATCTATATTCTATAAATATAGATTAATATTTGGAAAGTTTAACTTTGGTGTAAATAATATGACATTTGGAGAGAAATATCAGGCCTTCTTAGATAAGATAAATACACGGATACCAATTAAAATATTGACTGGTCCATTGGACAAGAAAAACCCACTTGTTTCTTTTTTTGTTTTTCTTGCAATCATTCTAGTTGTTTTATATTTAATATTTGGTTCTTATTTAACTTCTGGAGCTGGTAATCATACCTACACAGATATTACAATTAAAGTGGCAGATGAGAATAATAATATTCTTAAAAATTTTCCTTTTAAAATAAGAGATGAATTATCTGGAGAAGATAAAGAATATTTAACAGATAATACAGGTAAATACAAAGTATCATTATTAAAAAATGGAAGCTATACTTTTGTAGTTGAAAAAAAAGGATATAAATTATTTTCTGAAAGTATAGATACAAGCAGTTCTGAATTTAAAGCAATCCTGAAATTATTTAGTCTTCCAAACTATTCATCAAAAACATTAAGTTTTGTTGATGCCACAACAAAACAAATAATTAAGGATAGTCTTGATTTAGTTATTAAATGTGAGAGTGGGGTAATAATTAATCCAAGTTCACTAAAAGTTGTTGATGGCAACTATACATTTGATGTTCCTGCTAATTGTGGTAATTTAGTTGCAACTATTAAAAGTGATAATTATCTTTCAACAGGAGTATTAATTCCCCCAACTCAAAGTATTGTTAATGTTTCAAAGTTTGAAGTTCCAGTAGATAAAGGTAACTTAAATATTACTGTAAAGTCAGGAGATATATTAATTGATGATATTACTATTAAAGTTTTTGAAAAAGAAGATTTAATTAATCCAATTAAATCAGTTAATACTCAATGGAGTATTGCAAAAATTAAAGACATACCAGTTGGAGAATACACAGTTGTTGCATCTGATTCATCAAATCAATTCTTAGGAACTAGTATCGATGTTACAATAATTAAAGATGCTACTCTTGAAAAAGTAATGAATTTAGCAATTATTAATCCAGATGGTACTGCAACAGTAGTTCTTGATAATAACCAGACAGTAACAATTCAAACAAGAACAATAAATGCAAGCCTAAAAGATCAAGAAACAAATCAAGAAATTAATAGTTCAGATGCAAAAGTTGTGTTGTTACTTGATTGTAATTCTGTTTCTGATCAAAGACTTGTAAGCCAAGGAGTCACTTTTGTAGTTGATAGCAATAATAGTTATTGCTTAAGAGGAGAAGCAGAAAATTATATCCCAAAAGTTATTAATGTTAATCAAACAAGTGATAGTTATAATATATTCTTAGAAAAAATAACTATATCTAATGTAGCAGATATTAATGCAACAGTTGTTGATGAAGATAATCTACCTGTTGTTGCTGCAAAAGTAATCTTATATGATGGAAACACAAATTATATTGATGTAAGATATGATGCATTAAACACAGATTCAAATGGAACTGTTAGCTTTAGTAATGTTCCTGTAGGATATTTTTATTTAAAAGTAAAAAAAGTTTATTTAGAAGGAGATAGTTCTAAATTTAATCACACCCCCCCAGTTGATTCAAATATAGATGTACTTGTTAATATTGGACAAGGAACTATTAAACTTGATATTAAAGATAAGCTTGGAGATATTGTTCCTGAAGCAGACATTAAAATATATACTGAAGACGGGGCTCTTCTTGGTACTGATTTTGCAAGCACATCTGGAACATATCAAAAAGAAATAAAAGCAGACAAAAGAATATATGTTGTAATTACAAAGAGCGGTTTTATTCCATACTTTACTGAATTATTAACAATTACTAAAAATAAAACAATAAATAAAGAAATAATAATGAATAGAGATGATTGTTCTGGAACTAACCCTTGTATTGATTATTTAGGATTATATACACCTGAAGGTGAAGTTGTTAATAAGTTTGAGAACAATAAATTATTTTATTTAAAGTATAGATTAACTAATGGAAATAATTCATCAACAATGGGTTTGGTTTTAAAAGTTGGTGCAGAAGATAAAGTTTCTTTAGATAATATTTATATTAAGCCAATAACTCTTAATCAATCTGTTGCAACTTATTTTGCAGATTATCCTTTCAACCAAGCAATTCCTGAAGGCAGTCAAGCAAAGCTTGTTGATGTTTTTTTCTCTGGTATTGAAAAAGGAACATATGAATTAACAATTCCAGTTCAGGTTCATGATGCAATTGCACAAGATATGATCCCGATTTATTTTAAATCATATTATCCATCTAGTGGTGGGTATATAGATAATTCAAACTATACTATGTTTGAGTATTATGTTGGTATTCTTGAGCTTTGTAGTGAAATATTTTGTTTTTCTGGGCAATATGTGGATATTATTAATGATTTAAGATATGATATTGAAAGCAATATGAAAATACCTATGCATGTTAATTCAAATTATTTGCTTGAATATAAGCTAAAGAATGCAAATAACACAAGCTATGATAATGGTAGACTTAGAATATTTAACTCTGATTCAGATTCTTATCCTACTCAAAAGGTTAGTATAAATAATTATTCAATAGAAGGAGCATTTAATAAATCAGAGGCTGCAACAAATACAACTAACTTTAAGATTCCTTTTTCTGAAGATGAAATTACAACTTCTCAAATTGCAGGGTACTCTGAAACAAATTTTAATATAGATTTATTGCCTTTAACAATTGATAATACTTATTTATTGCATAATATTATTGCTGGGCAAGAAGAGATATACAATTTTAGATTGTTACTTCAATCAAAGAATTTATTTACAATGAATATTGATTACTCCCCAACAAATATATTGCCAGATACAACATTTGATATGTTAATAACAATTAAAGATGAACAACACAAGCCTGTTGAAAACGCATCAATAAATATTTATTCTTTGCTTGATGGCTATGAGTATTTAATTTATTCAGATAAGTTTACAGATTCAAGTGGTAAATTAAGTATAGCAATACCACCATTAGTTTTAGGATCAACTTTAGTTATTGTTGCTCAAAAGCCAAGCTATTTTGCAGAAAGAAAAGAAATTGTTATTGATTCAAATATAACTAATGTTTTATTTAATAGTTCTCTTGTATCAGATACATCACCAGTAATTATTAATATTAATAAAAATAATTTAAATGGGTTTACAGAAACAATTGAAATTCAAAACTTGACAGATTATGATTTAGAATTGAATAATTTTTCTGCTCAAGATCTTTCTTTTAATTATTCTAATCTTTTAGATTTAGGGCAAACTTTAAGTTTTATTAATTCACAAATAAATAATGGGTTTGTAATACCTGCAAATAGTAAAAAAGAATTATTCCTAAAAATTACTCCAAGTGCAGATTCATTAAATTTAGTTGAAAACCAAGAAGTTATAGGAAGTATTAAAGGGCATGTAAGTAAAGAAGACGGAGCAACTTATTTATTTAATATTCCAATTAAAACTTTAATTTCTGTTGGAAAAGGGGTTGCAACTGATAACTGTTTAGTTGCACAAGGTTATGTTAATCCATGGGTAACAACAATTAATTCTGGCTCTTCTCAAACTATTTCATTTACAATTATTAATAATTGTAGGTCTTTTGAAGATGAAGAAAAACCTATATCTTTAAAGAACATAAGAGCAAAGATTTTATCTGAGGGAGATAAATATGGTTATTTTGATCTTGAGATTAATACAACCACAACAAGACTTTCAGAAGGAGTATATAAAACAATAATTGAAGATATTGATGCTGATAGAGTTTATAGTGGTAAGTTAACTTATAGTTCAGGTGGAACAAAGTTTGGGTTAATAAAAACAAAAATATATTTAAATGCACAAGTTGAAACTGAGTCTGGTCTTGCTTATGTTAATAATGGAACTGGTGAAGTTCTTTTAGATTCAGAAATTAATATTATGGATATCTCTGATTGTTTTAATTTTTATGATGGAACAAAAGAGATTGGAGACTCTGGGATGTTTGTTATAGAGTCAGATATAATTGTTGGGCAACCAAAAGATTTAATTTTAAGAAATACCTGTGCAGACAAAGGAAGGTTTAGAGTAACTTTATCTGGTGGAACAAGAGAGAGTTCAACTGGTCTAACCTATGATAATTATGATGATAGATCTACAACAGGAGACTATGAATATTTATTTAATGCTAGTGATTCTGAAAAAATAATTCCTGTAAAAAAACCAGATGTGCCTGGTGCATATACTATTGAAGTAAAGATTGAATCATTAAATAATAATGATAGAGCTGTAGCAACAGTTTATACTCCATTAAAAGTAAATGTTAAGGACTTATTGTATATGGATGATCCATTCCTTGAAGTTGGGCCTGATTATACAACAATGCCTGTTAAATTATATAATAAATTTGATTTACAATTAACTCCATGGCATTATGCTACAAACTATGTTGAAGATAATGATGGATTTAGTTTGTTTATGTCTAATGATTTTGATAAAAATAAATCTTTTTTACAAAATATTAATTATATAACTTTAAGTGAATCATTATATGAAAAATATTCTGATTCAGAAAAAAAGGATGCAAGAAATTCATTTGATAAAGCTAATGTTATTCCTTTTTTGATGGGAGATTTTGTAGATGGTATGATTAATAGAGTTATTATTATGCCAATAGTAGAATTTTTACGTAATGATTATACTATACAGAGATATGATTATGTGTCTTCATTATCAATATATTTGCCTGGAAGTGAGTTATTAAAAACAATTGAGTTAGCAGATTTAGAAGAACAAGATGAGTTAATTAATGTATTTGATATCACTGGTATGGGTGGTATTTTAATAAAGAATAATGAAGTTATTGCAAAGGGGAAGTTAATTAAAAAAATAGATATTGATAGTATTTTATATAAATGTAATGAAAATCATTTGATGCCGTATGAAGAATCTCCATACAAAATAATACGTCAGACTACAGATGATGGGTGTGGGGCAATAGAAGTTAGTGAAACAGAGGATGCATATAATTTAACTACACATTGTAGTGGTGGTTTTCCAACAAAGAATAAAATCAATTTAAAATATAATGCATATTCTTTATGTCAATATGATCCTTCTATTTGGCCAGATCAAGCAGGTATGAAACCACTTGAATTTTCTTTAAGTGAATCTGTTGCATATGAACTTGAAAATTCATCTACTCTTGGGAAATATAAAACAATTACTTTCTATCCAACTTTAGATGATTCAATAGAAACAATAGACCCAGCTTTTGATGGAGCAAGCCCAATTAATTTAAAAGGTAAGTTTAGATTTGAATTCCATAAAGCTCCAGAAAAAGAAATTATTAATGTTGATCTTAATACTTATTCATGTTCAACAGACTCAGATAAGCTTGGTAAAACTGGTCCTGGTGCAGTTCCAAATGTTTCTCTTGATTGGGATTGGACTGAGCTAACAGATGTTGATCAATGTCAAGACAAATATTGTGATGCAACTCAAATTTCACAAGTTATATTAAATAGAATTAATGAATCAAAAGAATTAATTGAAACCCAAAATATTTCTTGCCCAAAAAGCAATCAACAAGCAATTGATGAAGAGTTATCTGGAACATATGAGTTTATTGCAGATCCATCTTCTGTAAATAATACCATTCCCCCAGGTAAAGTTGGTATTCAAGCAGTTAATTTAGGTGTTATTGAAGATAATTTCCAAGTTAAGGTTTCAATAGAGAATAATACTATTGCATCAACTACAGGAACTGTAAATATTTCTCTTGCTAACAAACAAGTAATTTCAATTGAGTATATTGATTCAATAACTGGAGAAACAATAATACAGGATATTTCTCAACCAAGCACAAATAACATATATACTAAAGATATAAATGTATCTACAGGAAATAATAATACATTTGATTTAATATTTACTTTTAATGATAATGAAATGGGAGATGATCTACCATTAATTGTAACTTATACAGGAGCACAAACTGCATATTCAACATTTAATACATTAGTAACATTGCAAGATCATCCATCTGCAGTTTCTGGTTGTCTTGTTCCTGCAACAACTTTGCAATTTAATGGAACTGATTATATTGATTTTTGGTTTAATAAAAATCAATATCCAAGTAACGTAATTTCAGAATGGAGTTCAGAAGATATTTTAGCTTTAAAGAATCTATTATCATTTAATGCATACTTGATTACAGATAACTATAATAAGAATTTCCAAGAAGCATTTGATAAAGCATATGGTGGAAGAGCATCAATTAATCAAGGACTTGGAACATATTCATTTATGGCATCTCCAAGTTTATATAGTGAAGGTTACTTATCTCCATTATTTAAAGATAATCTTGAATTTATTTTAAAGTATTCAATGAATAATGATGGAGTAAAAATTAAAACTCCTGGATTATATAATATTAGAATAGACTTAATATTCAATAATGAGAATTGGGACTTTACAACAAACACAGAAGATGTTGATGCTAACGTTGTTGTTACATTTACGTATCTTAAAGGCCCAAGCGATAATAGTGTGTTTTATAGACTACCATTCGATGGATTTGTAGGTTATGAGAGTAATGGATACAATAGACAAGGATATGGTGTAGCTTATTTAGGAGACGATATATTAATTACAAAAATAAAAGATAATGATCTAAGAACAACAACTGATACTGGTTCAAATCCATTAAGATACCTTAGAGTTAATAGTCAACAAGACATATTTAAGTTAAACTCAGATATTGAATCACGTGGAAGTGTATTAAAGATACTTAATCAAGAAGATAACCAAACAGAATTGATTTTCTCTCCAAGTATTGCAACTCCAGTAATTATGAAAGTTGAGAATAACAACCTTGAGCCATTCTCTGTGTTTTATCAATTAATAAAAGATAGTTCTTCAGAACCAATAACTGGAAGTTCAAATCTAACAAAATGGAATGGGATTGGAGACGGATGTGATTATTCTGGAGACTATATTTATTCTATCTTTAATAACGTGTATGATAATCAATCATTACCTGAAGATAGACTTCCTGGGGCATACAAGATTGATTGGTCTACAGTTAATTCTAAAGGAAATGTATATTTAAGAACAATATTTTATACCCCAATTAATGATTCATATACATTAAATTCAACAGGAAATAGGGTTCACACATTTAGTTATGATGGAGACGATTATGTTAATAGTATATCCATTCCAAATAAATCAAATAATGTTCTTGTATTAAACTCTATTAAAGATGTATTTGAAAACATATCTTCTGGTAATATTTGTGTAGCAAACTCAAGTGATGGAACTTATTCTGAATTTTTCTATAATCCTGTTGTAATATATGGAAATAATTCAATGTATACTACTGGTCCAGAAGACAGATTAAAATGTAATTAATTTTACATTTTAATTTTGTTCCAAACCTATTTAAATATATTGGTATTATATATTACTAAAATATATATAAGAAAGAAAGAATATGAGATATAAATCTTTAGTTATAATTATAATTGTATTATTATCTTTTTCTATATTTTTTTCAAGTATATTTGCAGAAAATTGTGGTTATGGGTTTGTTAAGAAAGATGGGTATTGTGTATATTTTGATGAAGATAATTATACTTATTCAATATACGATCAAATTTTAACTACAAAACCAGTTCTTTTTGGGTCAATTAAAGTTGTTGGCGGGGGTTATATTGGTCTAAATACTACAAATGTCACAAATGCATTAATTCAATCTTCAGATAATAATTCAATTAGTTCAAATTTAAGTATATTTAATATTAATAATCCAGATAAAAATGGATTTGTTTTATATCCATCAGTAAATAATAGTTTTGATTATTTTGGGCAATATAATTTTTTCTTTAACTTAAAATATCAAACAAATCCAGATAAGAATGCAGATATTGTTTTTCCATT
>Ga0172371_10011211_pt1 | contig 11976 bp, 9 predicted proteins | sample Lak12m_FD_114543 | JGI IMG/M metagenome (GOLD analysis project Ga0172371, IMG submission 114543) | Freshwater microbial communities from Kabuno Bay, South-Kivu, Congo - kab_022012_12m | ecosystem: Environmental > Aquatic > Freshwater > Lake | place: Democratic Republic of the Congo: South-Kivu...
CATGATAGCCATAAGCCTTACGTTTAATAACCTTGATCTTGTGTTTAAGCAACTTCAATATGTCCCCTTAACTGTGAACCAAATTAAGAGTATTTTATAGTTGTTTTTTTTTACCTGTCCCCAATTAACCTCACAACCTAACCTTTAATCTTTCGGAGTCACTGATGGGGTATCGTTTGGCAAGGAGTTCCCAAAAGATGCCCATACGGAGGCCTTCTAAGAGGATTTTTTCACTCCCTATGGAGGCCACCCCGGACCCTTCAACCTGATATAAACGTGACTAACCAAATCAGAAAGGAGGATGACATGGTAAAGACTAAAGAGATGCCATATAATGAGAAATACGCCATGGTGGTGGATAATACGAAGTTTGATGAATCGTTTCTTTTCCCTTTTGTTCAGAAACATTTAGGAGATCAAGCGGTAAGTGAACTTAAAGGGATAATACAGAGCGGGTTTAAGCCTATCCCTGAGGAAGCTTCGTTTAAGGAGAAGTACGAAGTAGCTTACGGTAATTGGATCTGGGGAGTAAGAAACATATTTCTCTTCATTCGAAGGCAAATGGGGGAAGATGGTCTTAAGAAATTCGAGCGGGCTGATGTCGAAGGATTGATAAAGAAAAATGCAACCCCAGCCTTGATTCCTTTAAAGTTCATAAGGCTATTTTCTCCCGGCACTGCCTTCCTCATGACAGCCAAGCAGATGGGGTACCAATTCCAGTGGTTAACTCCCTTCTCAATTCCTGAGTTGAACCGGGACAAAATGGTGTTCGATATTCCTCGCTGCAAAATACTCGATTTTCCAGATACTGATGATATTTGCCTTATTGGTTGCCAGAGCACCTATCCGATGTGGATGGCTGAGCAGTTTAAGGTAAGCATGAAATGGAATAGGCAGGGAAATAGCTGTACGGGTATTTTGACCCCCTTGAAGTAGAGATTGTTATTTCCGAAGAAAAAGACTTATTTGACTACGGAGATTTCCGTCCGATCATGGGGTGAGGACTGAAAGGGGGAAATTAGAATGTTGTCGACTATTATCGTAATCATAATTGCAATAGTCTTTGTAGGAGGAGTAGTTTTATGGCTGTATGGTGAACGCTGGAGGCCTTTGAGCTTATCGACCTGGAAGTTTATGCGGGAGGCAGGTTTGCGGCGACTCCTCAATTTCAGCGGTCTGCATGGATATGTCTATGGCCGTTGGATCAATGGTTGAAAGGGTCAAGTCTTGCAATATTGCAAATTGATAAGATTGGTTAGGAATATATTAATGCAAGACCCCCTATTTCACACAGAATTTGTATTAATGGTATCGGTGCTGGTAAAAAAATCGGGGCGAAAGTAGGAAAGCGGATCTGTGACTCGGATTCGCCCATGGGTATAAGTTCTTCTTAGATGGGCAATAATTTGAGTAGCCCTCTGGGGTTTCAATCGTTCAGCATAATAGAGAAGCGATTTTGAAATCTCTTCATCCGACCACTTGACTTCAACCAATTCCTCAATGTAATTTTCCTTGATAATGACGAAATCGATCTCCCGCCCCTCCTTGTCACGAAGATAACGGAGCTCATAGCGATACCCATCACGGTCTTCCAAAAAGTGGAGTCGCTTTAGCAGGGAGGTTGCCACCAGATTCTCAAACCGTTCCCCTTCCCCTGCAAGAACATCTCCATTGTCGAAGAAGTAGACCTTGGGTGGTTTAAGCACAGCCCGGGGCAAAGATTTTGTATACGGGCGCACTGTGAAAAGAAGGTACATCCTTTCAAGAACGTCAAGCCAGGCCTTCGCCGTCTTTGGTGAAATCTGGAGATCCGTTGCTATATTCGAAAGTGTGACCAATCCACCTACTCGCTGTCGCAATAAATCGACAAAAAGGCTTAGAAGTTGAATGTTTCGTATGGATTCCAAATCCCTTATATCTTCACGGAGAACTCTATCAAAGCGCTCCCTCCTCCATCGTCGAGCTAACCGGTCATCCCCACTGATAAAGGGCTCTGGAAAACTACCGAGTGTCATCAGCCTTTGAAAACCCTCCTCGGGGGAAATTCCCTCTGGCAATTCGTCCAGAGTAAAAGGATGGAGCCGCCAGGGATGGTACCGTCCCATGAGTGAATCTCCGCCACGACGGTATACGTCGAGACGTGCAGAACCTGTCACAAGAAAGGCATGGGATTCATGAAATACATCAAAAATACCTTTGATCCATGTCTTCCATTTGGGAAATTTGTGCAGTTCATCGAAGATCAAAAGTTTGTCATCTCTATCCCATCTCTTTTTGAGGATATCCTGCCGATCTTCATCCAGATCCCAATCCAGATATCTGCCTGAGGGAAAATGGTTAGAAAGAATCCCTTTGGCAAGAGTGGTTTTTCCCACCTGTCGGGGACCACTGATGAAAACCATTTTTGAACGAAGGTCATCCAAAATATAAGGAGTGATGTAACGCATGTGGCTATTATAACCCATACTACAAAATAGTCAAGTCTATTTTGTAGTATACTACAAAATAGCCATGAAAGCCCGCTTAAAGAACGGAAGTGAAAATCATTCCTTCAATGGGATGGGGACGACATCTTCGGAAGAAAAAGTGAGGGTAACTTCCTCCCCTTCATGGAAGAGGGACTTCTTTCTCGGATTGACGACATTGACCTTCACCTTCTTGCCTCCGGCCACTTCGGCCTCATACTGAACCAGTGAGCCAAGATAGGCTGAGGTCTTCACTTTTCCATTGATTCGATTTCCTTCTGAGGGAGCCTCATTGGGATAAGAGATTTGAATTGATTCGGGCCGGATATTAATAAGGAGATCTGATCCGGGCGGAAGGCTAATTCCCTTCTGCCTTTCGACCATGAGTAAAAAGCCTTCATCAGTCTTAAGATCAACCTGATCTCCCCGGACCTCCTTCACCTGAGCCTTAAAGAAATTGGAGGTCCCCACGAAATCAGCCACCTCCTGGCTCCCTGGGGTCTCATAAATCTCTTTGGGTGGGCCGACCTGAACGACTTTGCCTTTTGACATCACCGCAATCTGGGTTGAAAGGATCAAGGCCTCCTCCTGGTCATGGGTGACGTAGATGGAGGTGATGCCCAGTTCCTTTTGAATGCGAACCAGTTCATGCCTCATCTGAATCCGAAGCTTTGCATCCAGATTGCTCAGCGGTTCATCGAGAAGAAGAAGCCTTGGTTCGATCACCAGTGTTCTCGCCAGAGCCACCCTCTGCTGCTGACCTCCCGAGAGTTCAGAAGGTCTCCTTTTCTCCAACCTCTCTAAATTGACCATCGCAAGGGCTTTGAGCGTCTTCTCCTTGACCATCGGTTTGGGAAGGCTTCTCTCCTTTAACCCGAAAGCGACGTTCTCAAAAACAGAGAGATGGGGCCAAAGAGCATAATTCTGGAAGACCATTCCCACCTCTCTTTTCCAGGGAGGGACATCATTGACCTCCTGGCCATCAAAAAGAATCCTGCCCCTGTCGGGCCGGGTAAATCCTGCAACCATCCGGAGGATGGTCGTTTTCCCGCATCCGCTTGGACCGAGGAAGGTGAAGAAGTCACCTCTCTCAATGGTGAGGCTGACATCCTTCACCGCCTCGACTTCACCAAAACTTTTTTTTAAATCAATGAGCTTAACCTCGGTAGCCTTGTTCATCTGTTATCACCGTCCATCATCTATCGTCCATCGCCCATCTTTTTTACAACTTAAAGGCCGTCCCGCTTCCTCCGGCAAAGACCTTGTTTACGATATAGGTTCCTATGGCCACCAGAAGGATGGCAACTACCCCCAGGGCCGCACCCGGGCCTCTTCCCACAGCGCTCTGCATATAGATATAGATCCCGTAAGAGAGAGGGCCATATTCCATCCGGGGAACGAGCATAATGGTCGAAGATAATTCCACGGATGAGGTGATGAAAGCCAGAAGTCCTCCGGCGACCAATCCCCCTGCCATCATGGGGAAGGTGATTTTGAAAAAGGTCTTCCTCCGGTTTGCCCCTAAGTTTAAGGCGGCCTCTTCAAGGGAGATGTGAATCTGTTGAATGGCGGCGTAACTGGATCGCAACGTATAGGGAAGCCTTCTGGCGGAGTAGGCGATGACCAGGATGATCCAGAGGGAGGTCAGGGGTTGATGAACAAAAGGAAGAGGTGTCCCATGGAATACCCTGAGGTAACCTGTGGCTAAGACCACCCCCGGAATGGCTAAAGGCATCATGGCAATGGCATCGAGGAGACCTTTTCCAAAGATTTTCCCCCGGATCAGAAGGAAAGCAATCAATGATCCCAACAGAACGCCAATGCCGGCTGAGAGCAGGCAATAGAGCAAGGTATTCTTCACAAAATGGGGGGTCCTGTAAAAAATCTCCACATAGTGATTGAGGGTGTAAGCCTTCGGCAGGATAGAGAAACTCCACACCTTTGCGAATGAAAGAAGGAAGATTCCGAGATGAGGGATCAGGCTGATGCCCAATACGAAAATCGAAAAGGCCCAGACCACCCCTAATCTTAAACCCGTAATCTTTCTGGAAATGGGAGTCCCGGTGCCACCCCGCTGGACCATCGCATATTCCGAAAGGCTCAAAAACTTCATGGCGGCCCACAGGGAGATAAAAGAGAGGGTGACCATGATCACGCAGATGACATATCCTGCCTTATCTTCTATGCCGATGGTCGTCACTCGAAGGTAGGCCTGGGGAGCAAGCATCTTCGTATAATTGAGAATCAAGGGCGTGGCAAGGTCATCGATGACCTTAATGAAGACCAGGAGGGCCCCTGCCACATAACCCGGCATCATCAGGGGAAGGGTGACCTTTCTGAAAAGCCGAAGCCCGTGAGCACCCATGTTCTGTGCCATCTCTTCCAGTGAGGGATCCACGTTGGCCAGGGAGGCAGAGGCATTGAGGAAGATGAAGGGAAAGTAATGAAGGGTCTGGACGAGGATCACCCCCCGTAACCCCTCCATAAAAGGAATGGAAAGGTCAAACCACTTGAGAAGCAACAGATTAAGCATCCCACTTCTGCCGAGGATCAATTGAAGGGCAACCGCACCCACATAGGGTGGAAGGACAAGGGGAAGAACCCCGAGGGTCTGGATGAGAATCTTTCCCTTGAAATCATATTTGATGGTCAAGAAGGCCAGAGGCAGGCTGATCAGGCTTCCGAAGAATACAGCCATGAGGCCTGCGATCAAGCTGTTCAGGAACGATTCCCTGAAGAGGGCCCTTTCAAAAAAATTGATAAAATGGCTGAGGGAGAGCTGTCCCCCCTCGGTAAAGGCCACCTGGAGAATACGGATCAGCGGGTAGAGGATGAAGATGAAAAGAAGGGTCAGGAGGGCGAGAAAGATGAGAGATTGAGAAAAATCATATTCTCTAAATTTATCCTTAAGCACATCAACCATTCTGCCCTATTTTTAAAATAACCAAATTCCAATAACCAAATAATGACCAATAACCAATCACCTAATAATTTAGTAATTTAAAAGTTTGGTAATTGAATATTGAAATTTATTTGGTTATTGGAATTTATCTCTCTCAGAGCATCTCCATCGCCTTGGTAGCCAGTTCCTTCGCTTTGGAATAATTGGCCTTGGCTCTGGCATCCCACTCTGTTTCAAGTTTTGCCCTGGCCTCTGTCTTCTCCTTTCCCTTGAAGGCCTTGTTGAAACCTTTATCCTTGGCCTGTGCTCCGGATACAGGGGATTGGGTTGCCAGTGAGCGGGCTTCCGAAACCATCCCAGTTGCTTTGGTCACATCCTTTCCTTTCCTTCTTCCCTCCTCAATCGCCTTCTCCGCTTTGTAGATAGTCGCCCACGCCTCCTTCAATTCGTTGAGCCTGAAAGTGACGATCTGGTCAAAGAGAGAGTTCAGCATTCCATATCTCAATGAGGAGAGTTCGGAATTGAAATCCAGTCCTCCCAGTTTCATCTTAAAGGGATTGGGATAACCTGAGGGGGCTTTGGCATAAAGCTCCGGAATGACAGGAAGCCTTCCGATATCCGGTTTAAAAAGAAGCATCTGTCCTTCCTCGCTGAGGAGGTAATTGACAAACCGTCTGGCATTCTCCGGGTTTCGTCCCCCCTTCACGATACCCACATTGGCCGGGACAATCGGTGTCATGGAGGGATAAACAAAATCGACGGGGAAACCGCTCGCAATGGCTGAAAGTCCGAAAAAGTCAATGACGATCCCGATCCCGTATTGTCCGTTGTTGACTCCCTCCGGCACACCAAAACTTCTCTCGGTGACGACAGCCATGTTCCCGCCCATATTGAGCAGAAGGGCCCAGCCCTTCTCCCATCCATAGGCCTGAAGGATAGACTCGACTGTGAGATGGGTGGTCCCGCTCCTTGATGGTGCAGAAATCGAGAGGTGACTAAAATAGCTGGGGTCAACCAGATCTGTCCATTCTTTCGGGGACTTCAATTTGTGAGTTTGAAGATAGGGCTTATTCCACATCATCCCGTATCCTGAAAGGGCGAACCCGAAGAAGAACCCCTCGGGGTCATGAACCGGAAAGGTACCGACCTTAGCAGGGATTCTTGAGGAGATCTCTTTGGGCAAATCATATTTGGCCAAACACTTCTCCGTCTTCAGGACCTGGAAGGCATCCACTGCACTTGCCCACATAATATCAGCCTCGGGTTTGGACGCTGTCTCCCGGATATAGGTCACCCCCTGGGTGGTCGGTTTCTGCTGGATGACCACGGTAACCCCCGGGTATTTTGTCTCAAAGGCCTTTTTGTAAGTTTCAAAAAGCTCTTTTGGAAAAGAGGTGACGATGACCACCTCTTTTGTCTGGGCCTCAGCACTCGGGATCACAGGAATGAGTAAAAAGAGACAAATACCAAAAATCAAAAGATTTCTTTTCATACCGTTCCTCCTGAGTTTAATTTTTCCATAAACTCTTTGATCAATAACTCATTTCTCTTTTGGACTTTTTGAATTTCGGCAAGCTCAACATTCTCAAAGGGCTGTTTCCTCCCTTTGCTTCTCAAGCGTACGATCTCTTCATCGAGATAATGGATCGTATTGGCAATTGCTTCTGCAATGGATGAAATAGACTCCTGGGACTTTTCAAATGTTTCCTTATTCAAATAAGCCCGATTCAACAGATGAAATCGCTCAAAAAATTTCTTGAGTTTTTCATGCTCCTCTTTCTTTCCCTTCTTCTTTTTATCCAACCCTCTGGCCAGATTTAAAAATTTCTCGATTTCCATAAAACCTCCAAAAATATCTATTAGAGTAAAGCTCCCCGCCCACAGGGCGGGGCTTTCGGGTTAAGGTAGTGTCATTAATATTGTCGGCTTTCATCCCCGCCTACAAGGCGGGGCATTCAGCCGACTTTCCCGTAATAATTTATGAAAATAGATTCCAAATGTCAATGACAAAGAGATGAGAAGGACCGAAAGTCCGAGGTTTAGAGGCTGGCTGATTTTCATCAGATTGCCTAAACTTCAACAAAAAAGTTTTTTATAACAACAGGGCCTATTCATCTCACTTAATCATGAAATATCCGCTAACCGCACGATTAATTTAAGCAATCATCCCTGATCTCTTCAACACTGTCTGTTGGCACAGGGATTGCTGATAGAGAGTGACCGGTAATCAGTGTTCAGTCAGCAGTGATCAGTTTTCTGGAACTCGGAGCCAATTTAAATACATTAAATTCCTTTACATGTCATTTCGAGTTCAAAGGGCATGGCAATCTCATTTTTTAAGGGATTGCTTCGCTATCGCTCGCAATGACAATGGTGAAGAGTCAGACTCTACTATATGAGGAGGGATGAAATGAGAGTGGATACAGGAGATACGACCTGGATATTGATCTCTTCTGCCCTGGTCATGCTGATGACCCCGGGATTGGCCCTTTTCTATGGTGGAATGGTCCGGAGTAAGAATGTCCTTGGGACGATCATGCAGAGCTTTATCGCCCTGGGTGTGATTACCATTCAGTGGGTCCTCTATGGCTACAGTCTCTCCTTTGGACCTGATTGGGGAGGTCTTATTGGAAGCCTCGACTGGATCGGGCTAAAAGGCGTTGGGCTCGAACCCTACCCCGATTACTCAGCGACCATCCCCCATCAGGCCTTTATGGTTTTCCAGATGATGTTTGCTGTGATTACCCCTGCCTTGATCACCGGAGCCATTGCTGAGAGGTTTAAGTTCAAGAGTTATCTGGTTTTCATCGTTCTCTGGGCAACCTTTGTCTACGATCCACTTGCCCACTGGGTTTGGGGAGTGGGAGGCTGGATCAGAAATTTAGGGGCTCTTGATTTTGCGGGAGGTCTTGTCGTCCACATCAGTTCCGGAATTGCCGCACTCGCTGCCACCCTTGTGGTGGGAAAAAGGAAAGGCTATGGCGAAGAACCCATGCCTCCCCATAATATGACGATGACCCTTTTAGGTGCCGCTCTCCTCTGGTTCGGGTGGTTTGGTTTTAACGGTGGAAGTGCTGTGGCATCAGGCTCTCTTGCAACCAATGCATTCGTGGTGACTCATATCTCTACGGCGACTGCCGCCCTTTCGTGGATGATGACGGAATGGGCATATCGAGGCAATCCGACGGCCCTCGGTGCTGCCTCCGGCGCCATCGCCGGGCTGGTGGCGATCACCCCTGCCTCCGGTTTTGTAGGACCTCTTTCAGCCATCCTCATTGGACTTGCCGCAGGGGTGATCTGCTATGTTGCGATTAACCTCAAGAATAAATTCGGTTACGACGACTCCCTCGATGTTGTAGGTGTTCATGGAGTGGGTGGAACATGGGGGGCTCTGGCTACCGGGCTCTTTGCATCAAAGGCTATTAACTCAGCAGCGAACGATGGCCTTTTCTTTGGTAATCCTCCTCTGCTCGGGATTCAAGCACTCAGTGTTGTCTCTGCATGGGTTTATTCATTCGTGGTGACTCTGATCATCTTGAAGGTTCTCGATTGGACCATGGGATTGAGGGTCAGTGAAGAGCATGAGATCAATGGCTTGGATATCAGTCAGCATGGGGAAAGCGGGTATTCCTTTTAATACTAAGAACGAAAGACAATGAACTGTTCACCGTTCTGCAGGAGGCAAGATGAAAAAGATTGAGGCGATTATAAAGCCCTTTAAGCTGGAGGAAGTGAAGAATGCCTTAACCAAGATCGGCGTTCAGGGTATGACGATCTCTGAAGTCAAAGGGTTCGGAAGGCAGAGAGGCCATACAGAAGTCTACCGGGGCGCTGAATATAAAACTGAATTTATCCCAAAAGTTAAGATTGAACTGATTGTCAACGATTTTTTGGTTCTTGGGGCGGTTGAAGCAATAGAGCACACCGCTAAAACAGGGGAGGTTGGAGACGGAAAAATATTCTTGCTACCTGTAGAGGAGGTCATTCGAATTCGGACTGGAGAACGGGGAGGAGACGCAGTTTGAACGGGTCACCATTAAAAACAGCTTGCCGGATAAAAACTCTTTGCTTGACTAAAACAATTTTTTATATTAAAAAATAAATAAATACAGAGAGGTATCAAGGACAAGGGCGTCGGGGTAAGGGATGCCCTTTTTTATTGGTTTAGGACAGGATGGGCAGAATAAACCGATTGGATCATAAAATATGAATCCTGATGCCAAAGAGATCAATGCCTTACTGGAAATCAGCAAGGCCATTGCCTCCGGTCACTATCTGGAGGATGTCCTCCGTCTGATCGTCACGGTCACCGCCAGGGCAATGGATTCGAAGATCTGCTCGCTGTGGATTCTTGATGAAAAAGATCAGAAATTAAAAATAAAAGCCACCCAGAGCATCAGTGAAGAATATTTGAAGGAGAGGAGCCTGGCAATGGGTGAAGGGGTGGTGGGTTATGTGGCCCTCCATAATAAACCCATGGCCATCCCCGATGTCCTTAGAGAACCCCTCTATAAAGAAAAAGAGCTCGCAAAAAAGGAGGGGCTGGTCTCCATGCTCAGTGTGCCGATGTGTATTAAGGACAGGGTGATCGGGGTGATCAATTGTTATACCTCCTACCCTCGATCCTTTTCGAAGACGGAGGAGGGGATGCTTGCAACCATCGCCAATCAGGCGGCGGTCTGTATCGAGAACTCGGGTTTAATGGAGACCCTCGACGTCAATGAAATTCTCAGGCTCGTCTTGGAAGGGGTGACCAAAAACATCGGATTTGACCGTGCCAGACTCTACCTGGTGAATGAAAAAAGAAATATTCTCGAATGTAAGATGGCCGTAGGGGTAGATGAGGAAATGGCAAGGGGGATGGTGCTCCCTCTGGATCCCGGGCAGAGTGTGGTGGCAAGATCAGTGGCGGAGAAGAAACACTTCATCATTCCTGATGCCATGCAGGATCAAAGAGTCAATCCCTCTCTGAAGAACAAATTCAATTTGCACTCCCTGGTGGTCATCCCCCTTTTAACGAAGGGGAAGGTTTTAGGGGCGATTGCCGCAGATCATGCAAGCCCTAAAAAGAAGGTCACAAAGGAGGCTCTCGAATCGGTCATGGCTCTCTCCCAGCAGGCAGGGCTGGCCATTCAGAATGCCTTTATGGTTCAGGAACTCAGAAATTTCAGCAAACAGATGGAAGAGAAGATGAAAGAGACAACCTCTGACCTCAGAAAGGCAGAGGCCCAATTGATTCGGTCTGAAAAATTGGCTGCGCTGGGACAACTGGCCGCTGGCATTGCCCATGAAATCCGAAATCCGTTGACCAGCATCAACATTCTCATCCATTCCCTGAAGGAAAAACTGAGAACAGACCATGCCCATCAGGAGGACCTCAAGGTGATCGAAGAGGAGATTCACCGCATCAATGAGATCGTCGATCAATTCCTCCGGTTTGCCAAACCCGCTCCTCCCCTTTTTGGAAAGACAGAAGTCCTCTCCGTCTTTGAAGAGACACTTTCGTTGCTGAGGCCCCAGCTCGAGAGGCAACGTATTATCCTCTGGAAGGAATTCAACCCTCTCCCGCCCATCACCATTGACAAAGAGCAGATCAAACAGGTGATCCTCAACCTCCTGCTCAATGCCATCCAAGCGATGCCCCTCGGTGGAGAATTGAAATTAGGGGGTCAGGTGTCAGGAGACGGCCGCTGGATCCAGCTTTCCGTCAAAGATTCCGGAATCGGGATTCCCCCTGAAGATATGGATAAGCTCTTTGATCCTTTTTTCTCCACCAAGGAGGAAGGGATAGGCCTCGGCCTTTCCATCGCCCATCGGATTATGGATCAACATTGCGGAAAGATCGAGGTGGAGAGTAACCCTGAAAAAGGAACTCTCTTTACCCTATGGATACCGATCGGCAATGAACGATGAACCAAGGACAGATGAAAATTGGAACTATTCATCGTTTATCGTTTAACGTCCATCGTATTTAAAGGAGAAAGATGCAAAACATCCTGATCGTTGATGATGACAAATCCATTCGCTACTCCCTGAAACGGATGTTAGAGGAAAATTATCCTGTGATGACAGCCGGGAACGGTGAGGAAGCCCTCAGCCTCATCCGGCAGAACCCGCCTGATCTCATCATTATGGACATCAAGATGCCGGGGCGAAGCGGGATTGAAATATTGAAAGAGGTTAAATCGATCGACCCAAAATCTCTGGTCATTATCATGACCGCCTATGGCACGACCGAGACCGCCATCGAGGCCATGAAACACGGGGCCTTCGATTACATCCTGAAGCCCTTTCCCATTCCGAAGATGAAAGAGATGGTGGAAAAAGCAATCTCCTTACGGAAACTGATGAAGGAGGAGATCCCCTATGCCATGGATACGGACCAGGAAGATGGGAGAGAAAGGATTATTGGATCATCGCCTAAGATGCAAGAGATCTACAAAATCATCGGTCAGGTCGCTCCAAGCGAGGTCACGGTCCTTCTCAGGGGAGAGAGCGGGACCGGAAAAGAACTGTTCGCATGGGCGATTTACCATCACAGCCTCCGTTCGAACCAAGCTTTTCTACCGGTCAATTGTGCCGCCATCCCGGATACCCTGCTGGAGAGCG
>Ga0172371_10011214_pt1 | contig 11976 bp, 10 predicted proteins | sample Lak12m_FD_114543 | JGI IMG/M metagenome (GOLD analysis project Ga0172371, IMG submission 114543) | Freshwater microbial communities from Kabuno Bay, South-Kivu, Congo - kab_022012_12m | ecosystem: Environmental > Aquatic > Freshwater > Lake | place: Democratic Republic of the Congo: South-Kivu...
CCTTCCACACCCGAACCTGCAGCACCACCAAAGCGAGCGGCGCACTACCTGTGGGCGGTGCTGGTTGCCCGAATCTACGAAGTTTTTCCGCTGCTGTGCCCGCTGTGCGGCGGGCAGATGCGCCTGATCGCGTTCATCACGCACAGTGCCAATATCCGGCAAATACTGGACCACATCGGGGTGGAATCCGAACCCCCGCACATCGCCCCGGCACGCGGGCCACCGCTGTGGGAAGGCTGCGACTCGCCGGTGGATGACGGGGTGCAAGGCGAGCCCGATTGGGCAACTGACTGGGATTTGGAAGCACAACCCGCACCGCACTACGAGGTGGACCAGCGCATCAGTTGGTGACTGAGCAGGGCGGCGGCTTCGAACGCTGTGGGGAGCAGCTGCGTGCGCACCAGCCCCAAACGCATATGGCTTCGCAAGCTCTCGCCATTGAGCGGCAAGCGAGCGCTCAACCTGCCGTGGTCGAACGTGTTTCGAAGCCCAAACCTCGTGCCATACTTGGCATCATGCGGTTGAATTTCCTATCCGCCGAAGCAGATTTTCATCGCCATGTTCCGCAACGCCGGCAGCGCAGCCAGCTTCTTTGGCCTGCCTGCCAATCGCGTGGTCGAACTCGGGACACAGGTCGTGCTCTAGCGAAGCGTCTCGGACGCAAGTACCCGCTGTCTTTGCTCCCCTAGCCCCGAGATGCCGAGTCTCACCCGGTCTCCCGCAGCCAGGAAGCGGGGCGGCTGGCGGGTGAAACCGGAACCGGGCGGTGTGCCGGTGAGAATCACATCGCCGGGCACCAGGGTCATGAAGTGGCTGACAAAGGACAGGATTTCGGCGCTACCGAAAATCATGTCGCTGGTATTGCTGCTTTGCATGACAACGCCGTTGACGCTGAGCCACAGATCGAGATTTTGCGGATCTCCCACCTCGTCCGGAGTAACCAGCCAGGGCCCCAGCGGACAGAATGTGTCGCAGCTCTTGCCCTTGTCCCAGGTCGGGCCGCGCTCGAACTGGAATTCCCTTTCCGACAGGTCGTGGCCGATGCAGTAGCCCGCCACGTGGGTCAGGGCCCGGCCCACCGGCACCCGGCGGGCGGTACGGCCGACGATCATGGCCAGTTCCACTTCCCAATCGGTCTTGCGGGAATTCGGTGGCAGACGGATGGGATCGTTCGGCCCGCTAATGGCGGAGGTGGCCTTGAGGAACACAACCGGTTCCGACGGCAGGGTCCAGCCTCCGTGTCGGGCATGGGCATGGTAATTGAGGCCGATGGCCACGACCTTGTTGGTATGCGCAACGGGCACGCCGATTCTGGGTCTGCCGGCAACCCGGGGTAATTTGACGGGATCGAGACGGCGTATGGCTCTCAGACCGCCGGGCGATACGGCAGCCGCATCGATATCGGCAAGGTGCAGGGAAAGATCCCGGATATCCCCCTCGGCATCGAGAAGTCCCGGCCGTTCCTTGCCCTTGGGGCCGTAACGCAGGAGTTTCATGGCGGCGCCTCAGGGCTGGAGGGGGAAGTCGAACCGTAGTTCCCGCGCCGGGCGCCCGCCTATTCCCCAGTCATCCAGCCCGATTTCGTAAAGCGCGACGGTAACCTGGGATTTCGCAACGCCGAGGGCGGCCACTGCGGCCGTCAATTCGCGGTACAGCGCGGCCTTGGTTTCCTGGTTGCGACCGGGAAAGAGGGCCACTTCCAGCAGCACAAAGCGAGGGTCCGCGCCACTGGGCAGGCTGATCAGCTCCGGCTCGTGGCACTGGAGGCGAATCAGGGAATCCTTGGGCGGCACCTTGAGCACCCGCGTCAGGGCGCCGTCGATGCCGGCGAAAAGCGCGGCAGCCTGGGGTTTCAACCAGTCTCCGCGGGTTTCGACGCGAACGTAGGGCATGGGTTCGACCTTTCAGGACCAGTGGGCACTGCCGCCGGCGTTCATGGCCAGATTGCCGCCATCCACCGGCAACAGCACGCCATTGACCGCGGTGGCGGCGGCGGATGCGAGGAAGATTGCCGGGCCCACGTAATCAGCGGGTTCCAGCAAGTGGCCCTGCGGCAGGCCGGCAAGGATGCGCGGCAAGACCTGGTCGCGGAAGCGCGGCATGGCGAGATGCGGGGCGAGGCCAGGCGTCAGGGTTTGCGCCGGCAGGATGGCATTGACGCGGATGCCGGCGTCGGCGTATTCGATAGCCAGTTCGCGGGTCATCTGGTGCACTGCTGCCTTGGTGCAGCCATAGGGCATGGCACCCCGGCCCAGCGCCGAGACGCCGGCGTTCGAGCCGATATTGATGATCGCCCCGCTGCCGTTCGTCAGCATGCGGCGCAGGGCAGCCTGGCAGCATAGCAGGTAGCCCGTGACATTCACGTTCCACATGCGCTGCCAGTCGGCCAGCGCCAACTCGTGGGGCCGGACCCGCGCAGGGAAAGCGAAAGGCACATTGACGAGGATGTCGAGACCGCCGAAGCCCGCGTCGATGGCGGCAAACAGCGCGTCGACCTGGCTGGCGTCGGAGATGTCGCAGAGTTCGGCGATGGGCTCCTGACCCAGCGCCGCCAATTCGGCGACGGTCTGCGCCAGGCCGGCGGCATCATTGTCGGCGATGGCGAGCCGGACACCCGCCTTGGCGTAACCGATGGCGATCGCGTGGCCGATGCCGCCATTGGCGCCGGCGCCGGTGACGAGGGCGGTGCGGCCATTGAGGTCAAACAGCGACAAGATCGTTATCCTTTGCGATGGTGCGGTGGTCCGGCGAACCTTCCTGAGAGAGGGAACAGACATTGCCGGTGACGCCGTCGATCATGAGCCGGCAACCATCGGGAATCATGGCCATCGCCCCGGGCAGCAGCACCGCCGGGATGCCGGCCTCGCGGGCCTGGCAGGCACTGTGGGCGAGGAGACCGCCGACTTCGACGACGATCCCGGCGACCATGCGGAAGAGGGGTGCCAGCCCCAGGTTAGCCGAGCGCAGGATGAGAATTTCATCTCCCGAGAATTCGCCCTGACCGGAAAATTTTTCGCCATCGACGACCCGGGCGATACCCCAGGCCCGCCCCGGGGAAAGACCGTTGCCACGCCAACCTTCGGCGCCGGCCGCCGGCGGCGGCTGGCCGATATCCCCGAGCCGGGAAGAGTAAATCACGTCGGGCAAGAGCCGCCGTTTGGCGGCCTCCCTGGCCAGTGCGCGTTCGGACTGGCGGGCCTCGGCCACGCCTTGCCAGCCTTGCGGATGCCGGGCGGCGCGGGCCAACTCCTGCGGACGCAGGTGCAAGACCAGGGATACGTCCCACCCCAGACTAGCGGCCAAACACAGCAGGCCTTGGCGGATATCGGCATAGACTGCGGTGTAGTGGTGCTTGATGGTTTCCCGCAGGGGCAACAGGCGCTGGGCAAAATGCAAGTCGTCGAAGAGCGCGGCTTGTTCATCGGCGGTAATGCCGGCAGCCGCAAGCTGCGCTTTGAGGTCTGCTTCGGTTTCGTTGCGCTGGTGTTGCTGGCGTGCGAATTCCGACGCCGGGCTGCGACCCGAGGCGGCCATGTCACGCAGCAAGGCGTCGAGTTTGCCGGGAGTTTCATGGAGCCGAGGCTCGGACAATTCCAGCTCGTTATCGGCGCAATGACCATAGATCGCCAGAAAGTCGCGGCGCGTCATCTGCCCGGCCAGAAGCTTCTCCAGGTCGAGGGCCTGTCCGGTCACCAGGCTTCCCGGCAGTCCCGTCAGGAGGGGTGAGTACAAACTTTCTCCAGTCTTTCCCAGCCAGCGCAGCAGGCACTCCCGGACACGGGCGGCAAAATAGAAACCGAGACGGGCGGCGACGACGAATTCGACGCACAGTCCCGTCCGCAGGGCGCGGATGCGCCGGGAGATGAGCCGGGCCGTCGCCGGTGCCGGCGTTGCCCGCCAAGGGTCGGCGCAGACGCAGAGCGGCGTCGCCTGGCGGCCATAACGCTCCAGGAAAGTCGCGGCCTCTCGGCTCATGGCCTGGTGGAATGCTGCGGACTTTTGCACCGCCTCGTCTGCCCCGTCGCTGCCGAAACATTCGACGGCCTGGTTCGGGGTGTAGCACTGGCGGTAGAGATTGACCTCGGGATAGTTGGCCCGGCCCGGATCGGCAAGGACTTGTTCCAGGTAGAAATCGACGGGGGGCGAAGCGCCGTAATCGAAGGTGGCCGCATCCACCTCCAGGTTGAAATAGACCTGGCCGGCCACCAGCTCGTAGAGATGACGGGTAGAGCGCGCATCGAAGCGATAGCCGAGCCGCCGTCGACCGGCGACGATGGCGCCGCCGGGCCCGGTGAAAAGCTGCTGGAAGAGTCCGAAGCTCATCGGTGTCGGTGTGGGCAGGAGTTCTCCGACATTGCCGTTGCTGAGTATTCCTTGCTTCCCTTGGAGCATGCGGTGACGCCGCAACGCGGCGAATTTCCGGGCCAGCCGGCGCCGCTCCTTTTCGAGGTAGCCGTCAACGGCAGAAACCGCCGCCGGCCGCTGGCTAACGATGGGGCGCGCTTGGATCAGCCACAGGCCATCGGCAGCCACGGCGAATTCCACGTCCTGTGGCGGACCGAAAAAGTCCTCGGCCCTGAGGGCCAGTTTCATGACCTGGCGAGCCGCGGCGGCAGTCAGGCTGGGAAGATCGATGCGCTCGGCCGCCACGGAGCGGGACCCGGACGCAGTCAATTCGCTGTGCTTTTCGGCGATAGTCGAGCTCAGCAGGCGGCCCCGGCGCGAGATAACGAAACTGTCCCCGGCGACCTTGCCGGCTGCCAAAGGCTCCGCCAGACCCCACACGGCATTGATATGGATATGGCGGCTGGCAGGGCGCAGCGGGTCGCAAGTGTAAGCCACACCCGCGGCGACTGCCGGAACCAGCCGCTGGATCAGCAGAGCCAGAGAAAATTCGCCGGCGTGGCCGACACGGCACCGATACTCCCGCGCCACGTGGTTGTGCCAGGAAGCGAGGCAACGTTCGACGGCGGCGATGAGGGCCGCCTCGCCGCTGACCGGCAGTTCGCTGCCGTAGATGCCGGCATAGCTCGCGCCTTCGCCGTCTTCCTCGACAGCGGAACTGCGCACGGCCACCGGCCCCGCCCCGAAGCTCCGGTATGCTTCCAGCATTGTTTCCCGGACCGTGGGTCCCCAGGCGGCGCAAGCTTGGGTGGTAAGACAGAAACCCGGACTGACTGGAAAATCGGCCTGCAGCAGACGACCCAAGCGCCAGGCCTTGGCTCCGACCAGGCGCCGGTCATCCGGGCCGATCCGATCCAGGGCGAGCACCGTGGCAGCCAAGTTCATGCCGCCAGTTCGGCCCGCACGATACGCGAATCGTCACGGTCGATGCGTTGACCGCGCCACTCGGCCTTGATGCTTTCCCATTCCGGCGCGAACGCCGAGACGTCGCTATTTCCCGCCAGTACCGCATCCACCACGCGCCGGTAAAAATCCACGATGGTGCCGACCAGTTGCGGCGAGCGTTCCCTGCCGGGGATCTTGAAGCGCTCGACCCCCATCGCCACAAACTCCGGCACTTCCCACAGGATCAGTTCCGGGCTGCTCTTGAGACGCGGCGCTTCGTTGTGCAGTTCGCCGCCGGCGGTCAGCGCCCACTTGCTGCGGCAGATGCGGTAGCACGCACCGCCACGAGCGGCCGAGCCCAGATAATGCTGCTTGTCGCCTTCGCTGATGTGCTGGACGTGGAAGTAGCTGCTGGAAAAACAGCGCCCCGGGCAGATGCGGCCGCGGTGGGGATTCTGGAACAGGAAGGCTTCCAGTTTCATGGGGCAGGCGGCGCGGATTTCCGCGGCTTCGGCGACGCCCCAGCGGTAGGGCAGGACGACGAAATCGGCGCCGAGTTCGTCGTACAGGCGCACATCTTCGACATTGAAGACACCGGCGGTGACGCTGACGTGAATGTCGAGATCGGGATGCGCCCGCCGCACCAAGGGCATCAGGCCTGGGTCGCAGATCATCACGCCGCCGGCACCCCACGCCGCATAGCGGGCGACGTGTTCGAGAAAGGCCGGGACTTCGGCCGGGGCCGGCATGACATTGACGGCGATGCGCACGTCGCGTCCGTGCTGCCGGGCTTCCGCGATGAGCTCGCGGATTTCGCCGTCTTCCAGTTCGTCGCTGGTGGGACGCCGGCTCCAGCCTTTGGGCCCGACATAAACGGAATCCGCTCCTTTGGCGAAGGCCAGATTGGCCATTGCCAGGCTGCCGCCGGGAGCCATGAGTACGGTCATGATGGTTGTTCCTGTAGATATTCCATGGCGAAAGTGCCGGCGTCCAAGACTTGACTGGTGAGCTGCGCGGCCAGCTCGCCCAACTCGCCGGCCATTCCCGCTTTCCAAGCCAGGCCGACGCGGGCCAGCCACTTGCTGCGCAAGGCGGGTGCAACGGCATCGCCGACATTGGCGAGCCGCTGCCAGGCCGAGGCGTCCTGGCGCAAGGCCGCGATGGCCGCCGCGACGGCCCGGCAAAATCCATGGACCACTGCGGGCTGCCGGTCCAGCATGGTGTCGCTGAGGACGAAAAAGCTCGACGGCATGACGCGCGCATCGATGGCCGGCAGCAGTTCCAGGAGATCGCAGATTTCGGCAAAGGCGCCGTCTGCGGTCAGTGCCGGCACTTGATGCCAGAACAGCAGCGCGCCGTCGACCTCGCCGTCCAGCAGGAGCTGCCGCAACCGGGTCTTGGATCCGGCGTCGATGCGCCGACAGCTTGCTTCGGGATCGAAACCATGCAGCTTGCGGCAAGCGGCCCGCAGCAGCAGCCAGTTTTTGTCGCTGGCGTGAATCACCCCGATACGGCGCCCGGGCAGGTCGGCGAGAGAATGCAAGGCGCCGTCGCGCGGCGCCACCAGGCCGCCGAAAATGGCGCCGTAGGGTGCCACCGCGGCGATGGCCAGACCTTGCCGGCGGCAGCGGGCGACCGACAGCCAGTCCGTATCGATGACATCCACTGCCCCGGCGGCCAGGCGGGCTTCCGTGGCCTGGAGACCGCCTTGCACGCGGTCGTCGCCGAGGCCAAGATCGAGGCGAAAACCGTTGGCCCGGTCGAGCTTGCGTTCGAGCATGCTGGCCATGATCCAGCCGCCGCTGCCCGTGGCCTCGAAGGCGGCCCGCAGAACCGGGTAGGATTCAGGTGGCATAGTGCTTGGCGCGATCCATGAGGGTATCGACGCGGATGCGTTTTTCGTGCACCCAGCGCCCGCGCAATTCGGCCAGTTCATCGGTGAAGCTGTCGAGGTTATCGGCGCCGCCCAGCACCGTGTCGATGGCCTTGCGGTAAAAGCGCACCAGGTCGCGGATCATCGCCACCGGCCGCTCGCGGCCCGAGAGCTTGAAACAGGACACGCCGGCCGCCATGAATTCCGGCAATTGGGCGAGCATCAGACGGGCATCCCGGCGCAGCTTCAATTCGACGCTGGTTTCGCCAGGGACACCGAATTCCCAGGTGGTCTGGCAGACCCGGTAGCATTCCTTGGCGCCGCGGTTGGCGCTGCCGTAGAAGTGATCCTTGCCTTCGATTTCGAGCCAGTCGCGAAAGCGCAGATAGCTGCTCATGATGCATTTGCCGGGACAGATCTTGCCGGTTTGCACCGTCTCGAACAGGAATACTTCCAGCCCGATGTCGCTGTGCCGGCGCACCGCCGCGACTTCGTCGATGCCCCAGCGATAGGGCAGGATGATGACGTCGGCTCCGACTGCGCGGTAGAAGTCGGCATCCGCGGCGTTGCTGATGCCGCTGCCGATGCTCACGTGCAGCACCGTTTCCGGCAGCAGCCGGCGCAGCGCGGGGAGCGCTCCGACGTCGGTGACGATAAAGCCGGACACGCCCATGTCGGCGAATTGCCGCGCCTTGTCGAGGAACTGGGAATACTCGAAGGGACTGGGGAAAGTATTGAGTACCACCCGCGCCTCGACGCCCTTGGCGCGGGCGTAAGCCGTGGCTTCGCGGATGGCGGCATCGCTCATTTCCGATTCGTAAGGGCGACGCGAAAATCCCAGCGGCCCCATGTAGATCACGTCGGCGCCTTCATCCACGGCGACACAGGCCATTTCCAGGGACCCGGCCGGCGCCAGGAGTTTGGTCATGTCAGACTCTCCCGAAATAGCGTTGGCCGGCGCCTTCGAAGTAATAGCCGTTGCATAGTCCTTCCTGGGAACAATCGGTGAGGGCGGTCAGGGCCGGCGCCACGTCTGCGGCTTCCTGCCCGGCCGCGGCGCGTTCCAGCGCGGCGCGGTAAATGGCGCCGACCTTGCCGGCATAGCCCGGCGCTTCGCCCTTGTTCTGCACGTAGAAAACCCTGAAACCCATTTCGAGCAGGTTTTCGGGGTATTCCACCATGCACAGATCCTTGCCCGAGAGCGTCATGCGGCCGATGTCCTTGAGCGACCAATCGGCCTGGCTGCCGTCGTTGCGGCCGCGCTTCAGCCAATGGTCCTTGGTGCAGGCGTAAGAGCAGCTTCCATCGGCGGGCTGCTTGGTTGCGTCGCAGTGCTCCATGATGAAGCAGGTCTCCGATATGACCAGAGGGATCTTGCCATGCACCGGTACCAGCACCTCGATCGGAGCGTTGTCGGCGATATAGGCGATTTCCTTCAAGGACAGTTCGGGATTGGGATAGACGCGGGTCACGCCGTAACCCTTCAACACCTTGGCGGTTTCGTGGGTGTAAAGATTGCCGAATACCCCCAGGTGGATGGGCAGCTTGCAGCCTTTTTCGCGCAGCACCCGCAGCAGTCCCAGGTTGTGCACTTCGAGGGCGTCGAAGGGCAGCTTCAGCGCGGCATCGATGACCTCGGCGACCCACGGCAGGTCGTGGTTGCTGGGCACGGCGTAGAGGCGCAGGTAGGCCTTCTGTCCGCGCGACTTGACGAGCTGCAGGCCTTCTTCGAGCAGCGCGGGGTGGGAACTGAAATTGTTGGGATACTCGGGACAGGAAAAGTCTCCCAGGTAGATGGCGTCGTAGGCGGAGAAATCCCCTTGCTTCAATTCCTTGAGGTTGCTGACATCGGTGCAGAGTTCGAACATGTGCTTCTCCTTATGATTTAGATGGCGGCGACCAGGGCGCGCCGCGATTCCTTTTCGGCTTCGCTGAGCAGCCGGTTGTCGCGCTTGTTGCGCTCGACCCGCCAGCGCCCCCGCAAGATTTCCAGTTCACCGGCGAAGCCCGAGAGGTCGGGGCGATCGCTGCCGAGGATCAGATCGACGGCGCGCCGATAGACGCGGGTGATATCCCGCACCAGCGGCGTCGACCGGTCGCGTCCCGGCACCTTGAGGCAATCGACGCCGGCCGCCAGGTAGTCGGGAAGTTCTTCCAGCCACAGCGCCGGATTGGTCTTGATGGTCATCGGCGCGTCGATGTCGATGTCATTGACGTTGAACTTCCACTCGGTCTGGCATACGCGCAGGCAGTCGCCGCCGCGCGAGGCGGAACCGAAGAAATGGTCCTTGCCTTCGGCGTCGAGCCAGCGGCGGAAGCTGAAATAGCTGCTCATGTTGCACTTGCCGGGGCAGATTTTTCCTCCCGACGGCGTCTTGAACAGGAACACCTCGATGCCGGCCTTGCCATGACGTTTGATTTCCCGGATCTCCTCCACCGTCAGGCGGTAAGGCAGCACGACATAGCTCGCGCCGATATCGCCGAGGAATTTGACGTCCTCGTAATTGGTGATGCCGCAGCCGACGCTGGTGTGGATATGCACGTTCGGCAGGGCTTCCTTCACCATGCGCATCGCCCCGATGTCGCTGATCATGAAGCCGCGCGCCCCCCAGCCGGCATAACGCTGCACGCGTTCGAGGAACATCGGCAGCTCGATGGAACTGGGCAGGGTGTTCACCACGATGCGCACTTCCTTGCCGCGCGCCGCCGCGTAGTCGATGGTCTCGCGGATCTGGTCGTCGTTGAGTTCATCCTGGGCGCCGCGCCGGCTCCAGCCGATGACGCCGACATAGACCGCATCGGCGCCCTCGTCGATCACGGCGCGAGCCATTTCCGGGGTTCCACCGGGGGCCATCATGATTGCCATATTTTTCCTCCTTTAGGCGCAAATCGTTTGCTGGTTGAGCGTTCCGGCACCTCGCAATTCGGCGAGGGCGGCAAGAAAGCGGGTGTTGTCGGCCGGCCGGCCGACGCTGACCCGAATGTGTTCCGCCAGGCCGTAGCGGGTCATCTCCTTGACCTTGATGCCGTGCTCCGCGAAGCGCTGGGCGGCACCATCGCCTACCCGCAGCAGGATGAAATTGGCCGCGGACGGCAGGTACTCGACGCCGAGTCGTTCCGCACCCCGCGCCAATTCGGCCAGGCCGAGCGCGTTGTTGGCCAAGCTGTTTTTCCGATGGATATCGTCTTCCAGTGCCGCAATCGCGGCGATCTGGGCGAGGGAACTGGTGTTGAACTGCTGCGTCAGGCCCGTGAGCTTCTCGGCCATGGGCCGGGGAGCGATGCCATAGCCGATGCGCAGCCCGGCCAGACCGTGCAACTTGGATAGGGAGCGCAGTACGATCACCTGGCCGCCGCGGCGGATGTCGGGCAGCAGATCGGGGAGATCGACCTGCGGCGCATAGTCCCGGTAGGCTTCGTCCATCAAGAGCCAGGTCGAGGCAGGCAGGGCCGCCTGCAAGCGCTCCAGATCGGCCCGGCCGAACAGGCTGCCGGTGGGATTGTGGGGCGAGGTGACGATCACCAGGCGGGTCGCCGGTGTCAGCCGGGCGAGCAGTTCCTCAACGCGGTACACGCCGCCCGGCATGGGCGCCGCGATCACCTTGGCGCCTGTCTTGACCGCCGCCGAGCGGTAGGCCGGGAAAGCCGGCTCGGGGATAAGAACCTCCGTGCCCTGCCCCAGGCAGGCCCGGGCGATGGTGTCGATGAGTTCGCAGGAGCCGTTGCCGAGGACGATCTGCTCGGCGGCGAGGTTCATCTGCCGGGCCAGCAGGCTGCGCAGGGCTGTGCCATCCTTGTCGGGATAGCGGTGGAGTTGGGCGGTGGCGCTGCGGATCGCGGCTACCGCCAAAGGCGAGGGGCCGAGCGGATTTTCATTGGCGGACAGGTCAAGCGGCCGCGCAGCGGATCGGTAATGACTCTGCATCGAGCCGATCAAGGCCGGGTGCGGTTCGGCCACGGGCCGCTTGATCCGCACATAATCCAGCGCGGCGGCCAGGCTCATGCCCATGGCTTCATGGAGATAACAGGCGGCGAGGGCAGGCGAACGGGATATCCCCATTTCACAGTGCATCAGGATGCGCCGCCCGCGCCCCGCCTGTTCCTTGAGAAAGTCGATGGCATCACTTATGGCATCGGGCGCCAGTGCCTCGCGGTCCTTGACCTCGAGGCAGAACTGGCGCGTCACGCCGCTGGGGCGAGAGGTCGGTACCAGGGACAGCAGGGTGTCTATGCCCTGCTTGGTCAAAGTATCTCGGTCTTCCGCCTCGGCGCGGCTGCCGATGGCGATCTGCGGTGCGATGAAGTCCATATTGCCTGGTTCCCGAGCCCGATTGAGGACAGGCGTGAAGTATATAGCGGGAGGCCATGACGGCAATATCGGGAAATCATGAAACCGGTCTCATGATTTCCATGATCCTAATCAGGTTATGGCGTTTTGATTCACTTCCTAACTGTCATGAATGCAAGCCGACGCCCCGTAGAATGAAACTTCTTTGCGTCGTCTCAAGTTCGAGGTTATAGGTGCTAGCGGTAGTGCTTGACCAAGAACGCCCGTGGTTGCACAGAGTTTTTTTATTGTCTTTAAGGACAAGGGTGTCGTTCGCCTAGAGTGCGTGTTGTTTCACGTTAACGGTGAAAGACGCTACCTGGCAGTAAACAACGGGTCGCGCCCACCGACCCGTTGCCTATTAAAAAATGGAACGCCATCTGGAAGACTGGGTGCGCGCCATCCATGCCGGAGAAGTTCAAACCAGCAACGGCACAGAGATGTATTGGATCGACAGATTCGAAGCAGGATGGCATCACGTCAAAGA
>Ga0172371_10011215_pt1 | contig 11975 bp, 7 predicted proteins | sample Lak12m_FD_114543 | JGI IMG/M metagenome (GOLD analysis project Ga0172371, IMG submission 114543) | Freshwater microbial communities from Kabuno Bay, South-Kivu, Congo - kab_022012_12m | ecosystem: Environmental > Aquatic > Freshwater > Lake | place: Democratic Republic of the Congo: South-Kivu...
CACTTCGCGACATCGGCCTTGGTCGTTGAGCCGGTGACTTCATCGGGTTGCAGCGATTTGCGGAGTACCGCCAGGTCGGGCGCCAGGGCCAGGTGCGGCCGAATCACTTCGAGAAACAGGTCGTAGTTGTAGCGGCTATAGCCGAAGTTCACGCCGGCCAGCGAGACAAAGCACACTTTCTTCCGCACGATTTCCTGCAGCGACGCCACGGTTTCCTTGTGGTAGATGAAGAACTGGCCGGCGGGCTTCTCCATCTCGCTGGGATTGATCTGCACCATCATGTTGCGCGCGCCAGCCGCCCGAAAAGTATCAATCTGGTCCGTGTTCAGGTAATGGCTGATGATCGTGCCCGGGAACCGCTGCAAGAACCAGCGATGGAACGGCTGGGGCTGGCGCCAGAGGCCGCTGATGGAATCAAGGTAGATCAGCACCTCGGGGTTCACCTCCCGGCAGGCGTCGAAGAAGGTCTCGACCTCCTCCGCGATCCGCGGATTGTTGCGATAGCCGCCGAACCACTCGAGGCTGAGCTTGACGATGTCCGCGCGGGCCGCTTTGGAAACGTCCGGCCCCAGCCAGCTCCGCAGCCAGGGCACCAGGCGTTCCTTGTCCTTGATCTTCGGAAGGCCGGTGGGTTCGATGGCAACCATCATTCCCTTCTCGTGGGCGTAGGACACCGTGCGAAACAGGAAGTCTTTCAAACGCGGATTTACGCCTCCATCATCGAAGAGACGGCCCTCGGCCGTGCGCGTGTCGTCGCCAAGACAGAACACATTGAAGGCCCCCAGCGTCACCGCCTCGTCCACCCACTGCTTCATCCGCGGAAACTCCCAGACGTAATAGTCGTAACGTGGGTAGAGATTGAAGACGTGGCTGCGTCCCTTCGCGAGGTAGCGCCGGTTGAGCTCCTTGAAAACCTCCGGGCTGGACGCATCCGCCCAAACCTGGAACTCGGAGAGCACAATGAACTTGTCCGCCGGCTCCGTCCCCACGTCCGCAGCGCCCAGGCAGACACTCGCAAGCAGGCAACATAGACTGTGAACAGAGAGCGCGAATGCTCGCCGACGCGCAACGGGATTACTGCTTCCTTCAGCGTATGAATACATGGCAGGCCACTTCTAACTCTCGAGCGCGCCGCGAGCAAGCCTCAAGCGAACCTCAACGCCAGTGCCAACGGCTCAAACTGGGGCTGAAGGCCCGCGGCGGCGCGACCTCAGGCAGCGCGTATGCATAAAGCCTTAGGGCGGGGGTGGGGACGGCCTCGTCCCCGGATTCCTGAACACCGGCAGGGCGGAACTGGGGACGAGCCGTCCCAACCCCTTTCATGAATACGCGCTGCGACCTCGGGCCTGGCGATCGCACGCCTGCTGTTCCCGGCGCTGAGTTCCGGGGAAAGAGGGTGCCGTGCATGCTTTCCGAGATGCGGCTGATGAGAACGGCGCTTCCCTGCGGGTCTGGCGTTCGCCAGAGGATGGATTGCCCGAAGAGGATCGCCACCGCGACAGGTGATCAATGGCTCGCGGCTCCCGTCCTCAAAAATGCACCGCAACGCGAAGGTGCAGGGAATCGCCCGGCAATCGGACCAGTTGCTGTTCGGATTGGAAGTCGCGCCAGTCGCGGCCATTCACCTTAACCGCGCGAATCGGCTTTCCGTCAGGATGCGGTATTCGCAGCTTGATGACCTGGCACGGGTTGCGGGTGGGAGGGCGAAGATCAACACTCACCCAACCGCGTGAGACTCTGGATGCGATCTCGATCGAAGCGGGGCCGAAGTGCGTTGGCAGATTGGTGATCCTGATCTTCTTGCCATCTTCCAGCCAGTTGGCCGGCGTTCCGGCCAAGAGCAGCAGATTGCCCGAGTAGGTTCCGGGCGCGCCTCGTTCTTCGGTGACGAGCATATGGCGCAACAGGTGAAGGGCGACGGCACTGGAACAGGGCAAAGGATCGGAGCGCTCGGGAGTGCCGAAGACGGAGCGCGTGTGCAGGTCACTGGCGTAGAGGACCGTGGATTCACGCCCGGTGAAAGTGTCGCGCTCGAGGTTGAAAGCCAGGTAGGCGTAGAACGAGAGCAGAAACTCGCGCACGCTGCCTTCGTGCAGTTTGCTCAGGAAGTAGCCCTTGCCGTAGAGGGCGTCCAGCCCGCCCGCGCCCGCTTCCCGGTAGCGAGGAAGCAGGCAGAACGTGCGGTTGTCTTGTTCCATAAACGAAGAGATCCACCGCAAGTGGCGGCTGTCATTGGAGAAAGGCTCCACATCCAGAAGGCAGCCGCTGAACAACTGGTAGAAGTCTATCAGCTCATCCGGCTTGTTGCCGGATACCCGCAAGGGAACATAAGGCGGCGTCTTGTCGGCAAGGTAACTGCCATCCATAGCCCGGTCTATGTCGGCGCGAAAGCTGGCGGCTTCGGCGGCATACCGTTGCGCGACCTGCGTGTCGCCCAGTTCAGCCAGCAGCCACGCCGTGTCCACCACGCCGCGCCAGCAGCAGTAATTGGCGTAAAACGGATGGCACTGGAGCCGCGCAACGTCGCCGCCATAGGCCCACTTTGGCAGCAGCCCCCAGGTGAGCGGGCGGCGGCCGTCTTCCAGGACCCTGGTGTGCTGGCGCTGCGCGATGGTCCATTCGGCGCATTCCTGCAGCAGGGGCAGGTGCTGGCGGATCCAGTGGCTGTCACGCGAGAGGCGGTAGGCGCAAATCGCGTAGTGCGGCTCCAGCCCGTTGCGATATTGCTGGTGACGATATTCGGCGGACTCGTAGCGCTCGGCCTTCGCCAGGATATCCCGCCGCAGCAGAGTTCCTTCGAGGTAACGTTTGGCGTCGCGCTCGAAACCGAACAGCGCCAGCGCCAGGATGGGATAGCTTTCCTCGATGCCGTAGATGTTTCCCTCATAAACGGACGGGGCCGAGCCATAAGGCATGACATTGCCGTCGCCGTTGACAAAGAGTTGCGCCAGCACGGCCTGGGTCATCCGATTGACTCTCGGCTCAGGGGTTTCGATCCGGGTGGGGGTCTCGAGCAGTCGGTCCCAATACCGCCGAAACCACCGGAGCTCGCGATCAAAGGAAAGCGTGCGGTACGGAGCCATCTCCGCGGACGTGACCGGAGATTGGGGATGGACAAAATCGGCGTAGGCGCGGCCGCGTGGGGGCAAATCCAGTCGAACCGTCATCACCCCCGAGGTGTCCGCCAGGCAACCGGAAGTCAGCGCGACTAATTCAACGAGATTACCACGAATGAGGGCGTCAGCCTGGTTCTGGAATGGCTGCGGACGACCGGATACCAACCGGGCCTGAACCTCCGTTTGCATCCTGCGCGAGGAAAGATTCCGCAGGGCAAGGCGAATGAAGAGAGCGGGCTTAGCCGGATCGCCCCCGGCGGGAACGGCGAAGACCGTTTCCTGGACTTCGAGATCGTTGATGCGGGAACCGACTTCTACTCCCGGACGCCAGCCGTCAATCAACCGGCGACGCGTGGTATCGGGAAATTCCGAAAGCCGGAACTGTTCGGGGCCGATGCGGAACTGGATGGCCCCCCGGTCTTGAATCGTGCCATCCCAGGCTACCCCGCTTTCCTGCGGCGCGTCTTTCAAGCCAACCGCCGTCCGGGCGGTTCTCATCGAAAGCGCCCCCAGAGAGACGGTTGCATACGAGGGTTCTCCGGGGAGCGCAAGGACCTGCGCCTGAAAGCCCTCCTTGCCGACCAGGCGTTCCGGCCATGTCTTGTGGCTGGCAGGAAGGTATCGGTAAACTTCGATCTCGGAAATCCCGAGGCCTCCGCGCGCCGACCTGATCCGAATCCCCCGCACGGCAATCGGTTCAAAACCCGATTCAATGCAGGTATTCTGCGGATCGGCTTTCATCTCGAGGCTGAATGGGAGGGCCGTCCAGGTTTCACCGTCAAATGTCTCGAGGAGGCAGTCGCGGGGCTCAAGTGGCGTGCTGGCAGGAAAGACTTTGAAACCGTTGATTGAATGCTCGATGGGCCAGGTGATTCCCGCGGCGTGGCTTGGCTTGAGCACCACTGCCCTTCGGATCAAATCGCCATCGGCCAGCAGCGGGGCGGGTTCCTGCCGGTCATGATCGCTCCAAAGGGCGGCTTCCGAGGCTCCAGGAGACTGCTGGTCAAGCCGGGCGATGTTGCGGACCAGCAAGGCAGCATCCCCCCGCGCCGAAGCCGGCAAAAGAGAACCGCCGATCGTGCTCGTCTGCTGTCCATTCCAAAGCAGGCAGCCCACAAACGCTGCCAGTCCGTGTTTGAGAAGAGCGGCTCTTCGAGAGGTCATCAACGCAGCGGTGCGCACGGCCCAGCTCGCATTCAGCGCTTCACCAATGCCAGCACGTCCGCGGCGCAGGCTGCCTCGTGAAACACGATTGCCGTTTGCGCCGTGTGGTTCGTCGCGGTGTCCGTTCCGCGCGAAGGGTTGATGCCCTGCGCGCTGATGCGGCAGACGTGGCCGACGGCGTTGCCAAACCTGTCCAGCACAGCGGAGCCGCTCGAGCCGGGAGCCCAATCGGTTGAAACATTCATGCGCGGTGGAGACTTGGGCTTTGCCGCGGTGAAATCCCAGTTCTGGTAGAAGCGGTTGACCATGCCGCGGCTGAAGAAGGCGGGATTCCCACCCGGATCGCTGTAACACCACGCGTCATCCCCGGGTGAGATAAAGACGTTGAGCGGCAGGGGTTCCAGGCGTGCGGCCGACTCGACTCGCACGATGCAAACATCGGCCGCTTTGTCGCAGGCGAGAATCTTGGTTACAGGCAGTACTCTCCCTGCGTCGGTCACAGCCACCAGGTGGCCCTGGGAGCAGTACTCGGGCTCAAGGACGACATGGTAACAAGTAGCGACCGCCCCATCGCGGGTGAGGGCGTAACCCCCGGCCAGCCGGAGGTGCTGCTTCGTGCACTTGGTGCATAGATACAGATAGCCGATGCGGACATGGGCTTTGCGGGCAAGCTCCCAGAGCTGACTTCCAGACAGGGGCTGTGAGCGGGGAGGTGGGAGATCGAGGCGGCAGGAGGCGCGACCCTTTTGCTGCTTCACCTTGGTCAGGCTGAGCAACTTGTCAGCCTCACGCAGCTTGGTCGCCTCTTCGATCACGGCCGGCTCCGGAGTCGAGCCCGAACCCTGGCGGATGATGGGCACTCCGGGCACCTGGGCCCACGATGCTCCAGCCAGGCTCAGCAACAAGAGGGCGACTGGCAGCGCCCATGAGTTCGACTTCATAGCGGAGGATGCAATGTTGTGCTGGAACTCTAATCCGACCGGGGACAAATGCGAAGGACTTTTCCAACGCCGACGGCGAGCGGGGGAAGCGGCGGGGGCGGATGAACCTGCCATGTCCTCTGAACCCATGTCCGAGGCGCGGCGTCCGGCCCTGGCTCCCGTATAAGCCGCCGGGTTTGCGCCTGATTCACGGCTGTCCGGGCTGGCTTACGGAACCTTCTCCAGCGTCAAGGTCGCCAAGTCCAGGCCCAGCCCGCTGGATTTCGCGTTCTTGCCGGTCAGTTTGAAGAACACGGGGTTCAACCCCTTCTTCAAGTCCAGAACCCCCATCACCTTGGCCTCGCTCTTGCCGCGCTGCTCCGCAAAGAAATCGGCCGGCTCGCCGATGGCCTGTTCCCGTTCGAACAGTTGCACAATGCCTTGCGCCGGACCCTTCATCGCTTCAATCGTGACCCGGTAACGGCCCGCACTCGGAATGGCGCACAGGAAGGACACATGGTGCGTCCCGAAGCTGCCCCGGCCCTCGGCGCTCATGGACAGGTACCGGACCTCCGCATTCCCAATCTGCTCGGTCTTGCGGCTCAGCGTCGCGTTCTGGAGCGAGAACGAGTAAACCGGCAGCGCCCAGCCCGGCGCGAACACCAGGCGCTCTGGATCGTGAACGGCCCGGACCTTCGGGTCCGGCAGCGTCCACGGCGTCGGGGGCGGTTCCGCCAGATAAAGGTAGCTGACTCCCACGTAGTCCGTCGGTATGTCGTTGCCCGCAGGCGCGTGCTCAATAGTCAGCTTGAGGCTCTTGCGGAAAGCATAAGTGTCCGACAAAAACAACCGGTAGCCGCCGCTGCGGCCCTGCGGACGACTGTGGTCCAGACACCCGCTCAACGGATAGGAAGCGCGCGCATCCCAGCGCCCCGGCACTTCGTAATAACCGCCGTTGAAGAAGTCCTCAGACCCCAGCCCGCGGATGGTCAGTTCGCCGTCGAGCGTCGCTTCGTCATCGCCCTCGAAGAAGGGGGTGCAGTCTGGCACCATTCCCTGGGCCTGCAGCGTGACTCCCACCAGATGACCGCGGCCCGCGGTTTCGACGAAGGTGAACGGTATGCCCTTCGTAGTCGGATTTTCCCGCCGCCAGGTCGCGTAAAAGCGGCCTTCGTCTTTCCGTCGCGGGACATCGGCGTAAACGACTTCGGCTTGCACATTCAGCGGCGTTCCGTCGCTCTTTTCCGAAGCCAGTTCGATGCGGGCCGAACGGTCAAACGGCATGGGGAAGCAAGCGTAAGCCGCGTCGCCATCCGTACCGAACAACAGCGACCGCGCGGCGGGGTCACCCCATGAATACCCAAAGAAATCGCCCGCCGGACAGAGCACCGCCGGTTCCGGGATGTCATCCCAGAACATCTTGAGCACAATGCCGCGATCCGGCCCCGCCAAAGCCTGTGCCGGGCGCAGGCGCAAGCCGACCAGCCGCCCGCCGCGCCGGGTTTCATACAGCGTCGCCATCTGGCCGGGAGCGAGGGTGCGGATGACATTCGTGACTTGCAGCGGCACGGCTGGCGCGACCAGCTCCGCGCTGAGGTCGCTGCCCGTCCGCTCGAGCAGTCTCCGGGCCCGCTCCATGTCGGCCCCGCTCAGCATCGGATCATCGGGCGAAAAGGTTTCGAGCGGCATATCCGGCGGATAGGTGGCGTAGATGATCTGGTAAAAGTTCATGTGCGCCGCGCGGAGAACCACCTTGCAGGACTTCCGGTACGGGATCGGCACGTAGCTATAGAAACCGCCCGAACCGTAGCTGGCCAGCGGCGCGACAAACGGAGGCCGCGAGCCGTTGAAAAGCTCGCGGAGCTTGAGCTTCAGGCGCGGCTCCGCCTCGCCGTCAAAGTAGAACTCGAGCGGATCGTCCGTCGGCGTCGGTGTGTGGATGCGATAGATGACGCCCGGCCCTTCCATCTCCGCCAGCACCAGCGCGTCCCCTTCTTTGCGGATGAAAGAGTAGCGCCCGCTGAAGCCGTCGTCATTGCCCCCGGTGTGGTCGTAGCTGGAGAAGGAAGCGACGCGCACGGACGATTTGAAGCAGGGCAGTTGGTCCAGTCGCGACAGAGCCGACAGGCCCACGCCGGCTGGTGGTTCAGCGCTCTCCGCCGGGGCGACCCAGCCCAAGAGTGTCAACACTGCCAGCGCTTTCGAGACTCTGCCTCCAATCGCTCTGATGTTCCGCAGCATGGCCGAGTCTGGCGCGGCGGCGCGCCGAAGGTCAATCCCTCTTTCTTCCGCCGCTCCGGGATGAGCGCATCTCGACACCGCCACCGGAGCGCGGCTGTCCTCAGCCGCAGCAGCCCCGACAATGCGGGCCTGCCCCGTTGTCCCGAGAGCCGCTCCCTTACGCACGTGCTGCGGCTGAGGACAGCCGCGCTCCGGGTATGATCCGAAAAACGGTTCGCCAACGCGGGTGTATTTGGCGAGCATCGTTCGCATGAACAAGTGGCGGCCCGTTGACAGGATGCTTTGTGTCGCAACCGACCCAACTGGCCGGCGCCCAGCTCCATCCCGCGTCCCATTCATGAAGCGAAACACCATCCTACTCGCTGCGTCGCTGCTCCTGTTGCCTCTCCATCTTGCGGGGGGCGCTATCACTCCCGAGGAACTGACCGAGCGCCGCAACTGGGCCGCGGCGCGGTTCGAGAACCGCCAGCCCCCGCCGCCAACCAACGCCGCGCTCGTCGTGCTGGCCAATCACGGCCCGGTAATCAAAAACGCTCGGGCCGGCAAACCGCTCCGCATCGGGGGACAGGACTTCACCCGCGGACTGCTTGGGCACGCCCCGAGCCGGCTACTCATCCGGCTGCCCGGACCGGGCGCCGTGTTCACCGCCCTGGTGGGCATTGACAGCAACGAACAGACGAGCGGCGGGCGCGGGAGTGTGGACTTTTCGGTGCACGTGGGTGGCGGGGAGAAGTTCCGCTCGGGCGTCCTGCGGGAAGGCATGGCCGGCAAGCGGGTCAACGTGGACCTCGGCGGCGCGACGGAGTTCGTCATCCAGGGCGACGAAACGCCGGACGGCATCGCGAGCGACCACGCGGATTGGATTGAGGCGAAGGTCCTGCTCAAGGGCGGTCGCGAAGTGTGGTTGGCGGACCTCCCGGTGCGCGACGAGGAAAGCGAGCGTTATGCGACCGAGCCGCCGTTCTCGTTTGTCTATGCCGGCAAAGCGTCGGCGGATTTCCTCACGCAGTGCAAGCTGGAGCGGCATTCCCGGCCGCGCGACGCACAGCGCACTGAATGGACGCTGACCTGGACGGATCCAGTGACTGGCCTGGAGATACGCTGTGCCGCGGTCGAGTATGCCGACTTCCCGACGGTCGAATGGACGCTCTATTTCAGGAACACGGGCACGAACGACACGCCGATCCTGTCGGACATTCAGGCGCTCGACCTGGCCCTGACTCGATCGGCGGAGAGCGAGTTCATCCTTCACCACCACACGGCCGACAACTGCACGGCCGACAGCTACGAGCCACACGTCCTGGCTCTGACGCCGGGCTCGGCCCACCGTTTTACTTCTGCGGGGGGGCGTCCCACGACCGGAGGCTTTCCCTACTTCAACCTTGAACAACCCGGCGGCGGCGTGATCGCCGTTGTTGGCTGGCCCGGGCAATGGGCGGCGCAGTTTACGCGCGACACCGACCGGCGCCTGCGGCTCCGCGCCGGGCAGGAACTCACCCATTTCAAGCTGCGGCCCGGCGAGGAAGTCCGCACGCCGCTGGTAGCGCTTCAGTTCTGGCGGGGCGGCGACTGGCTTCGAGCGCAGAACATCTGGCGGCGCTGGATGATCGCCCACAACCTGCCCCGACCGGACGGCAAGCTGGTGCCGACGCACTACGCCGGGTGCTTCGGAAACGCGCAGCCTCGCGCCGAGGAAGAGATCGCCCAGATTGACGGCTGGCGGAAGGAAGGGATCCGGCTCGACTATTGGTTCATAGACGCCGGCTGGTATCCCGGGCGCGGGGAATGGTCCAACGTGGGGACTTGGGAAGTGGATGCGGAGCGCTTTCCACGCGGGCTGCGGGAGGTCGCGGACCATTGCCACGCCCAGCAGACGAAGTTCATCGTCTGGTTCGAGCCGGAGCGGGTCACGGCTGGCTCCTGGCTGGCGGAGAATCATCCGGCGTGGGTTCTGGGCGGCAAGGGCGGTGGGCTCCTGAGCCTGGGCAACCCCGAGGCGTGGAAATGGGTCGTCGAGCGGGTGGACGGCATGTTGACCAGCCAAGGCATTGATGTGTATCGCCAGGATTTCAACATCGCGCCCTTGTCGCATTGGCGTGCCAACGACAGCCCGGACCGCCAAGGCATCACCGAGATCAAGCACGTCACGGGCTATCTTGCTTTCTGGGATGAGTTGCTCCGCCGGCATCCTGCGATGTATGTTGATAGCTGTGCCAGCGGCGGGCGGCGCAACGACCTGGAGACCTTGCGCCGGTCGGTGCCGCTCTTGCGCAGTGATTACCCCATCACGGACTTCACGCCGGGCTGCTCGGAGGGCCAGCAGTGCCAGACACTCGGCATCTCGCTTTGGATGCCTTTTCACGGCACCGGCATGCCGTTCACGGACGCCTACACCATGCGCAGCGGCTTTGTGCCTGCCTACCGCCTCGGTTGGGATGTGCGGGACCGGAAGGTGGATCTGGCCCTGCTGCGCCGGACGGTCGCCGACTTCCGACAGTGCGAGAAATACCTGCTCGGCGACTTCTACCCGCTCGCGGCCTGGAGTCTGGCGAAAGATGTTTGGGTGGCCTGGCAATATGACCAGCCGGAGCAGGGCGAAGGCTTGGTGCAAGCCTTCCGTCGGGGAGACAGTCCCTACGAGCTGGCCCGGTTCAAGCTCCGCGGGCTTGAGGCAACGGCGCGCTACCGGGTGACCGACCTCGACAAGCCAGAGACCCCCCAGCAGTTCGGCGGACGCGAGTTGATGGAGCGCGGGCTGCCGATCTCGCTGCCTGACCCAAGATCCTCAGCCATGCTGACTTACCGCCGGGTGAGCAACCCTGCTTCCCGCGGCGCGGAACGGGATTGATGGTTCACCCATCTTCAGTAAACCAGCCTGGCAGGAGGTCGCCCGTTCACTCGGCCCTTGCTCGGACAGGCCGTGCGGTAGCCAGCGCCTAGCCACCCCCAAGACAGTACCTGGCTTAATAGATTTTCTATTAAGCCAGGTACTGTCTTGGGGGTGGCTAGGCACCGGCTCGTAACTGGCTCCCCGCCGTGGGCTGCCGACAGGGGGGGACACCTTGAAACGGAAGACAACGACGACCTTGGCCCGGATTGCCGGGCGGCTCCACATGTGGGCGCCGAGCCAGGTTGCTTGCCTGCTCCATCGGAACGACCAGGAGACGGGAGGAAGCGAAAATAAGCTGACCCCGCTACGCTATGGCCTTTCCTTCAAGGTTCGTGGTTGGGGCCGGTGTGATCTTTGTGGCGGCGGCGGAGGGACACGAGGATGAAGGAACCGGATTCGGGTTTGGCGAGTTCGAGCGCCAGCGCATCTTTTTCCATGGGTGAGCCTTCGCCGCGCTTGAGGCCAGTGACGATGCTGGCATTCTCACATGCCGAAAGCTTGGAGTTGATGAGGGAGGAGATTTCCCGCTGGGGCGTTTCGAAGAGGACCGTGGCGTTCATCAGAGTTTTCCTTTAAAGGCGAGGTCGAGGATGGCGGGCAGGAGGGCGTCGAGTTCGGCTGGTAAACGTGAGGCTCGGGATTTCATTGGAAAAGACGGTTGAGTAGTTGGCAGTGATAGGCCAGCAGCGCTGCTGCATTCCGGCGCGATAGAATTGTCTGTGATGAAGGGTGGGAGGAGCGATTCCGCAAGAACGGGATCGTTCTCCAGGCATCGAGGTCAGCCTCCGGAATTCTGCCGGCCTTCTCCAGGGCAGCGACCACCTCCGAAAAGGAAATGTCTGGCAGGACTTTCGATTTGACGCGTTTTGGTTTTAGAAGGAGGAGTTGCTGGCAGCGGCATCTCGCAGCCGCCTCCAGCACCCGGTAGGTCTGCTCCGCGGCCAGAGATGCCAGCGGTAGAAAGAACTGGCCATAAACCATGGACCCGCGAGCGACTTCGAATAGAAAAGCGATCTCCTCGGGCACGGCCGGTTCCAATTGCGGTTTCAGGCATGCTTGCAGCCACCGTTCACGACCTGGGCCGGAGGGGTAGGCAGGATGGTTGTCCTCTTTGAGCAAGTTAGCCGGCGAAACTCGTTTGAACCCGTATTGAAGGGTGTCGGTGGCGGGTATTGCTTGGAGGCGCTTCATGGTTTCCAGCGCTTGATTTTAAGGATGCGGCCAAGCCGGATGGCGTAATAGGCGCTCCTGCCTTTGTCGTAACGACGCAGTCCGCGGAATTCGACCAGCATTTCCGGCGCCTTGGTGGCGTAGCCGTTGCGGAATTGAATCACGTCGTAGTGGCGTCCTTCAAGCCGTCGGCGCCAGTAAGGTGTCCGGCTGCGATACTCGATGCGTTTCGTTTTGGCGGCGATGGCGGCGAACCACTCCCGATGCAGGTTCAAATGCAGGATGGATTTCACAATTCTCCTTTGAACGCGCGGTCGAGGATGGCTGGGAGGAGGGCGTCGAGTTCGGCGGCGGTTTCGCTTTGGAGGCGGCTCAGGCCGCCCACCTCCGCCTGCAAAGCGTCCAGCTCGGCCACGATTCCTCGCTGCTCTGCCAGTGGCGGGAGTGGAAGTTCAACACGGCGCAACAATTTCA
>Ga0172371_10011217_pt1 | contig 11974 bp, 14 predicted proteins | sample Lak12m_FD_114543 | JGI IMG/M metagenome (GOLD analysis project Ga0172371, IMG submission 114543) | Freshwater microbial communities from Kabuno Bay, South-Kivu, Congo - kab_022012_12m | ecosystem: Environmental > Aquatic > Freshwater > Lake | place: Democratic Republic of the Congo: South-Kivu...
ATCTTAAAATTGACCTTGCGGTTTCACTTTCGATGAATTGTCACGAGTTGCTTCGGCTAAATCTTTAAGGATATAATTATGTAAGAAATACGGAAATAAATGCCTATGTTGTGGTAAAGAAGAAATTACAATTGACCACATAGCACCACTCTCAAAAGGTGGCTCTAATACAATAGATAATGTTCAACCACTATGCGGTTCTTGTAATAGCAGAAAGCACAACAAAACAATCGACTATTGACCTCAGGAAGCGAGGATAAAATGGCAGATAACAAGGTATACTTCAAAATAAACCACGAGAGTTACGAAGATGCGCTGGAGCAACTTCAAAAATTAAATAAAGAAATATATCTAATATCTAAACTGTTTAAACGCAGTTGGTTGCTTAGACTGATATTCGGTGTCAATCTTAAAGAACTTGATATGGAGGTAACATACAAATGACCAAACACAAACCAACACGAAGCCCGATAACGACACGCGAAGCCATGCCAATCGCCACCAGGAAAAAAGGCGGTGGCGTTGAATTGATATGCCCATTTTGCCAGCCGAGACATGCACTTATTCCAGGAAAAGCATCAGCATGTGGTACTGAAATAAAAGTCACTGCAATGCAAAGAATGATAACTCCAAGAATTGCCAGACAGAATAATGTAGTCTGCATTAAATGCGGCAAGGCTGCTGGCGGACCATTGGTTCAATGTATGAATGGGTTCATGCACTCGCATGATTGTGCGCCTGGCATCGTTATATTGTCTGAGCCACCGAAGTATGACAAGGCAGCCGAATATGTATTCAAACTACCCGATAAGATTAGGAAGATGATTGAGAAAAGAACGGGTGAAGCCAAGATGATTGAGGAAGTAGACCCAAGTGGAAAGAATACTGGCAATGTACTTGGCTATATATTTCACAAAAAATGACGTATAATGATAAAAGGATTATCTCGTTATAAAAGGATGTGAAATAATGGAAGATACCTGGAAAATTACAACATCGCACAAAGGTTACACTCTTGGGGCAGCTATATTTAGTCCACAAGACCGACCAACAGGTTCGGAACACCTTATGGTACAAACTCACACACAGAATGTATACTATACACTTGATGGGTCAACGCCTTCGGCAACTAGTGGTTTTGTTCTGCTTACCACACAAAACCCTATTATTATAGAAATAGGTGCTGGCGTGATACCTAAATTCCTGCGTGCCGCGAGTGGAGCGATATTACAATACCAATGGATTGAATAATGGCTAGGCCACCCGAACTTCAACCAGGCAGCCAATTTCCGGTTAAAGCAATTGATGCCTCCAAACAGGTATACCCTAAGGCTGAAATATCCACCGTTCCTTCCAGCGGATGGTATTCATGGGAGATAGCATCTGCAACCGACAGCATCCTGCCTTGGGGCAAGAATGTGTTGAAACGCGACCAACAGCTGCGTGACTTCTGGCCATCTGAACCATTTTTAGCGGGAGCATTTTCATCCGTCTGCTTCAACCGCGCTTCTCTTGCTTGGGAAATAAGGCATTCGTCTACAAAAGTAGAACAGGCCGTGACCGACATGCTCAATTCTGCTCTGGCAGGTTCGGAAATAGGCTGGACTTCTTTTGAGTTACGCGGAACACAGGATTTATACGGAACGGATAACGGAAGATTTATAGAACTCATCCGCGACCCTGGAGTGGACGTTAATAGTAAATTCAAGAGTGAAAAGGCTCCAGTGATTGGCATAGGGCATTTGGACAGTAACAACGTTCAAAGAACAGGTGATCCAGAATATCCAGTCCTCTATACAGATCGCAACTCGAAGATTCATAAGTTGAAATGGTACGAGGTAATACCATTCTCTGAATTTCCTTCTCCTATAGAAAAGATGAATGGGGTGGGAGTATGCGCTTTAAGTCGCGTTATACGCCTTTCCCAGATCATGCGATCAATCATGATTTATAAGGACGAGAAGATTTCAGGTCGCCAATTCAAACAGATGCACTTCGTTTCTGGTGTATCAAAGCAAGCCATTAATGACGAAATGACACGAGGACAGGAAGAAGCCGACAATCAGGGCGCACTGCGATTCGTGTTGCCTGCTATCATAGCCTCGTTAGACCCTGAAAAGCCAGTCAGTACAGCAACAATAGAACTTGCATCATTACCCGATGGGTTTGATTATGACCAGGAAATGCAATGGTATATCTCTGGGCTTGCTCTTGGATTTGGCGTTGATTATCAGGAATTTGCACCTTTACCGGGTGGAAATATTGGTTCATCAAGTCAATCGGAAATATTGAGTCGCAAGGCAAAAGCAAAGGGACAATCAACCTACATGAAGAAAATGATTGAAAGTTTGAAGGTTTATGGAGCTTTGCCGCGCGGTTCAGAGTTTGTTTACACTGATGTTGATGAACAGGAAGAATTAGAGAAGCAGGCTGTACGAACTGCAGCACTTGAGGAATATGCCATTTCAACACGAAGCTTTATCCTTACGCCCGAAGCAGCGCGGGATGACCTTGTTCGCAGGAATATTTATGACAAAGCGACTATAGCAGGGATTGCAGCAGAATATGGTATTGATGAACTTGCTCCAAAACAGAATATTGGAAATATGGGTGGTAATACCATTCGTGAAGACGCAACGCGTCAGACCACAGGAAAGCAGAACGAGAGAGTTGGTGACAGACTACGCAAATTATTTAATGGCGAATAATCATGGGTATTATAAAATTCAATATCATCGTTCCGAAACAATTGTTGAGCCAGCAAATTTTGCAGGATAGTATTGCGCTTAAGATGAAAAAAAAAACCGCACCTGAAGTAAAAATATTGTTTCGCAAGACTGTATATGGTTGGAAAAATAAACCCTCCTTCCGCCAGAAATTGACACGACGGGAAGACTATATATCCGAGCGTATTTGGGCGGATGGAAATAACGCATATCAATATCAATTGGTTAACTTTGGTACGATACGACACCGAATACCGAAATACGGTTCTACATTATTGAAATTTAAATGGAATTATCCTGGTAGTTATAAAGCATCGTCTAGTCCTGGAGTTATACAGAGCAAGAGACATTATAAAACCGGACCCGTAAGAACATTCATGTCAGTAATGCACCCCGGTTTTAAACCGCGCGAATTCGCACAAACCATCGCAAAAGAATATAGACCCACATTCATAAAAGACATGATGAAAGCCATGGCCGATTCCTTCGCAAAGACGGCACAGAAATTTAATAATATGTTACATTTATCTTAATTTGTGCTATAATCTGAAAAGAGGTTGCTATGAATAGAGAGCAGAAAAAGAAGCTATCAAGGGAGAAGCGGCGTTTACAGAACGAGAAACGCGCACGCCTTGAAAAAGAAATCGAGGACATGGATGAAGTTGAAGATGAGGTTGAAGTTGATATTCCAGAAGAACCCATAGAAAAGGAATATTACGGCAATTATAGCGCAACTTCATTCTCGGAACTGGATGAAGCTCTTGATGTTCAGGAAAAAGTAGAAAAGGTAGACGAAACATCTCGAATGGTTCGCGACCTTGTTAATAACATACTGTGGAAACCTGACATGACACCAACACAGAAAGCAGCATCCATCAAGGCGGTTGCAGACGAATTTGGAAAACGCGCAGGTTCAATTATTGAAACACCTGTTAAAAAAGAAACTGTGGCGGACATAGATGCCCTGGTACTTGAAGTTACCCAAGCGCGGGATAAGCGCATTATAAACTCTAGTGCTGGCATCAAGGGTATTGTCACAAAGACAATTCAATCCGCCGCCGAGTTATTGGGTGTTGATGCACCACTGGACAAAGAAGCCAACGCCGTCCAAATCGAAAAGGATGCCAACGGCGATTGGCGTGCCGTCATGTGGGTCAGTAACAAGTTTATTGACCGTGACAAGGATATTATCTGTGAGGCTGCCCATAAGGAATATGTGGAATGGGTCAACGCCAATAAGGAATTTATGCCTGCTTCCTTATCATGGCATACCCCTGAAACAGTCAAAGAAAGTAATGTTGATTATCTGGATTATATTGATGGGTTCCTGGTGGCAAGCGTGAAACTCACAGAGAAGGAAGCCACAACTTTACTTGAATTGGGTAAGAAAGTTCATTTAGGAATGTCTCACGGTTCATTCGTGATGGAACGTGACCCGAATGATCGTCGTATTATCACCAAATATCGTATGTTTGAAGTTTCGGATTTGCCCCTGAAAAATGCGGCTAATCCGTTCACAGACTTTGAAACAATTAGCAAGGAGGTCGGAATGGACAAACTGGAGTATTTGACTAAGATTCTTGGGGCAGATAAGGCTAAAACGTTTATTGAAAAGATTGGTCTTGCGAAACAAGCCTTGGAAGATGCCCAGATCGAGAGCAAAGAAGTGACGGAGGAAACCCCTGCCGTTGAAACAACTGTGGTTGAGGATACCCAGAGCGATTTAATTGCGAAGGTTCTAAAGGAACTTGACATTGAAAGCTTGAATGAGTTTGTCAGCAATGCTCAGGAAGCGATGGAAAAAATATCTGTGCTTGAGGATTTGGTCAAGGAACTTACTGGAAACCAGGAAGAGAAACTTGCCGAATTGATTGAACCCCCCATTACTAAAAAGATGGCATGGTCACGTCCTTCGGAAAGTAAGAAGAATATCATTAATAAAGGGGACGAAAATGATGCCAAACTTGTCAATAAACGTCCCGAATTGTGGTTATCCGATCTAACTGGTACAGTACCAATTACGATTGAAGAAACTTTGTAAGGAGGATGAATTATGTTCCCTAATACTAAAGAGATTGACGGCACCGTTGATCCAATGCAGGTCGTCAAAGCGTTTGCCGATCTGATTGCTAAAGCAGGTGCCGAGGATATTCAAAAAGCCCAGACCGTTGGTGCGCCCATTGGTCCATATATACATGGTCCTGGTGGCTTGTTCGGAGTGCGCGGATTATCCCGTGATGTCATCTCGACTCACACCCAGATAACGGGTTCGTTGGGTGAGTTGATTCCCATCCGCTCATCCAATGAAACCCAACCCTTGTTCCCATATATCACTGGTTATCTGCGTAGTGATGAAAAGGAAAAGGATGGTGTCTGCGAAAACCCGCCTGAAGCCAATCACTTCAAGACGTGTATCCAGACAACCGTATTTGGACGCAAGGAATTTATGACCCGCCAGGTCGAAATCAACCGCATTGGTCAGGTTGTAAATCGAGGCGAGTTCACCGATCTACAAATAGTGAATGGTCCCCTTGTCGAACAAATGGGTGGGTTGATGTCAAACTTCTTCGGTCTATCCAATCAGAACTCGATTCTGGCAGGACGTGAGATGGTAGCTCGTATATTGGAAATAGGTGTGGCATACCAACGTTGGTTCTGCCCACAGGTCTATACCGGCAACCCCGCCAACTCTGCCGCTGGTGGTGGTTATAAAGAGTTCACCGGACTTGATCTTCTCATTGGAACCAACAAGATTGATGCCGTTACTCAACAGGCGTGCCCATCGCTCTACAGTGATATAAAAGATTTTGTCTATCGCCAGGTGGATAGTACAACCGATCCCGATCTAGTCAAGACCATTACAACAATGATGCGGATACTGCAAGGAAAAGCACGTCAGCAAGGTTTAGGTCCTGCCGATATACGGATTGTCATGCGAGAACCACTATTCTATGCCATCACCGAAGTGTGGCCATGCCGTTATATGTCCTATCGTTGTAATGTTATTGATGGTTCTAATATTGACCCTGTTCCAGGATTTGATACCATGCAGGCTATCAATATGCGCGATTCGATGCGCAATGGTCAATATTTGCTCATTGATGGACGAAAGGTTCCTGTTATTCTTGATGATTGTATCGGCGAGGAAAACCATGCAGACAATGATACAATCCCAGTTGGTGGGTTCGCCTCTGATATCTACTTCGTGCCTTTCTCGGCTCGTGGTGGAACCATCCGCACCCTGTATTGGGAATACTATGACTACAGCAAGAATGTATTACCTGACATTGCTGGTATTCGTGGGACTACCTACTTCTGGTCTGATGGTGGCGTATTCCTGTGGGGCTTAAAACCTCCCGACAACTGGTGCCTTGAGGTTATCTCCAAAGTTGAACCACGCCTTATTCTGCGTACCCCGCAGCTGGCTGGACGACTTACCAACGTGGTTTATGTGCCTCTACAGCACACTGACGATCCCCTACCTTCACAGGATTATCACGTCAATGGTGGTGTGGTCTCTGGTTATCCTTCCCCTTCACCGTACTCTGAATACAACATCAGCGGACCCGGAGTTTCCGCATAACGTTTACCCGACTAGACTATCGGGAGGAGGAGTTAATCCTTCTCCCGATTTTTATTACTTTTGTCATATTGATTTTATATATGTTCTAGGATATACTGGAGAGGTAGAGTAATGCGTTTAGCTGGCGCAAAGGCACTGTGCTTCCCAGTCCTCTACTTCTCCAGTATATCCTGGAAGCGATATGGAGGAAGTATGATAGAAACTTCAAACTTGTTTGTCACTGGTGGTGCAGGAACTTTTGGTCACGCACTTGCAAAGCGTAGAAAGAAAGAAGAGTGGACTGGCAAACTTACCGTCTATTCAACTGACACCATGAAGCATGAAAAGATGCGAAGGGAATACCCAGATATCAACTTTGTTCAGGGTGATATACGAAACTCCGATACTCTTTATAATTCAATGGTTGGACATGATATTGTTATTCATGCTGCTGCAGTCAAGGTTATTCCTGCATCCGAATACAACACCGTTGATACAATTGACGTAAATATCAACGGAACACTGACTGTTTGTGCAATGGCGATTCAGGCAAACATCAAACACGTTTTGAATATCTCGACCGATAAGGCTGCTCATGCAGCTAATGCGTATGGCTCAACTAAATATCTTACCGAGAAGATAGTACAGGAATATGCAAGGCAGGGATTTGAAACACAATACCACTTGGTAAGATTTGGAAATGTACTAGAAAGCAATGGTTCTGTCGTTGAAGCATGGAAGAAACGAGTTGAAGCAGGACTACCTATATTAATTACCAACCCTCAAATGACAAGATTTTGGCTAAGTCCCAATCAAGCGGTTGGGTATGCTATCGAAGCACTAAACCTTGAAAGTGGGCATGTTTATATCCCCGTGTTACCTGCTTTAAGTATTGGTAAACTGGCAGAGTATACTGTAGGTGATGTTGATAAAGAAGAAATATCTGTTAGACCAGGAGAAAAAATAAATGAAACTCTCCTGACGTTAGAAGAAACATTTTATGTAACATTTCATGGTAATCATTATGATTTGAGTCCTATTACAGATGATAGGGGAGTAGCATTAGAAGAACCTTATACTTCTGATGGAGCAGAAGAACTTACTAAAAAAGAACTCACGGCATTACTCAATGACTGAACTTCCCAACCTAGCCATCTGCCTCGTAACCTACAAGCGCACAGAACAAGCCCTGCGTACAATTCAAGGTATCTGTGATAATCTGATCTACCCTAAAGCAAAAAGAGCTTGGTTCATCAATGACGATGGTTCTCCTCTTGAACACCCAAAAGCACTTCGTAATAAGTTATTCATAAATGGTGAGCAATTAATGTGGATGAATACAGAACGTTATTCTGGTGACACATACAACGCTGGCAAGGGATGGAACGCCTGCATGGGAAATGGGTATCAATACAGCGATTATGTGCTGTGGATGGAAGATGATTGGGTGCTGGAAGCTCCTTTGGAGATGGAAAGGCATGTCAGATTACTTGAGGAACGTGAAGACGTTGGCATGGTTACATATCGAGGATTGACAGAAGGTAGCGATATGTCTGTAAGAACTTACGGAGGATTTCATTATCTACAATATTTCAGGTCTGGTAATATGCCCTATAGCGGTAATCCTCATTTGAGACACGCACGTTTTGTAAAGGAATATGGTATATTTGCAGAAGATCGAAATCCAGGTGACATGGAACTGAATTACAACGAGCGTTTCTGCAAGCGTTTAGGACCTGAAATATGGCGACCTGCCGAGGGAAACCCTTGGGGTATTTTCGGACATATTGGAAAATTTAAATCGTTCAAATAGGAGATATATGACAACCTACGATGGCGAATTACACGAGACCTGGATGAACGGTTTGAATCGCATGGACAGATGGAATATAAAGCATATACTGGCATTATTTGCATTAGTAGAAATACCACCTGTTTACCTTGACGTAGGCTGTGGCAACGGCAGGATGGTTAGGACTGCAAGGATGTTGGGTTCGGAGGCTTATGGAGTGGATCAATTGGTCGAACCTTCTTGGGAACCTTACTTCTTTCACAAAAATCTTGTTGATTACTTTACACTGCCCGACGGAAAGAAAGCGGATATAATAACCTGCTTTGAAGTTTGTGAGCATCTCCATCCGAGCGCACACTCAACTATTTCGGACACTCTCTGTAATAATCTTAAACAAGGTACTGATAAATATCTTATCTTTAGCGCAGCGCGACCAGGGCAAATGGGGACAAGGCATATCAAGGGCTCATGTCGAACTTCTGATTACTGGGCAGAGCAATTTATTTTGCGCGGACTTACTGCTAACGATATGATGACAACGCGACTTGCCTTGATATGGAGCAAGATAAATTCCCCTCTGAATTATTTTAGTGAAAACTTAATGGTGTTTCACAAGTGAGAGAATAAATGAAAACAAAATATATGACAGGGGCGGTTACAGGGGCATTCGATATTCTTCACCCAGGATATATCCGTTTATTCAAAGAGGCAAAAGAAATCTGCGAATATCTTATCGTTTTTCTGCACACAGACCCAAGTATAGAGAACAATAAACCTAAACCCGTCTTTTCGGTTAGAGAGAGAATAGAAATCCTGCGCGAGTTGAAGTGCATTGACGATATTCTGATTTATGAAACCGAAGAAGAATTGCGCCAATTGTTTCTGGATATAAAACCAGGTGTTAGATTTCTGGGAAGCGATTATCGCAACAAACCAGTCACGGGAAGCGATCTAACAATCCCGACATATTATGTTGAGCGCAATCATGACTGGTCTGAAACCAAAGTGAGGCATTTGATTTCAGATGACAACACGGTTTGCCTTGATATAGAGCAAGATAAATTACCCCAGAAGAACAACGTATATTCATAAAAAGAAAATTAGAAATTATTTACAGAAAGGAAGGTGTACCATCATAATAACAAAAACACCACTTCGGATTAGTTTGGTTGGCGGCGGAACTGACCTCGCCGAATTCTACAAGCAACACGGTGGCGCTGTGGTATCTTTTGCCATTGACAAATATATCTACATCATGCTCAATAAACATTTTGGCGGTGGCTTTCGTGTATCTTATTCCGAAACAGAGAACGTGGATAACGTGGAAGATATAAAACACGATATTGTCAGAGAAGCGTTGAAAGCCTATGACGTGAGTGATGTTGAAATCATATCATGTGCAGACGTTCCGGGTGTAGGTACAGGTCTTGGCTCATCCAGTTCATTTGCGGTTGGATTGACACTTGCAATATGGACACACATGCGACAAAGTGCCAACCTTCACCCGGGTGTGTTCGCAGAAAAAGCCTATTACTTGGAGCATGTTCTTTGTGGACACCCTGTTGGCAAACAAGACCATTACGCCGCGGCTTATGGAGGTTTCAATTACTTCCAATTCAACAGGGATAATACCGTAAGCACACAACCCGTGCGATTGGGCGAGAGAAATTATGAGATGTTTCACCATAACATGATGCTATTTAGGGTTGGCAAAACAAGACAGGCAGACACCATTTTGACGCAACAGGCACTTAGATTGAGAGATGATCCTTTAGTCATTGAAAATGCTATAGCTATGAAAAACCTTGCGGTAGGATTGAACGAAGACCTTCAGAAGGATTATATCTCCAGCATAGGTACTTACATTGGTATGAACTGGCAACTCAAGAGAGACCTTGCTATTGGAATATCTCCGAAGGAAATATCCATTTTATATGACAAGGCTATGGAAGCGGGTGCAAGTGGGGGCAAGTTATGTGGGGCTGGAGGCTCCGGCTATTTATTATTCTACGCACCTAATAAATACCATAATGCCATTGAGAAAGCGGTTGGGCTTGAACGCACTCCTTTTAATATAAGTAACGAAGGGGCGAAGGTTATCTATAAGGACTTTGAATAATGTCTAATTACCGCGTAGTAGTCTCAACATGTGACAAGTATCTGCCTTACCTGAAACCATTCATCCATCAGTTCAATAAATATTGGTCAAAAGACCAGCAGGTTCTTATAGCAGGTTACTCAAGACCTCACCACAGAGGACTTGAATTATATTTCAGATAAAATAGGAGAGTATTATGCCAGAAATTGAAAAACCTTTGCCCAAAATGCTATTTTTAGATGATAGAACCAAGCGTATTGAATCAGCCATGAAGAAATATGCAGGCAAATACGACCTGACTATCGTTACCAACGTCAAGGAGTGTTTGCGCTACTTGTGCAGAAGGGAATTTGATATTGTCTCACTTGACCATGACCTTGATGGTGACGACTTCCAAGACCCTGATGACGAGACATCCGGAATGGAAGTAGTCCGCTACATTGTCAAGTGTGGCGGTTTCCCGCCATCACAGATCGTTGTACCCGAAGTATGGATCCATTCTTCCAATCTTCTGGCTGCCAACCTGATGGTAATTGAACTGCTGAAGGTTGGCATACCTGCCTACTTTCGCAGGTTTGAATATGGTGATGAAATCAAGTTTGGAGATTTGGAATCATCATATATACCTATTATGGCGATTGAGGATAAATGGCAAACTGCTGTGATTGGTATGATGTGTAAATCATGTGGAAATTACGACCAACTTGATAACAATTACCAATGCCACAATTGCTACAAACGGGAGATGGTACAATGCGCATAATTATTGACGGAGCAAGCGGGTTTATCGGAAGTCACGTTGCCGAGCTTCTATTGAAATCAGGCAATCATGTTCTTGGTATTGACAATTTTTCTACTAGCAAGTTCGAGAACATATCCAATCTATTAGAAACGTATCCAAACAACTTCACCTTGCAGGAAGGTGATATTACCAACCTGCCTTTTATGAATCGTGTATATTATGATTTCAACCCAAATCATGTTATCCATCTTGCGGCACAATCTGCAATCTCAATTGCATGGGATAATCCTGTTAAGGATATTATGGTAAATGCGATCGGTACGCTGAATGTAATTCGGGCAAGCAAACTTGTTGGTGTTGAGAAGATAATCTTCTCATCCACTTCAGCCATATATCGAGAGAGCAATTCAAAAATAAAAGAAGGAAGTAATACGCTTCCTGCAAATCCGTATGGTATATCGAAGTTGGCAGCTGAGAACTATCTGCGTTGCATGTTCCCAACCACGACCATACTCAGGTTTGGTAATGTTTATGGAGAGAGACAACACCCTATTGGTGAGAACCAAGTCATTCCAAGAATGATACGTCATTTCAAGTATGGTGATACATTCTATATTCACGGTGACGGGAAACAACAAAGAGACTTTGTTTATGTTGGCGACGTTGCTCAGGCGGTTGTCAATGCCCTTTATAACAAACCTGGTATATTCAATATAGCGTCCGGTCATCCATTTTCTGTTAACGAGATTGCTGGTATGGTGGAAGACCTTTATGCAATTCCTGGTTATAAGTGGGATCATACCAAAGAGAATGACCCGCGCCGATATGTCTGCTTGGATATAACTCATGCTTATAGTGGTCTATCATGGAAGCCCGTCGTACATATCAGGGACGGTATCAAGAAGACCGTTGATTGGTGGGAGAAAAATGAAAACTAAGATTATAATAATTACGATACTGATTATTTTTTGCATTGCATCTACACCAGAAAAGAAGGCGATAGTCCTGGCTGATCAATCCAATATGGGTAAATCCGCCGAGTACATAAGACTAA